>Ga0114956_1000002_pt1 | contig 113552 bp, 82 predicted proteins | sample MaitaG_FD_87304 | JGI IMG/M metagenome (GOLD analysis project Ga0114956, IMG submission 87304) | Marine algal microbial communities from Maine, USA - Maine_Asex2 metaG | ecosystem: Host-associated > Algae > Red algae > Unclassified | place: Maine, USA | collected 2015-01-05 | reverse complement strand
GGCCCCCGAGCCGACGCCAGAAGCCGAGAGCGCCGTTGGTTGTGCCAACGATGCGGACTGCGACGGACTCACCGATGCCGGTGAGGCGCGGTATGGCACCGATCCCGACAAGGTCGATACCGACGATGACGGCTTCAGCGATTACGAAGAGATCTATGCGTTTGGAACCGATCCGCTCGACCCGCTGAACATCGCGCCGACACCAACGCCCGAGCCGACCGTCGCACCGACCGTGAGACCAGCCCCGGCCGAAGAGCCGACCGCAACGCCGGCCCCAACTGAGGCGCCGGCGCCGGCTGAAGAGCCGACCGCCGAGCCCGCCGCCGAGGAAGAGCCTGCCGCTGAGGAAGAGCCCGAGCCGGTTGAGGAATCCACGCCCACACCCACCGCAGCGCCGGAACCGACGAACGAACCGGTCGCCCTACCAACGGTGGCCCCGCCCGCGTCAACGCCATCGGTCATCAACCCAGCGCCGATCGCACCCGTTGCTGCCCCGGCGGCGATTCCGGCCAATCTGGCCTTCGTGCCGGTTGCACCATCGGTGCCACAGTTCGTCGCCCCTGCGCCGGTGCCAGTTGCCCCGGTAATCGTTGCGGCACCCCAGCCCACCGCGGTCGGCAACAGCGTCCTTGGGAACGGGGTCGTTGGGAACGGGGCCAACCGCGGCGGTGGGGCAGCTGCCGTTTCACCTTCCGCTACCGCGGTCGTGAACAACAACGCGGCGGCCAACAACGCTGCGGCCAACAACGCGGCGGCCAACAACGCTGCCGCCAACAACGCGGTCGTCAATGATGCGGCCGCCGTGAACAATTCCGCCGTCAACAATGCTGCTGGCCAAGGCGCCGGCGATCGGAGCGCATCGGTAAGCAATGCGGGCGATGACGCCGATGCGGGCGGTGACGCCGAGGCTGGTCTTGGCGAAGCCCCGTCCGACCTGGCCTTCACCGGCACCAGCACCGGGCCCGCCGTGACCGTGTCGCTGCTGTTAGTCGCCGTCGGCCTGGCCATGTTGGCTGGTGGCTACGTGCTCAAGCGCCGCATCGACTGACCCCCGCCACGCCCCGGCGTTCTTCGCGGCCCAAAACCCACACGTTGCCCCAGCCGTGGCTGGGGCAACGTTCGTTTTTGTTGGACCCCAGAGCGAGGTAGGGGCTGACCCCTATGTTCGACCGCCGATGATTATGGTTCCCTTTAGTCACACGGAAGGGAAGCACGGGTGCAGCACGACCGGGAGCGGGATCAACAGGTGGCAGAGACGGACCAGGACGACATGTCGGCACCGCCGAGCACTCCTGCGGCGACGACGCCGCCGCCTCCGCGGGCAACGCCGGTGCAGCCGATTCTTGCCGCCCAGCGACGGGCTCGACGCTTCCGGTTTCTCGCGGGCCTGGCGCTGATTGTGGTGCCCGGCGCATTGTGGGCCGGGCTCACCAAGGACCCGGTCCGCCAGCAGAACTTCAACCAATTCGGCGGTGATGTATTCGTCGGGGGCGCCAGGCCCGTCAGGGCCGAACCAGCCCGGGTCGTGAACTCTGAGGAAATTGAACTCGCGTCCGGGGAAGAGATGACCTTCACCCGAGACCTGTTCGAAACAAACTTGTGGCTACTTGAACTCGATGCAGGCGATCAGCTGGTCGTTACGGTCTCCGCCGATGACAATGAGTTCCCGCCCGGGTTCCGATCGATCATCGATCTTAACCTCGCTGGCCCTGACGGTGGCACTGGGGCCGCCATCGTCATCCCTGCAGAAGACGAGACATCGACCATCGCTCTCACCGCCGAAACTGCTGGCCAGTACACGGTTGAGCTCATGGGCGACTTTTCGCCGTTCAGCGTGGAACTCACCGTTGCCCGTAATCCAGACGATGTCGACGAAGCGGATGCGCCCATCGATCCGGATGGAGAAGGCTGACGTGCGCTGGCATCAGAAGATCCGCCCTGTCGACAAAATCCGCCGCAGCGTCGTCGGGCTGCTGGCATTGACCGCACTCCTTCTCGCTCTTGGCGGCGTTGCGAGCGCGCAGCCCGATCCAATAGCCGATCTCGTTGTCGAGAGCGCAGCCCAGGCGGGCGAGCCGACGCTCGAGCTTGCCGTGCTTGGAGCTGTGCCGTATGGGCCCGGCATCACCGTGCCAATCGAAGTCACGATCGTGTCGCCCCGTGCGGCGCGAGGAACGGTGCAGGTTCGCTTGAGTCAGCGGAGCTCGACCATCCTGACCGTTCCCGTCGACGTGCCAGCGAACACCCCAGTGCGATTACCGCTGGCTGTGCCGTCGTCGTACGACGGCATCAATATCGAGGCCACCGTCAGCCTTGACGGCATTGCCGAAGTGACCGAAACATTGCAACGTTGGGGCGGCGATGCCACCGCAACGGTCGGTCTCATCGGGGTCGAATCGGTTGGTGAAACCATCGGTCTCGGTATCGACGGGGGCAGTGCCGCGGTGCGCGAACTGGACGACGCGTCGATTCGCAGCGCTGGCCTGAGCCAAGTCGGCAACCTCGTGATCTCGCCTGGGGGTCTGCGCGGGTTGAGTCCTGAAACACAAGACCTCGTGCTCGGCTGGCTTGGTAGCGGTGGCGAGGCCACCATCGTCGGCGCGCCCGGTTCGATCGACGATCTGTTGCCAGCAGACTGGCGCGGTGGACTCCGGCCGGGTATCGGGCGTATCGCCTATGCGGATGCGAACTGGTCGACATCGCTTCGACCTGCGGCGACATCCGGATCGGGAGGGATCGGCTCGCCCGAGTTTGTCTTTGGTGAAGCGGCGTTCGATCTCAACCTCAACGGTGTCGCCGAGTTGGCGGTCGATGCGGGGCTTGGTCTGCTCGGCGCTCGTTCGCTGCTCATCTTTCTGGGCATCTATGCGCTGATCGCTGGTCCGTTGATGTACCTGCTACTCAAACGGCTCGGTCGGTTGAGCCTGGCCTGGACTGCGCTGCCGGCCCTGGCGGTCGTGTTCACGGTGGCCGCAGTCGTCGTTGGCGCCGGCATTCGTGGCGATCGCAACGACAGCCACGCAACGATTGTCGAGGTGCAGCCAACGGGTAGCACCGCACGATCGTCGGTACTGTTGACGTCGTCGTTCCGTGGCGGCCGCACGGTCGAATTGCCCGCCGGTTGGCAAATGATCGCCGCGGGCGATCTCAGCGGCAATGGTTCGTCGGCCCCGATCTCGTTGCGTCCGGATCGGGACCGCACCGATGTCACGATGGAGCTCGATGCCGGTGGCGCCGGCGTCGCGACCTTCGAAGGTGGCGCGCCGATGTTCGACGATGTCCTGCGGATCATCGATGTCGCCGCCGACGATTCGGGTTTGGTGTCGGGGCGGGTCAAGAATGGAGCCGATGTCGCGCTCACCGATGTTGTGGCCTTCGCCGGTGGTGGCGTGGCCGAGGTCGGAACGATCGAAGCGGGCCAGACGGTCGATTTCACCGTCGAGTTCGCAGCACCGTTCGACGGAAGTCGCCGAGTTAATCAGACCGAGTTTGCGTTTTGGCCGGCACCGCGCTGGGGAGAGTCGCCGGAACAGGACACGAGTGTCGGGGCGTCGAACTGGGGGCAGTGGCGCGTGCTCGAGGGACTCAATACGTTCGCCCCGGGAACCGTCGGCATCGTCGGTTGGAGCGATGCCTTTGACTCACCGGCCGCCGATATCGCGACGGGGCGAACCGGGCTGGTGGCTCGCATCGCGTTGCCAGCCGAGACCGCGGGACGGTCCGAGGCGGGGATTGGTCACATCGTGGTAGCAACGCCGCGCAACGCGATGATCGAAAACGCCAACTTCTTTGGCAGCAGCTTCATGAACCGGATTGACATCCCAGATCCCGACCGCAAGTACGTCGCGATACTTGGCCGTGGTGTGGCGGGTTTTGAAGTGTGGGTCGATGAATGGAAATGGATGCCGCTCGAAGACGGCGATGAAGTTGCCGTCACACTTCCATCGGAGGCCTTTGTTGACGGCACCGCATGGATTCGTACCTCAGTACCTGAATGGGCGTGGCCGCCTACACCGGGACTGTCGATCGTTCCCAGCGAGGTCGCCGCGGCGAACGGCGAGACCGCGGCAAAGGCAGTGCTTCGTTCGGGCGCGGCCGAGTATCGAAACATCGACGAGGATTTCGACGGGCGGTTTGGTCCCGAACCGGTCCCGTTCAACGAGCCGACGCCGATCGTCGGCGACGTGCGAGAGATCGAAGACTTCATCAGCGTTGTCGTCGAGCCCGGGGCCTCCGAATCATTCACCGGTGAGCTGGTGGGAGCCGAGGTCGACACATACGTAATCGAGCTTGCCGAAGGCGAAGTCATCGGTGTGCAGCTCCGAAGCCAGGCGCACGATTCGTACCTCGTCATTCGTGACGAGACCGGAGGCCGTCTCGCCGAAAACGACGACGCCGGTGAAGGCTTGAACGGCCTGAACAGCCAGCTCATCTTCGAAGCGCCCGAGGCCGGCGCCTACCTGATCGATGCATCCGAGCTTGGTCAGAGTGGCCGGGGCGGTTACGAACTGATCGTGGAGCGTGCATCATGACCCTCGCCGAACACTCGCCGGTCATCGAGACTTCTGCGCTCGTGAAAATGTACGGCAACCTCGCGGCCGTGGATCATGTTGACCTCGTCGTGCCGCAGGGAGCCATCTTTGGACTCATCGGCCCGAACGGGGCGGGCAAGTCGACGTTGATGTCGATGGTGGCGTCGTTGCTCTTGCCCAGTGGCGGATCGTTGCGCGTCATGGGTCACGACCCGATCTCGGAACCACGCGCGGTGCGAGAACGCATCGGGTACATGCCCGATGGCCTCGGGGTCTACGAGGGCATGAATGTCAACGAGTACCTCAACTTCTTTCTCGCCGCGTATGAGGTGCCGCACTCGCAGTGGTCGACGCTGTCGGGCGGACTGCTCGAACTTGTTGAGTTGTCGGTGAAACGCGACGCGCCGGTCAACTCGCTTAGTCGGGGCATGAAGCAGCGATTGAGTTTGGCCCGCGCGTTGGTGCACGATCCTGGTTTGTTGATTCTCGACGAACCGGCATCGGGTCTCGACCCTCGAGCGCGAGTCGACTTGCGTGATCTCATGCTGCGACTGCAGTCGATGGGCAAGACCCTCATCGTGAGTTCGCACATCCTGAGTGAACTTCAAGAGGTGTGCTCGCACGTCGGGATCATGGAGGCGGGCCGGCTGCTGGCGTCGGGTTCGCCGCGCGAGATTCTCGATCACGTCCGGTCGACCCGCCAGGTCCGAGTTCGTTTCGCCGATGGAACAACGGAGACCCACGGCGTCGTCGACGAAGCCGATCAGATTCGGCTGCTCAAACGTCTCGTGCTCGACGGTGAGCGCGAGGTGGTTGAATTCGTCGAAGACACTGTGGGCTTGGAAGATGTTTTCCTGACCGTCACCGAGGGGATCGTCCAATGACCGACGCAGCTCATCAGCAACCAATCGCGTCCGCGTCGGCACGGCGATCGACCGGTTGGGTCCAGAAGTGGATTCACAATCCGGTGTTGCGGCGCGAGATGCAAGAGCGCATGCAGACCCGTCGGGGCGCGATAGCGATCACGTTCTGGCTGGTTCTGTTGAGCGCGGCGTTTCTGCTCGTGTATCAGGCCAATGCGACCCTTGGCGGTTTTGACGGTGCGGTGGTCGATGTCGGCCGCATCGGCCGCGAGATCTTCGAGTGGGTTCTGTTCGTCATGCTCCTGCTGGTGCTGTTCTTGGTGCCCGCGTTCACTTCGAGCACCGTCGCGGGTGAACGCGAACGTCAGACGCTTGTGCCACTCCAGGTGACGCTGCTGAGCCCAGCGCAGATTGTCATCGGCAAGATCGCAGCTGCGGTTGTCTTCGTCGTGTTGCTTGTCGTACTGACGGCGCCGTTGCTCGCGGCAAGTTTCTTGATCGGTGGTGTGTCGATCGGCGACATAGTTCGGGGTCTGGCGATGGTGTTACTGACGGCGCTTGTCGTCGGTTCGATCGGGGTGGCCTGCTCGGCTCGAGCGCGCCGGGTCCAGACGGCGACCGTTCTGACCTATGCGATCGTGTTGTTGATGGCGGTTGGCACACTCATCGGGCTCGGGGCACTGGCCCTTGTCGACGCGATGCGGGGTTTCGACACGGTCAACCCGCCGAAAGAGATCTTGATGTTCAATCCGTTTGTGGCGACCGCGGACATCTTCGACTCGGGTAGCTCGTTTATTGGTTTCGGCGATACGGCGACACCGTTCGGCGCGTTGCGCAGCTTGCTCGACGAGCTCGATTCGTTGGATCGAGATTTCATCCTGGGTCCCGAACGTGATGAGACGACTCGGGTGTGGCGGTGGTACGTCGTCGCTGCGATTGCGCTGACGTATTCCGCAATCGTCTACGCCGCGTCGAAGGTTCGAGCGCCAGCCGAAGCCGAACGGTGAAAGTCGACTCGCCCTACGTGACGGCGCAATGACGTCGCGATGATCCAACTTTTGCAGCGCGGTCGTCGGCGGCTTCGATTGGTATGGCTCGTCGCCACTGCCGAGCGCATGCTGCCATTCACGTTCGCAGGGTGCTTGGCTATTGCCCTCATCGCCTGGGCACTGCCGGTGTCATGGCCCGAGACTGTCGCTGCCGCGAGTGCCGCCATCGTGCTGGTCGGTCTGCTGGTTGCGGCTGCCATAATGCGGCTCACCGACCACAAGGTCGCTCGGGCGCTCGATCGGGGGCTCGCGACGAAAGATGCGCTGACGACGGCGCTCGACGTCGATGCGGCGAATCCGTTCTCGCCTCGCATCGTGCAGCGAGCCGAGGCGTTTGGTGGCGCGGATGTGTCGACCGCGCTACCGATGCAGATCGATGGTCGTCGGTGGGCGGTCAGCGCGGTGCTCGGTGCCCTCTTGGTCGGGGCGATCGTGGTTGGGAATCCGCAGGACGACGATCGTCGCGAGATCGCTCGCGAGGCCGACTTGGTTGAGAACGTGATTGAAGAGTTGACCGAGACCGTCGAGGAACTCGACGAAACCGGGCCGGATGCTGAACTCGCTGCTGAGCTTGAGGAACTCATAAGCGAACTTCGCTCCGAGCCATCACTCGACGAGGCGCTCGCCGCGCTCGATGCAACGGCTGACGAGTTGGACGACCGACTCGATGCCGAGACGCTTGCGCTGCGGGCGGCCACCGAGGGCCTCGAACAAACCCTCGACTCGTCGCCGCTTGCCGGTCTGCCCGCCGGTGCGGACATGACGGCGGACGTACAGTTGGCTGCACTTGGCGCATCGCTCGACGGGCTGAACGCGGCTGAGGTCGCGGCACTCGCCGAGCGACTTGCCGAGTTGGCTGCGACCCAAGGGGCCGGCGACCCCGAGACTGCCGACGCGCTCGAAGCGGCAGCCGAGGCACTTGAAGCTGGCGACGCAGCGGCCGCGTCAGCCGCGCTTTCAGCGGCGAGCGCGAGCTCGGCCGCTGCGGCCGCAGCGAATGCCGGCGCCCGCTCCGTCGAGGCTGCCGCCGCCAGTGTCGCCGCCCAGGCCTCCGCCCTCCGCGAGGGCCAAGGCCAGGGACAAGGCCAGGGCCAGGGTCAGGGACAAGGCCAGGGACAAGGCCAGGGTCAGGGGCAGGGCGAGGGCCAGGGGCAGGGCGAGGGCCAGGGTCAGGGTCAGGGGAACCCGTCCGGGGCGGTGACCGGGGGCGGTTCGGGAACAAGCGGGCAGGGCGGTGCCGGGAACCCGGTTGGCGACGGCATCGACAATGACCGCCCGGGCGAACGTGGGACGGCCGAGACGGCGGCTACCGGCGGATCGAGTGAGATTCTCGATGCCGCTGCGATCGCGACGTCAAACGACTTCACCGAGACCCAAACGAACCGCGCGAATGAAGACGGCACCGTGACCGTCGCCGCACGCGATGTTGTTACCGACTACGAAGCCCGCGCCGTCGACGCGCTCGAACGGCTCAACCTCGCACCCTCGGAGGCATCGACCGTCGAGTCGTACTTCGACGTCTTACGAGAAGGCGTCGACGATGCGCCCTGACGCCAGGACCTCGGACGCCGCGACCCCGAACGCCGCGACCTCGGACGCCGCCACCCGATCGCCCCATCAACGTCAACGGCCAATCTTGTTGGAGACCACATGAGTGATAATTCCCTACCGTCGCTGGCCATCACGCCGGAGAACTACGCCGATATCGCCGCGGCCATCGAACGCGAAGTCGGACGGGTCATCGTCGGCCAACACGACGTCGTTCGCACGGTGCTGCTCGCGCTGCTGTGCGAGGGCCACGTGTTGCTCGAAGGTGTGCCGGGGCTTGGCAAGACGAAGCTCTTGAAGTCGCTGGCCGATGTGATCGCCGTCGAGTTTGGGCGGATTCAGTTCACGCCCGACCTCATGCCGGCTGACGTTCTCGGCACCCAGGTTCTTGAGCAGGACGAGTCGGGTCGCCGTTCGTTCCAATTCCGTGAGGGTCCGATCTTCGCGGGGTTGGTGCTGGCCGATGAGATCAACCGGGCGACGCCAAAGACGCAGTCCGCGTTACTCGAAGCGATGCAGGAGCGAGCGGTCACCGTGGCCGGTGCTACCCGCCCGTTGCCAAGCCCATTCCTGGTCATGGCGACCCAGAATCCAATTGAGCAGGAGGGCACCTATCCGTTGCCGGAGGCGCAGCTCGACCGATTCTTGTTTAAGGCCCGGGTCCCGTTCCCGAGCGGCGATGACCTCTACGAGATCATGCAACGCACGACCGGTGGTTACGAGGAGGCGCTGAACACAGTCGCCGGCACCGACCAGCTCCAAGCGATGATCAACTTGACCCGTTCGGTGCCGGCTGCCGATCACGTCACGCGTCACGCAGTCGATCTCGTCGTTGCAACTCATCCGGATTCGGCCACTGCGCCGCCCGAGGTTCAGCGGTATGTGCGGGTTGGCGCCTCGCCGCGTGGTGGCCAGGCGTTGTTGCTCGGAGCCAAGGCGGCCGCGCTGCTCGATGGCCGCCCGTCGGCGTCGATCGACGATGTGCGGTCGATGGTCGAGCGGGCGCTGGCCCATCGACTTGTCGTTGGCTACGAAGCGATCGCGGATGGCGTCGACGAGGTGACGCTCGCTCACCGAGTTCTCGAACACGTGCCGGCTCCCGACTCAGGAGTTCGAGGTGCTCCTTGAACCGGCGCTGCTCAGCGCGCTCGAGCGGCTGCAGCTCGCCACGCGGCGACCGTTGGCTGGACGTTTAAGCGGAGCGAACCCGTCGAAGCGGTACGGCTCGTCCCTCGACTTTGCCGACTATCGCGAGTACCAACCGGGCGACGATTTTCGGCGCATCGACTACACGACACTCGCGCGGCTCGACCAACTCTTGGTGCGGCTGTACGACGCTGAAGACGATCTGCTCGTTCGATTGGTCGTCGACACCTCGGCATCTATGGGCGTCGACCAGAAACTCACGCGCGCCGCACAGATCGCGGGAGCCCTCGGCTTCGTCGCACTGACCCGTCGCGACGCCGTGAGTCTTCATGCGCCGTCCGGTGCGCCACAGCGTTTTGCCGGTCGCCCCGCGTGGGGTCGTTTGTCGGCCGCGCTCGACGGGTTTACGGCATCTGGTGTCGGATCGGTGGTCGATGTCGCCGCAGCGTTGTTGGGTCAAACCGGTCCGCCTGGATTGACCGTGTTGTGTTCGGACCTGCTCGATGAAAACTGGGAGGCGGCGCTGCGCCGCCTGCCCGCACGGGGTTCCGACGTTGTGGTGGTTCATGTTCTCGGGGCCGGCGAGCTTCGTCCGACACTCGAAGGCGATGTCGACCTTGTCGATATCGAAACCGGCAAGCGAGTGCCGTTCTCGGCGACATCGATGGCGCTCGACGAGTATCACGAGCGTCTCGACGAATGGTTGGCGAGTATCGAAGGCCTCGTGCGGCGCCTCGGAGCGGCGTACCTGCTCGTCGACTCGGCCGACGACGTCTCCGACGTCATTCTTCGCGGTCTGCAGCGCAGCGAGGTCATGTCAGCGTGACGTTTGCGAACCTCGCGGGGTTGTGGTTCCTGCTCGCGGCGATACCGGTCGTGCTGCTGCACATCCTCAAACCTCGCCGCGTCGAAGCGGTTGTGAGTTCGCGACTGCTCTGGGCCGATGGTTCGGCCGGGTCGACGGCGGCGACTCCATGGCAACGGCTGCGTCCATCGGTGCCGCTCCTGTTGCAGCTCCTCGCCGTTGCAGCGCTCGCGATCGCGTTGGCCAACCCGGTGTCGCGCACTGCGACCGCACTGGCCTCGCACACGGTCGTGGTGGTCGACGCGTCGGCGTCGATGGCTGCCGTCGATGGTGCACCGACGCGGCTCGATTCGGCGAAGGCCGCCGCGGTTGCGCTGTGGGATGAGCTACCAGCCGATGCGACGATCAGCCTTGTCAGCGCCGGTCCGGTACCTCGGGTTCTGGTAACCGCGAGCACCGATCGCGACGCGTACGAGGCTGCGGTCGGTTCGATCCGGGGAACTGACGGACCGGCCGACCTGGCCGCAGCGATGTCGTTGGCCGATGGTCTCGAAACTCCCGAGCGCACGATCGGCATCGTCTTGTTGTCCGATGGCCAGCACGAGGCAGACGAGCTTGCAACACTGCCGCTCGGTCTGCGTCACCGATTGCTGGGCACCGACGACGTGAACCGGGCCATCACCGACCTGATCGTGGTGCCGAGCGACGATGGTCTGCAGGCGACCGCGACGATACGGGCCACGGGGGGTCCGGCCGTCGTTGCGCCGCTTCGTTTCGATGTCGACAACCGCACGGCCGAAGTGGTCGACGTCGAGATCCCCGCCGATCGGCCGGTGACAGTGACCGTCGACCTGCCGCAGGGTGATCGGGTCATCGCTCGGCTCGGCGGCGAGGATCTGCTCGCGATCGACAACACGGCCTACGCAGTCGCCAGGCAGCGTCGCACCTCGACCGTGGCCGTTGTCGGCGAGTCCGACACCTTCCTGCGAGCGTTGCTGGCCGCCGCGCCCGCGATCGATGTCGTCGACCCAGCCGAGCAGACCCCTGACGTTCTGATCTACAACCGCACCGCGGTGCCCGACGATGTCACCCGTCCGTTCCTCGCAATCGCCCCTCCTGGCGGGGTGCCGGGCATCGATGTTGTCGGCGAGGTCGAGTCGCCGATTCCCACGCTCGTGCGCACCAACCATCCGATTCTGGCGGGGCTCGATCTTTCGAGCCTGCGGATTGCCGACGCGCAACGGGTCGAGGCGCCGACCGCCGAGACCCTCATCGGGGCCGAATCAGCGCCGCTCGTGCTGCGAGGCAGCCGAGTCGGTATTCCGTTTGTCTACTTCGCCTTCGACATCGGTCGATCGACGTTGCCGCTCGACGTGTCGTTTCCGATCATGGGCGAGCGAATCATCGCCGAACTCGCCGGAGCGGGCAGCGTGCCGCGTTCGCTCGATGTCGGCGATGGTCTTCGCCCGCCGGTCGGTCGAGCGATAACCGTCACCGACCCAACCGGCACTGAGCGCACCGTGCCGCTCGGTGGGGGCACCGTGACCGTTGACCGTCCGGGTTTCTGGACGATCGAATCCGATGGCGCGGCACCTCGCACGGTTGCAGTGCAGCTGCCGGAGTTCGAATCGAAGCTTGCGCCACTGCCCGTTGCCCCGACCGATCCTCGGCCGCGACGCGGCGGCGAGGATTCACCGCTCAGGGAAACCTCGTGGCGTTGGATCGTCGCGCTGATCGCGGTCGCAATCGCGCTGATCGAGTGGCTCATCTCACGGCGACGAATCGCGGTGCCTCGGCGGCAGTGGCGATTGTCGAACGGGCTTCGGCTCGCGGCGGTCGCGTTCGTGGCCCTCGCGCTACTCGGCGTTTCGCTGCCCCGCTCAAGCGGTTCGGTCGCCACGGTGTTTGTGCTCGACCGCAGCGCGTCGGTCGGCGCCCGAGGGTCAGCGGCTGGGCTCGACATCGTGTCGGCGGCGCAGCGGGTCGCGCCCGAAGACGCGTCGCTTGGCGTCGTTGTCTTCGGCGACGGTGCCCGGGTCGAGCGGCTGCTATCGCCGGTCGGCTCGACGACGGGACTCCAGGCCACGTCGATCGACGGCGACCGCACGGACCTTGCGGCCGGGCTTCGCCTCGCTGGAGCGGTACTGCCGGATGAACAACGGCGCCGGGTGGTCGTGGTGTCCGACGGTCGCACGACCACCGGCGATGCCGAAGCCGAAGCGCTCCGGTTGGCCGAGCGGGGGATCGATGTCGACTACATCGTGCTCGACGACGTGCAACGGGCCGACGCCTCGGTCGAGGCGCTACGAGCACCGGATCAGGTCGATGCCGGTACCTCGGTGGCGATCTCAGCGACGATTCGGTCGACGGCCGCTCAGCCGGCAACGGTCACGCTCTTACGCAATGGACAAGTTGTTGGCTCGACCGCGGTCGAGTTGCGCGACGGCCTGACGACCGTCACGCTGCGCGACGTTCCCGATGATTCGGGGCTACAGAGCTACGACGTCAATGTGAACGTCGCCCTTGACGATCAGCCGCAGAACGATTCGGCCCGCACCACCGTCGAGGTTGCCGGTGCGGCCGGCGTGCTGGTCGTTGAAGGCGCCGGGGGAGTTGCATCGTCGCTGACTGCAGCCCTCGACGCAGCGGGGCTGCGAGTTGACTCGATCGGCGTGAACGAGTTGCGTGATCTCGATCAGCTCGCCGGGTACGACGTCACCGTCTTGGTCGACGTCGACGCCGACGATCTCAACGAGTCACAGATGTCGGGCCTCGTGCAGGCGACTCGCGATCTGGGCCGAGGCCTCGTGACGGTTGGAGGTACGCAGTCCTTCGGCATGGGCGGCTATCGCGACACCGAACTCGAAGGCGTGCTTCCGGTCGTCAGTGACATCCTCGACCCCGAACGGCGTCGAACGGTGGCCGAGGTGTTGGCGATCGACACCAGCGAGTCGATGGGTGAATGCCATTGCGATGAGGGTTTCGTCGGCATGGGTCGGAACCAAGGCGGTGTGAACAAGACCGACATCGCTCGGGCCGGAGCGGCGCGGGCGATCGCGTCGCTCGGCGAAGCCGACCAGATCGGCGTGCTCGCGGTCGATACCGACGTCGACTGGGTCATCGACCTCCAGGCACTGCCGAGTGATGAAGTCGTCACATCCGGTCTCGCGCAGCTGACGCCGTCGGGCGGCACGAACCTTCGCACGACGCTGAGCACGGCGGCCGAGGCCCTTCGGGCGAGCCAGGCCAGCCTGAAACACATCATCTTGTTCAGCGACGGGTTTACCGAACCCGGCGCCCTCGACGACATCGCCGTCGAGGCGGGTGAACTCTTCGCCGAAGGCATCACCGTGTCGGTGGTCGCAACCGGCGAAGGTGCGGCCCGAGAGCTGCAACCGATCGCGGTGGCGGGCGGCGGCCGTTTCTATCCCGGCCGCGACCTCAACCGCATTCCCGAGATCCTCACGCAAGAGGCGATCATCGCGGCCCGTGACTTCGTGACCGAGGGCGAGTTTCTGCCGATCATCACGTCGGCGTCGCCGGTCGTAGCGTCATTGTCGGAGAGTCCGCCGTTGCTCGGTTATGTCGCAACGACCGCCCAGCCGACCGCACGGACGTTGCTAGCGATCGGCGAGGAGAACGACCCGTTGCTCGTGTCATGGCAGGTCGGTCTCGGTCGGTCGACGGCGTTCACGAGCGACGCTGGGCTTCGATGGAGCCAGGCGTGGACAAGCTGGGATGGCTACGTCGATTTCTGGTCGCGGGTCGTCCGCGATGCTCAGCCGGTCGACTCTGGTGGTGCGGTGCGGGCGGTTGTCGATGGCGACGAAGTCCGAATTCGAGTCGAGGTTCCCGAGGGTGAGTCGGCGAGTTCAGCTCCGGCCGAGGTGTGGCTGACCGAACCAAACGGTCAACGCCGCAGCGTCACCGTCCGGCGAACAGCAGAGAATGTCTTCGAGGCCGTCGAGCCGATCGATTCTGCAGGCACGTATACCGTCGGCTCCTCGGTTGGTGCCGACGATGAACAAGTCGTTGTCGGTTCGGCTCTCGCCACGAAGTCGTACGCCGCCGAGTATCAGCCCGGTTCGAGCGACCCATCGACGTTGGCCCGCATCAGCCAACAGTCCGATGGCCGGGGAGCCATCACCGCGGCGCAATCGTTCGACGAAGCGGGCCTGGCCGCAGGGAGTCGTCAAGTGCCGCTGGCCACCTGGTTCTTGCTTGCTGCAGCACTGTGCTGGCTCCTCGCAGTCGCCCTATCTCGACTTTGGCTCCGGCGGTCGGCATCGGTCAGCTCGACCTCGTCTGTGTCCTCGCCGCGACAAGCGTCGCGGTGGTCGGCAAAGGGCGCTGCGACGCGGGGTCGTTACCGGACCGATGGATCTAACCGATCTCGCGGTGCAGCCGCGGCGCCCGCGACGCCGGATAATGAAGCTTCCGTTTCACCCGAACCGCCCCGTGATTCGGTCGAATCAGAGGCGCCACTGTCGACGGTCGAAGAACTCTTGCGGTCGAAACGCGAGCGGCGATAACGACGCCCGACGGCCATCGCGGGCCCCGATGCGGTCAACAGCAGTGCTCCCAGCCAGACCAGCCGAATGAGGGGCTGGACATTAACCGTGACGGTGATCGATTGGTCATCGTTGGCCGACCGCAGGATGACCTGAACGTCAGAGGTCAGCGTCGACGCAGTCGCGACCTCTGGTAGGCGCAGGCCACGATCGGCGTACACGGCAATCGACGGTTCGGCGCGCGTGCGATCGTCAACCAGCACAGTTGCCCGGATCTTGGGAACGGTGCTGGCAGCATCGGTCGCTGCGACCGAGACGTTTTCAACACGGTGGCCGCCGACGTCGGCGCGGGCGCCAGCCGCGAGCTCGACCGTTCGGCTGGTGCCGGTGGTGCCGGCGAGCGCTCCGACGATGACACAGGCGATGCCGAGGTGGCCGAGCAGCATGGCGAACCGGTCGCGGCGACCAACGGCCAGGCAACAGAGTCCGGCGCCCAGCGCGGCACCGAGCACCAGCTGGTTCCAGCCCTGAGCGTTGCCGATCCAGGCGACGGCGGCGCCGCTGACCGAGCCGGCGGCCAGCTGGATGGCGAGCGACCGAGGACTCGATCTCGTGAGCTGAGGAACGAGTCCGATCGCGACGGCACCGACGCAGGCCAGCGGGAACAACATCGTGGTGTAGAACCAACCCGCGGTCGCCTCGCCGGGCACAAATGGCCGGAACGTGCCGAGGCCAATGATCGCCACCGCTGCGATGAGGAGCCATCGCGCAATCGTGCGGCGGTCGCCGCGCCGACCTGGAGGCTGTGAGCGCATCGCTCGACCGATGACGATGCCGGCCACGGTTGCCGCCGCGGCGGTGACCGGCCACAACCACCACCGCAGGGCCGCCGCATCGGCAAAGGCGTGGACGCTGGTTCGAAGCGAGGTGCGGGTCATGGCGGTGCCCGCGAGAATCAGTGGCCACAACACGGCGTAGGTCATCGTTGTCGACCGGCTCGACGGTCCCGCATGAAACGTGGCCACGAGCAAGAGCCACGGCATAAGCGCCACGTTTTCAACTGGATCCCAAGCCCACCACCCGCCCCAACCAAGCTCGACATAGGCCCACGATGCGCCGAGGAGGAGTGCGAGCGTGATCGTGGTCCAGGCCGCGATTGCGAGCGTGCGGGCCCTCGCCCGGTCGGCGCACAGCGCTGGCAGCAGCGCGAGCACGGTGCCGACATACAGCAGGGGAGGGTGGGCGAGCATGGCGGGGTGTTCGAGGATTGGCGCCACCCCTCGACCAGAGAGCGGTGGCAAGGCCAGTCGCTCGAACGGGTCGGCGGCGAAGAGCGATGCCGCGCCAAACGACGCGACGACGACCGCGCCGAACGATCGGGCTCGGGGGCGGGTCGGTCTTGGTAGGGCGGCGACGGCAACCCCGAGGAGCGCGACGAAGAGCAGGAGCGAACCCTCGGCGCCGCCCCAGAGCCCGCTCAAGCGGACCGCGCGGGAAGCACCTCGTCGAGATGTCGCGGCGACGTACTCGTACGTGAAATCGTTCTGCAGCAGCGCGATTGCGAGGCGCAGCGTCGCAAGAACAAGCAGGGATGCGCCCAGCGCGAGAAGTAGTCGTGCCGCTGCCTCGCGAGCTGCGCGGCCCGGCGCCGCGATTTCGACGATGGCCGAGACGAGGGCCAGCAGCGTGCCGACAGCGAGTGCTGCGGTTCCCATGGCCGCAACTTAGCGGCGTCGGCCTGCTCACGGGTCGCGACCTTGGCTCAATTGACGGCGGAAACCCGAGACCTGCTTGACTGCCCTACAGGCAACTCCAATACTTGACCGCTCCACCGGATGAGAGGGATCGATGACAGCAAGCGAGCAGCCGACCCACACCCGTGTCCGACCCTTCAATACGCGAGACACGTATCCCAATCAGGCGTTAGACAATGACCTGTGTCAGGCGGTGATCGCCGGCGACACGATCTATATGCGGGGCCAGGTCGGTACCGACTTCGCAGGCAACTTGGTGGGACCAGGCGACCCGGCCGCGCAAACCGAGCAAGCGATGCAAAACGTCACCCAGCTCTTGGACGAATGCGGCGCGTCGGTGCGAGACGTCGTGAAGATCACGATTTACCTCGTCGACCGCAGCCACCGTGAGGCCGTCTATCAGGTTGTCGGCCAGCACCTCGCTGGTGTCTTCCCCGTCTCGACCGGGGTGATCGTCGCCGGGTTAGCGCAGCCCGACTGGTTGATGGAAATCGATGTGATTGCGGTGAAATCTCCATGACCGCCACCGGTGATATGAACCTGATCAACGCCAAGTCGCTTGTCACCGTGGCCGACGACGGCCAGGTGCGACGGGGCGTAACGCAAGGCGATATCGGGCTGATCGCCGACGGGGCAGTTGCGATCCGTCAGGGCGACATCGTCGCGGTTGGCCCGACGGCCGAGGTTATGGCCGACTGGTCCGACCCGCCCGTGCCAACGATCGATGCCACGGGTAAGACGGTGATGCCGGGTTTGGTCGAATGCCATTCGCATCCGTTGTTCGGCGGTGAGCGCCACGACGAATACGCCGAACGACTCGGCGGCGCGAGCCTGGCCGAAGTCGCAGCACGCGGTGGCGGTATCTGGGCCAGCGTTGTGGCCACTCGAGCGGCCGGAGACGATCAACTGCTGGCCAACATCGGCAATGCCTTCAACCGCATGGTGCGCGGCGGTGTGACGACTGCCGAAGTCAAGTCGGGTTACGGGCTCACCGTCGCCGACGAACTGCATCATCTGGAGCTACTCGAACGTGCTCGGCGACTGACGCCGATGGAACTTGTCGTCACCTTCCTCGGCGCCCACGTGGTGCCTCGTGACATCCGCCCCGGCGACACCGACGACGCCCACCACGAGCCTGCGCAGATCTACACCGATCTGGTCGCCGGACCCATGACTGACGCAGTACGTGAACAAGGCATCGCCCAATTCCAGGACGTCACGGTCGAAGACGGTCTGTTCACCGCAGCGCAGGCGTTGGCGATCATGGCTCGCAGCCACGAACTCGGCTTGCCGACGCGGGTGCATGCCGATGCCTGGAAGCCGTCGCTCGGTTGGCAGACCGCCGTCGAGGGTGGGGCCATCTCGGCCGAGCACCTCACCTACACCGACGACGCCGAGATCGACCGCGTCGGCCGCACCGACACGGTGGCCGTGCTGCTACCGGTCGCCGAGCTGATCTACATGACCAATCGGCGGGCCAACGCCAACCAGTTCATCGTCAACGACGTGCCGATAGCGGTGTCGACCGACTACTGCTCGTCGATCCACGCGACATCGTTGCTGTCGACGATGACCATGGCTGCGCCCTGGTTCCGCATCACCCCAAGCCAGGCCATCGTCGCCTGCACGCTCAACGCCGCGTACAGCCTCGCGGCGGCCGATCGATGCGGCTCGCTCAACGTCGGAAAGCGGGGCGACCTGCTTGTATTGGACTGCCCGCATCCCAACGAACTATTCCTAGGCCTCGCCGATGACATGCTCGAAGCGGTGATCATCGGCGGCCAATTGCGACACGAGGCAGGTTGACCATGAATGTCACAACCGATCTGAAAGTGCTGACCGAAGAACAACGGTCGCACTTCTGGGAAAACGGCTACCTCGTCGTCGAGGATGCGGTTTCGGTCGAGCAGCTCGAAGGGCTTCGCCGCGACTTCAGCGCCTGGGTCGACGACAGTACCGAACACGCCGAGTCCTACGGAACCACCATCGATGGTCGAGCTCGATTCGATGTTGAAGCGGGCCACAGCGCAGAGCAACCGGCACTGCGGCGAGTCAGTGCACCGATCGAGGTGTCCGATGCATTTCGAGCGGTTGTGGTCGACAGCGTGATGGTCGACGCCGTCGCGGACCTCATCGGTCCCGACGTGAAACTGCACCATACGAAGATCAACTCGAAGCTTCCCGGTGCAACAACCGCGGTGAAGTGGCATCAGGACTTCCCGTTCACGCCCCACAGCAACGACGACGTCGTGACCGCGTTGTTGATGATCGATGAGGTGACGAACACCAACGGGCCGCTCGAGGTCTTGGCTGGAAGCCACAAGACGGAGATACACAGCCTGTGGCGCGACGGCGCTTTCGTCGGTTATGTCGACGACGACGTGGCCCACGAGTCCATGGCGATCGCCGACGTTTGCACGGGACCGGCCGGGGCGGTGTGCCTCATGCATACCCGCCTGCTTCACGGGTCGACGGCCAACAGCTCCGATCGGCCCCGGACCTTGCTCATCTCGGTCTATTCAGCCGATGACGCGATGCCTCTGACGCCGAACCCGGTGCCGACCGAACACGAAGGCCTCCTCGTGCGTGGTGAACGAACGAACCGCATCCGATCGACGTCGTTCGTCATGGAACGCCCCGAGTATCCAAAGTCTGCGTCGTTCTTCGATCAGCAGGCCGACCGGTGACACCGACGCCCATCCCGGCGGGTATCGCCGAGGCGTTGCAGGAGAGTTACCGAAACCCGATTCCCCGCCGGGCGATGCCGCCGGAGTTCTACACCAGCGTCGACGTCGCCAACGTCGAGGAACAGCGCGTCTTCCGTGACGGTTGGGTTTGTGTTGGTCGCCTCGATGAGATTCCGACATCGGGCGATTACTTCACGACCGAGGTGATCGGCGAGTCCCTGATCGTCGCGCGCGGCGACGATGGGACCGCTCGGGTGCTGTCCAATGTGTGCCGCCATCGAAGTTCGTTGGTCGCGAGCGGCGCAGGCTCGGCCCGGCAGTTTCTTTGCGGGTATCACCACTGGTCGTACGCGCTGAACGGCAGTCTGAAACGGGCACCGCTGATGGACACCGTCGAGGGATTCGACCCCGCGCAATGTGGTCTCCACCAGTTCGCCGCCGAAGAGTGGATGGGCTGGATCTTTGTCAACCTGAGTGGAACGGCAGAACCCCTGACCCCACAGGTCGCGGACCTCGATTCGTATGTAGCGGGTTATCACCCCGAGGAGATGCGGACCGTGAAGGCCGGTCCAGAGCAGTGGCCCGTTAACTGGAAATGCCTGGCCGAGAATTTCATGGAGGGATACCACCTCACCCCGGTGCATCTCACCACGCTCCATCCGATGACGCCGACGAACCTGTGCGAGAAGATCGAAGGCCGTCCGGCCTTCACCGGGTACAAGTCGCACTATTCGCCTGGGTTCGAAGGTCGGCCGCCGTTCCACCCCGACATGTCCGACGAGCAACGGAACATGTCGATGATGGTGTGGATCTACCCCGGTTTCGTTGCCGCGATATCGCCAAACTCTGCGGTGTACATGAGCCTCACGCCCACCGGAGCCCAAGACGTGCAAACCCGATGGGGCGTCATCGCCCGAGAGGAGCTTTTCGAGCAAGGCACCGCCGGTGACCGATGGGACTTCGCCGCCAGCTTCAATGCCGAAGACAAGGTCCGACTCGTGTCGCTCCAGCACGGCCTGAACTCCAGCGTTGCCATTCGAGGGGTGTTGGCGCCCGAGGACTATGAAGGCTGCACGTGGGACTTTTACCACTACATGGCCGGACGGCTACTCGCGTGACGGTTGGCATCGTCGATGTCCTCCAGCGGCTGGTGGCGTTCCCGACGGAGAGCGGAACGTCGAACACTGACCTCATCGACTACTACGCCGATCGGGCGGCCGGCATCGGGGGGCGGGTCCACGTGGTCTCTGGCGCGGCCGGTGAACACCCCCGAGCGAACCTGCACATCGCGTTTGGTCCCGAAACCGGCGGTGGTGTTTTCCTCTCGGGCCACACCGACGTCGTGCCGGCGGGCCACGGGTGGGACACCAACCCGTACGAGCTCACCGCCATCGACGATCGATTGCATGGTCGAGGCACCGCGGACATGAAAGGGTTCCTCGCTGCGGCGCTCGTCGCGCTCAGCGCCATCGACCACACGAGCCTGCGCCGCCCGGTGCATTTTGGCCTGAGCTACGACGAAGAAATTGGCTGCGTCGGAGTTCACCATTTGCTCGATCATCTCCGAGGCGTCGAGTCGTGTCGGCCAGACATCATCATCGTTGGCGAGCCGACCCAAATGCAGCTGTGTACGGCCCATTCGGGCAAGCGGGTAGTGCGGGTGGTCATCGATTCGCCGAGCGGGCACTCGAGCCGTTCGCCGGAACAGCCGACCGCAATCGAAGCTGCGGCCGCCATCGCCAACGCCGTCTTTTTGGTCAACGCTGGCGGTGTCAACCAACGCGAGAACAAGGGTGACCCGGGCGTCGGTAGCCAGGGTTTTTCGACCAACGTTGGCACGATTAACGGCGGCGTTGCCGTCAACGTATTGGCGCCTCACTGCGAGCTCGATTTCGAATGTCGGCATCAAGTCGACCATTCGCCCGAAGACCTGCTGCAACCAGTGTTTTCGACGATCGACGATTGGGCCGAGCGCCTGCGAGTAATCGGGGGTGAGATCACCACCACCGAGGTCGTGACCTATCCGGGGCTGGCCACGGCGCGCAACGAACCAGAGGTCGGCCGGCTTCGCTCCGCATTGGCCGACGCGGCGTTCGGCCACGTGTCGTTCGGCTGCGAAGCGGGGCTGTACGCGGAGACGCTGCCCGCGCCCGCCGTCATCTATGGCCCCGGCAACATCGCCGACGCCCACCGACCCGACGAGTACGTGGTTGCCGGAGACCTTGCGCTTGCCGCAGACCGGGTCACTTCGGTGATCAGCGAGTTCTGCACGAGCGCGGCCGCCGAAGGAGCCTGACATGACTCAAACCGATCCGAGCGAAATCGACCACCGAGCGCACGAACACATTGACACCGTCGTCGTCGGCGGCGGTCAGGCGGGGCTTGCGATGAGCGAACACCTCAGTGCCGGCGGTGTCCCCCACGTGGTCTTGGAACGCGACCGAATCGCCGAGAAATGGCGAACCGGTCGGTGGGACTCGTTGGTAGCCAACGGACCGGCCTGGCACGACCGATTGCCGTCGATGGCATTCAGCGCCGTCGGCCCCGACGAGTTTCCCAACAAAGACCAGGTCGCCGACTACTTCGTCGACTATGCGGACAAAATCGACGCACCGATTCGAACCGGCGTCGAAGTCAGCTCGGTCGTCGGCAACCCCGGTCGGTTTGGTTTCCAGGTTCACACGTCGTCCGGCATCATCGAGGCCGCCCATGTTGTCGCGGCGACAGGACCATTCCAACGCCCGATCATCCCACCCATCGTTCCCGAGTCGGCACCGCTCACCCAGATTCACTCTTGCGATTATCGCAACCCGGATCAGCTGGGCGACGGGGCCGTGTTGGTCATCGGCGCCGGATCGTCGGGCGTACAGATCGCCGACGAGATCATGAGTTCAGGGCGGCGGACCTTTCTTTCGGTCGGCCCGCATCACCGGCCGCCGAGGGCGTATCGCGGCTACGACTACGTGTGGTGGCTTGGGGTGCTCGGCGAGTGGGATGCCCCCGCGGTGACCCCCGGCATGGAACACGTGACGATCGCAGTCAGCGGCGCCGACGGCGGCAAGACGATCGACTTCCGACAGTTGGCCCATCAAGGGATGAACCTGTTGGGGATGGCGACCACATACGACGATGGCGTCTTGCGGTTTGCCGCAGACCTCGCCGACAACGTGGCCCACGGCGACGCCAACTACCTCTCCGTACTCGATCGCGCCGACGCCTTCGTCGAGCAGTACGGACTCGACCTTCCACTGGAGCCTCAGGCGAGGGTGATCGAGCCCGATCCGCTCTGTCTGACCAATCCCATCCTGCAGCTCGACCTCGCCGTCGACGACATCTCGACGATCATTTGGGCGACCGGGTACACGTTGGACTACGGCTGGCTGCAGGTCGACGCTTTCGATACCCAGGGGCGCCCCGACCATCATCGGGGCGTCTCGTCGGAACCCGGGATCTACTTTCTGGGCCTGCCGTGGTTAACCCGGCGAGCGTCGTCGTTCATCTACGGCGTTTGGCACGATGCAAAGTACCTCGCCGACCACATCGCCGGTCGGCGCGGTTACCTCTCCCATCCCGCGATTCGCAGTCGCTGACGCGGATCATCTGACCATGTTGGGATTTCGCCAGTGCTTTGTGTAAGACTTTCGAATTGGAGGGGAACGGTGCGACCGTCAGCACCGAGTCAGCACGACCTTCTTGAGCGCGCTCGGTCCCGAGTTCCGCTCGCTGATGGCTGAGAAATGGGGACAGACAGAGCGTGAGCGAGACGAGTGTGCCCGGCAACGGAGCGGCCGGTAAGGCCTACGTTGCCTTTGACGGCGTCCAGAAGAGCTATGACGGCAAAACGCTGGTCGTCAAGGACCTCAACCTCAGCATCGACAAAGGCGAATTCGTCACGATGCTCGGGCCATCGGGTTCGGGCAAGACAACTTGCCTGATGATGCTGGCCGGATTCGAAACGGCCACGCACGGGCAAATCCTCCTCGATGGCGTTTCGATCAACAACATTCCGCCGCACAAGCGGGGCATCGGGATGGTCTTCCAGAATTACGCCCTGTTCCCGCATATGACCGTGGCCGAGAATCTCGCATTCCCATTGGAGGTCCGAGGCCTCACGAAGGCCGACCGTCGAGACAAGGTGCAGCGGGCCCTCGACATGGTTCGTATGGGCGAGTTCGGTGGCCGACGACCAGCCCAGCTCTCTGGTGGTCAGCAACAGCGAGTGGCCGTGGCGCGGGCACTCGTGTTCGATCCCGAGCTCGTGCTTATGGATGAGCCGCTCGGCGCCTTGGACAAGCAACTGCGCGAAGAGATGCAGTACGAGATCAAACGAATTCATGAGAATCTTGGTGTCACGGTCGTCTACGTCACCCACGACCAGAGCGAAGCGTTGACGATGTCCGATCGCATCGCGGTCTTCGACGATGGGCGGATCCAACAATTGGCCGCGCCATCGGTGCTGTACGAGAAGCCGGAGACATCCTTCGTCGCCCAATTCATCGGCGAGAACAACAAATTCACCGGGCAGGTCGCCGGGCTCGATGGTTCGATCGCCTCGGTGACCATCGGCGACACGGTCATCAAAGCCCTTGCGGTCAACTGTGGCAACGAAGGCGACCGCTCGCAGCTTTCGATCCGGCCGGAACGGGTGTCACTAAGCGATCGCGGCGACAACGTGGTCGACGCCCGGGTCTGCGAACTGATCTACCTCGGCGATCACATCCGCTGCCGCCTCGACGTTCTCGGCAATGACGAGTTCGTGGTGAAGGTCCCGAACGCGTCGGACCAGACGGTGCCAGAGGTCGGCGGCCACACCAAGATCAGCTGGAGCGTCGAGGATTGCCGGGCCCTCGACTATGCCGACCTTCCCGCCGTTGCCCAACCATCGACAACCTGAGAATGACAACAATCGTAAGAAGAGGGGAAACAATGACCGAGAATCTGAAACGCTTATTCGCCCTAGTGGCGATCATTGCGTCAATGAGCCTGCTGGCTGCAGCCTGCGGTTCATCCGACGACGCCGCCGTCAGCACGACGAGCGACGCTGCCGAGGCCGATGATGCGTCGTCCGACGAGGCTGCGGAGGCCGATGATGCGTCGCCCGACGATGCTGCGGAGGCCGATGATTCGTCGTCCGCCAGCGCCGCATCTGGCGATGCCAGTGGCGACGACCCGCTGACGCTCGTGTCCTGGGGCGGTGCCTACCAAACGTCCCAGATCAACGCGTATTCCGATCCGTACACCGCAAAGACCGGCCAGTCCTTTATTTGGGATGAAAGTTCGGCCGACGCCGTGGCCAAACTGCGAGCGATGAACGAAGCCGACAACATCACCTGGGACCTCGTCGACGTGGTGGGCGCCGATGCCATCCGCCTGTGCGACGAAGGCCTGGCGATGGAGATCGACTTTGATTCGATGCTGGCCAAGGGCGACGATGGCTCGACGCCCACCGAAGACTTCGGTGAGTACCTGGTGTCGGACTGCTTCATTCCGCAGATCGTGTACTCGACGACGGTCGGCTACCGCACCGACTTGGTCGATGGCACACCCGCCGATATCTGTGCTCTGTTCGATACCGACGCCTACCCCGGCAAGCGAGCCCTCGAATCTCGCCCGCTGAACAATATGGAATGGGCGCTCCTGTGCGACGGTGTTCCTAAGGCCGATATCTACGACGTTCTGGCCACCGACGAAGGCCAAGACCAAGCGATCGCCAAGCTCGACACGATCAAGGACGATCTCGTCTTCTGGAATGCTGGCGCCGATACGCCGCAGCTGCTCGCCGATGGCGAAATCGTTATGGGCTCGACCTATAACGGCCGCCTGTTCTCGGCAATCGAAGAAGACGGCCAGCCCATCGGCATGTTGTGGGACGCCCAGATGTTCGACTTCGACGGCTGGGTTATCCCCGCCGGTCTGCCCGAGGATCGCCTCGAAAGGGTGCTCGACTTCCTGAACTTCGCAACCGACACCCAGCGTCTTGCCGATCAGGCCAAGTGGATCTCCTATGGCCCAGCTCGTGCCTCGTCGGCACCACTCGTAGGTCAGCACGCCGATCTCGGCATCGACATGGCGCCACACATGCCGACGGACCCGGCCAACGCGACAAACATCTTCGTGACGCAGTACGGCTTCTGGGCTGACTACCGCGACGACATCGACGCCAAGTACCAAGCCTGGCTCGCCGGCTGATTCAGCCGTTCAGTACTCGGTTCGGGAGGTCAGCTGATGGCCTCCCGAATCGAGACTGGGGCAACCACACCTATGACGACCACGTTTGAAGAAGGCGAGATCCTCACGGCCGATAACCAGCCGTTGTCGGTCGCGTTGCGTAAGGCACTGTTCCGCCAAAAGGTGCGGGCACTGTTGTTGATCGCCCCGTTGCTGATCTTTGTGGTCGTCACGTTCATCTGGCCGATCTTTGGCATGCTCTGGCGCTCGGTCGACAACAGCGTCGTACCCGAAACCCTGCCTCGAACAGTGGCGGCCATGGAGTCGTGGGCGCCGTCCGGCGCTGGTGATACTCCGCCCGAAGCGGTGTACGCCGCGTTTGTCGCCGACATGCAGATTGCGGCCGACGAACGTACTCACACCGTGGTCGGTGGCCGCCTGAACTACGAAACGCCCGGCATCGCGTCGAAGTTTCGTCAGCTCGGCCGCGAGGTCGGCGACTGGGACCTCGCCAGCGACGGTCCGTTCAAGGAAAAGCTGATCGAGACCGACGAGGCATGGGGCGAGCTGTTCATCTGGGACACGATTAACACCTACTCCGGTAACTACACCGTCGGCTACTACGCGAACTCCGTCGACCGGCAACTCACCGCGGACGGCATCAGCGCGCGCGACGCCGATGAGGCGATCTATCTGCGGCTGTTCTGGCGCACCATCTTCATGTCACTGGTGATCACGGTGCTGTGCGTCTTGCTCGGCTACCCGATCGCCTGGCTCTTGTCGAACACACTCGACCGGTATGCCAACCTGCTGCTCATTCTTGTGCTCTTACCGTTTTGGACGTCGTTACTCGTCCGCACATCCGCGTGGAAAGTGCTGCTGCAAGACCAAGGCGTCATCAACAGCGCGCTCGAGTCGCTCGGCATCATCGACGAGCCGCTGCCGCTCATGTATAACCAATTCGGCACGATCGTGGCGATGACTCACATCTTGTTGCCGTTCATGATTTTGCCGATGTACTCGGTCATGAAGACTATTCCGCGGTCGTATACCCAGGCTGCGAAGTCGTTGGGGGCAACCGATATCACGGCATTCCGACGGGTCTACTTTCCGCAATCGGTGCCGGGCATCGGGGCCGGAGCGATTCTGGTTTTCATCCTCGCGATCGGTTACTACATCACCCCAGAGATCGTCGGTGGAAGCACCGGCATTTTCATCTCGAATCGCATCGCGTACAACATTTCGTCGACGTTGAACTGGGGTCTGGCGGCCGCCCTTGGTGGCCTGCTGCTGCTCATCGTCATGGTGCTGTACTGGGTCTACGACAAGTTCGTCGGCATCGACAATGTGAAGCTCGGGTAGTCGGAACTCATGGCACCTCCTATCTATGCATCGGCTGGCCAAAGGGTCTGGCACTACGGTTTCCGGTTGCTCTGCTGCGGGATCTTCTTCTTTCTCGTAGCTCCGATTTTCGCCATCATCCCACTCAGCTTCTCTGGCGGTGAGTACTTCACCTACACCGAGAACATGCTCACGTTCGCAGAGGACGCGTACTCGCTGAAGCACTACGAGGATGCGCTGACGAACCCCGAGTGGACGACGGCGGTGTGGAACTCCTTCCGCATCGCTATCCCGGCCACGATCATCGCGGTCACGCTCGGCACACTGGCCGCCATGGGTCTCTCGCAGGCCCACGTGCCAGGGAAGCGGGCACTCATGGCCCTGCTGATCTCGCCCATGATCGTGCCGCTGATCATCTCGGCGCTCGGCATGTTCTTCTTCTACTCCCAGCTGGGCAACTTTCTGGAGGACTCGGTCGGGCTGTCACAGGGCCTCGTCGAGTACATCAAGGTGGTGTTGGCCCACAGCGTGCTGGGCGTGCCGTTTGTGGTCATCACGGTGACTGCCACGTTGGTCGGGTTCGACCGTTCGTTGACGCAGGCAGCAGCGAGCATGTGAGCGGGTCCGGTTCGCACCTTCTTCAAGGTGCAGATGCCACTCATTCTGCCCGGGGTGATCTCGGGTGCCCTGTTCGCCTTCATCACCAGCTTCGACGAAGTTGTCGTGATCACGATCATTGGTTCACAGAAGGTCCAGACCTTGCCGTGGCAGATGTTCGTCGGCCTGCGGGAACAGGTATCACTGACGATTTTGGCCGTGGCCACGATGATGGTCGTGCTGTCGATCTTGCTGTTGGCGACACTCGAGCTACTCCGCCGCCGAAACGAGCGCATCCGCGGCATGAGCCCAGGCTGATCGGGCCAGACCTCGGAGCATGCGCCGCAGAATGGCGGAGAATTCGCCTGACGTGGGTCGTCGGGTTCAGGGTGACGCGGGTCGTTTGGGCCCTTTCCTTGATCTGATCTTGATGTCGCGACACTCAATGACGATGCACGAGGCATGCACCGAGTGTCTGGCCACGTTGTTGATCCGTCGCCAACGTCGATCGACAACGCCGCGAGTTCGATGGAGACACCTATCGACGTGGTCGAAGACATTGTTGTTCGCCGACTGCTACGAGATCGCAGCAACACGATCTTCGGTCTCAGCGAGGCGCTCGGCGTTCCCGTCGGCGTGATCAAAACGCTGGTCGAAGACCTTCGAGGGCGAGCCTTCGTCGACGTCGAAGGAATGGATGGCCGTGACTTTCGGATCGCGCTGACATCGACGGGCGTTGATCTCGCCGAAGAACGGCGTCGCCACTGCAGCTACGCCGGACCTTGTCCGGTCACGCTGGCCGAGTACTCGGCCATGGTGGCGGCGCAGCGACCGACGGGCGCAATTACTCGCGAAGGCCTCGGCCCGGCCTTCGGTGACCTGGTCGTCTCGCCCGAGACGCTCGCTCAGATCGGAACGGCGGTCGTGAGTCACGGCGCCATCTTCCTGTACGGTCCCGCGGGCACCGGTAAGACCAGCCTTGCCGAGCGGATCATTCGCCTCTTTGGTGATTCGATCCTTGTTCCCCATGCGATCGAGGTCGATCGCCAGATCATCACACTCTTTGACCCGGCCGTGCATCGACCGATTGCCGATGCTGGCCCCGAGGCCGACGGTCGCTGGGTGCGATGTCACCGCCCGCTTGTGATGGTCGGCGGCGAACTCACGCTCGATATGTTCGAGCTCAGCTTCGATCAGAACGCCCACATCCATTCGGCACCAATTCAGGTGAAGGCCAACAACGGCATCCTGCTGATCGACGACTTCGGACGTCAGGCCGCAAGTCCCGATCAAGTCCTCAATCGATTGATCGTGCCACTCTCCCGGTCGATCGACTTCTTGCGATTGTCGACCGGACACACCTTCCAGCTCCCGTTCGAGGCCCGGCCTGTTATCTCGACGAATCTCGAACCGTCGAGTCTGGGCGATGAGGCCTTCCTCCGGCGGCTCCGGAACAAGGTCTTCATCGGCCCGTGTACCCCGGAAGCGTTCAACTGGATACTGGCTCGATCCGCACAGAAGATGAGCATCGAAATCACCGCGAACGTTGCCCAACACTTACGCGAGCTTTCGATGCGTGAGCTTGGTGGGCTGCGCCCGTACGTTGCTACTGACTTCTGCGAGCTGATTCAGGGTGTCGCCGCCTTCGAGGGTGGCGCGATCAGTGTTGATGTGCAGCTCATCGACCGCATCGCCGCCCAGTACTTCGTGATCGGCGCGGAACCCGAACCCGACTTTGAGGTCGCAATGGCGCCGCCACCGATGGCCCAAGCCATTCCTCATCCTCCAAGCCGAGTGCCACTTTCGGCCAACGGGCTGCGATGATGGGGGGGGTGAGCCAACAGCACGCGGTCGCTCCGGCCGATATCGACGAGGTCACAATCGATCCTCGCACCCAAGAACTCCACGACGAAGAAGCCGCGCACCGCGTCTTCAACTTTTCGATCATCGTGTCGGCCGTGCGGTGCACGCTCACTTACGTCGTGTTTCCGTTCTTGGCCCCGTTTGTTGGTCTTGCCGACGTCGGCCCGGTCATCGGGGTCATCGTTGGGGTCATCGCCATCGTGGCAAACATCGTCAGCATCCGGCGAATGTGGGGCGCCGAGCACAAGTGGAGGGTGCCGGTCAGCGTCGTGAACGTCGCCATGATCGGCCTCGTGTTGTATCTGGTTACCGACGATCTACTCGAGCTGATTGGGTAGCCGGCTCGTATGGCCGTCCCGCTCGACTCCTCAGCTGCCCGCCTCGAACTTGCCGCGGCCGAAGCCGAACTGATGCTCCAGCGTGAGCGGGTCGCCGAGCTGCGTCGGGCTCTGCCACCCGAGCCCTGCGACGACTACATCTTCCTTGAAGGCGAGCAGAATCTGGCCGCTGGCGGCGACGTTCACATCGAGCGGTCGCTGACCTCGCTCTTTGGCGGACCCGACCGCACGCTCATCGTTATGCACTTCATGTTCGGTGGCGCTCACGGCGGTGCCTGCCCGATGTGTACCGCTTGGGCCGATGGATACACGGCGATTCAAGACCACCTCCGCGACCGGGTCGACTTTGCCATTGTCGTGGGGGGCGACCTGGAACAGTTTCGGGCGTTGGCCCGCCGCCGAGGTTGGCAAAACACTCGCCTGCTCAGCGCCGAAGGTTCCACCTTCAAGACCGACTTAGGGTCCGAGGACATCGAAGGCAATCAATCGCCGGCGGTCTCGGCCTTCACGCTCGATCCGTCCGGTCGCCCGCAACACCGCTACACGGGCGGGGCCCACATTGGCGGAGATCACTGGCGCGGCCTCGACCTGCTTTCGCCGCTTTGGCACTTCCTCGACCTCACGCCCGAAGGGCGCGGCGACTGGATGCCCCAACTCGACTACGACGCCGACGCATGAGCGACCAGGTCCGCGTCGATCGATGGTTGTGGTCGGTGCGGTTGTTCAAGAGTCGGTCGGCGGCGACGAACGCATGTAGCGACGGTCGAATTCGGATCGGCGACGATGTTGCGAAAGCGGCTCGGCGGGTTCGCGTTGGCGATGTCGTCGAGGTGAAGCGACGCGACAGCGTCGGTACGTACCGAGTCGAGCGCATCATTGAGAAGCGGGTCGGCGCGCCGATCGCGGTCGAGTGTTACGTCGACCTCACGCCCGAAGCGCCGACGCCGCAACCCGATCCGTACCCGCTGCCAATCGGGACCGAACGCCCCCGGGGCGCCGGCCGTCCAACGAAACGCGAACGCCGGGCGATCGATCGGCTGCGAGGCCGCTAGGAGACTGCGTCGCTCGCCGCCGTGTCGTTCTAGTCGGTGGGTAGAACGAGCTTGAGCTCGTCGCTCGGGATGGCGTCGCCGATGAGGGTGATTCGGGTGCACAGTGTCCAGACCGCGGTGTTGCTGCCATCGGATGCTCGCAGCACCACCTCGAGTTCGGTGAAGTAATCGGCAACGCCCGGTGCGATGTTGATGATCTCGTTACCGAACAGGTTGCTGAGACCGGGACCGTTGACGAGTTCGAGCTGGATGCGATCGCCGGCGAGATCGAGGAACCGACTTCCGGCATCGATCTGTACCGGGGCACCTCGGGTCGACAGATCGATGCAACCAAGCGCACCGGCATCGACGGGGGCATCGTTCGCGATGGCGAGACACAGGGTGATCTCGGCAACGTTGCGGCCATCGCTGACTTCAACCGGCATCGCAATACGGGTCGGGCTGTTCGTCAAGCGGTTGACGCGAATTTCGCCACTGCCCGCGTCGATGGAGAAGTTCCGGAGTGCCTGGTCGGCGCCGGCGCCATCGTCGAGGAAGAACGACAGATTGTCGCCTTGGGCGTCGTCGAACATCTGCCCGACGTCGAGGCTGAATGACTGGGCGACCCGGGCGACGTAACAGGTGACCGGCACACCGGTGAACACCGGGGCGGGTGTCGCGGGCGCCGACTTCACGCACACGGATCCGACGGCGCTCCCCCCAGCGTTGCTGGCGCGGACCGAGAAGTCGTAGTCGGCGGCTTCGGCGGGGAGTGACGCGGAGGTCAACTCGCCGGTGTTCGGATCGATCACGGCGCCTGGTGGGAGGCCATCAGGCGAGCCGACAAGCGCGTAGTTGAGAGGTTGTGACGAGCGCTGCACGAACGCTTCGGCGAACGAGACGTTCATCGGCCGACCGGCGATCGCGGCAACGCAGTCGTCGGAGCCGACATAGGCCGGCCGAACCGGCAGCTCGGTGGGTGTGGGGATCGCCGTCGCGGTCGGAACCGGAGTTGCGGCGGGCACTCGCGTGGCCGTGGGCTTCGGAGTTGCGGTGGGCTCCGGGGTCGCGGTGGGCTTGGGAGTTGCGGTGGGCTCCGGGGTCGCGGTGGGGATTCGGGTCGCGGCTGGCAACGGGGTTGCCGTGGGGATTCGGGTCGCCGTGGGCACCGGGGTCGCGATGGGGATTCGGGTCGCGGCTGGCAACGGGGTTGCCGTGGGCTCGGGCGGAGCGGGTGCAACCTCGATGGCATCGAGCTGTGTACCAACGGGGACGAAGACAAACTTGTCGAGCAACGTGCCCGAATCGCGCTGGTAGAAGCGGAGCGTGTTCGTTCCCTGTCGCAGGCCGAAGACAAGATCTTGGCCGGAGCGACCGTCGCGCACGACATGATCGGTCCAGCTCGACGACTGCGGTACGTCCCAGAGAATTGGAGCATTCCCGTTGACCTGGACCCAGAACGAGTCACTCGCCGCCCCGGGGGCCAGCGCTCGCACCGCAAGCTGGTACGCGCCAGCGGGGCTGTTGATGCAGTATTCGGCGATGTGGGACCGCACGAGGTCGGGCTCATTCTCGAGCCACGGCGGGGCAGCAACGAAACCGCCACCGCTCGCTTCGTTGACCGAATTCGTGATCGAGCGCGCGCCGGTCAACATCTGGCCGCCAACCGCGCCATTCTCGGCCTCTTGTTCGAGACCGGCGCACACGGGCGCGTCGAATCGGCTGGCGTTCGCGCTGCGTAGCAACGAGAACTGGCTGAGGAAGGTGCCCGACTCGCGGACGTAGAAGGTGATCTGGTGGGTGCCAGGTTCAAGCAGGAGTTCTATCGGTTCTTTGCCATCTCGTTCGGTGACGACCGACGAAACCCATTGGTCGGACTTCGGAACATCCCACAAGGCGGCTGCGCCATTATCGGCTGCGACCCAGAACGAATCGGCCTGCTCCGACGTTGCCAACGTGTCGGCTTGTATGCGGTACACCCCGGCCCGGGTGATGTCGACGCAGAATCTGGCCGCATCACGGTCGCTGAACGTGTACTGATTCGGCGCGTCAGCTGGCACACCAACTGCGGTTCTACCCCCGACGTTCATGATCTTGGCTGGACCGGAGACCTCCGCAGCAGCGGCGTTGACCTCAAGGCCCGAACACCCGGCCTGAGCGCTGGCTTCGCGTGCTCCCGATCCGACGATGAAAGCGAGGGCGGCGATGGTGAGCGCAACGAGTGCAACGATGATCGGGACGGCGGTAGGGGACGACGGCGTAGACGAGCGACGCGTTGGATTCGATAGCATTTCAGGCCTCTAGGTGGACAGCCATGCCAGTCTATGCAGGACTGGGCGGAGGTTTGGGGAGCTTGGTGCGGGCAGGGTCAAGCGGTACGACATCATCAAAACGATCGATACGGCGCAACGCTGGAAACCATCTCCACCATAGGACGACGATGCCCAGTGTTCCCAAACCGCCGGTCACAATTGCGCCGACGAGGCCGATGAACTGGGCCGCGACCCCCGATTCCAGGGCGCCGAGTTCGTTCGATCCGCCGATGAATACGTTCTCCAATGCGATGACGCGCCCACGCATGACCTCGGGCGTCGCCAACGGTACGACGCTCGATCGGATGTACACGCTCACCGCATCGGCGGCGCTCAAGACGAAGATCGCGGCGAACGCGACTGCGAACGATCGAGTCAACCCGAGGGCGATCGTGGCGAACCCGAAGACGGCCACCGACCCGAGCAGGATCTTGCCGATGCGACGCTTGAACGGTCGCCACGCGATCAACAGAGACATTGACGCGGCGCCGATGCCATCGGCGGCTCGCAGCACGCCGAGGCCGATTTCACCTCCGCCGAGTCGCTCGGCGACCAGCGCGGGCAACAACGCGGTCGCCCCGCCCAGTAGTACGGCGAAAAGGTCGAGGCTGATCGCGGCGAGCAGGATCTGGTTGTGGCGGATGTAGCGCAGACCATCGACGGCATCGCGGAATGCCTGAAGCGCTCCGGGTGGTGTTTCGAGCTGTTCGATCGGCGGCTTCGGGACTTGCGTCAAGAGACCGAGAACGATGACGAGTAGTACCGTCGCGATCAGATACGGAAGTTCCGGGGCGATGGCGGCCGCGAAGCCGGCGACGATAGGTCCGGCGATGACGCCGGACTGAAACGCCAACGCTTTGACCGCGATGACTCGCTCCAGGCTCTCGGGCGGGGCGAGATCGATCGGCATCGCTCGGCTGGCCGGTGCTGCGAACGCTCGGCAGGCCCCGAATGCGGCGATGAGCGCGAAGATCGGCCAAACGTTTGTCGGCTCGGACCGCACGTAGAAGAATAGGGCCGCCGCTATTGTGACCTCGATGATGACGGCCCCGCCATAGGCGAGGCGGCGGTCGAATCGATCGACGACCGTGCCCGCCATCGGCGACAGGATGAAGATTGGCGTGAAGGCCGCAAGGCCGAGCAACCCGAGGTCGAGTTCGCGCCCGGTGATCGCGAACACTTGATCACCGGCAAAGGTGATGATGCCGAGGTAGGCGAACGTGCTGAAGAAGTTTGCGAGCAGCAGGGCCCGTATGCCGCGCGGTATGCCGGCGAAGATCCCGCGTCCGGTCAAGGCGTAACGCGGCCGAGTTCAGCGTGAAGGTGATGGGTAAGCGGTTGGCCGACGGCTGCCATCGAAATGTCGTAGTGCAACTGGTCGCCGATACAGCGATAGACCCGTTCAACTTGCTCGACCGATTTGGCGGTCGGCGTGCACAATACCTGCGTGCTGCTGAGCGTGACGACCAAGGCGCCGTCGGTTTCGGTTTCGACGCGGCCGTCATGATGCAGCTCGGTGATCCCCGATGGGTGTACCAGTAGCAATTCGATGCCTGCGCCGGGTGTTGGCCGGATGTATCCAGCTTCCGCGTGCAGCGGTTCACCTGCGCCGCCCTTGCGCCGGGTCTTGTGACCGATCGCCAGGAAGGGTTTGCCGACGTGGCCGATCGTCAGTTCTTCGTTGTACTCGAAACCGTCGATGGTGGGGTAGTGGCCCTGGCCAGATCCTCGCCAGACGCCGACGAGGCTGCTCAGAGGCGCGAGTGCTTCATGCAGCGGCGGTGGTGGCGGTACGGAGTCAGTCATCGCGCCAGTATCTCACCGTCGTCGACGTGGACGTTCGAACTTCCCTGCGCTCGCGCGCTCATTGCGCGGAAGCGCACTCGGTCCGGACCCGAACCACGGCTGGGCCTAGCGGCGGTCGCTCGAAGAAGGGGGTTGCGCGCGACGGTCGACTTTGCTTATGATCGAACACACGTTCGGTGCGTCGGAATCCTCTCCGCAATGCCTCGGCTGGCGACTGGGTCAAGAGCCGCCGGGGCCGCATCGAACGATGGGTGTGAGGCCAACAGCGAACAACAAAGCCACGATGATCGCTGTTGGCCCTCAACCCTCAAGTCTTCCGCCGTACGGAGCTGCGCCGGTAGGGCGAGGAACGAGTCCTGCTGGCAAGGCGGCAGACAACAGAGCGCGCTATTCGCCGAGGAACGAGGCGAAAAAGGAACTTGTCGTAGTGAGCGCTTGCACCTACCGGCGCGGGTCCTAAGTTGCAACGCCGAGGGTGGTAGCTGCTTGTCTGGCTATCTGTTCTGCTCGACCTGCTGGCGAATGAGGTTGAGGGCCGAGCCGGCCTTGAACCATTCGATCTGGTCATCGCTGAGCGTGTGATTGCAGTCGAACTCAAGCGTCGTGCCATCGGCGCGATGCAGCATGCAGGGAACGGTCGAACCAGGTGCGAGCGTGGCGAGACTCGTGACTGAAATCTTGTCGTGTTCGCCGATCTCGTCGTACGTCGCTGGGTCGGCGAAGGTCAAAGCGAGCACGCCCTGCTTCTTGAGGTTCGTCTCGTGAATGCGAGCGAACGACTTGGCGAAGATGACGGCTGCACCGCGGAAGCGGGGTTCCATAGCGGCGTGTTCGCGTGACGAGCCTTCGCCGACGTTTTCCTCGCCGACGAACACCCAGCGCATGTTCTGCTCGTGGAAGCTCTTCGCGATCTCGGGATAGCTCTTGGTCTGGCCATCGGTCGGGTCGAACGCCAACTCACTTTCACCGGTGTAGGCGTTGACGACGCCGAGGTACAGGTTGCCCGAGATGTTCTCGAGGTGGCCGCGGTACTTCAGCCACGGGCCGGCCATCGAGATGTGATCGGTGGTGCACTTGCCCATGGCCTTGCCGAGAATCGGCAACTCCATGTAGTCGCTGCCGTCCCACGGGGCGAATGGCGTGAGCAGCTGAATCCGATCGCTGTCGGGTGAGACAGTCACGTCGATTCCCGAGCGATCCTCGGGTGGGGCAAGGAACATGCTGTCGCCTTCTTCGAAGCCCGCGCTCGGTAGCTCGATGGCCGCGCCGACGCTGAGGCTTACTTCTTCGCCGGCCTCGTTCGTGAGCGTGTCGTTGATCGGGTCGAAGTCGAGGGTTCCGGCAAGGGCCAGCGCAACCACGGTCTCGGGTGACGTGACGAATGCGAGCGTCGCGGCATCGCCATCGTTGCGCTTCGGGAAGTTGCGGTTGTACGAACTGACGATCGAGTTCGGCGTTCCTTTAACGTGGTCGTCGCGCTTCCACTGGCCGATGCACGGCCCGCAGGCGTTAGCAAGGACGACACCGCCGATCGCTTCGAGTGCTTCGAGCATGCCGTCGCGTTCGATCGTGCGGAACGTCGCTTCGGAGCCGGGCGTGACCATAAACGGGACCTTGGCCTTCAGACCCTTGGCTGCGGCATCCTTGGCGATCGAGGTCGCACGGGAAATGTCCTCGTACGAGCTGTTCGTGCAGGAACCGATGAGGGCAGCCGAGATCTCGACCGGCCAGCCAGCGGCCTTTGCCTCGGCCCCGAGCTCGGACACCTTGCGGGCGAGATCGGGGGTATGGGGGCCGTTGATCAGCGGTTCAAGGGTCGACAGGTCGATCTCGATGACCTGATCGAAGTAGTCGCCGGGGTTCGCGAGAACTTCGTCGTCGGCCCGCAGATGATGGGCGTGAGCGCTGGCCGCATCGTTGATCGCCTCCCGGCCCGTGGCCTTGAGGTAGCGAGCGGTCGCGTCGTCGTAGGCGAACAGCGAGGTGGTCGCGCCGATTTCGGCGCCCATGTTGCAGATCGTGGCCTTGCCGGTGGCGCTGAGGCTTTGGGCGCCGGGGCCGAAGTATTCGACGATGGCGCCGGTACCGCCCTTGACGGTCAGGATCTCGGCGACCTTCAAGATCACGTCCTTCGGCGCGGCCCAACCGTTCAGTTCGCCGGTGAGGTGCACGCCGATGAGCTTCGGCCAGCGCACGTTCCATGGAAAGCCGGTCATGACGTCGACGGCATCGGCGCCGCCGACTCCGACCGCGATCATGCCGAGGCCGCCAGCGTTCGGGGTGTGACTATCGGTGCCGAGCATCATGCCTCCGGGGAAGGCGTAGTTCTCGAGCACGACCTGATGGATGATGCCGGAACCCGGGGCCCAGAATCCGCCGTTGTACTTGGCGCTTACCTTTTCGAGGAAGCTGTAGACCTCCTTGTTCGTATCGACGGCGACCATGAGGTCGGTCTTTCCGTCGACGCGGGCCTGGATGAGGTGGTCGCAATGTGTCGTCGTCGGCACCGCGGTTTCATCGAGGCCGGCGGTCATGAACTGCAGCCACGCCATCTGCGCGGTCGCGTCCTGCATGGCGACGCGGTCGGGTCGGAGGTCTTCGTAGCTGGCACCCCGTTCGAGGGCCGCTCCGTCAAAGTTGTCGAGGTGGTTGATCAGAATTTTCTCGGCGAGGGTGAGTGCTCGACCGAGCCGGGTGCGCCCGGCTGCGAGGCGTTCGTCGAGTGTCGAGTAGACCTTCTGTACGAGTTCGATTGGTGTTTCGGCGTATACGGCCATGCGCTTCTCCTGAAGTCTCGGACTGCGTCCCACGGGTACAGATCCTGTCTAGCGGCTGACTGCGGCGATGGTTGACCGAATGCGGGCGTGTGTTGTCGTCGGCCCGGTCGCCTCAATCAGGTACGGTTGTAACTTGTACCATACAAGTAGAAGACAACTTTGTCGACGGTTTGCTACGCTGAAGTGGTGACGGAGAACAGCCGATGAGCAAGAGCAACCGCACGTACCGGTACCTGGCCATCGCCGATGCGCTTCGGGATCGAATCAAAGGTGGCGAGTTTGGCAGCTCGGGTTTGTTGTCGAGCGAAGCTGGTTTGTCGACCGAGTACCGCGCCAGTCGGGTCACGATCCGCAAAGCGCTCGACGTGCTGCGCGCCGAGCGACTTGTCGACTCCCGCCAGGGTTCTGGCTGGTTCGTCAGCTCCGACCCGCTCCGCCAATCTCTCGACCATCTGGCAACGATCGACCATCAACTCGAAGGCCAAGGGCTCACGAGCGAACGCCACGTGATGCGGTTCGGCTTTATCGCTGCGAGTCCCGAGATTCGGGCGACGCTCGCGAGCGACGACGTGCTCGAAGTTGTTCGTATCAACCTCGCTGACGGCGAACCATTCGCCGTCATCACCGTTTGGTGTCGCCCGGAGTTCGGGGCCGAGCTCAGCCGCGCCGACGTCGAGGCGAGCACGTTCCAAGAACTGCTCCGCGACAAAATCGGCCATGCAACCCAAACAATTGGTGCCGTCGCGGCCGATGCCGATGTCGCCGCCCAGTTGCAGGTTCCCGAAGGATCACCACTGCTGCGAATCGCCCGGGTCACGTCCTCGAACGTCGGACAGAACATTCTCGTTTCCGAACACCTCTACCCGGCCCACCGCACCGAGTTTGTCGTCGAGCTCGCCCCGGCCGACGCGGTCGCCGATCCGCCTGGGCTCCGGCTGGTGCAGTAGCACCCGGACAGGCCGGCCTCTCCGGACTGTCTCGCGCCTAACAAGGCCCGTCCAACTGCCGATGGAGATGCGGTGGTTGCTAACGAGAATGCGCGAACCCATGGGCGCTACCCGGTGTGGTTACTGCTGCTTCTCGTCGTCTTCTGTCCGCTGCTCGCGCTCGGTTTCCTGGCCTCGGAACGTCAAGAGGAACGGACGGCAGCCTCGATCGCCGCCAATGAGTTGCGGTCGGATCTGACCCTTGGAACCGAACTGTCGCTGCTCGGCTATTGGCTGTCGGTCTCACAAACGACCGAGCGCATCAACGCGCAAGTCGCAACGCCGGACGGCACCGCGACGGGACTCGCCGATCTCTTCGCGACGCCGACAATGTTGTCGTTTCCGCGCGCCAAGATCGAAAGCAGCCTGACCCGGCTCAATCTTGCCGACGCGAACACGGCGCTCGCCAAACGACTCGGACCCGATCGCGATGAGCTGCGGGTCGTGCTCGCCGGTTATGGCGACATGATCCGCCGGATCGACGCTGGGTTGGCATCGTCGAGCGACGTGTCTGCCTATTTCGCAAGCACGGGCGACGTCGTCGACGCGGTCGGCGAGGACCGGATGAACCGAGCGCTTGATGCGTCGTCGAGCGGCAGTCATTCCGTTCGCCGCGAGCTCACGGCGCTCAACTCGGTGTTGAGGGGGCACCGCGCGGTCGTCACCGAACTCTCGATCTGGGCCGAGATGGGTTCGGGCGGTCTCCTTTCGTCACCGCCGAATGCTCGTCAGGTTGCTCTCGCGGCGCACACGATCGCAGACTATGAAACGACGAACCTTCTCTCGATTGCATCCGATGAGACCCGCACGGTGTGGATCGACTTCCTGGAGCAGCCCGAGAATGCCCGGCTTGAAGAACTTCGACTGCTCGCGCCGGCCGCCATCGATCTCGACGCCGCCGACGCCGCCAGCCTTGGCTTTGACAGCGTCGAGTATGTGTCGCTCTCCTTTGAGCGAGTGATCGCCGTCGCCGACGACCTTGTTCCTGCCCAGTTTCAACGCATCTTGCTCGGCGCCGACGAGCTCACGGCCGACTCGTCGTCCGACGCCACGAAGTCGGCCCAGCTCGTGGTGACCGTTGCCGGTGTCACGGCACTCCTGTTGCTCGTTATCGGCGAGATGTTGCTCCGGCCGCTCCGCCAGCTGCAGCACCGCGCCACCGAATTGACGCTGGGTCGTGAGGATCTCACGCCACTCGGGCCGATCGGCCCACGCGAGGTCGCCGTGGTCGCGATCGCCATGGACGATGTCAGCAGCAACTTGCAGCTGATCGAGCAGCAACTCGAAGCGATCAGCGCGCAGAACTTCGATGCCGAGGTGCTGACCACCCGATTGCCGGGCGCCGTCGGTCGGTCGCTCGAGCAGTCGATCCAGTCAGCCTCGCGATCATCGGCCGTGCTGCACGGACAGGCACGGGTCGACGCGCTGACCGGGCTACCGAATCGTCTCGACACGGTCGAACGCCTCGACATCACGTTGGCCGATCGAGCCGAAGGGGAGAAGATCGCAATCGCGTTCCTCGATCTCGATGGCTTCAAGTCGATCAACGATGGCTTTGGACATGACGCCGGTGATCATCTTCTCATCGCGGTCGCTGACCGGCTGCGGGCCGCCCAGCAACCGGGCGAGTTCATCGGTCGAATCGGTGGCGATGAGTTTCTTGCGATCGGCCGACCGATCGTGACGGTGGGCGATGCCATCGACCTGGCCGAGCGGCTCCTGACGGCGATCGAGGAACCCTTTTCGGTCGCCGGTCGCGAGATCGAAGTCACGATGTCGGCCGGCGTCGCGGTCGCCGAGCCCGGGCCAAAGAGCGGATCGCAGCTACTTCACGAGGCCGATCTGGGTCTCTACGCGTCGAAGAGTCGTGCGCAGCGCATCACGGTGTGCACCGCGGAGCTGACCGAACGCGCGGCCCAGCTACGCGAGATAACCGAAGCATTCGAAGCGGCGCTCGGCACGCCCGACCTCCAGCTGCATCTCCAGCCGATCGTCAGTCTCGAAACGGGTAAGACGGTTGCGGCCGAGGCGCTCTTGCGTTGGACCCGTGATGGACGGCCGGTTCCGCCTGATGAGTTCATTCCCGTCATCGAGTCGACCCGGTTGATTTCCGAGCTGGGGCGATGGGTAATTGCTGAGGCTGCGATGCTCGCGGGTGAGATCATTGCTCGAACCGGAATCATCGTGCCGATCTCGGTGAATATCTCCTGGAACCATATTGCGAGTGGCGATCTGATTCACGACGTATGGTCTGCTCTCGACGCGGCCAACATTCCGGGATCGTGCCTTCGGCTGGAGTTCACTGAATCGACGCCGCCGCCGAACATCGACCGGGCCGCCGACGTTCTCGGCGAACTCTCGAAGATCGGTGTCGGGTTGTGGCTGGACGATTTCGGCACCGGCTACACGAGCATCACACAGCTGCGCCAACTCGAATTCGATGCGGTCAAACTCGACCGTTCGTTCGTCGTGCAAGAAGTAGGACCCGACGAGATCGGACTGGCTGAAGCACTGGTCGACATCATCTCTGTGCTCGGGGTCGAGGTCATCGCCGAGGGCGTCGAGCAACACGCTGAAGGGGCCCGCATGGTGTCGGCCGGAGCGACGAGCGGCCAAGGTTGGCTCTGGAGCCGCGACCTCGGTATCGACGAGTTCATTGCCTACATCGAGTTGGAATCCAACGAGGAAGTGCCTCCCCGCGCCGTCGCTCACGACGTGGCTCCAACCAATGGTGCCCTCGCCCTCCGCTGGATGTTCTAGGCCGACGCCACGCGACCCGCCAGCTAGCGTTCGGCGCGTCGACGTCTCGAAGTAGCGAGAAGTGCCGCGCCAACCGGGGTCGCCGTCGGATCTGGCCCGCGGCTGCGGACGAAGAGCCAATCGCCGCGATCACCATTGTGAACGCGACCAGCATGCCAATTGAACGAATAATCCGTTGGAACCTGTGAACCACTGACAGGTAACCGGGAGTAGCGCTCGATGAATCTGTCGACTCTGGTCGCGAGTAGCGAAGCGAGTTCCAGACCCGGCCGCGGTGGGCGACTGTGCGATACTCGCAGCGATACTCACCGGGCGCGACGCTTGATCGCGCTGCCATTGCTACCCGCCGGAGCCCGCCCCATGCCTTTCTTCACCGACCGCGGCGAGCCCCTGTCCGCGTTGGGGCCGGGCGTGCTGCTGCGCCAGCTGACCCCGAGCCGTTTTCGCGTCGAGGAGAGCTTTCGTTACACCGCCGACGACGGCACGGAGTATTCGGTCGACCACACCGCTCTGGCCTACACCGACCTCACGTCGGTGCCGCGGTCGGCGTGGTGGTTCGCCGGGCCGTACGGCCGTCACACGCTCGCGGCGCTCTTGCATGACCGGTATGTGCAACCCGATAACCCGGCTGGGCTGCAACGGCGAGAAGCCGACACCCTCTTCCTCGAAGCCCTCGGCGCGCTCGGGGTCGGCACGCTGCGGCGCTACGCGCTCTGGTCGGCCACGGTCGCCGCCACCCGCTTCGAGACCACCCTCGTTGCGAAGATTGCCCTCGCGGTGTGGACGCTGATGTCGGTCGTGGGCACGTTTATCGTGCTCGGGTTCGCCGTAAGTCCGCTCTGTCCGGCGCTCGGCCCGCCACTCTGGTTCGTGCTCGTCGCGTTGCTTGCGCCGATTGCTGCGGCCTTTCTTTGGGGCTGCGATTGCAAGGCAGGCCTCGTCGCTGCCATCGGCGTGTTGCTCGTCGCTCCGGCCACGATCGGCGCGTGGATTGCGGGTCGGATCTTTGAGATCGGGGCCAGTTCCTCGTAGGAGGGGATCGCTTACACGTAGGGCCAGCGTTGTTTGCGGCTGCCGGCGCGTCGGCCAGGATCACCGAGCGCCCATGAGCGGCGCCACGATGCGACTTCGGGCCCCGTCATCGATGGCGAATCACCCGCGTGGGCTCGTTGTCGCGCCGTCCACCAGTCGGAGCTGCTTTCATCGGCCAACGTGGCGACGGCGGCTTCGATGCGACCACCAAAGCTTCGACTCGTCTCATCGGGTTCCGGGCGCAGCGGATATCCGAAGTTCACAGTTGTTGATGCGGGCGTTGGCATCGACCGGCCCTTGCGCAGAATGCGGCCGGTTCCCGCGAGATGAATCGGGACGACGGGAACGTCTGAGCGTTGCGACAGGTACGCGGCACCGCCTCGAAACTCCTGGCCCCAACCGTCTTTGCTGCGGCCGCCTTCGGGGAAGATCAACAAGCTCCATCCGTCGCGCAGAAGTTCAGCAGCACGGTTGGCCGTCGAGCGGGCCGAACGTTGACGCTCCATCGGGATCGCCCCGAGGGCGAGAGCTGCGGCCGCCCCGCTCACTCGGTTGCTGAAGAAGTAGTCGGCCGCGGCGGCGACGACGGTGTCGCGGCGCCACGGCTCTGGGATCGACGTGAGCAGCAGGGGAGTGTCGATGTGGCTGTGGTGGTTTGCGACGAAGATCGCCGGCTCGTCCTCAGGAAGATCGGCCAATCGGTCGAGGCCGGTGCGCGTTGGTCGGGCTAGGACCGCAACGGCGGGCCGCATCATCGTCTCGACGAGCGCGCCGCGTGCCGCGCGAGCCGATGGTCGACGCGCCCAGTCGGTGTCGAAGTTCGCACCCTTCGAGCCGGTCTTGGCAACCGACTCGACCCCCTTCGGTGTTTGGGCCGGGCCGTAGGGAAACGGCAGCTGCGGATGCAACGCGGAACGGGCGCGACGCGATAGATCGTTCGCAAGTCGGCGCAGCTTCTCTTCTGAACTCATGACTCGTCGGCACTCATGTGACGTCGGCCATGACATACGGCGGATTATGCAGGTGGGTGATCGACGGCTTCGGACCGACGGTGTCGGTCGCCATTTCGAGTGCGTCCTGCAGCGTTGATGCCGGGGTGAAACCCATGCGGCGAACTGCACCGACGTCGCCACCGACGATGATAACCTTGCCGGCGTAGTCGCGGGCCCGAGCGCCCCAGTACCACATGTAGAGCGGGTGGACGCCGTGGTATGCGTACGACGTGCGGTACAGGTGGCGGTACCACTCGTCTTCGGCGTACAACTTCTCGTACTTTGTGGCGATCTCGACGGGGTCGGTGGTTTCGGGCAGTACCTGCTCGTAGAAGTCGATGTAGCTCGGGTGATGCACCGGGTGAAAGTTCGGGGTGGTCGGATGGCTCAGAATGATGACGCCGCCCTTCCGTACGAGCGGCTTGCCCCGGTAGAGGTGAAAGAAGTAGCCGAGCCCGAGGCACATGACCAGGATCGGGTTCATGATCGAGTTCACGTTGTACGGCGTGAGGTACGGGAGTCCGAGGGTGAGCACGTCGGTCTGGCCCTCGACCGGCACGAGCTGCTGCGCGTGCACGTGTTCGATCGTCTTCTCGTGCACGGCCTCGACCTCGCCAGCCTGGATCGACGTCATCTCATAGGGCGCCCGCCAGTTCTTGAACACGTTGTGGCGGGCCTTTGGCGGCATGACCTTCAGGCCGTTGTGCATGGTGACGAACGCGGCCCGGTCGCGTGCGGTCCATTCCCATTCGCGTTTCTGCAACACCGACATCGGCCCATCGAGGCCGAACGTGTTGTTGTTGATCGTCGTTTCGATCTGGAAGATCTTCAGGCCCGAGTTCCGGATGACCTCACCCTGGCGCCAGTTGCTGTCATGGAATTCACTCTTGTGGTGGTCCATGAGGTCGGACTTCGCGAGCGTGTCAACGTTGTGGTGATGGCGCAGCGCTTGGTAACCGGAGAGGCCGGTGGCCGTGCTCTTCCAGCCGCCATTCATCGTCACGAGGTTGATGTTTACGTAGACGAGCAGGTCGCTTTCGGCCGCTCGTTTACACATCTGGACTTCTTCGCCGTGGCGCGTCTCGCCGAGCACAACCATGCCGTCGGGATCTTCGGCGTCGAGGTTGTACAGGTGGCCGCTGGGGGAGAAGGCGTCGAAGATGCGATCGCCGAGCGCGTGACGTAGCTCGTCATCGGTCATACGCCGATGCAGCGCCAGCGCGGCGATGATGTGGACGTCGTCGACACCTGCCTGTGCGGCCTGGTCGAGCACGGCTTCGATAATCCGCTGACGAATGTCGGGTCGTTGCATCTGCGGCAACGGCAACGAGATGTCGTCGAAGGCAATCGTCAGTTTCATGTTCGGCGTGAGCAACGCCGACAGCGGTTCGCTGTCGATGGGATCCTCGAGTGCGTCACGGATCGCGAGATCCGGGTTACGTAAACCAAGGAGCGGTTCGCCGGGATAGATGACCCGGGAGCGTCCGGCCGGCAGCTTCTCAAGCCGGAACCCCTCGCCATGGTGAAACAGGATTGGCGGGGTCGATCGATCGACCTGGAGGACAAGGCCCGGACGTGGGGTCCTACTCATACAGCTTGCTTTCTGGTGCGGAGAGAGGGAGCGACGGGCAGCATTCGTTTCGTGCTGCTCGACGCGGCGAAGTTTTCAACGAGCCAGCCCCGGCGGCGAGCGAGCGCGGCGAGTTTGGTCTCGGGGTTGACGGCAACTGGGAAACCGACGGCTTCGAGCATCGGCAGGTCGCTGGTCGAGTCGGCGTACGCAACCGACTCGGCGAGATCGAGGCCTTCGGCCTCGGCGTACGCCCGGAGCGCGGCGGCTCGGTTCTCGCCGGTCGGCGGTGTGGCGTGGAGCTGACCGTCGTAACGGCCGTTCGTCGTCGACATTTCGGCGGCCACGATGTGATCGAACAGCGGCCGGAGCGGTTCGACGACAAAGTCGAGTGCACCAGTGATCAGCACGGTGCGATGGCCGGCATCGCGATGGGCTCGAACTCGCCGGATTGCGGCGGGGAAGGAGTTCGCCAGCAGCAGATCGTTGAACAGTTCGCTGGCGTCGGCTTCGATCTGGTCGACGGGTGCGCCCTTGTAGCGGCGGTAGAAGTGGCGCAGGAAGTCGCTGCGGTCGCGTCGGTCAAGCGCGAGAAGACTCGGGCCCTCCAGAAGCGTGCGCAACACGATGCGAATGCGCTGATCGGTCGTCAGTCGGCGCGTTGCGAGCCAACCCCACGAGCCCACGACGTTCGAAGCGATCAGCGTATTTTCGAGATCAAACGCGGCCAGGTGGCGCTCGGGAGCGAGGATTTGGCGGCGCAGTCGCAACGAGCGCTCGTTCGGGTTGCGGCCCGATGGGGCGGTCTTGACGCGGCCCTGAGAGATGACCGAGGGCAGGTGGATGCCGGTGAAGTACTCGTACCAGTCGACGGTTCGGGGATCGAAATTGAACGTCGCCTGGTCGGCGGGGTCGAGGCGATCCCACAACGCAAGCAGGCGGTTGACCCGGTACACGGCTTCGCATTCGACGTATTGGCCGTACAGCTCGACGTAGCTGAGGGCCCGCTCGATCACGTCGCGGCGTTCTTCGAGCGAACCGGCGACCATGGCCTTTGTGCCGCGAACCGGTAGCGCCTTGACGACCTTCTCGGTTGTCCGCAGCGTTGTCGTGAGGCGGCCGAGCTGCTTCTTGACCCGGTCACGGCTCGGGTAAGACCACTCGGGAGGAGCGATCGGCTGATCGCGTTCGTCGTATACCGGGTTCGCGCGGAACCACTCGGTGCCCCAGTCGAGCAGGTTCTGGAAGGTGAACGGGTTGATGTCGCTTGAGGCGACCTGCACGACCTGTGGTTCGGGTTGCGGTGCCTCGGCAGCGACCGCGATGGTCGCGGCCACGACCATGTCGACGGGGATGACGTCGACCGCGCCTTCGGGAACACCGGGGAAGTCGGTGAGCAAACCGCGGCCGAACCCGATGATGACCGGCTCGGCCATGCGGAAGCCGCGAATCCAGCCGGGGAACGGCTCGGCAACCGCAGACTCGATGATCGATGGCCGCACGATGCTGAGTGGGATGTCGTCGATCGTTTCGACCATCGCCGCTTCGGCCATCGCCTTCGTGAGGGCATAGGCGTCGGGGAAGCCGAGCGACGAAGCGCGGGCCCGACCCATCTCGACGAGCTGATCTTTGACCCATCGCTTGCGAAGTTGTTCGGTGCGGCTTGCCAGGGCGGTGTAACCAGCGGCCCCAATGTCGGCTGCGGCGCCTTTCTGGAAGCTGCGGAGTTGTTCAGCCGTGCGGCTTTCGTCTTCGACCTGGGTGCGAATCCGGCGGGCGCTTTTGACTTCGTCGCGCCAATCGATTTCGACGGCGTAGGGGCTTTCGGAAAGGAGCTGTTCGTCGGCGAAGCCCTTGCGGGTACCGGCGACGTAGGCCGTTGATACCGCAACAAGGTGTGGGGTGACGCCAAGGTCATGCAAGGTGGCGACGAGGTTGACCGGACCCATGAGGTTGGTGTTGACGGCCACATCGAGTGGGTTGTCGAAGGCCACTGATGCTGCGGAGTGGATCACGATGCTGCACTCGGCAACTGCGGCGCGTCCGGCCTCGTCGAGACCGAGGCCGATCTTCGTGATGTCGGCGGCGACCGGCATGATGCGTTGCTCACAGATCGTCGCGAACTCGTCGCCCCACGTTTCGCGGAGCCGATCGAACGCATCGTTCTTCAGGATTTCGCGCTTGATGCGGTCTTCCGCGCCGCGACGGCCGGGCCGAACGAGCAGGACAAGTTCGCAGCCCGGCACACATCGGAGCAGGCGTTCAACGAGCGCCGTGCCGAGAAAGCCGGTTGTTCCCGTCACGGCAATCTTTGCGTTGCCAAGAGCTTCGGTAATCGTCATCCGTGTCGCAATCTACCAGTTGGTAAAGAGTCCTTACCAACTGGTAAGCCCATCATTTCTGCGAGTACTATCGCCATCGTGGACACCCGCTCCCGCATTGTTGACGTGGCCGTCGAGAACTTCGGAACTCGCGGCTACGAAGCAACGTCGCTCGACGCGGTTGCAGCCGAACTCGAGGTGAGCAAGCAAACCATTCTGTATCACTTTCGGTCGAAAGAAGGACTGCTCGAGGCCACCATCGCCTCAGCCGGGGTCGAACTCACCGAAGCGATCGTGAAGCGGATTGCGAACACGACGGGCTGGCCGGCGATCGAGGAAGTTGTCCGAGCGGTTTTCCGAATCGCGATCCGCAAGCCCGCGTTGCTGGGTTTGCTCCGCGAGGTGATGCGACTCGGGCCCCCCTGGGCCACGATGGCATCAAGCGAGCTTGAACCGGTCGTCGCTCGGGCTCGCACGTTCCTTCAGCGGGAGATGGCGTCGGGGCGCATGCGCGACACCGACCCGAACTTGCTGATGGTGTCGGCCTACTCGACGGTCATGGGGGTCGCCACCGAGGTTGAAGTGCTGCGGGCTGTCGGCATCGAACCGACCCTGCGTGAAACCGTACGCCGACGCCGCGAACTCATGCGGTTCCTGCGGCTCGCTCTGGCCGTCGACTGAGGGAAAGGTCGACGATGGAGTTCAGGATTTCGCGCCGATTGTTCCATGACGCGAAATAGGAGGCGAAGAGCGCTCGTTTCGTTCGTCGATTAACCGGCAGTGCTGTCAGTGCTCGACCGACCGGTGCGCCGTCCGGCGTTCGTGGCGCTCGATGGCCAGCTCGACCAGTTCGGTGATGAGGTCGGGGTAGGAAAGGCCCGACGCTTCCCACATCTTCGGATACATCGAGATCGGCGTGAACCCCGGCATCGTGTTGATCTCGTTCAACAACAGGCCGCGTCCGCCCGGCGAGTCGTCATAGAAGAAGTCGACCCGAGCGAGGCCTTCAACCCGTAGCGCCTTTGCGGCCGCAACTGCCGCGGCTTGCATCTTGGCGACGACGTCGGCCGGTAGGTCAGCGGGTACGACCCCTTGTGCGACCCCGTCGTGGTACTTGTCGCCGTAGCTATAGAACGTGTCGCCCGGGATGATCTCGCCGGGAAGCGACGATCGCAGCGAGTGGAGGTTGCCGAGTACCGCCAGCTCGATCTCGCGGCCCACGATGGTCTCTTCGATGATGATCCACTCGTCGTAGGTGGCGGCCAGTTGCAGCGCTGCGGCGAACTCGGTGGCATCGTCGGCTTTCGACACACCAACCGATGAACCAAGGTTTGCCGGTTTCACGAACAGTGGGTAGCCGAGGTCGGTGGCGATTCCTGCGGCCAGCGCAGCGTCGCCGACCTGGTCGGCGTGCAGGCTGCGGTAGCGGGCTTGGGCGATGCCGTGGCGATCGGCCATCTCCTTCGCCGCAATCTTGTCCATGCACAGCGCGGAGCCGAGCACCCCGGTGCCGACGTACGGAACGCCGGCGAGTTCGAGCATGCCTTGGACGGTTCCGTCCTCGCCCATCGGGCCGTGCAGCACCGGAAACACGACGACGGTCTCGTCGGTTGATGCGGGAGCGAGGTCGCGAGTTGGGACCATGGTGTCACCCGTGGCCGTGAGTCCGTCGGGGAGCGCGTCGGCCCCCTTGGTGAGCGTGGCGGCCACGTCGTTGGCGAGAACCCACTCGCCCTGACGCGTGATGCCAACGGGTTCGACGGCGAACCGGGCGGGGTCGGCGGCGGCGAGAACGTGGCGGGCCGAGACACACGAAACATCGTGCTCAGCCGACTGGCCGCCGAACAACACGACGAGACGGATCGGGGCGGAACTGGCGCCGGATGTGGTCACGTTCGGCACAGTACCGCTAGTACACACCATCTAACAGGTAGTGCGCTGGAGTTCGCCGGCAACGCTGCGACACTACGCCGATGGACTTTCTGGCCTCAGATATTGCGCAGCTGGTCGACGGAACTCTCGACGGCACTGACCGCACCTTGAACGGCGCATCGATCGACTCTCGCAGCGTCGACGCGGGGCAGCTGTTCGTGCCGATCGTTGCCGAGCGCGATGGCCACGATTTCATTGCTTCGGCGATCGGCAACGGCGCAGGTGGTTACCTCACGACTCGTGCCGCGGCGGCGACCGACGATGGCCGTGCCGCGATCGTTGTCGATGACACGATGCTCGCGTTGACGAGTCTCGGCCGCGCGGCACGGGCTCGGCTTCGTGGCCCCGTGGTCGGCATAACGGGATCGGTCGGCAAGACATCGGTCAAGGACCTGACCGCGGCGGCCCTCGGTACGAGCCGAACCGTGCATGCCAGCCAGAAGTCGTTCAATAACGAGATGGGAGTGCCGCTGACCTTGATCAACGCCGACGAAGCCGTCGAGGTCGCCGTTGTCGAAATGGGAGCGCGCGGTGTCGGCCATATCAACCATCTCTGCTCGATTGCGCAGCCGACGATCGGCGTTGTCACGATGGTCGGCGCGGTTCATACGTCAGAGTTCGGCGATGTGGCCACGGTCGCGAAGGCAAAAGGTGAACTGGTCGAGTCGCTTCCAGCCGAGGGTTTCGCGATCTTGAATATCGACTGTCCGCCGGTGGCCGCGATGGCGGATCGAACGTCGGCCTCGGTCCTGACGTATGGCGACGGCGGCGATATCCAAGCCGAGTCTGTTGTGCTCGACGATCAGTTACGCCCGAGTTTCCGGGTGGTGACACCTGCCGGCTCCTGCGAGGTGCGTCTTGCGGTGCGAGGGGCACACCATGTCCAGAACGCGCTTGCTGCGATCGCGGTCGGCACCGCGATTGGGGTCGATCTCACATCGCTCGCCGAGGGGCTTGCCGCTGCCGAGTTGTCGCCCTGGCGCATGGAGGTTCATCACACCGAAGGCGGCGCCGTCGTGATCAACGACGCCTACAACGCGAACACGCTGTCGGTCACCGCCGCGCTCGACGCACTGATCGCCGTCGGCGCGGATCGGTCGACCGCAGTGCTTGGTGTCATGGCCGAACTCGGCGACCGCCACGATGCCGACCACGCGGCCATGGGCGACTACGCCCGAAACCATGGCATTCGACTGATCGCGTTCCAAGAGGCGGCCTACGGCGCGCCGGTCGTCGACACGATTGACGAAGCCCTCACGATGCTCGGCACGGTCGACGCCCGTGACGCCGTGCTCATCAAGGGCAGCCGCGTCGCAGAACTCGAACGCCTCGCCGACCGCCTGCGCTGAGTCGGCGCCTCCTACGGTTCGGACTCGGTGGGTAGCTCGTCTGGCGGAAGTGGGCGGTTACTCACGAGGAAACGGGCCATCTTCTCAGGGTCACAATCGGGGCAGAGCCAGACCGGGCGGAACGATTGAATCGAGAGCTGCGTGCCTCGAGATTTTTCGACGATCGCCTGGCGCGCCTCGCGCACGTCGGTCGATCCGCACGTGCCGCAGCGTGGCGTGAGATCGCGCGGCCACGATGTGCTGCACGAGCCGCACGAGATGATGATGTCGTCGCCTTGCTTTTCGCCCGAAAGGTCATCGGTCTCGCCGCACCCGGGGCAGATGATGTCCATGGCGATTCGTCAGCCGCCTGACGTGTGAAAGGCCGCAGCCGCAGTATCGAGCACTTGGTCGAGCACGACACCAGGGTCGACATGAAGCGGGATGAGCCGTCCGTTCATCGCAAGCTCTTGCCCGAACACCGGGATCGTTCCCGAGATCAGTTGCTGGATGCGGTGCACGAGTCCGGCTTCGTCGGCCGGCGTTGCCAGCTTTGCAACAACGGCAAAGTACGGCCCATCGACGTGGGCGACGAAGTCGCCGTCGCGGCACGCGCTTTGAAGGCGGTGCGCCGACTCGGTCAGCACGAGATCGCGCACTCGCGGATCGGCCTGTTCGAACAGCGCGAGGTCGCCGACCTCGACGATGATGATGAGTGCCGCGTCGGAGTGGCGACGACTGTTGAGGGCAAACTCGTGCAGCCATTGATCGAGGCGAGCGATGTTGGCGACACCGGTGAGCGGATCGTGGCGTCGGCCCGCAGCACTACCTGATTGGACGAGGCCGTCTTTGGCTTCGTCGGGCGACAGTTCAAAGAGCGAGAGCCGGTAGGTGCCGTTCTGCAGGGGTTCGCCCCGCATCTCGAACGCCCGAACCATGCCATCGCTGTCGCGTTGGAATCGGCATCGGTGGCTCAGTTGGGTGCCGGACCGAACGGCGCGAACGAAGGCCTGGGCCGCGTCGACGCGATCGTCGGCGTGAACCGATGCGAGGAGATCGCAGTGATCGGCCGGGGCCAGATCGAGCATGCGCCAGAAGAGTTCATCGCCGTGCACGAGCCGTCCGTCAGAAGTCCACTCGCTCATGCCCGGATTGGCCGTCGGCGAATACTCAAAAATGGACGTCTCGAAGTCGCCGCTTTGCAGCTCTTTGCGCCACGACAGCCAGTCGGCCATCGCGCCTTCCTCCTCACGGAGTTCATTTCGGGATGAGAAGATTGAAAACAATGAAGCCACCAGTACGAGGACGAACAGAACGATAACCGGGATGGCGTCGTTGAAGTCGCCGCGCGACAGGGTTATCTGCACCCCGATGGCCGCGACGGCGGCCGAGGCGAGGCTGAGGATGGACCGAGGTACTCGCAGTCTGGTCGGTGGTACCTCCCAGGATCGTTCGCCGCGTTTTCGAGCGGCCCACGCAATGACCGTCAGCGCCGCACTGGCTGCGATGAGTGGCAGCACGATGTCTGGACGTTCAGGTTCGAACACGAGGCGAGCAAGGACCGCGCCGAGCGCGCCGACGAACGCGATGCTGGAAACTGATGGCGGCCGCCGAAGCAACGCAAGGACGATAATCGCGGCGACCAGTAGTCCGATCGCCGCGCCGAACGCCATGAGCGGTAGCCGCTCGTCGGGATTCCACACCGTTGTTCCTGGTGCGAAGCGTGGGAACTGCCAGGAGAACGCGCCGACGGCAACTGTGAGGGTTGCGATGTCGGCGAGGGTTGACCAGCTGATGACGTCGCGGCGTCCCGCGATGGTGATTCCGGCGACGGCCGCGATCGCTCCGAGGCCAGCAAGCAGATACATCTCGACGTGTTCGCCGAGTGTGAACCACGCCTGGTCGAGACCAAAGAACAACACCAGTGCCCCGAGCGCGGCAGCCGCGAGCAACGACCACGAAACGACGCTGCTATTGACGACATTGGCGGCATCGGTCGACGGCGACGGGAATGCTCGCCGGCGTGTCCCGGGTTCGGTCGCGGCCGGCGAGAACGCCGGAGCGTTGATGCGATCGACAAGCGGCGTCAAAGTCGAGGGCGAGTAGATCGATTGCGCCGGTGGCGCCGCCGACAGCGCAGCAGGCGTGATGCTGCGCGAATCGAGCGCGATCGGCAGCGCCGATTCGATGGCGCGGACCCGGTCGTCCAGGGGAATATCTCGCAGGACTCCGTTTGGTGCGAGCCCCGCGTTGGAGACCGGTGTCTCGGCGGGCGCGGGCCGGGCGTTCAGATGCTGCGCGGCGTCGTCATCAAACCCCAGAACGAGTTGCTCTGGTTCGACCGGCGCCACAATATGCATGACCGGTTGAGCCACCGGTTGCGATTCGGGGTCATCAAATGTCTCGGTCTGGTCGGTGTCGTTGTCGGTGTCGGTCGTGTCGGTGTCGGTCTGGTCGGTGCCGGTGTCGTCGGGAGCCGCGGTCGCCGGTTCGCTCAACGCTCGAAGCTGCGCCTCGTACTCTTCGAAACCGCTCAGCGGGTCCGGAAGGTCCGACGCTTTGATTCGCAAAGGCGCTGCGTCATCGCCGTCTTCTCGCTTTGGAACCTCTTCAAGTGCCTTCCGGAACGCACTGCTACCTGACATTGACTAGCGGCCTTCGGCAAGCGCGGCGAGGTCGATGCGTCGAAAGGCATCGGATGACCAGTTCGGGACGGCACCGTCAGAGCTGTGTCGGGCGATAACTCGATCGTAGAGGTCGAGCAGGTCGTAGTCATCGGAGCTCGGTTCCCAGTTCGGCGAATCAGCAAGCAACGCCGTCGCAATTGCAGGCTGGCCGAGCGCAGCTCTTGTCAGACCGGTCACGGCCGAGAGTCGCAACGATGGCGTTGCCGCAGGATCGGCGTAGGCCTCGGCGCTTGCCAGCAAGTTCGGGTTATCGGCGAGGAGCTCGGAGAACTGTGAACCAACGAGCCCCGGATTGTTCGCAATGCGGCTGATGGCTTCCTCGCTGTTCGCTCCACTTGCACCGGCGGCGAGGTCGGCAAAGGGCAGCGTGAACTCGCTGTAGACGGTCACCAGACCCGCGAGCAGACTGCGGCGCTTCGCAAGGTCGAACGGACCACCCTCCGGATCGATCGGGCCCGGCGCAGCAAAGTCGAGCGTCGCCCCACAGGCCGAATCGGTCGTCACGATGCCGCTGCCCGGCGACGGCGGGATGAGGGCGCACAGCTGCTCTTCGACCATTGGTTTAAAGACGAGCAGCCATCGGGGTTGTTCGTTCATCACCAGGAGTTCGTTTCCTCGGGCCGTCGGAGCGAAACATGCGCCGACGCGCGCGGTCGCCCGTTCATCGCTGACCGAGTCGCACCCTTGATCGAGCGTTGATTCTCCGGCGAGCGTGTCGTCGATCACCTGGGCGAGCAAGGTCTCCAGCTCTTGGTTCGGCTGGCGCAGATCAGGCGAGGCTCGCACCGTCTGTACCAACCGACTGAAGTTCTCGGCGGCCGACAACCCTGCGATTCGATCGGCGAGTCGGGCTTGGTCGCGGGTCAGCACGCCCGGGGCCAACGCCAGCAACGCCTGGGCCGTGGTCGTCGGTGTGATGCGGATTTCGCGGGCTGGTTGACCGGCGGCGCCAGGGCGGGCCAGTACGAGGCCGACCAGTTCGTCGGCGGGCCCCGTCAGCGCCACCAAGTACGCCCCTTCAGATGGCACGCCGAAGTCGTCGATCATTCCATAGGGGCCGACGTCACGTCGGTCAGCCGACGCGAGACCAAGAACAGACGCCTGCAGATTCCCGCTCGTCGTGAAACCTGTGACCTCGAGCGTCGCTCGCGCTCCGGCGTAGCCGATGGGGTTGCGGTCGAGACGACTGGACCGAACTCCCTGGCTGAGCTGGTAGCCGATCAGGCCAATCGAGACCAACGCGAGCAGCACCGTAACGGCGCGAAAGATGACCCTTGCCGCAGTCTGCGACGGTTCATCTGGAGTGATCGGGGAAGTCGTTGTTGTTGCCATAGGAGCGGCACCACAAGTGCCGCCACGACAGGCTACGCTGCTAGGCCCTGGGGCGATTAGCTCAGGTGGCTAGAGCGCTGCCTTCACACGGCAGAGGTCACAAGTTCAAGTCTTGTATCGCCCACGTCGTTCCTCGCCCTAGCGGGCTCGTCACTCACCGAGTTGCTCGCTGACGCTCACAACATCGCGATGCTGCGTCCGTCCGAGCGGACCGGCCCACGTCGTTCCTCGCCCTAGCGGGCTCGTCACTCACCGACGCTCACAACATCGCGCTGCGTCCGTCCGAGCGGACCGGCCCACGTCGTTCCTCGCCCTAGCGGGCTCGTCACTCACCGAGTTGCTCGCTGTCGCGACGCCGTTCCCGTTGGCTTGTGTCTGCGTTAGCGCACGGTTGAGGGGTCGCGGAGGTCGATCTCGGTAGCCGCCTCAGTGATTGCACCGATACGGATGGCTTTGTTCGCAGAGGCGTATTGCTCGTCGGTGTCGGATCGGAATGGGACGCCGCCGGACTGGTGGAGGCCGATGAGTTCCCACCGTTCGTTCATGACTGGGCTTCCGCCGCTGTTGTGTTCGACCGCCGACCGGTAGTGCAGCGACTCGGCGTCGGCGCCGATCGTCTCATTCCCAGCGAACGAAGCGAGAGCCAGGCCGTCGGTGCCGTGGTCGATGATCCCGACTTGGCCGCTTGCGGTCGTCGCGTTGCGGGCGATTGGAACGGCGCGGTGACCGATCAGTGGCGGTTCCGTTCGCACGAGTACGAAGTCGAGATCCTCGACCGCTGATCGACTGACGACTTCGGCGATTTGATAGCTCTCGTCGGTGGGCGAGTGTTCGAAGCGGATGCGGGCATCGTTGATCGAGAGCGCTCCGTCGGTATCGCCGATGACGTGGGCGCTGGTCAGAACAAGGACTTCCTTTGGGGCCAAATCGATGGTCGGGTCGAGCACGAAGCCAGCGGGTTTGACGACGACGGCGCTTCCCCAGTGGTGACCGGTTGCGTCCTGCACCAACGCGACCGATTCGGACCGGCGGCGAGCGAGTTCGAGGAACTGGACGTTCTGGTACGAGGGTCCGAGGACCGCTTCGTACAGCTTGTTTTTGAGGAGCCGTCGGAGACCTGCCGCGGTGCCCCCACCGCGGTGCAGGTCGACCCGACCGCCTGCTCGCTGCAACAACTCGGCGTGCAGGAAGGGGATGATTCGACGCCCGGGCGCCTCGGCTTCGGTGAGGTCCCAGACCGTGACGATCTGACGCAATCGGGCCGCGATCGCTTCAGCATCGGCGTGGGAGCGGTGGACGTATTCGATCGTGTACGCCAGCGCTTCGTTGAAGTTCCCCAGAGCGAGATGAGTCTCGGCTGCGATCCCAAGGTCCGCGGGTTCGGTCGAACGGTCTTCCATGTCGATCGATTCGGCGATTGCGGTCGCCACCGCCGTGACATCAAGACCGTTGTCGAGCGCGACGCCATGACGCTCGGCGCGAAGCTGCACCACCACAGCTGCAGCACCGTGCGAGCGGAGACCGGGATCGCCGCGGAACGGACCGGCATAGGCGTCGAACGCCGAGCGGAGATAGTCGCCGCAGGCGTCGGTATCGGGTTCGCTCGACAGATGCCGTTCCAGCGCGATGCGTCCAACCAGCGCGGTAGCCGCGGCGAGTTCGGCTGTACTCCCATCGTCGGTCATCACCGCGCGCAGTAATGCCTCGGCGGGTTCGTACTCCCCTTGATCGACCAGCGCACGGGCAGCACGAATACGGTCCGACGGCACCTGGGTTGGGTTGATCACTGGCATGGTTGGTGTCCTTTCAGGAAACGATCAAGTACGACGGTGGCGCCGAGAGCCCACTCGTCATCGGTGGCTGGGAGAGCTGATGAGGCCTCGAGGTAGCTGAGGTCGGGGACCGGAGCGAGCGCGGCGAGCGCATGTCGAGCGGTCACGGCCCGTTCGATCAACGCGTCGATCTGCGACAAGTCGTACGGGTACAAGCGAGCGAGGCCGCGCTTGTCGGCATCTGATAGATCAACGCCGTAACCGATCGGCGCACACGGACTTGGTGACGTTTGGTAAAAGAGTTCGGGGAACCGGTACAACATGATTGAAGCCGAGTCGAACGGGCTCGCCGCCATCGACGCGGGCTCGATCGTGCGCAGGTTCCGGTCGATCATCTCGCGGGTCCAGTTGTTTGGAGCGCCGGACATGTACGTGTAGATCCCCGGTCGGCGGCCCTCGGTATCGGCGATGAAACTGCCATCGTCGCGAGTCCGGACGTAGCCGTCGTCGTCGTCCCAGCGGAACTCGCCCCGGCAGACGCTGCCGGTGTTCATGTGCGCGTGGTGGAAGGCGAGTGCATGCATGAATTCGTGGCGGACGGTTCGCTCCCACCTCACCGGCAGGTGCAGGTCGAAGCCTCCAAGATTCATGCTTCGCTGGTGCGGTCGGCCCCCGACGAGGCCGCCGGGTGCGCCAATCGTTGGGTCGATGCTGTCCATCCCGACATGGGACCAGAAGCCCGGTTGATCGAAACTGACGCGGATGTCGGCGGAATAGGAGTCGTCGCGTTCGCTCCAGCTTCGATACCGGCCGGTCGCCGAGTTCAGTCCAAAGCACAGTTCGACGTTGCACGCGTCGGTCAGCTGTGTCGTCGCTTCGGCGATCTGGCGATGAAGCTCGGCATCACCACCGTAGAAGCCGACCGTGACGGTCGACCCAGGGGTCCATGACCCAAGCCCGGTGGCGATGAACTCAAGTGATGGATTTGATCGGGCGATCTGGCGGCGCCACGAAGCTTGTTGGACAAGGGTGCGGCGGACATCGGCGGGAAAGACCTCCAGTGCGAGGTCGAGCGATGGTGCCGTGGATGGATCGGTAAGGTCGATGGTCATCGTTCGCCGCCTTGTCGTCCAGGCAGGCTTCGGATGTCAGGTCCTTGTCGATCGGTTGTCGCGAGTGGTGCCATCCCTTCAGTCCCATCTCGATGATCGTTGCCGTCATCGTGGTTGCGCGCTCTTCATCAACCATGTGGTTGAGCGCCTTGAGGATGAGTGTCACCGACGGCAATAACGCCGCGCTAACGGGTGGGACCTTTCGCGAGCAGTTCGTCGAGGCTGGCGCTCGCCCGTTGCGCCCAAAGCGTCGCCTTTGATTGGGTCGCCTGATGTGCGGCCTGTCGGAACAACGGCAGCGGATCACGGTCGCCGGTCGTTTGTGCGGTGAGGCCGAGATAACGATCGACGGGGCCGAAGTGGCCAGTGCCGATACCCATTACGACGGCGCGACCCGTGTGTGGAGCAAGCGTCGCATGAACCTCACGGGCCGCGTCGGTTCGGCCACAGATCGCCGCGGTTTCGGCCGTTAGAGCGGCGACGACATGAGCCCATGCCCCCTCGCGGTAGCTGGGCAGGCCGTCAAGGACGTAGTCGACTTCGCGGTCCATGCGGGTCGTGTCGCCGAGGTGAGCCGCACACAGAGCCTCGCCAGCGTGCCATGCGAGGTTGTCGGCGATCATGCCGCGCGAGCCCTCGATCAACGCCAGGGCTGATGCGTAATCACCAGCCAGCCATGACTTGATCCAAACCTGTGCCCCCCACGCGTCGTAGACATCGGGTATCGCCCACCGAATACCACTGCGCCGGGCCGCTTCGAGGTCGATGCTCGAGTCGATCATGTCGATTTCGCCCAGCGCAGCGCTCACGACGTCCATCGACCATTGGGTTCGGGGCGAGCCGCTCGTTCGTACTTCGGCGGCCACGATTCCATGCAGCACGGTTGCGTCTGGGTGTTGTTCAACCAGCGCTGCCAACACTTCGCGGTGTCGGATCTCGGCTCGAAGCGGTCCGGAGTCGAGGCTGGCGGCCAAGCTCTCAAGTTGGGTCCGAATTGGGCGCGGATTCTTCGATGTCGATTCGAAGGTGAGCTGTTCGAGTTCGACACCGGACCAACCCTCATCGTCGCCGTCATAGGTGCTCGCGTCGATCGCGGCGATGATCGAGCGGACTTGGTCGAGATCTTCGCAGACCCGAGCTTGACGGAGGCGGGTCTTGACGATCCTCGGTCGACTGAACGATCTGACCTTCGTGAGATCAATGTCGGCAAGCATGGCGAGCCGGTCCGGTTCGCCACCCGCGAATTCGCCCGATGGCAAGCCCGCCAGCGCGGCTCGACACATGGCATCATCGTCGGCCCGATCCGTCGCAAGTTCGAACGCTCGTCGTCGGAAGTGCCGCGCTTTGCTCACAGACCCGGACCGGCTTGCGCACTCTGCGAGATTGACGAGCAGGTCCTGCTGGTCGAGATCGACCTCCTGGGATCGTTCGAAGGCATATTCGAGAGCGGTCGTGGCCTCAGCAAAAGCGAACGAGTCCTTCAGCTCCTCGGCGGCTTCAAGGAGCGCCGGGACCGCCTCGGCAGCGGGCAGCTCGGTGCCTGCGCCGGTGATGTAGCGCACGAGCCCTGACTTCGGGACGTCCTCGCGTTGGGCGAGCCGGGCAAAGATCATCGGGCGGAAGCTCGGGATCCGGGTGCTGAAGTAGTTCATCGTCAGTAAGTGATCAAACTGCCAACTGTGGTCATCGAACGGGCGGCAGATAGCAAGCTCTTCAGCAATTCGAAGGGCCTCGAGCACGTCGTCGGATTCGACCATCGCGATCGCGGCAACCAGCGGGGGGCTGAACCGTTGGCCGACGAGCGCAGCGATTGACAGCAAGTTCTCAAGACGCGGATCGGTGATTCGTGATCGGAGATGGGCGGCGAGGCTGTCTTCTGGCGTGACCGCATCCGGGAGCAGCACAACGTTGAGGCCCGGCGGTGCGTCGCGCGATAGCAACGTCGCGACGAGCGCATTGCCTTGCGACAGTTCGAGAAGCCGATCGGCAAAGTCCGACTGTTGCACGGGTGGTTCGCCGGGATGGTCTGATGCGACGAGGTCTCGAATTGCGTCAATGCCAAGTGGTGCGAGGTCGATGATCTCGGCCTGGCCCGGTTCGATCGACGCAAAGGCCGATCCCCACACCGTGTCGGGTTCAGGCGGTCGCGTCGTGGCGATAACAAGCAGGTTCGGCGGTAGTGCGACCGAGAGGAAGTTCCGGAGTAGGTGCGCGGTTTGACTGTCGGCGGCGTGGAGATCTTCGAGCACGACGACGGTCGGTGAACTAACGGCTAAGTGGCGGAGACACTCAAGTGTCTCGGCCCAGAATTGCGGTCGTCCGGTTTCGATTTCGGTGGTGCGACTCAAACGTTCGAACGTCGGTCGCAGCTCAGGCAGCGCGTCGAGAATCGCGCCGTAGGCCTGCGTCGACGTCGTCTCGTCGGCGGCGCCGACACGCACCGAGATCCGAGTTCGGTGGAGGTCATCGAGCGCAGTCGAGACGAGGGCGCTCTTTCCATCTCCTGCCTCGCCGTTAATCACGAGCACGTGGTTGACGGCGACGTCGGGCTCCCGCGGTCGGCTAAGCGAGTCAATCGCCAGGGTGATCGCGGCGACTTCGTCACGGCGGCCGACGAAGAGGCGAGGCGGCCGGCTGAGGGAGCGAAACTCCGTTCCGGTCCCGAATGTGTCGCTGTCCGGGTCGGCGTAGTTACGCGCTCGGAGCGTCGAGGTCTCTTGATTGAGGATCGCGAGCTCGATGTCATCGAGTTGTTGGCTTGCGCTCAAACCATGCGCATCGAGTAGTTCGTCGCGACACTTCTTGATGACCTCGAGCGCTTCTTGTTGCCGGTTGAGCCGCCAGATGGCCGCAGCAGCGCTCACGGTAAGGGCTTCGTTGAACGGATCGATGGTGAGTTCCGCAAGTAGCTCGCTGAGTCGATCTTCTCCATACCCCGGCACGATTGTCCAGCCGAAAAGTTCGAGCGCGTGGCGGTAGAGCCGTTGCAGCCGCTGCGCTTCGATCTGCAACCGACCCATCATCGACGCCACACCATGGAATGGCGAGCCCCACAGTTCGATTGCTGCCTCGAGGCTCGAACCGTCGCGGTCGCGGGCTAGTTCGTCGAATCGCCAGACATCGACGAACGTAACGTCGGGGTCGAACGCGTACTGCCCGCCTTTCGTCAACACGCCGGGCGGGAGCTTATTGCGGAGCCGCTGAACGCGCATGACCGCCGCCTGCTTACCGGTCGACGGCACCCCATCCCAGGACAGCTCTTCGAGCAGCTGGTCTGCGGTCATGCCGACCGGCCCGGCCGCGACGAGCAGCGCAACCAGCTCGCGTTGTTCGTTGTTCAGCGAGACGTCGACGCCGTCCTTGCTGATTCGCACCGAACCGAAACAACAAACGACGACGCGCGAAAACGCAAGTTCTCGCGCCGAATTGGGTCTCCTCTCGCTCGCTGCCATGCGTTCGTCCCAACTTGGAGGAAGATTCTTCTAGTACTTCTTGCAATAGCTACTCTCACACAAATCGATAACGGGGTGATAACGGCCTGATAACCCGAGTGCGTCGATCACCGCCGGCTACTCGAGTACCGCTCGGACCTGACCGAAGAAATCGAGGTGCGCTTCGGTCGAATCGAGGTCGCGGCCCATCGAAACCACCGAACAATGCGTCCCGCCAGCTTCGCGCCAACCGGCCGCCTGCTCGCCGATTTCAGCGATGGACAGCTTGCTGGCTTGCATCACCCATTCGCGGCCGAAACCGGTCAGATCACGCCCAGCCTCGGCGGCGAAATGTTCGAGACGCCCAACAGCTTCGTCGACTCGCTTTCGGTTTCCGGCGAACATGAAGCCGTCACCAACGGTTGCTCCCCGGCGATAGGCCGGGTCGCTGAACCCACCGATCCAGATCGGCACCTGCCGTTTCGGAGCGGGCAGGATGTTGCCCCGGTCGACCGTGTCGAACCGACCCTCGAATTCGACGACGTCGCCGGTCCACAGCTGGCGCAGCAAGTCGATCTGCTCGTTCGCTCGTTTACCGCGCGTCGTGAAGTCCTGGCCGAGTGCGTCGTATTCGACGTAGTTCCAGCCGACCCCGACGCCAAGGCGAAGGCGTTCGCCCGACAGCAGATCGAGATCGGCTGCTTGTTTTGCCACGAGCGCAGTTTGGCGCTGCGGCAGGATGATGACGCCGGTCGCGAAACCGATGCGCTCGGTCATCCCTGCGAGGTAGCTGAACAAGACGAACGGATCGTGGAACGGGTCTCGTTCGTTATACGGACCCCAGAGTTTGGGTTCCCGGCCTTCGTGCACCGCGCCGACAACGTGGTCATACGCGAGCAGATAGTCGTAGCCGAGGTCTTCAGTTGCCCTGCCGATGGCCCGGACCGCATCCGGATCACCGCCGAGTTCGATCTGGGGATACACGACGCCAAGTTCCATGATGCAAATGTAGTTCGCAGCCGGTCTTCGCTCGCCGAGACGGGCGAGTTCGACGAGTTGGCCGTCGAAGCAGGCGAATCCCTTGGCCCCCGGGACCTCCGTCGGGTGCCGATTCCGTCCCCCGTGGTTCGGTCGAGGCGTTAGTCGTCGGGCAGTGAGGCCAAGAACTGGCGGACTCGTTCGGTCCACGCGTCGAAATCGTCACGCGAAACAGCGACGCGCATTTCGACCTGTGGCAGGACCTCGGCCAATCGTTCGGCGGTTGACACCGGGTGACCGGGATCTCCGTTCCACGCGAGCACGAGCGTTGGCATTGACAGCGTTCGGAGTTCATCGAACGTCGGGAGGTCCGCGAATGCGGCACCCCGGAAGTTGGCGGCGAGCCGGACGGGATCGGCGCGCCGGAGAGTCGCCTTTCGCCGATCATGCCAGTCGGTGTCGAGGGCGAAGGGCTCGGGCGGAGGCAGTGGCGGCGCGGCGAGGAGCGCGTCGACCCCGGAGCGCTCGACGATTCCGGCCAGCTGGTCGTACATGGCGACTTGGTCCGCTCGCTCATCCCAGGCGGTTGGTGGGATGACGAGCACAAGGCCCTTCACCCGACGACCGAGCGTTAAGGCCGCGTGCAGCGCGGTGCCGGCTCCCATCGAGGCGCCACCAACGACGACGCGATCGAGCTTGAGGTGGTCGACGAGCGCGACCATGTCGGCACCAAGCTCGGCCCAGCTTCCACGTTCGGGCTGGGGGAGCGGCGTCGACTCGCCGTGGCCCGCTGCGTCATACCGCACGACGCGGTGGTCGGACCGCACCCGGTGCAGGTCGACCAACGGAAAGTGGTCCTCTTCGCTGCGACTCGATGTCAGACCGTGCCCCCAGATAAATGGAGCGCTGACCACGGGGCCGCCAAGGTCATACGCCAGCTCAATTGCGCGCACTGCGGCAACGCCTTCTTCGATGTCTGACACCTGGTTGTTCTAGCACCCACCGGGGCGCCCGGTTTCGCACGGATAGACCCTTTCGGACGGACGAGCATGACGCGGTGGTGCGCTAGGTTCTCGCGCATGACGAAGAATGTGCTCAAGGCGGCGTGGAAGAACGGCGAGTCAACGCTTGGACTCTGGCTCTCGAGCCCGAGCCCGGCCGCAGCGGAGACGCTGGCCAACGTCGGCTACGACTACATCAACGTCGACCTCCAACACGGGCTGGTCGACTATTCGACGGCGGTGCCCCTGTTCCGAGCGCTCGTGAATTCGTCGGCGACGGTGACGTGCCGGGTGCCGTGGAATGAACCTGGCATCATCGGCAAGGTGCTCGATGCTGGAGCGATGGGGGTGATCGTGCCGATGGTCAACACCCCGGCCGAGGCTGCGGCCGCAGTGCGAGCGTGTCGGTACCCGCCGCTCGGGGCTCGCAGCTACGGCCCCATTCGGGCGGCGCGAATCTTCGATGGCGACTATGCGTCGGAATCCAACGCCGGGGTCGCGTGCATACCCATGATCGAAACTGCGCAAGCGGTCGAGAATCTCGACGCGATCCTCGATGTCGATGGCGTCGACGCGGTCTATGTCGGACCGGCGGACCTCAGCATTAGCTACGGCTTGCCGCCCGCGTCTGACAATGAGGACGAATGCTTCCAAAACGCGCTGGTCGCCATCGTCGACGGGTGCAAGAAACGCGGTATCGCTCCAGGCATTCACACCGTGCCCGGTTTGGTCAACACCCGCCTCCAGCAGGGGTTTCAAATGGTCACGGTCACGTCAGATCTCGGCGCGATGGCGTCCGGGGCCGCGACGGCGCTCAAGCAGGCCACCGCAGACGGCGCGGGCGCTGGCGCCGACACGATCTATTGACGGCGATCGAACCGACGCCAGCGACCTACGAGTTGACTTCGGGCATCACACTCGCGGCCGACCACTGGGGCGACCCGACCGGCATGCCGGTTGTGTTTCTGCACGGCGGCGGGCAAACGCGACACTCGTGGGGCGGGACCGCCGCGGCGCTCGCGACACGGGGCATCTTCGTCGTCACCGTCGACCTGCGAGGCCATGGCGACTCGTCATGGTCACCCGATGGCACATACGGGCTTGAGTCCTATGCCGCCGATAACGCCGCGCTCATTTCCCAGTTGGGCCAGCCTGCAGTTCTGGTCGGCGCGAGCCTTGGTGGTCTCACGGGTATGACGCTCGAAGGCACCGTCGCACCCGGATCGTTGCGGGGCCTCGCGTTGGTCGACATCGTGCCACGTATGAACCACGGGGGCGCATCGCGGATCCTTCAGTTCATGACCTCGAACATGGCCGACGGCTTCGCGTCGCTCGACGAAGTCGCTGACGCGATTGCCGAGTACAACCCCCACCGGCCCCGCCCGTCGACGACCGATGGGTTGAAGAAGAACCTACGCGAGCGCGATGGTCGCTGGTATTGGCACTGGGACCCGGCGACGTTGCCGATCGATCCCGACGAGATCGAGGTATCGCTCGACCGCCGCAACGCCGACGATCTCGCTGATGCGCTGGCCCGGGTGACGGTGCCGGTCCTTCTGATCCGGGGCCGCCGCAGCGACCTCGTGACCGAGGATGAACTCGCCGACTTCCAAGTGACCTACCCCGATGCCAGTGTCATCGACGTCTCAGAAGCGGGCCACATGGTCGCCGGTGACAAGAACGATCTGTTCACCGACGCAGTCATCACGTTCGTCGAGCAGTTTCACTGATGTCGCCTTCGGCTCATGCGTTCGGCACGCAGCCGTTGCAGTTTCACTGATGTCGCCTTCGGCTCATGCGTTCGGCACGCCTACTCGCCGAAGATGGGGTTGGCGCTTTCCGGCTCGGCGTGGAATCGGGCATGGAGGCCGTCGATCATGTGTTGCATGTTCGCTCGGTGCTCCGCGACGCGACGGTGCAGGATCTTCGGCTCCTTGCCGGGCATCGACTCGATCGCGGCACTGATTCCGGAAGGTCCCGGTCCGAGGCGCACCGAATAACGAACCCGGGTGGCGCCCGCGATCGACGCGAGCTCGAAGAGCCACTGCGCCCCAGGGTTCTCGGGATCCGACGTCACCCAGCCGAACTCTTTGCCTTCGATGTACCGGTTGACGAAGCAGGACACGTCCCACTCGCCAATCGCTTTGTGGGTATTCGAGCCGAGGAACTCCGCGCCGAGCACGGGGCCGTCGAACCCATCAGCCCAGCGGGCGCCGACGAACTCGTCGCTGTAGTCGGCGCCGAAGTTGAGATCGGAGATCGCCTCGAACACGACATCGGCCTTTGCCTTGATGTCGACCTCGACGACGGTGCCAGGTCCATCGGCAAGGCACGGCGGATCGCTTGGACCTGATGCCCACGTATGGGCGTACTGGTCGATGAACGTGATCTCGCGCGCCGGATACCGGGGCGCTTGTTTGAAGTCGGTGCCCGTGTACCAGGCGACCGGAATCATCGCGATCTGCGTGCTCGTGACCGGCACGCCGAGGACCTCGCGTAGCTCGTCGCGCTTGCCCAGGATCGCCGTCGTCCACGCGGTGCCGAGGCCCCGGGCGCGCAGCGCGACGCAGAAGCTCCACACCGATTGCACGACCGAATCGAACAGTCCCGGCCGGCCGCTGCCATCGTGTACTCCCATAATCGTCGGAATCACGATCGCGGGAACGTCGGCAAGATGTTCGGCCAGGTAGGCGGCCGACTCCATAACCCGTTCCTGCGGGTGGCCGGTGCCGGCGATCTTGTCGCGAGCACCGATCATGAAGGTGCCGCCGGTGGCCATGTACAACTCGGCGAGCTGTGCCTTGACCTCGGGATCACGGACGAGAACCCACCGTCGACTGCCCTGGTTACCGCCCGACGGGGCTTGCTCCGCGATGTCGATGCAGTCGTAAATGATCTGATTGTCGACCGGGCGGGTGAGGTCGAGGCGTTTGCGAACCGCGCGGGTTGTCGTCAGCGCTTTGTCGACCGATGCGACGTCAATTCCCTGTGCGCCTTCGATTCCCTGCGAGTCTTCAATTCCCTGTGCGCCTTCGATTCCCTGTGCGTCTTCAATTCCCTGTGCGCCTTCGATTCCCTGCGAGTCTTCGATTCGCTGTGCGCCTTCGATTCCTTGTGCTCCCCCTGTTGCCTCCATGGTTCAGCTTCCAGCGCGAATGTCGGCCATGATCGGCTGCCAGAAGTCGTCGGGGAACGGCGTCATCGTGTTGAAGCTGAGGCGCTGCGCGGTGTCGCCATACCGGGCGAGCAGTTTGGTGGCCACCTGGTCGGGTTCGGCGACAACAGCAAAGACCGAGAGCAGATCGTCATCGATCAGGTTGGCCATCTCGGCCCACTCGCCGACCTTCGACAATCGGTTCAACTCCGGCTGAAGGTCGCCCAGACCATGGTGATCGAGCACGGTCTTGTAGGCCGGGGTCGAGCCATAGAACGCGATCTGTCCCGAGACGATGTCGCGCACCTTGGCCATCTCGTCTTCGTTGCGTCCGGTGACCACGAACGCCGGCACCATCAGTTCGAAACCGTCTGCCGAACGGCCGCTCTTCGCCCGGCCCGCCTCGATCGCGGGCAGCGTGACGTCGCGCACGAACTCGGGTGTCGTGAACGGGTGGGCGAACATACCGTCACAAACTTCGCCGGCGACCGACGTCATCATCGGGCCGACCGCGGCGATCATGATGCGGGCCTTGCCATGCGGGTTCGGGCCCGGGTTGAAGAACGGCGTCATCAGCGTGTGGGTGTAGAAGTCGCCCTGGAAGTCGAGGCGAGTGCCGTCTTGCCAGCTGTCCCAGATCGCGTGGATCGCCAGCACCATCTCGCGCATGCGAGCAGCCGGCCTGCTCCACTCCATCGAGAAGCGCTTCATGATGTGCGGTTTGATCTGCGACCCGAGCCCGAGTACGAATCGGCCGCCGGACAATGCCTGCAGGTCGTAACCGATGTTTGCGAGCAGCATGGGATTGCGGGCGAAGGCCACCGCAATCGAGGTGCCGACGGTGATCGACGAGGTCGCTGGTGCCGCAAGTACGAGCGGGAAGAAGGGGTCGTGGCTCGTCTCGACGCTCCAGGCACCGTCGTAGCCGGCGGCTTCGGCGGCTTTGGCGCCCTCGGCGGCGCTAGCCAGGTTCATTCCGATGTTGGTGTCAATACGCATGGTCACAGTCTTGCTGCTGGGCGCGCTGGTTCGCGCCACGGCCGGGGTTGCAGACCGGTTGCGCCTGGATAACCATGCAGCATGCGACCACTTGCAGGAATCCGAGTCATCGAGGCGGCCAGTTACATCTCGGGCCCCTTTGCCGGCGGCATCCTCGCCGACCTTGGCGCCGACGTGGTCAAGGTCGAGCCGAAGGGAAAGGGCGACCCGTACCGAAACTTCGGCGCCCGGTACGGCGATAGCTCGCTGTTCTTCAAGGCGGTCAATCAGAACAAGACGAGCGTCTTTCTCGACCTGAAAGATGCCAGCGACTTTGCCGAGTTCCGGTCATTGCTCGCTGATGCCGACGTCTTGATCACAAACTGGCGTCCGGCGGTTGCGGGCGCACTTGGGCTCGATGCCGCTGCCGTGCTGGCCGATTTCCCGCAACTGGTGTGGGTGCGGGTGTCGGGGTATGGCCAGCATGGGCCGCGTGCCGACATGCCCGCCTACGACTCGATCATTCAATCGCGCACCGGCGGCCTGCGGGCCGAGCGTGACGAGCCGCGGCTCGGCGCCAGCCTGCTCGCCGACAAAGTGTCGGCGATGTCGGCGGCCCAAGCCGCGTCTGCGGCCCTCATCCAGCGCCAGCGCACCGGCGAGGGCGCAATCGTCGACCTCGCCATGGTCGACGCGATGGCGTACTTCAACGGCGCCGATGTGTCGGCGGGTCATCGGATCGTCTACGCCGATACCGACGCCAGGGTGATCCAACAGCTCGACGGCAATAAGCCATTTCAGACCGCTGATTCGTGGCTGATGTTGGCGCCGGTGTCGGGCAAACAGCTCCGACGGGCGCTCGCGGCGGTCGGCAAACCCGATGCGTGGAACGAGATCATTAACCACGCCGCCGACGGCGGCCTACTCGACCGGTTCGCCGCCGTCATGGGCCCCGAGTTGCTGCACAAGACGACGGCCGAATGGGAGCAGGCGTTTCGCGAAGCCGATGTGCCCGCGAGCGCAGTGCTCACGATCGACGAACACATGGCGTCGGATCAGGTCGTTCACAACAGCACCTACGACACGATCGACGAGCCAGGTGTCGGCGCATTTCTTCGAGTACGAACACCGGCGTTGTTCAACGATGCGCCGGTCGAAACCGCCGGCGTCGCATCACCTCCGATGCCCGAGTAGCGACTGGCTAGGCGCCGAGCTTGTCGCTGAGCGCCGCGGGGATATCCCACGTGACGTCGACGACGGTGACTCCCGCTTCGGTCAGCGCGGCCTTCTTTGATGCGTGAGTGCCCGTGTTGCCTTCGACGATGGCACCCGCGTGGCCCATTCGTTTGCCCGGCGGTGATGCCGCCCCGGCGATGAACGACACCACCGGTTTGGACGATGCGGCGATGGTGGCCGCCGCGTCTTCTTCTTTGCGACCTCCGATCTCGCCGATGAGCACGATTGCTTCGGTCTTTGCGTCGTCGTCGAGCATCGCGAACGCGTCGGCCGTGCTGGTGCCCGAGACCGGGTCGCCGCCGATACCGAGAAACGCCGACTGTCCGAACCCGGCACGGGTGAGCTCGACGGCGCTGAGGGTGCCGAGTGACCCGCTGCGAGAGATGACGCCGATGTTGCCGGGCATGAAGATGCGATCGTCGAACGCAGGCATGAAACCGACGAACGCTTCACCGGGCGTGACGACGCCGGCGGTGTTCGGACCGATGATTTGCGAACCGGCGTCGGCGGCTGCTGCGACCATGGCCATCGTGTCGTGAACGGGAATGAACTCGGTGAGGACGACGACGAGTTTGGCCCCGGCCTCGATCGCGTCTTCGGTCGCTGGTCGGGCGCCGGCTGGCGGCACAAAAAGGACCGACACGTCGACGCCGCCGTCGTCGGCGAGTTGGGTGGCCGCATCGACGGCCGACCCAAACACCGGCACGCCAAGATGCTCCGTGCCCGCCTTCTTCGGGTTCACACCACCGACGATGGTCGTGCCGTACTGCTGCATCTTCTCGGTCCAAAAGGTGCCCTGTTTGCCCGTGATGCCCTGGACGAGAACTCGGTGATGACTCCGAACGATCATTGGCTAGCTCCGGCCGCGGCGACGGCGGCTTTGACCGCACTCTCCATCGTCGGGTGTGGTTCGTGTCCGAGTTCGCGGACCATCGCGCGGGCCTCGTCTTGTCCCGTGCCGCTGATCATGAAGTTGATTGGGAGGTCGGGTCGCAGCGACGTCCACGCCTCGATGACGCCCGCGGTCATCACGTCGCATCGGGCGAACGCGCCGCAGAAGTTCACGAGCAGGCTGCGTACCCCGGGTTGCGAGAGCACGAGCTTCAGCGCCGGCGTGGCCTTCGTGTAGGCGTCGCCGCCGATCTCAAGGAAGTTGGCGGGGCTCCCGCCCGCATGCACGATCGCGTCCATCGTGGCCATCGTGAGGCCTGCGCCATTGGCGAGCACCGCGATGTCGCCGCCGAGTTCAATCAGTCGGAGGCCAAGTTCGGCCGCGGCTCGTTCGCGTTCGGTTCCCTCGGCCGGGTCGGAAGCAGGATGGGTTTGGCGGTACGCAGCAGCGTCGTCGAGTTCGATCTTCGCGTCGAGCGCAATCATCGAACCATCGCTCGTGATGGCCAACGGGTTGATCTCAACGAGCAATGCGTCAAGAGCGGCAAACGCGTCGATCACCTTTCCCGCGAACGGATCGGGAGGCGTGAAGCCGGTTGCCGGCAGCACGGTGCGCTCGATGCCTTCGGTCATCGATTCGATCTCGACGCCGCCTTGATCGGATCGCATGAGCAGGGGTCGGCCCGCCGAGGGGTCGATCATGACCGACAGGTACCTTTCGCTGGCGATGTCGACGGCCTGCTCGATGAGCAGTTCGTTGACCGTTTCGCCGTTCAGTTCGCTGCCGAGCAGGCGAGTTGCCGCGTCAGCGGCTTCGTCGGCCGACGCGACGATGGCGATCCCGCCCGCTTTGCCGCGTCCACCTGATCGGACCTGGGCTTTGACCGCAACGCGACCTCCGAGGGCATCGGCCGCGACGCGAGCGTCGTCGGCCGACGTGACGAGTCGGCCCGGTGGAATGGCGATGCCGTGTTGGGAGAGAAGTTGCTTGGCCTGAAACTCGGTGAGTTTCACGCAGGGGTGTCGGCCGTGTGACCGACGGCGGCCCAGTGGCTACCGAACAGTTCTTCGGGCGCGGGCTCGTCGGGCTCGATCGTGCGAACGAGGTGGGTGATGTTGATGAAATGGTTGATGTTTAGGTTCTCGCTGATCGAGTTGCCCGCCCAGGTGCCGCACCCCATCGTGAGCGTGAACGGCATGCCGTTGTCGAACGAGCCGCCGTTGCCAAATGTATGAGCCTGGTTGACGAGGACTCGCACGACGGGCAGGTCTTCGGCAAGCTTGCGGCTGTTTGCTTCCTCGGCGGTGTGAATACCGACGGAGTGGCCAATGCCCTGCACCCGCAGGACTCGTTCGGTCAGCTCCATCGCGTGGTCGAAGTCGCGGGCTCGGTACACGGTCAGGACAAGCGACAGCTTCTCGCCCGTCATTGGGCGGTCGGGGCCCGGTTCGGGTTCTTCGACCATGACGTAGCGGTCGGTATCGTCGCCACCGAGCTCGAACTCCGCTCGAAGGTCGGCGTAGTCCTTGGCGATGACATTCCGATTGAGGTGGCCGTCGGGAAACAGCCGATCGACGACCCGCTGGGCTTCGTCGGGAGCTGCGAGGTAACCACCGGCGTCGACGAGCGCGCGGAGCGCGTTGTCGTAAACGTCGTCGAGGATGATGACCGAGTTCTCCGACGAACACGAGGTCGCGTTGTCGAATGTTTTCGAAGCCGTGATCTTCTGCGCTGCGTCGATGAGGTCGGCTGATGAGTCGATGATGACCGGCACGTTGCCAGCACCAACCCCGATCGCGGGCGTGCCGCTGGTGTAGGCCCGGCGCACATTGTTTTGTGAGCCGGTCGCAACGACGAGATCAGCGGCCTCCATCAGCTCGACCGTGGTCTCGCGAGAAACAGGGGCGGGCAGGACCTGCACCAGGTCGACGGGTGCACCGATCTTGGCCAGTTCATCGCGGGCGAACTCGACCGCTCGAGCCGTCGTTGACCACCCACTCGGCGACGGCGCGATCACCACGGCGTTGCCGCCCTTCACCGCCATCATCGCCTTGTTGATCGGGGTCGCCGCCGGATTCGTCGACGGCGTGATCGCAGCGACCACGCCGACCGGTTTCGCGTACTTTGTCATACCCGACGCCGGGTCGTCTTCGATGACGCCAACCGTGCGGGTGCGAAGGAGATCACGCAACGTGCCGAAGGTTTTGCGTTGGTTCTTGATGACCTTGTCGGCAACGTTGCCGAGCCCGGTATCGGTCACTGCCAACTCGGCAAGCTCGACGGCGTTCGGTTTGTGATAGATCGACCACGCGACCGCCAACACCGCAGCGTCGACCTTCGACTGCTCGCCATCGGCGTACGAAGCGAACTCGGTCATCGCCGCGCGGGCTCGGCTCATGCATTCTTCAACACTCATGCGTTGAAGGTACCGCGTCGCCGTTGTCAGCGCCCGAGCCGTTACTGCAACCCGTGGCTGTTGCCGCCGTCGAGGGGAATGGCTGCGCCGGTCACGAACTTCGCGGCGTCGCTGCACAAGAATGCTGCGAATTTGCCGAAGTCGGCCGGGTCGCCGATCACGCCGGTCGGCAGCGTCGCGGCAAGTGGGGCCGGGTCATCGAACATCGCACCGAGGCGTTCGGTGAGATGCAGGCCCGGCTGGAGGGAATTGACTGTCACGCCGTCGCCGGCGACTTCTCGCGAGGTGGTCTTCAGGAACGCGGTCAGTCCGGCCCGAGCGGTGTTTGAAAGGATGAGCGTGTCGATCGGCTCGCGAACCGAGATCGACGTGATCGCCACGACGCGACCCCAGCCGCGCGACTGCATCGACGGAATGAACCGCTTGCACATGGCGATCATCGGCAGCATGTTCAACGCCAGTGCATCACGGTACGCAACGAGATCGGTCGTTTCGAAGTTCCCCGGGGGTGGACCACCGCCGTTCGCGATCACGATGTCGACCTGGCCCAGCTCGGCCTCGGTGGCCGTCATCATCTTCTGCAGGTCGGCGGCGTCGGAGATGTCGCAGACGAAGGTCGATGACTTCGGAATGGTTGCGCTTGCGGCGGCGAGTTTCTCTGCGTTGCGGGACACGAGACAGACGCGCACGCCTTCTTCGGCAAGGGCCTGCGCGCAGCCCAGGCCGAGCCCGCTCGATCCGCCGGTGACCAGCGCGGTCTTTCCTTCGATGCCAAAGTCCATGAGTGCAGCTCCAGTAGGGGATGAGGCCAGTAGGCGGTAAGAGAGGGGCGGGTTTAGAAGACGGGAAAGACGCCGGGTTGGGCCCGCTCGGCGCGGGCCAGGGCATGAATGACGGCCCAGTCGCCGTGGAGGTGTCGGGCGATGTCGACGATGATCTCGATGACCTCGGCGGTGCCAGCAGGGTCGACGGCGGGGGTCGGCAGGCCAACGCTGTGAGCAAGGTCGTCGATATGCATGAGTGTCTCGATCATGCGGGTACGGCAGAAGTCGTCGAGCGTCAGCACACGGCCTCCGAGCGCGCCGATTAGCCGTTCCTCCGACTCGGCGGGAAGCCGAACCGCGAGGTCAGTGGCGAGTTGACGTGAGGCAGCCGCGAGTTCGGCGTGACCGGCAGCAGCCTCGGTCGCCGACACTTCTTTGATGCGTTCATGTACCGGCGAGTCGACCGCAGCGTGGAAGTACGTCGACTTTGTGAGCAGATCGTCGGCCGCGACGTCGGTGATTCGACGCTCGGGATCGCTGCGATCGAGATAGGCGATCACGGCTCCCGTGGCCCGATGAAGGTGGGCGGCCAGTGCTCCGACCGTCATGCCATCGAGCGCGCTCGGTTCATCCCACCGGTCTCGTACTGCGTCGGTGCCGATGAGCTCAGCGGCTTGTTCCGCAGCCGTGACGGCCATCGCCCGTACCCGCGCTGACTCCCCAGAAGGTCCCATGACTGCGAGCGTAGATGATGAGAATCGATCGCCCGTTCGTCGGGTTCATGCTGCTGCGTGCAACGGATCGCGAGGTACGAGCGATCAGTGTGGCTCCTCGGGTTGGTCGAAGCGGAGGTTGCTGGCACCTTCGCCGCGGCCGGTTCGTTTGGCGCGGCCGAGCCAGAGGCGGCGACTGCCATCGAGCCAACGGACGAGTTGCACCGACCGGGTCACGATCGCACCCGACCGGGGAACTTCGCCCTCTTCGATGCGCAGTGGTGGTTCGGTCTCAACCGGCCGCGACCGATCGTTCCGGAGCAGCTCGCCCCGTGGATGCACTTCGACCGTCGATCCGTCGGCCAGCGTCCGCAGCAGCACTCGCCGTTCGAGGGCGACCTCGAACGCGGGGTCGATGATCGGTGCCGCTGCGACCGGTGCGAATGGAATCCAGTTCGCCGGCACCTCACTCGCCAGTCGGTACACGAGCTGGGCATCGCCGGTGGTTCCGTCGAGCTCCTGGCGGATCGTCGGCAGCCGACTCGACTCAACTGCACGATCGACCGGATCGCCGGCCGCTCCCATCACGCGACGTTCGACACCCCACGCCAGGTTGGCCATTTCGTCGCGCAACAAGTTGACCTCCTCCACCGGCGGACTCTCAAACCGGCGGGGCAGTGCAGGAGGGAGGAAGAACAGATTCCTCGCCCGCGCCGCCGAGCGGCCCGTGACCGCTAGTTCGAACATCTCCCAATTCGGCCCGCCGGTTTCGTTGCGCGACGGCTCGACGCTCGTCGTGATCCCGAACGTGTCGGTCACGGTGAGATGGTCGACGGAGAACAGCGATCCGAGGGCCAGGTCGACGGGTGCGACAAACCAATCGTTGCCAAACGCCAACCCGTATTCGACGAGCAACAGGCGGGTCAGGTCGGTCGGCCCCGCTTGCAGCGCACCGAAGTTCACGATGCGATCTTCGAACTCCCAGAACCGGTCGGCCGGCATGCCGGGGTAACGAACCGGACTCGGAATCATCGGACCCTGCGAGACGACCGTCGGATCGATTGGCTCATCCGGGTCGCCGAGCGCCGGAGTCGTCGATGCGTCGAAGCTGTACCAATCGAGTCGACCGTCGGTGTACTCGTCGGAGCGGAGTGTGACCGCGCCGCCCGGCAGTTGTGCGCTCAGCGCGAACCGATACTCCATCCGCGATGGCTGCCACGATGAGCCAACGTCGGTGTCGGGTTCGACCACCGTCGCGTCGATTTGGGCGATCCACTCGTTGAGAACGCGGACAACTGCTGCTCGCTCCGCTGACGGAATCGGAATGCCGTCGGGTGGCGCCGACACCGTGCCGTCGGCGCGCAGTTTGTTCCGAACACCGTCGAGCGCGACCGCTCCGTCGATCGCCCGGCCGGACCCGATCCGGGACCAGGCCGCGCCGCTGGGATCGGCGGCAAGGTCGTCGGGTTCGGCGATCTTGAGGGGGAACGCGTCGACGAAGCGCTGAGCCGTCGTGGCCGCGCCGGCGGCCCGCAGGCGCCGTAGCAGCCGCTGGCCGAGCATGGCGGCGTATCGCCGATGCGAAGCGACGAGGCTTTCGGCTTCAATCGCCGCTTCGAGTGGGGCGTCGATCTGGTCGAAGTCGATTGCGGTGCGACGAGCTCCGACGCCCGGTGCGAAGCGGGTGACGGTGCCGACATTTCCTTCGAGGCGAACATCGATCGGGCTACCGGCGTCTTCGGCGTCGAGTTCGCCGAACGCCCATTGGCGATGAAGTGCCCAGAGCGGGTCGGCGATTTCAGCCCGCAGGCTTGGTGCTAGATCGGGCGAGTTCGGGTCGACCTCGACTCGCGACCAGGTTTGGATCGTCGGCAGGATTTTCAGCAGGGATGCTTCGAGACGGGCCTCTTTGACGACGATCACAGGTCGATTCCTTCCCACTGGCGGCCGGCTATAGGAACGAAGGCGTCCGCGAACTGTTCGGCGAGGTCGAAGAAGTCGATCGATGGCCGGCTCTTCGTGAACGAGTGGGCGATGTAGGTGGCGGGCAGCAGTGGCCCGAACCATGAGGAGAGCCGGGGCTGAGCGCCGCGCATCACGGTGAGGTCGATGACTTCTTCGACCGTTTCAAGCAGATGGTCGAATGTCCAGTTGTCGGCGTTGAGGTCGGGCGCGACGGCGAGGACGACCGATTGTGGCGCTCGCGACGCCGGTGCGTCGTAGTGGAAGGCAACCGCAGTTGTCTCGGTCGCCGATGGGATCGTTTCGGTCCAGTCGTCGACGATGACCGCTTGCCACGTTGCCTTCGGGTCGACGTCGTCGGGAGAGAAGACGACGAGTGCGAGGTCGACCTCTTCTGCGGTTGGATCGGCGATCGCTTCTGGGTCGATCGGCAGGCCGAGCCAACGTCGACCTGGGGCGTGCGGGAGCTGCAGCACCGCGAGTGCGTCGGCTGACTGCGTTGCCGGGCTGCCGAGCAGCTCGGATGCGAGCAGTACCTGCGACAGCTGGTCGGCCCCGTTACGGACCATGCCCATGTCGTCGAGCCAGTCACGGGGTGCGGCGACATCGGGGGTTAGTTCAGCCTGGCTCGCGAGCGATGCGGCGACGGCATCGACACGAGCGTTCGGGGGGCCGAGACGGAACGGCACGAGGGCCGGGAAGGCGGGACCGAAGACGGCTCGTAAGCGGTCGGCGTCGGCCTCGGACTTGTCGCGATCGTCCGGCGGTTCGTCGGCGTCGCCGAGTCGTTCGGCGATCGACGCGGCTCGGTCCCGTCGTTCGGTGAGTTCGTCGAGCACGAGCATGGCCTGCTCGATGAGCGCGTCGGTTTCGGCCGCGACCGCCGCAAGGTCGTCTGCATCGTCGACAACCCGGAACGACAGGGGTGGCAGCGCATCGGTGGCATTGACCTCGGCCGCGCGGTTCAGCAGCGCATCGAGTTGCGCAAGGCGTGGCGCTGATCGTCCGAGCTCGGTTTCGAGATCGGACACCAGCTTGCGAAGCAACCGGACCGCAGCATTCGCCCGTGGTTCGATGGCGCTTCGGCGGGCACCGTCGTCGGCGTCAACATCGGCGGGTCCGAAATCGGTTGCATCCGCCTGGCGACTATCGGCGAGCAAGTCGACCAGCCAGCGAAGCAGCGGCAGGAGCTGACCGACTCCGACCTCATCGGCAACGGCCGTTGTTATCAGTTGGAGCCGCACGTCGTTGTCGTCGCCGAGGGCCGGGTCGAGCAGCGCTTCGAGGTCGATCGTCGCGAATAGTGCTCGGGCAATGCGATCTTCCAACGCACTCGGTCCACCGGCGGAGGTTCCCGCCGATGCCATCACGAGCGAGAGCGGCGAGAGGGCAAGCGCAGCTATCGGGATGTCCACTTCGACTGCCGCTTCGTTGACCACCACCTCACCTCGTAGCAGCACGCTGTCGACCGGGGGCAGTAGCCGGGACACGAACGCATTGACCGCCGGAGCGGCGGCGCTCATGGCATCGGCGACGTCCCAGCCTGCGGCTGATTCATCGTCTTGCATCACGACAGCAAGTCGCTGGGTGAAGGTTGTGCCCGTGCGCGGCGTGTCGATGACTTCTGGCCGAGGTGGGCGTTCTTGGCGATCGAGCGCAGCGAGCGCGGCCCCCGACCGTTCCCAGTTGCCGCGAACTGCTTGGAACACGCTTTCGCTGACGAGGAGGTCGCCGACCGCGTCGTATGCGCCGGCGACCTCGTCGAGCACACCGGCAAGCGCAGTCTGCTGTGGCGCCGACGCCCCCAACTTCGAAAGCAAGGTGGCGCGGTCGGACTCCCAACGTTCGATCAGACGCAGACCGTCGACCACGTGCTGCGCGGCGATCGTCTCTTGGGCATCCTCGTCGTCGGCGCGAATCGCCGTCGACCGGAACGGGGCGAGACGACGGATCGGCAACAAGAAGCGGCCAAATGACGAACCGAGGTCGCGGACTCCTCGTTCGATGCGGTACCCCAGCAGCGCGGCGATCGACTGGCCCTCGGCGACGCCTTCGATGAGCGACAGACCGAGGCGTACCCGGGCGCTCGTGAGGTTGATATCGAGAATGTCGGCGTCGTCGCGATTCGATAGATGACCGCTGCGCAGAATCGCCGCCGTCGCGGCATGGTCGGGTGACGGCGCGTGGATATAGCCGAGCGAGTCGGGTTCGCGATCGGGTTCAAGGTCGAGGACGAAGCCATAGGCGCCGAGGTGAACTCCATCTGCGCCTTCGCGACTGTTGCGCCGTGCCGTTAGCCGTCGGGTGGCCTGTGACGTGTACCAGGCATCGAGGCGGTGCGACGTGGCATCGAGGTAGGACCGAAACGTCCGGTCGATCTGGGCCGCGGGTCGTTCGGCGAGTTCGCTGACCGCGGCGATGAACTCTTGCAGCTGGGCGCCGGAGTCGTCGTTCCCCGCATCGCCGCTCCTGATGAGGTCGATGATGTGGTCGGTTACGGTTTTGGAACCGGTGACCGACGGGATCACGAGTGCGGCTTGTTGCTCCGGCGTCGAGATCGTCAACGTGCCTGTGCCGCGCGGCGTCGAGCCAGGTTCGAGCACCGCTTCGGTTTGGGTAAGACCGAGGAACTCGGCTGGACGAAAGCTTGCCCGGCTCGGCCCGTCACTATTCGCCGACACCAACAACGATGCCGCTCGATCGAGTTCTTCAAGAGCCGAGTGGGTTGCGACCGCGTCGAACAGGCTTTGCGGAGTGTCCTGCGCGTTCAGGGTGGCCCGGCCGCCGGTCTGCTCGACGGTGTCGGCGATGCTCGTCAGGTAGTTCGGTTCGAGCACGGTGTTCTCATCGAACACGCCCTCTTGCACCCAGGGGAGTGGCAGCGGATGAGATTCCGGATCGATGGTGGCGTAGCCGAGTGTGACGTTCTGGGGCAGACCGAGGTAGAGGAAGATCATCGAGCGCACGAAGGCCTGGCGCCGCGACTCGCTCGCGAGGTCGTCGCCGTTGGCCGCCCGGCTGAGTCCGAGCCCAACCACCTTGCGAAAGCTCGCACTCATCGCTCGCGGATTCGCCTGGAGTAGTTCGAGGAGCGTGGCATCGAGGTCGTCGCCGCGGCCGAGCTTTGGGATACGCACCGCAATGTCGTTCCACAGTGGCCGAGCGAGGTCGAGGAGGCCCTGGAGCTGCGTTTCGAAGCGGCCGGCCGGCTCGTACGACGCCGCCGTGACAACGGGTAGGAAGCCATAGGGCTGGTTGCCGATTCGAAGCGTGGGTAGTGGACCGCCCGGACGTAGCCACCGAATCACGTGATCACGGGCGTCGCTGATCGTCGCGTCGTCGACCGCAGGGGCAAGCATTTCGTCGAGGAACGTTCCGAGGGTCGATGCGAATGCGACATTGGCGACGAGCGACGCCGTGCTGTCCTCATCGAGATCAACGCCAGGCGTTGTTGCGATCGGCGTCGGTAATCCGAGCGAAAACGCAAGCCCGGCGCCGGGACCGTCAACGTCAACGACGGCGCCGAGCGTCGGGTCATCCGGTGGACGCAGCAGCGTGCTGAACCGGCTCGGGGTGAGGTTGTGCGACCCGTCGGCGCCGGTGTCGTTGGTCGGAGTGCCGGGAGCCACGACGTCGAGGCCATCGGTGTGGCGGTGCGAGGTGAACAGGTCGTCGAGGCGGGCTGCGGCCTCGTCTGGGTTCAGAGTCCAGTCGACACCAACGATGATGATGCGGTCGTAGCGGCCACGAACCCGTGCATCGAACATGTCGGCGTCGGTGATTGTGATCGCCATGCCGACTTCGACCGCGCGGTCGTAGTCGACTGCCCATCGCATCGGCTCGTCGTCGAGCACGGTTGTTTCGTCGACATCATCGCCCTCGTCGGCGAGTTGGTCAGGGGCGAACGATGTTGCCAGCCGGTCGGGGACGCTGCGGCCCCATTTGCGAAATACCTCGCGGTCGCCGCGAAAGCCGATGGCCACAAACCGGTCGGGTAAGGCGGTCGCTTCGACAGTTTCGGACCATTCGTCGGCCTTCATCTCCAACGTCGGGAAGTCCGGATCGCCGCGGCCGAACCGGTTGATGTTCGTTGGGGTCGTCTGGTCGACGATCCAGCGAGCTCGTGGCGCCCCGAACCGGTTCACGACAATCGCCCACGCCGCATCGCCGCTCTCGGCATCGGACCACCGTTGCTGCCAGTACGACTGGCCAGCCACTTCTTCGTCATCGGTCAGTGGCGACTCGTGGGCGTCGAGGTGAATCTGATCCGGGAACATGCGGAGTCGCAGCTCGTTGTCGACGAACCGCGACTCGATGCGGATTGGTAGCAGGGCAATCGGTCGGTGAGCGTCGAGCCCTGAGACGAGTTGCTCAGGCGCGATGATTTCAAGGATCGAGTCGGACAAGCGTTGGTGCTCGTTGAGGAGTTCGGTGCGCGTCGCGAGGAGCTCGCGGTGGGTTTCTTCGAGTCCGGCGATCGTTGCTTGAGTCGCCGAGATCCGGTCGGCGGCCGCGCCTTGCGCGAGGCGAGCGCCGAGCTTCTTCCGTTCCGAGTTGAGCCGGTTGGTGTTCCGCCGCAGTTGCTGCTGGGTCCGGTCGGCCCGCGTCCGAGTTCGGTCGATTGTGCGTTTGGTACGGGTCAGCTCTTCCATGGTTCGTGCCTTACTGGGAATCCGCGATACGGGCGGCGGTGATTTCGCGATGGACATGACCGGCGAAGCGGCCTGCGAATCGCACCGACGGGGGAGGGTCGTCTTCGGTGCCGATCGCGTCGCTGCTCAGTAACGCGACGCGAACCGGGCGCTGGACGGTTGCAGCAGCGAGGTGGGCGCCGTTACGGGCCGGTTCGACGCCGCCGATGGCGATGGAGCCCAGCGTTCGACTCAGGTCGAGGTGGCCACCGCGGCTCGTGCCGGTGTGCTGCCAGGTCAGGTCGTTCGCGGACGTGACGGAGGCCGGGTCCTTGGGTAGATCGCCGCCGGGGTCGTCGAATCCGAACCGGGGTTCGGTCGGCTGCTCCTGCAGCACGAAGAACCACGGGTCGGCTTCCAGGTCGTCGTCGTCGAGATCGAATCCGACGAACGTGAAGTCGGGCCGGAAGCGACCACTGAAGACCGGCCGCCGGATGTCGTCGGCGGCCGGGTTCTCGATGAGCCCGGTCTCGCCGCCCGAGGTTTCGCCCTTCCAGGCGTAGATAACCGTGTTCGGATACCGCCGGAGTAGATCGCCGCGCACGAGCAACACGATCTGTCCTCCGGATCCTTCACCACGCGTGTTGGAGCCGACCATCGTGCGGCGGTTCCAGGTGTGGATGTTCTCGATGTCGTCGCCGCCATCGAGCCACTGCCAGAACCGATGGAAGACGGTCGCCCGGGGCTCGCTTGGGTACTCCCGCCAAAGCAGCTCGCGGCTGAACTCGTGGTTCACGCCGACGAGGAAACTCTCGACGAACGCCGGGTTGGTCTCGACGATCGTGATCGCGTTAGGCGGGATGCCTTCGACCCCGGGCAGAAAGCGGTTTGGGTGGCGATCGGCCAGAAGGCGGTAGAGGGGCGTGTCGATTGTTGGCCCCGCGAAGATCCGGTCGTGGGTCTCCGCGACGGCGAGCCCGTTGAACGATGTGGTGAACGCGCCGACCGCAGACACCGGCGTGTCCGCGAGCCGAATGATCGAGTCGAGCCGCGATGGCACCGTCGTCTGCGGGTTGATGGCCGCGAGCGTCGTCGTCATCACCGATGGCGCGTCGAGCGCCACGATCGGCGCGTCGGGAAGATCGAGGGTTTGGCGCAAATGGGGCGTGAGTGATGCGGCAGCTTCTTCGAAACGTCCGATCGCCTCGCCTTCGGCGATCAGCGGGGGGACCGTCGCGATACTGCCGAGGGGACCGTCCGGAAGCACGATGATCGGATCGCGCCCGCCGCCGGGGCCGGTTGGGGTTCGGCCACCGGGCTGGACCGGCGGGCCGATGACGGGACCACCGCCCACCGTCGCGCCGGGAGCCGGAACTCGGCTGGCCGCAGCCGTATCGCCGAGCACAATCGTGGGAATGCTCGCGCCATCGGTGGGGCGCAGTGCGATAGCCGGTCGTCCGGTTGCCGTCGCCGCCGCGATTGCGTCGGCCTCGATATCGCCGCTGCGGCCGATGACGGCGCGCGCGATATCGGCTGCTGCGACACCGGTCACTGCCTGTTCGAGCTGGGCGACCTCCCGCTCAACGCCGCGAGCGTCAATCGCGACGATCATGTCGCCGGCGCGCACGCTCAATGCGTCGGCTGACAACACATCTCCTTTGAGCGACAACACCGCGCCAATCGCATCGCCGTTCTGCTTCGAGATCTTCACGACCTCATCGAGCGCCTCATGGAGGTCGTCGAGGCCCAGCGTCGAGGAACCGAGGATCGACTCGACGTGTGCTTCAGAGACGACGCCGACGGACGCCAGATCTGGTCGTAGCCCAAGCCCCTTGAGCGGCGCCGCCGCAATGGGCCCGTCGAACAGTGCAAGACCCTTCTTCACGGAGGCACTGGTGGTCACGAGCGGCAGGCCGGTGCTCGACAGGTCGACCTCGTCGCCCCGGCCGATCTTCACTCCGGCGAGTGGATTCGAAGCACCGAGGCCGGTGACTGGCCGGGCGGTCGGATCGACATCGGCTCGCCCTTCAACGAGCGCCGCAACCAGCACGGTTGGGGCCGCTCGGCCCTTCGTGAGCCCGCGACCTGATCGAACCGCGGCCCGGCGAAGGAGGCGCCGGTGGCCAGCGGTGAGGCGGCGCATCGGCCCGCTTGTTGTCGCCGTCGGGACGCTCGTCGCGAGCGTTGCGGCTCGCACGGTTGTCGCAGGCCGTGCGAGCACGCGGGTGGCGACGGGTGCGAGAACCTGCGCGAGGCGGTTTGGTGGGAGCGGTTCGAGGTGGCGCCGGTGGAGGCGACGCAAGGTCTCTCGCGCCAGGGCCGCTTGAGCCAGGCGCCGATTGGCGTCGATGACTTGTTCGACCTGGTCCCAAGCCTCATGGACAAACTGCTCTTGATGGGCCTGGACGAGATCGGTGCCGAGCGAGGCGGCAACCCGGTTCCGGGGGTCGACGTTGAGCTCGCGCAGCCAACGAGATGACGCACCCGTGATGCGAAACTCGTTGCGCTGACGGCTGCCGTAGATCGGCGGGCCGATCGCCGGCGTCTCGTCGTCGGCGCCACCGTCGGCGTGATCCGCTGGTGCATTCACGGCGCGGGTGAGCGTGGCCTCGACGCCAGTGGCGAGATCGCTGAGCCGTCCCGGGTCGCGGCGAATCGAGCGCAGCGCACCTTCCATCTCGACGACTGTGCCGGCCCCGTTCGGATCGTCGGCGCCAACCCCGGTACCGGCATCGCCGATGTAGAGCGGGCGTCCGCCGACCGTTTCCGGGCATTCGAACGGCCGGAGCTTGCGGGCCAGGCTCTCGAAATCGCCGCCTTGCCCGGTGCTGAACTCCCAGTGGTAGTAGACGGGCAGCGTGACATCGTTCGCGATGCCAATATCCCACGCCGGACCAGTGGTGGCCGACGACGGCTGCTGGCCGGTCAGGCCCCGAAACACGCCCGCGTCGAACGCTGGTACCAGTGCCGCGATCCAGGACTTCGACGGCTCGAGCCACCGGGGGCACATCAAGCGCGACACGTTGAGAATCGGTGACGCGTTCAGCTCGGAGCCGGTCACCGGACCGTCGTCTTCACCCTTGGTGACTTGCGTGTGCGCCCAAGCCCACGACTCGGCGAGGTCCGGCAGCTCAGCGGCCACGCTCGCTCCCGGAATCGTGATCGACGGCAGCGGCGCGCCAGGAGTCATAGCTGGCGGATCGACAACCGATCGGTCGACACAGACCAGCACCAGCCACGGCCGCAAGCGCTGGTTCGTTCCGGGCGCTGCTGGCGTCAGCATCCAGGGAAGGTCAGGTGGATCGAAGTCGATCGCCGCGAAATAGTTCGTCTCCGCGTCGGTTGTGTTCCGAGCTGGTTCGGTCCGAACGATCGCCCGCGTGTCGAGTCCGATCGCATCGCCGGGGCCGAACAACGAAAGGTCGACACCGGTGCTGCCCGCTCCGCCGACGGTGAGGCCAACGTCGAGCAGTGCCCGAACCGGTAGTGGCCCAAAGGTGTCAGGGTCCGGCAGCTCGGCCGCAAGCCCTTGGCGGGCCCATGGGAGGAAGCGGTATTCGCTGACATCAGCCACGGGCCACCTCGAATGCTTCGACGAGTTGCAGGTCGTTGCGGTCGATCACGGTCTCCTCCTGCCGGGCGGCAGCGAACGAGGTCATCGCCGCGCCGCCTGGGGCATGGGCTATCTCGAGCCCGTCGTTCGTGACGAAGACGAGTTCGGGTTCGTCGATGCGCACGTCGATCGGTGCGCCGCGCACTGGTGCCGACGTCCGACGCGGACTCTGAGCCACTGCGCCAAGCGTGGCCTGCCAGGCCAGCGACGACGCGTTCGTCGTTGACGCCACCGTCGGCTGGAACAGCAGCGTCGCGTAATCGAGGTTGATGCGGTCGGGTTCGAGGATGTACGTCTCGTAGTCCATCGTGACGCCGATCTGTTCGTCGGGAACCACGTACTCGTCGGTGCCGACTTCGATCCCGGCCGGGAACTCTTCGAACGATGGTTCCGTCAGCCGATCGGTCGATGACATCTCGACGAAGTGAGATCGAGCGAACCGCTGGCGAAGCGTCGTGGGCGCAGGCAACTCGGTGCCTCCGATCGTCACCGAGTCGATGGTGAACCGGTCGGCGCCATCGACCGAGGTCTCGCCGAAGCGTTCGAGTCGGAGGTCGAACGGGACGACGTTCTGGAGGACCGACAGCGTGCCGAGCGGGTGCGCGAGCAACGCGGCGTCTGCGCCAGCCGGGTCGATCACGTCGCCGAAGCTGATCCAGCCTTCGCCGCCGACCGGTAGCTGGGCGCTCCAGTTTGCCGAGTCATTGAGCGCCGATTGGAGGAGCGGTGCGACCGCTGTCGAGATCTCGGGCTCCGATGGGGCTTCGCCAGTTGCGACGTCGAAGCTCTTCGAGATGTCCCACCACAAGATCGAGAACGTGACCTTGCCGGAGGCTTCCCAACGGCCGGGCCCCGAGAACGTCATCTCGAGTTCGACGCTCGCGAGTTTGAAGCTCTTGAACTTGATGGCGACGCCGGCCCGCAGGTCGACGGTAAAGCGAAAGCGGGGCTGGAATTCGAACAGTGCGTCGAAGCCGAGCCAACCGTCGAGCGACACCGGCCCGATCTTCGCGACCGCTCGCACCGAAGCGCCGACCTGCACGGTCGCTGGTGTGACCGCGAAGTAGCCCTCGAGCGTGATCTTGACGATGCCGATGTTGAGCTTTGCTCCGAGGCGATCGATCTTCGCCGGGAGGCCGTCGGGCAGGTCCTGGAACTTCGGATGGAACCCGCCCGCCGACAGTATGAACGACGACTGGGCGCCGAAGTCGGCCTGGATGATGAACGATCCGGTCAGCGTGATTCCGGCAACATGGCTGTCGCGCAGCTGTGCGATGAACCCGACCCGTTGGCGCTCGGCGTCGTAGTAGCCGAGGAAGTCGATCAGTAGCTTGATCAGCTCCTTCTTCTTGAACTTTCCGAGCTTCACCGCCACCTGGCCGACGACGGCAAAGCTGTTGAATTCAACGGCGCCGTCCGACAAGGCATTGTCGAGCGACACGATGATGCCGGCGCGGATCGTAACGATCTGGGGCGTGCCCCAACCGACCTCGATCATCGGTCCGATGACGAGTGAACCCTCACTGATGGGGAAGACCGATTGCAGCTTGTTGATGATCGCTGGCGCACGTGCGACGACGTTCTTCGGAAAGAGAACGTCATCGAGCACGCCGGTGCGGAGACCGTTCTGGAGCGCATCGAGCGCCATCGTGTGGTGCAGCCCGATCAGGCCACCGACGCCGGTCAACGTAAAGCCGAAGCCGAGCTGGACTGCGGGGAAGTTTGTGTAGAGCAGGAACAGCAGCGACCAACCGTCGGAGCCATCCGGGCGCTGCGTCGTGAGCACGCCGATGGCTGCGAGGTTGACAGGCCCGATCTTGAGTTCGAGCGCTCCGGCGTACTCGCCCCGGTCGGGTTCGAAGCTAAGGAACCCGCCGCCTTTGACGATGCCGGCATCGATGACGAGACCGAGTGCGGCCGGCGGCCGGAAGCCGAGATCGGCGTCGAGGATCATGAGGTTGCCCTCGCCTGCGGCGACGTCGAGCAGCAAGCCCATCCGGTCGACGGTCGCTTGGAGCGGACCGAGCTGGAGCCCGAACGCTCCGGTTACCTCGATCGCAGCGTCGTACCCGTTCGTACTCGGACCGAGGGCCAATTCGAGGTGTTCGATCGTGAAGACGCCGAACAGGCTTGTGTGCACGGGGAGGAGCGCGCGGGCTTCGAGCCCACCCTCGATACGCAAGCCGTGTTCGCTGTCGATGTCGAAGACGAGTCCGAAGGCGATTCGAATCTCGCCTCCGGGCAACGTTCCGAGGAACGAGTCTCCGTCGTTGAGATCGATGACGAGCGTCGCTCGTTCGATGCCGAAACGTATGCCGGTCCGCGCGGCGCCGGCCCGCATCTCGACGACGGCGGTTTCGATATCGAGTTTCGTGCCGTTGTCGTCGCCGAGCGTGATAGCCGGTTCCGCGTCGCGGCCGAACACGACGCTCAACTCTGCCGATGGAAGTCCGGGCCCTTCCAGCTCGGTCTCGATCGTGGCGTCACTCGTCAGCGGGTGCAGCAGGCTCAGACCGGCGTTCGCGTCGATTGCGATGCGCACGAACGTCGGTCCGACCGTACGTTCGAATTCCAGACCGGTACCGAATGACCACAGCAGGCCGGGACCGCCGAGGGTTGGGCCGACGGGCACGAGCGTGAGCGCGTGGACGGCGTCGAGCCCGTCGCCGGGCGCGCCGTCGATCGTCAGCAAGTCTTGCCGGATGAGCAACGTGACCGCGTCTTCCGAAGCCCGGTCGGCGACCGGGGTTGCCGTCGTCGGGTCCGGATCCCACCCTGCGTAAACCTCGACACCGTCGATGCCGAAGATCGCTTCGGTGATCGCCAGGAGGAAGCCGACGTTCTCGAACGCCGTGATCGCGGCCGCTTCGAAGAAGTTGTCGGGCAGACCTTCGCCTTGGAAGATGTCGACGATCGGATCGATGAGGAAACGATCGACCTCGCTGTTGTTCTCGGTGATGAGACCAAGAATCTTGGCGGTGCCATAGAGCCATGGTGCTCGCAGCCGAACCGACTCGGCCGATGCCACTTGCACGAGGATGTAGACGACGTCCCAGCCGACCTGGTCACCGTCGGTGAGGTCATCGCCGAGCGCAATCAAGGCTTCGGCTAGCACCTTGATCTCTTCGATCGTTTCGAAGAACGCGGTCTGATCGGGATCGAGGCCGGAAGCGAACTGTTTGATGTTGTTGATCTTCGCCTCGGACACGCTCGCGCCGGTCGCCAGCCCAAGGTCTTCTCGCAGCGCTTCGGCGATGATGGGGTCGCCGAGGTTCTCGGTGATCCACTCGGCGGCTTCCTTGAACCAGTCGATGATGCTCTTGAAGACGCTGGTCATATGCCGGCCTCCAGCTGGGGTGCCGGGTCGCCCGATGGAGCGAGCGTTGCTGCGTGTTGGGTGTTCGGCGCCCCCTCGTTGAGCATCGGCCCCTTCTTCGACAACAGGGTGTGCATGACGCTGACATCGCTGCCGTTCGCGAAGTTGATGAGGCCAACGTTTGGCGTGAACACGAGTTGACGCAGGTGGGCGAAGTTGATGCGGGCGCTCGCTTGATGCCGAGCGGCCACCCGTTGCAGACCCGCGAGCGGGGAGGCGGGGTTCACGTCGGCTCCGCCAAGCGGAGCAGGGCGCAAGGCAATCGGCAGCGAGTCGTTCGGTCGGCTGTCCCGCAGGAGCTTCAGGCGCCATCGCCAGTCGGGTGGCTTGTCATCGGGAATCGTCGTTCCCGCGGGCCACGGCCGATTGGCGACCGCGGCAGGCGAACGGTTGAGGCGAGCCCGCGTCGCGGGCGGAATCTGCGCGTCGTCGGGCACGACGATCGACGACTTGCCCTTCCAGCCGAGCACTTCAAGCGCCGGCCCGCGCGTGAGTTGCTGTACCTGGGCGGCGCTCCGTTGCAGGCTTGCGACCGTTCCGTTGAAGCTGTTGTGCGCGGCACTTGCCGTGAGCTGAATGATGCGGCTCGGCTCGGTCACGCCTTTGCGCCAATAGTCCATCTCCAAGCCGGCGCCGTGATGCACGTCGCCCGACAAGATGACGACCCGCTTGTACGGAGCGATGCGGGCGAGGAAGGCTTCGAAGTGCGCGAGGTTCGCAGTCCAGCCCTCGGCATCGGCCTCCTCGGCACCGTTGATTCGTTCGCCGAACGAGCAGGGGTCGTCTTCGGCCTTGCGGGCGGCGATCGTCTTGAAGTCAGCGATTGCGGCAAGCGTCGGTTGGCCGATCGCATCGAACAAGAAAGGGCTGAAGACCGGTACCGGTGACAACACGATGAGCACGCCATCGAAGCCTGTCGGCGGTGTCGGAATCTGCGAGTTCAGACTGTCGCCGAGCAGCGCCGGGGGAGCGATGCCTTGCCCCTTGAACTTACGGCGGGTCCGGGTGTCGAGGCCGATGATGCGACACGTCGGGACGGACATCGGTAGGTCGACGCGCCAAGAAAAGGTCGCCTGGTTGCTCGGCGAGGCCGTGAGCCCGACCAGCTGTTCAATCTTGGCGAGGTTCGCCCCAGTGTGCGGCAACTTCGGGCCGGCCGCGAATGTCTTGACCGCCTCGTCGACCAGTTCCTTCGACTTGCCCGTTCCAAACGTGGCCGGCGCGTTGCCCCATGCTTGGAAGAACGTGTACGCCATGACGCCATTGCGGATGATCTGACGGCCGAGCGGCTTCGTGAACACACCGTTTTGCCACGCCTTGTTGAGATTCCAATCGTCGGTTACTTCGTGATCGTCGGCGCCGGTATAGGTGATGCAATTCGCGAGGGCACGGGCCACCTTCGGCACCGCGTCGCGATAACGCTCGACGTTCTTCATCCGAGCCGTGAAGCCGGGTCCGAAGTGTTCAAGCACCGTCTTGTCTTCATCAGCGGCGCACGCTTCGAGGTCCGACAACAGCGGCTGAACGGCAGCGGCGGTGTCGGGGCTGAGTGGTCGAAGCACGTGATCGGCGTCGAACATCTCGCTCCAGATCGCGGGGTTCCAGGCCAACAGGTAGGTCGCCGCAAACTCGCCGAAGGTGATGAGGTGCGAGCCGGACGATGTCGAGGTCAGCCCACCCTCGGACCGGACCAAGGCTTCGCGGCGTTCGGCTGGGAAGTTGGCGAGCGTGCCCGGAACCGGGTTCGCGGCCGACGACAACGCGACGTCTTCATCGGCGCCCATCAACTCGTGGCCGAGGATCGAGATGACGGGCAGCAGGCAACCCGGCACGTCGTCGGCGTAGATCTGATCACCGGTCAGGAACAACATCTGCGGGCGTTCGTCGACATCGGTGAGCTCGTCGGCGATGTGGTCGTCGAGCCACGCCATCGCGTCGAAGTCCGGACCGTGCGGCTTGCGGCAGCTGGCCTGCGCCAGTCGAAGCGCGTCGGGCGTGGCAGCGGGGGTGATGAAGCTTGGCAACCGATCGGTCGCGTACCCGAGCGCGAGCCGCCCCGGCCGGTCGGCCGGGGTTGGGAGTTCGTCGGCTAGCAACCCAGCGCCGGCAAGCTCGGTCGCAGCAAAGCTCGCGCCGTCGCGAGGCGCGAACGCCAGGTCGTAGCTGTGTAGCTCGCGCGGGCTAAAGGTGGCCTGGTTCGTCGGAATCTTGACCGTCACCATCGCGAGGTGCAGCTTCTCGCCCAGTCGGGTGGTTGGCGTCGTCGCTTCGGCCTTCAGGGTCGAACTTGCGGGTACCGGCGCGGTTTGCTGACCGACCCACACTCGGCCGGTCACGTCGGCCGGCTCACGGAGCGCGATCCAGAACGAAGCCGAGCGATCATCGACGCGGCGCACGATCGGGCCCGCGAGCACAAGGGGAAGGTCCATACGTCAGACCTTCGCTTGGAGCGCCAAAACGAGCGCAGTAAGAAACATGGGTGATCCGCCTTTCACCTTCCCGCTGCCTTTTCCGCCAGCACCGGGCTATCCGCTGATAACCACTATTCACCTAAATGAGGCATCGGTCAACCCGGCCATGTGACCCCGCTTCTACGGTGGTCGCCATGAGTGATGCAACCTTTGACCGTGTCGTCGGCGAACTCGATCGGCTTGGTGCGGCGTACGAAGTCGTCGAGTGCGACCCCGATCTTGCCGACACCGCGGCGTTCTGCGAGGCGTATGGCTACCGCATGGATGAGTCGGCGAACGCGATCGTCGTGGCGGGAAAGTCCGAGCCGCCGGTGTTCGCGATGTGCCTCGTCTTGGCCGAGACCCGGCTCGATGTGAACAAGGTGGTACGCAAGCGCCTCGGCACTCGCAAGTGCTCGTTTGCGTCCGCTGATCAGACGATGGAGCTGACCGGCATGTTGATCGGCGGCGTCACGCCGTTTGGTTGCACGAGCGAGCTCGACCTTTGGATCGATTCGCGGGTGATGGAGTGCGACAAGGTCATCATCGGCGGCGGTAGCCGCGACCGAAAGCTGTTGGTCCCGCCGGCGACATTGCTCGCTCACCCTCGGTCTGAAGTCGTCGAGGAGCTGGCGAAGCCGAGCCAATAGATTGGCGGCCGCTGTTCGCCCGAGCTAGCTGAGCGGCTGGCCTTTCGCCTGGTGCTCGCGCAGTTGCGGCAAGCGCATGAACGGCCATGGGTCGGGCATCGGGTCGACCGTGACTTCCACCAGGCAAGGTCCGTCGGTGTTGATTGATTCGCCGAGGGCGGGAACCAGCGACTCCGGTGAGTCCGCATGCCAGTACTTCACGCCGAACGCATCGGCGAGCTTCGCGAAGTCAGGATTCTGCAGCGTGCTCGCGATCGTTCGGTCCTTGCCGAATCGGTTCTGTTGGATCCGGCGAACGTTGCCATAGGCCGAGTTGTTGAACAACAAGATGTTGCACGGAATGTTGTGCTGCACCGCGGTGGCGAGTTCGGTGGCCGTGAACAGGAAGCCGCCATCGCCGACGATGCCAACGACCGGACGATCGGTTGCCGCGGAAGCTCCGATGGCAGTCGCCGCGCCGGCACCGAGCGCGCCAGCGGCACCGGAGGTCAGGAAGGTCCGGGGTTGCACATGGTCATAAAACAGGTGGCTGGCGAAACCGATCTGGGTGACGTCCTCGACGAGCACGCCATCATCGGGCATGACGTCGCGAAGCGCCGCGGTAAAGGAACGCTGGGGGATCAGATGCGCGGTCTCATCCTCGAAGCGGGCGCGCAATGCGGCGACCTCGCCAACAACGTGGGCACGATCGGCACGCGGGCTCGAGCCGAGCGCGTCGACGAGCGCCCGGCACGCCTCATCGGCGTCGGCCAGTATCGCAACGTCGGTAATCCCGTGGCGATTGACCTCGTCGGGATCGATGTTGATCTGGATCATCTTCAGATCGTCGTCGTACCCCCAGGTGCCGAGCGGCCACTCGATGCGGCTGCCGATACCGATGATCAGGTCGACCTTGGGCCAGGCGTAGTACGCGCAGGTCACCGGCAGAAAGAGCGGATGGGTGCGGGGAACGACGCCGTGGCCTTGGCGCCGGGTCGTAACTGGCGTTTGGGTTAGCTCGGCGAGGGCGAGCACCGACTCGGCGGCGTCGTACGCCCCGGAGCCGACGACGATGAGCGGACAGCTTGCTTGGCTGATGAGTTCGGCGGCCCGTTCGATGTCGGCGCTCGCGGGCGGCGGATTCGTGACGACCGGCGGACCGATACTGCCATCGGCCGGTTGGCCCCACACATTGACCGGAACTTCGACGCTCACCGGCCGCGCCATGCCCGAATGGAGTGCGTTGATCGCGATCTGGATCTGCCCGGCAGCATCAACCGGGTCATGGACCGCGACCGCATGTTTCGTCAGTTGCTTCAGGATCGCGGTCTGGTCATCGAGGTCGTGCAACGTGCCGACGTTCTGACGTTGCAAGAAGGTCGGGATCTGGCCGATCAAGGCGAAGACTCGAGCCATGCCCCAGTAGGCGCTCGTGAGACCACCCGCAGCGTTGAGCATGCCGGGCCCGGGCACCACGCACATGCCCGCTGGTTTGCCCGTGACTTGGGCGGCCCCCATCGCCATGTAGGCCGCACCTTGCTCGTGGCGACAGACGATCGGGGCGATGTCGCGGGCGTCGACGAGCGCATTGAAGAAGTCATCGTTCTGGACGCCCGGAATGCAGAAGAGCTGGTCGATGCCACTCTGGCGCAGCGCGTCGACGGCGAGGTGGGCAACGGTGCGATCGGGCATGGGTTAGGACCTCGGGTTCGAAGAAGGGGAGGCGGCTTCGCTTCCGAAGGCGGAAAGCAGATGCGCGACGTGGCCGGTCTCGTTGATCGACCGGACGCTGCGTCGACCGGTCGACGACGCCCGGACGCGGAACAGGCCGGTGTAGTCGATGAGCATGTCGAGGGGGCTGCTGAGGTCCCACAATGCGTCGAGGTACGAGGCCATGACCATGCCGTGGCAGAACACGGCGACCGTGCCACCACGATTGTTTGCGACGATGTCGTCGAAGCCACCGACGACCCGTTCTTGAAATTTGTCGTAGCCGTCGGGGAACATCGACATCGGGTCATTGACCCATGCCAAGGCCTCCGGGTCGTCGGGCAGCATTTCTTCGGTCGGCTTGTAGGTGCCGTGATGCTCACCGGCCTCCCGGAGGTCGTCCCGCGTCTCGATCGCGTGGCCGAGATGACCGGCGAGTGGTTCGGCGGTCTGGATTGCCCGTTGCATCGTTGATGCGACGATGTGGGTGATCGGCTCCACCCTCAATCGTTCGCCGACGAGTGTTGCTTGCTGGAGGCCTAGGTCGCTCAGGGGCGGGTCGGCAGAATCCTGGCTCGCGACGGGACGGGCGTGGCGCACGATAATCAAATCCATGTCCGGCGCAGTCTAGAGACCGCAGCGGACGGGTGGGTCCGCTCGAAGGCGAGGCGACCGGGGCGCCGGTCGCGAAGCAATTCTGAAATCTGTAGCGTCTAGATTGCATCCATGGAAGTCGAATTGGTGCGGTGGCCCAAGGATGAGAGTCGGCGGCTCGAGCTCGATGAGCAGAATCTGCCTCGTTTGTTACTCGTCGACGCTGCTCACGAGCCCCCAATCACCAGCGATCCACTCGAAGACTGGATTCGCCTTCCCGCCGACGATGTCGATCTCGATGCTCGCATCGGGGGACTAGCTGCAATCGCGTCCCGTCTCGGTCTGACCCGAACACCGCTACTCGATGGCGACGGTGTTCTCCGGTTCCGCGACAAGTGGGTGGCGCTTCCCCCGATCGAAATGCGCATGGTGCAGGCGATGCTCGCCCGGGCCGGAAACGTCGTCAGCCGCGATGTGCTGACGCGCCAGGGCTGGCAGGGTGGCTCACCGGGGCGCAATGTGCTCGACGTACATATCGCTCGCCTCCGCCGCCGCATCGAGCCGCTCGGTCTGTCGATCCGCACCGTCCGTCTCCGTGGCTACGCGATGGAAATGCCCTAAGGGGCCCCGCCAGTAGGCGCTTCGCGACGGGTGGGGCCCTTGAGTTCATTCTGGTTCGGAACTTCGTACAGTCTCCTACCGGCTGAACTCCTACCACTGTTCGCTCCTTCGTCGCGAAGCGTTGCATGCAGCCGCGCCGAGAGATTCAGGCGAGACTGGTGTCATGATCAAGCTCACGTTTTGTCTGCGTCGTCGGCCCGATCTCTCGGTCGAAGAATTCCGTCGCTACTGGAAAGACGAGCACGGACCGTTGGTTCGCGAGCGAGCCACGCTGCTCGGTGTGCACAAGTATCAGCAGGTCCACACGCTTGACGAGCCCGAGCTGCATGCCGCGCTACAAAGCCGCAATGGCGGCGCTCCCGAACCGTTCGACGGCATTGCGGAGGTCTGGGTCGACGACGTCGACACCTTCCGAAACGGCGCTGGTACGCCAGAGTCGAAGCAGGCCGCGCGTGACCTGCTGGAAGACGAGGCCCGGTTTATCGACTTGCCCACTTCACCGATGTGGCTCGGCGAAGAGGTCGTCTTCTACGAACGGTGAGATTGTCTTGGCCTTCGGCCTCGTTCGGGCCCGCAGCTCCTGCGTGGCACGTTTCGCGACGAAGGAGCGAACAGTGAGATTGTCTTGGCCTTCGGCCTCGTTCGGGCCCGCAGCTCCTGCGTGGAACGTTTCGCGACGAAGGAGCGAACAGTGAGATTGTCTTGGCCTTCGGCCTTGAGCGGGCCCGCAGCTCCTGCGTGGAACGTTTCGCGACGAAGGAGCGAACAGTGAGATGGTCTTGGCCTTCGGCTTCGAGCGGGCCCGCAGCTCCTGCGTGGAACGCTTTGAGGCGGAGCCTCAAACAAATCTAACCGTCGATGGCCATTTCTTTGAGGGCGTCGAGGGAACACCATTCGAGGGTCGCGATGTGGGTTGCTTTCAGACGAACCGGCGCGGCGTGGCCGGCGTCGTAGGCTTCTTGCCAGCGAGGGGCGCAGACGCACCAGCCGTCGCCGTCCTTCAGACCCGCGAATCCGAATTCGGGATGCGGCGTCGATAAGTCATTGCCGGCCCCCTTCGAGAACTCGAGGAAGTCGTCGGTCACGATCGTGCAGACCGTGTGGACTCCCATGTCGCCGGGGCCGGTATTGCAGCAGCCGTCGCGAAACCATCCGGTTACGGGGTCTTGTGAACACTCTTCGAGTGGGGTGCCGACGACGTTTGTCGCTACTCGGGGGCTGGCGTCTTCGCTCATGGCGCCGACTGTAACGAAAGGCAGCCGACTGCGGCAGTCGGACGACGACATCGCTGCGGTCGCGTACGATTCGCGCCATGACTTTTCCTGAAGAAGCACTCGTCGACCTGGCCGGCAAAGTGGCCACGATCACCGGCGGTAGCCGAGGCCTGGGGCGCGAGATGGCGATGGCCTTCGCTCGGTGCGGGGCCGATGTTGTGATCGCGAGCCGCAAGATCGATGGCTGTGTGGCTCTGGCCGACGAGATCACCGCGGCGACCGGCCAGCGAGCCTTGCCGGTCGCCTGCCACGTCGGCCATTGGGACCAATGCGATGCGCTGACCGAGACGGTGTATGCCGAGTTCGGGCGTTGCGATGTGTTGGTGAACAACGCCGGGATGTCGCCGCTGTACCCATCGCTGGTCGAGGTCACCGAGGAGCTGTACGACAAGGTGATGAACGTCAACCTGCGGGGCCCGTTCCGGCTTTCGGCGACGTTCGGTCAGCGGATGGCCGACGGCGATGGTGGCTCGATCATCAACGTGAGCTCAGTCGCCGCGGCTCAGCCGTCGCCGTTCGAGACCGCCTACGGCGCCGCGAAGGCTGGTGTCCATGCGCTGACGCAATCATTCGCCCGCGAGTATGGGCCGAAGGTGCGGGTCAACTGCATCATGCCCGGCATGTTCCTCACCGACATCAGCAACGCCTGGAGCGAGGAAACGCACGCGCAGGCCGAGCGAATTCCCGCGGGCCGGGGCGGCGAACCCGACGAGGTCGTTGGCGCCGCCCTCTACCTCGCGTCGTCGGCGAGCAGCTACACGACCGGTTCAGTCATCAAGATCGACGGCGGCCTGATTTACCCCACGTCCTGACGACGGATCAGGAGCTTGGGGGTTCGAATCCCTCCAAGCGCGCTGACCGAAAATCCCGCACTGCGGGGGTTTCGCTCGCTTTAGAACGCGTTTCTTTGCAAACCGCCTCAGAGTGATCTTGGTGCCTGTAGTTGGATGGAAGGTCCCATCCTCCGCACCGACCTCGGGAGGCCTACGGAGATTGGGGTCACGACAGGTCGAGAATGAGGGCGATGCTCTCTCGCAACTGCGTAAGAACCACGGTTCCCACGTTGCCCCTCACGTTGTTGATCCGGGCGGGCGAGATCGCGCGAATGTGTTGGCACTGGGCTGCCGACCGGTGGTCTAGGCCATTGACTTTGTCGGGGTCGATGGCAACTTCGGAACCGAACGAGCGGATCGTGCTGGTGAGCGGAACCACATGCACGACCGATGGCTCGGCATCGAGGATGCGCTGAGCGGTTACCAAGACTGCCGGATGCCGAAAGCCCGCCTCTCTGCCTTTGGGTGTGCCGAGTTCGAGGTCAACGACTTCACCCGAGGTCAGCATCGAGCCACGTGATCTCGTATTCTCGAAGTGGCGTAGCGAGATCAGCGCCAACTCGATCTTGGCGGAGGGCTTTCACCGCCAGGGAGACGGTATTGCCGACCGTGGTGTTGAGTTCCTGAGCGAGGCGTTTGAGTTCGTCATGAGTGGCGGTGTCGATGCGAACGCTCGTGCTTTGCATGCAAAACAGCATACATTCGAACCGTCGGGTCGTGACGGAAGTGATTTGGGCGGTATCTCAGTGTGATGCTGTGAGGCCGCGTGTTCGTAGTTGTTGGCGGACGAGTTGGTCAGCGGCGCAGGTGGTTTCGGGCAGTCGGTAGGTGGGGGTGACTCCGAGCACGATGTCGCATGCCGAGTTGAGGCCACCCCGCTCACACACAAAAAACGACAGTCCCGTTCGAGATGGTCGGCCAGCTCGGCGACGACGGGCGTGAGATCGCGTGCAACGCGGCCTGCCTGGGTGAAGAATTCCCAGTCATCGACCTTGCCATGATCACACCGGGTAAGAGTGTCTTCTTCAACGACCTTTAGGAGTGTTTGCGGGCGCATTGTTGGTTGAGGCCAATGACGGCACGCGGGCTCAGTTCGTCCACGGCATTGTGCGAGAGCAACTGGTGAACAACATGAGTGCCGTTCGCAGGCGAACCATCCTGCAAGACCTCAACGCCTCGCTTTGTTAGCCGGTCATACGGGTCGGAATCAGAACACCACCGGCATTCGTTCGAGGCCGGACACGAGGTTGCCGGGGCGGTGGGGCAGCGTCTCGTCGGAGGCCAACCGGAGGTTCGGTAGGCGGCGGAAGACGGTCTCGAACATGATCTTCATTTCGAGGCGGGCGAGTGCATTGCCGAGACAGAAGTGGGTTCCGAAGCCAAAGGCGAGGTGATTGTTCGGCGACCGCTGCACGTCGAACGTAAACGGGTCGGTGAAGTGGTTCGAGTCGCGGTTCGCCGAGGGGTACAGCAGCAAGACCTGGTCGCCTTTACCGATGAGCTGACCGCCGACTTCGACGTCGCTGGTGGCGGTGCGGTTCATGTTCTTGATCGGCGTGACCCAGCGCAGCATCTCGTCGATACCCGCCTCGATCGACACGCCGCCGGTGCGGAGCAGTTCGTACTGCTCGGGGTTCTGCAGCAACGCCTGCATGCCGCCCGAGATCACATGACGAGTTGTCTCGTCGCCGCCGACGAGGATCAGCAGCGCCTCCATGACGAGGGCTTCGTCGTCGAGCTTCTCACCATCGATCTCGGCTTCGACGAGAACTGAAACGAGGTCATCGAGTGGGCGCTCGCGGCGATCCGCGATCACGCCCATTTGATATTCACGGAAGCCGAGCGCGGCCATCATCTGGCGGGTGAACTGTTCGTCGGTCGGCTCTCGGGTGAGCGCACACAACATGTCTTCGCTCCAGGTGAGCAGCTGGTCCGACATCGAGCGATCGAAGCCGAGCATGTCGTTGATCAGCAACAGCGGAAGCGGCGCCGCGATGTCCCACACGAAGTCGCACGTACCGGTGTCGGCCATCTTGGCGATAGCGGTATCGATGATCGTGTCGCACAACGTCTGAATCTCGTCGGTGCGGTCGCGGACCCGGCCGGGCGTGAAGCCGCGACTGACGAGCATGCGTCGGGCTTTGTGCTCGGGGTCGTCTTTGTCGATCATGTTGTCGCTGATCGCAAGCGCATGTGGGCGCATACCCTGCGCGCTCGAGAACGTCCCCGGGTCTTTCGACGCCATCAACACGTCGTCGTATGCCGCAAGGCCCCAGACCTGGCCAACCTCATCGAAGTAGACGGGTGCGTTCTCGCGCATCCACGTCCAAGCCGCGTGCGGGTCGCCGGCGTAGAACTCGCCAGCGAGCAGATCGATCGCGGGGTTGGTCGGGTGGTCGACAGTGCGGGGCATGAGAACGACCTTCTGGTTAGCGAGGGCTTGTGGTGCGTCGTCTTTCGTGGTCGCTAGGCGGTGACGCCGAAGCGGTCGAGGCCGTACGCATGGATCGCGTTGCCTCGGAGGACCTTGTAACAATCGTCGGTGCTGAGGCCGACGGCGGCGAACATGCTGTGGGCGACCTTGCGTGAGTGCGGGAACGTGCCGTCGCTGTGGGGGTAGTCGGTCTCGAACAAGATCTGATCGATACCAACATCGTCTCGCTGCTTCAGCCCGACGAGGTCGTCGAAGATGCAGCCGTAGACGCGGCCCTTCACGATCTCGCTGGGAAGTGGCCCGGTGCCGCCAACGCCGCCTCGGCCTTCGCTGAACACCGAGTCCATGCGTTCGAGTTGGAACGGCATCCAGCCGACTTGGCTTTCGGCGTACGCGATGCGCAAGTCGCTGAACCGTTGCAACGTGCCGGAGAAGACCCAGTCGGCGAGCGACGCTTCGGCGTTTTGGGCATAGAGCGACATCGACGTTGCGAGTGGCGCGTCCGGCGACGTTGTGGGCATCGACGACGATGAACCGATGTGCATCGAGACCGTCGCGTCGACGTCCTGACACGTGTGCCACAGCACGTCCCACTCGCCGCTGTACATCGTTGCGCAACCGAGCTTCGACGGGTTCTCGCTGAACGCGATGGCGTAGCTGCCCTTGTCGGCGCAACGCCGCACCTCGGCGGCTGCAAGCTCGGGGTCCCACATCGGAATGAGCGTGAGCGGAATGAGACGACCACGGCCGGCGCCACCACACCAGTCGTCGATGATCCAGTCGTTGTAGATCTGCAGGCACTGCAGCGCGAGGTCTTTGTCGTCGCGTTCGAGGAACCCCTGGCCGCAGAACCGCGGGAAGAGATTCGGATAGTTGATCGCGACCTCGACGTGGTTGAGCGTCATGTCGTCGAGGCGGGCGCCCTGGTCGTAGGTGCCGGGTCGAAAGTCCTCATAGATCGCGGCGACGTTGCGTTGTTCCTCGCGGGGCATACCGGCGGGGCCGTGCAGCAGGCTGGTGGGTGACACGCTGCCGTCGTACAGCCAGACGTCGCACAGGCGACCATCGGGGGCGTTGCGCTCGAAGCCGGGCTTGCCGCCGATGAACTCGAGCCGCACCTTCTCGCGCACGGTGCGAGGCCCGCGCTCTCGCAAGCTGGGTGGCAGTTGCTGCTGCCAGAGGTCTCTCGGCTCCATGACGTGATCGTCGACCGAGATCATCATGGGAAGTTCGTCTTCGGCGGGGGTGGCGCTGCGGGTCACGGCGGCATCGCTTTCCATAGGCAGAGTCTAAAGACACCAACGCACCAGGGCGAGACAGCCGGCAGTAGTGGCCCGCAGTAGTGTCGCGGGCAATGCTCTCTGCCTTCGACGATTACCCCATCCACCAGACGCCGGACCCGATCTTGACGAGGGCGTCGACGGACCCCGACGTCTACGAGCGGTATTGGTTCAACGGTTACTCAAACGATGGCGAGGTGTTCTTCGCAATCGGCACGGCGCTGTACCCGCACCTCGGCATTCAAGACTGCGGGCTCAGCGTGATCATCGATGGCCGTCAGCATGCGTTTCATGCGTCGGCTCGGGCGAATGCCGAGCCGACCGATCTGCGCGTTGGGCCCTTCGACCTCAACATTGTTGAGCCGATGCGTTCGTGCCGGATCACGATCGACGGCGCCGATCCGAGGAACGACACGGGTTGGTCTTGCGACCTGCTGTTCGAAGGCCGCACCGCCAACATCGAGGAGTCCCGACACACGATTGGCCGAGGCCCGCGTCCGGCGATGGACGCAACCCGCTTCACGCAGCTCGGCACGTGGACCGGGTGGATCAGCTTCGAGGGGCATCGCATCGAGGTGGGTCCAGAACGTTTTCGTGGCACAAAGGACCGCTCATGGGGCTATCGCCCGCTGGCTGGTGGTGATCAACGGGCTGCGCCGCCGCGGCCCGACGAACTCGCCGAACGCGGACTGTTCTTCCTCTGGGCGCCCATCAACTTCGACGACGTGTGTGCGCACTACCAATTGTTCGAAGATGTGCGTGGTCGCCCGTACTTCTCGGTCGCGGCGCTGCTGCCGACCTACGACGGGCCCGACGACTTGCCGGGGGTAGAAGACCCGGCGGCCGTTCACATGAAACATCTCGAACACGAAGTTGTCTTCGATGATGACAGTCGCATGATCAGCGCAGCCACGCTCGGTTTCACCGAGATCGACACCGGCACCCGGCACGAGCTCCAACTCGAACGCATCGGGACCTTTCGGATGAAGGGCATCGGGTACGACGACCCCGAATGGGGCCACGGCATGTGGAAAGGCGACCTTGCGATGGCGAGCGAGAGCTGGGGGGTCGATGAACTCGACGACACCGCCCGCGAGAACATCCACGTGCAACACATCGTGCGAGCGCGACTCGGCGACCGGGTTGGCCTTGGTGTTCTCGAACAACTCATCGTCGGGCCGTATGCGCCCTACGGCCTCACGACCTGGTTCGGCCGATAGACCGGCGACCTACTCGCCGTTGATGTTGATCTCGAGCCGGACGCCGTTCGGGTCGTTGACGAAAATCTGCTTGAGCGAGATTTCGGGCCGATCCGAAACGCGATAGTCGAGACCTGCCGCATCGAGCCGTTCGCAGAAGTCGGCGAACCCTGAGCCAAGAAATGCGGCGTGGTTGAACGAGCTTCGGCCGCCGCTAAGATCCTCGTCGATGAAGTTGAGGTGGATGATGGCCTGGTCGTCCTTGAACAGCCACGCCCCGGGTGTCGACATCGCCGGTCGGCGGCCGTCGTCATGCACGAAGCCAAACACCTCGGTGTAAAACGCGATCGTTTCGTCGGGTCGCGTCGTGTCGATGTTGATGTGATGGAGCCCCGTAATCGTTGCCATCACTCAGCCCACATGGGGGTCTCGCCGGACGGCAGCTGCACATCGAACGCGTTGAGCGTCAGCGAGATGTAGCAGTAGTACCCGATCGTGCTCACCAGGTCGACAAGGCGGGGCTCGCCAAGTAGCTCGCGAGCCGCGTCGTAGGTCGGTTGTGCGACGCGACCCGTCCCGAGTAGCTCGGAAGCGAACGCGAACACGGTGGCTTCGTCGTGCTTCGTGAACGGGGGAGGAGTGCCAGCCGCGATGGCGTCGATCACGTCATCGGTCACACCGGCGTCGCGAGCCATCGCACTGTGGGCGTACCACTCGAAGTTGGCTCGCCAGTGGGCGCCGGTCGTGATGATCGCGATCTCGAGTAGCCGGCGATCGATGTCCTCGTTGAAGCGGACGGCGGCGCCCATCGCGCTCGCTCGTTTGCCGATCTTCGGGCTCATCGCCATCGCGTTGAATGGGCCGACCAGGGCACCGGCCGGGTCGATGAGCGTCGATGGTTCGCCGCGACTCGTCAAGATGCCGTCGAGCACGACCGCTTGTTCCGGGGTTGCGGTGTCGGACGTGACGGGTGAGAGTCGACTCATACCCGTCACGCTACTTCAGCTCATGATCGTCGTTACTCGTTGTCAGGCCGTCGGTGATGTGCTCGGGGGGATTCGGGATGGCGAGGTACACCTCGGCGGGGATGGGCACGAACCCGTAGAGCCCGAGCGCATCTCGATCGGCGGGTGTGAGGTCGGCGATCGCTCGCTGAACGGCATCGAAGAGCACCTCCTGCGAAGCGCCGACGCGCGAGATGTACGGCAGCGCCGGATTCGGGCGAGTTCGATCGATGGTCTTCAGCTCGGCAACGAAGGGCTCGTATCGTTCGAACAGTCGCCAACTCACGGCGTCGATCGCCGCGATGTCGGCCTGGCCGCTGGCGACAGCTCGGACCGAGTTGAGGTGTTGGCCGCTGCGGTGGTGACGCTCGAACCAGAAGCCGAGTTCGGCAACATGGTGATACGGCGCTGAATAACCCGACTGCGAATGATCCTGGTTGTAGGCGAACACGGCATCGGCGAAATCTTCCACCGAAGCGCGGGGGTCATTGCGTCGAACGACAAACAGGCTGCGCCCCCAACCTGGTTCGCAACCGCCGAGCCCGACATCGGGCGTGCCGATCAACGTGACATGGCCATGGAGGCTGGTGCGATACGGCATTCCGCAGGTTTGGCTCAGTACCAGCGTGGGATCGAGCCAGGTCTCGAACTCGTCGGCCCCAATCGTTAGCTCGGCTGGACTCGCGACACCGGCGAGGTCGAGGTGTTGCCTGATCAGGCCCCAGTACCGGTTGTGGGCATCGCCAAGTTCTGGCCGCTGATACATCGGAAACGAAGCGATCACGCCTGCACCTTGCCATGGTTGCGAGATGGCGGGGCGACGATCACGCCTGCACCTTGCCATGGTTGCGAGATGGCGGGGCGACGATCACGCCTGCACCTTGCCATGGCCCACCGGCTGACCGACCCGGCGCGGCCCTCAACTACATTCCACGCATGTCTCTTGATCCGCAGCCGCTCGACCGATTTCGCCTCGACGACAAAGTTGTCGTCATCACCGGAGCAAGTTCGGGTCTCGGTCATCGGTTCGCTCAGGTCGCGGCGAGCGCTGGTGCCCAGGTCGTCGTCGCTGCTCGGCGGGCCGAACGGCTCGAAGCGCTGGTCGCCGAACTGCCGAACGCCCACGCCGCACCGGTTGATCTGACGGCGCCTGATGGTCCCGCCAACCTGGTTGCCACGGCGCTTGAGCGCTACGGCCGGATCGACGTGCTCGTGAACAACGCCGGCAAATCACAGGTCATCTCGTCGCTCGATTTCGACCCCGGTCAGATGCTCGACGAGCTCCGGCTGAATCTCATGGCGCCGTTCGAGCTCGCCCGACTTACCGCGCTGACGATGATCGAAGCTGGGAGCGCTGGTTCGATCGTGAACATCGGATCGATCTTGGGCACGGTCGGCGGCGGGCGGCTGAAGGTGCCGGGGTACGCCGCGGCGAAAGGCGGGCTGCATCAGATCACGCGCCAGTTGGCGAGCGAGTGGGCTCGCAAGAACATCCGCGTCAACGCGATCGCTCCGGCCTGGTTCGTGAGCGAAATGACCGAGGATGCGATGTTTGCGACCGATGGTGGTCGGAAGTACGTCACCGACGGCACGCCGATGGGTCGTGGTGGCGACGAGCATGAACTCGATGGGGCGCTGTTGTTTCTGGCCAGCGATGCCAGCAGCTATGTGACCGGGCAGGTCTTGCACGTCGATGGCGGCTGGACGGCGGTGTAGGAATCCCACACCACCGCCCAGCCGACTCGTTGCATCAGTGGGTTGTGCCGTGTGGCGTTCGTTTATCCGGGTTCAACAACCATGGTGCAGTCGGTGCGAGGAATACCGTCGTAGTGCACCTGGTAGAGCGCACCGCCCGACGGTGACAGATCTTCGAAGGTGGTCTGGCCCAGCGTTCGACCGATCCACGTGTAGGTGGCGCCGTCGTCGACGGACTTGTACACCCAGTACTTGTCCTGGTCACGGTCGGACCACGTGATCTCGGCTCCTGAGACGGAGCACTCGAAGGCCATGCCCTCGGGCGGCTCCGACACGATGACGCAGTCGGTGCGAGGGATACCGGCGTAGTGCGCCTGGTAGAGCGCACCGATCGACGGATCGGGGTCGGTGAAGGTCGGAGCGTCAAGTGAACGGCCGATCCAGCTGTAGGTGGCCCCGCCATCGATCGAGCGGTAGACCCAGGTCGGAACCGGGGCGCCCGTCGTCCACGTCAGGACGCCAGCTTCAGAGCTGCACGAGAAGTTCGATGCCGGTGGTTCCTGCGAAGTGGTGCAGTCGGTGCGGGGAATGCTTGCGTAGTGCACCTGGTACTTGGCCCCGACCGTGGCGTTGACGTCCTTGAACGTCGTACCACCGAGCGTGCGGCCGATCCAGCTGTAGCTTTCGCCACCATCGACCGACTTGTAGATCCAGTACTTCGACGCATCATCGTCGTTCCACGTGAGCACACCGGTGTCGGCGTCGCAGGCAAACAGATCGGCGCCGGGCTCAGGCTCGCTCACCGTCTCGCACTGCACGCGGTCGATTCCTTGGAAGTGCACCTGGTACAGCGCACCGACCTGGGCATTGGGAACCGTGAACGTCGTCTCGCCTTCGGTGCTGCCAAGGAAACTGAAGTTCATTCCTCCGTCGAGCGACTGGTATGCCCAGTACTTGGTCTGGCCCGCATCGTCCCATGACAGGACGCCAGCGGTAGCCGAGCACTGGAAGATCCACGTGTTGATTGTTGACAGGCGCAGGCCGATTTCGGTTTCGTCGAACCCTGGTTGCACCTCGACGAGGTCGAGGATCTGCAGACCGGAACAACCCCGGGTCGCATCGAGGCCGAACACGGCCGTGCCGGTGTTATCGACGAAGCCAGCGTCGGTCGCGATGTAGCGGCCTCCGCCAACCTGCGACAGATCCATATCGGGCAGGACCGTGTCGGGGCAGTCGTCGTCGGCGTTCAACACACCGTCGTTGTCGTCATCGTCGACCGGCGCGGTCACGGTGACCGTCTGGGTGACGGTGGCACTGGCGCCGGATGGGTCGGTAACCGTCCACGTGACAACGGTCTCGCCGATCGGCAGCTCGGCTGGAGCATTGTTGGTTACGACCAGACCGGCGACATCGTCGGGATCAAAGTCGTTGACGGTTGGAACCGGAAGGTCTCCGGCCCCAACCGGCGCAGTAAGCGACAGCGGGCCGGGGTCGTCGATCGTTGGTGCGTTGTTACAGTCGAGGAACAACTCGAGGCCGAGCCACTCTGGCAACACCTGCAGAATCGGCGTGACGGAAGCGTCGGGAACGCCTTCGATGTCTTCGACTGCGGTGAGCGCGCGATCGGCCCATTCGACTGGAAGGGCGATCGACTCGCACCCGTCCTTCGAGACGGTGACGCGGTACTCGCCGGCCATAACGTCCCATCCGAAACGGCCATTGTCGAGTGTCGTGAACGGGTTCGCGCGGTTTGTCAGACTCATGATTTCGGAGCCGTCGGGAACCTGGGTGAACGCGATTGCGCCAGGGTCGCGACGTTCAAGCACGACGGTGACGCCCTCGATCGGTTCACGGCTCTGTAGTTCGAGGACCGTGCCGGACGGGTCGATGTAGATCGGGAACGATGAGTCTTGGTCCTCGGTCGGGTCTTCGCACCCGGTGAGGCTGATGCTCACGTCGGCGTTGCCATGGGCTGGGAAGAGGGCCGGGATGACACCGCTATAGGTGCCATCGGGACCTTCGACCATCGCTCCGCTGGAGGTACCCGAATTGCTCGAGACGGTCCACGTTGCGGTGCCGCCGGAGCAGCCGGTGAGGCCAACGTTGAGATCGTCGCGGTAGTAGACGGTGGTGCCTGATCCCCACGCGTTGGTCGGGCCGAAGTCGACGTTCTCAGCCGGTTGTTCAGGGCCGAACAACACGATCGGGTCGACGTCGTTCGCGAAGGAACTGAATCGAACCTCGACGAATTCGCTTTCGTCAAAGAGGTCGGAGCCCGCGGGGCCGCGTGCGGTCACTTCGTAGAGGCCGAGCGGAACACCATCGACGCTGTAGGCACCATTGGCATCGGTGCGGGTAAAGGCACAGTCGATGTCTTCGAAGAGTTCGTCGCCACCTTCGGGGTCGGTGCAGACCCAGACCAACGCATTGGAGACCGGTGAGTCGTCTTCAAGAAGCACCGAACCGACGACCTGGCCGACTGGCCCGTTTGCGCCGTCGACTTCGACGACGTGGCGGCCAGCCTGCAGCGAGTTACGGCTTGTGGCCGAGAGGCCATCGGGGTCGATCATCCCGTCGATGATTCCGGAACCGGTGAACTCGATGGCGATGCTGTCGACAAAGACGCCATCACCCGGGAAAGAGACACCGGCAAAACTCGGGGCCGACTGGCCGTCAGGGAACACCGGCTGAGCCTGCGCCGCAGCCTGGGGGATCTGCTCACACGGGATGACGATGCCATCGCCAATGTCGCAGCACTCCTCGAGCTCAATCTCGCAGCACGGTCCATCGAACTGGAAGTCGCAGCAGGGACCTTCGAATTCGATGTCGCAGCAGCCAGGGCCCTGCGCAGCAGCCGCAGCTGATGGAATGATGATTTCGGCGCAGCACGGACCTTCGTCCTGGGCGTTGACCTCGATCGGTGGGAACTTTGCGCAGCAAACGCCAAACTCTCCGTTGAGCTCATCGGAGCAGTAGCTGTCGTCCCAGCCGATGCTCTCGTAGTTGGTGACGATGTCGAACGAGCCGTCATTGCGATCGGCGCGCTCGATCAGAACGACCTGAAACGTGTTGGTCGGTATCGGGTCGGCGAGGAGCCCGTTGGGATCATTTGGCTCGAGGTCGGTCCAGTCGACGCAGAAGGCGTCGCGGCCCTCAAAGGTTGTGGCGCCGTAGCTGACCGACCCGGCGGCGCCTTGTTCCGCATCGGTATAGAGCGGAGCAATGTACGCGTCATCGAAGCCAGCGAAGTTGCTGAACTCAAAGATCGGGTACCAGGCACCGGGATCGAAGTCGAAGGTGAGTACGCCGTTTTCGCTGACCCAGATCGACGTCGCGAGATCAGCATTGCCAATGTCGATGCTGAACGGGAGGGTGACCTCGGCGCTTGCATCGGCATCGCTCGGCAGCGTTGCATCAGCACACGTGAGGTCGAGGGGTGCGTTCTCGTCGGCTGCGGCTGGCGATGCCAGCCAGAGCGCGCCGAGAAGCGCAAGGGCAGCCGCGAGAAACACGCGACGCCACAACAAAGTGACCATGATGGGACTCCTAAAATGTGTAATCCCAGACGATGAGTGCAGCTCAGTTATGCCGGGGTCTCCCGCCTTGGAGACGAACGCGATGGTAGATGCCGGGTGTGACAGCGACAAGCTCTTAAACAGAGTTCACCCATCTACCGCCTGGTAGGTTCGCCGTTGGGCGTCAGTCGAGGTCGACGGGAAGTCGCTTCAGGCCCATGCCGAGCAGCGAAGCGGTGGGTTCAGGCGATCCGGCGCTCGTGACTGCTGGGAATCGCTGCAGGAAACCCGTGAGCGCCAGTTGCGTCTCGATTCGAGCGAGCGAGGCGCCGAGACAGAAGTGACTGCCGTGTCCGAAACCAAGGTGCCGAGATGCCTCGGCCCGTCGAAGGTCGAGGTCGTCGGGCCGATCGAACGCGGCCGCATCGCGGTTGGCTGACGCGGTGCCGAGAAAGACGGTGTCGCCCGTCTTGAGGTTCATGCCGTGTCGACGGTGGTCCTCGGCAACAACTCGCACCATGAGTTTGGTCGAGCCGTCGAAGCGATGAAGCTCTTCGACGGCGATGTCGATCGCCTCGGGATGATCGACCAACCAGGCCTGCTCGGACGGATTCGCGATCAGCGACCGCAGCGAGTTTGAAAGCAGCGTCGTCGTGGTTTCATGACCAGCGAACAGCAGCAAGGTCAGGGCCCCGACCAGCTCGACCGCGGTCAACGCGCCATCGCTACTCTCGTCATCTGCGACGGCGACGAGGTCGGTGACGAGATTGTCGCCGGGCGAGCGGCGGTAATGATCGATTAGGCCGGTGAAGTACTCGGCGAACCGAGCGCTACCCGCGGCCGCATCACGGGCCTGCTCCGGGTTCTGCGTCGCGCCGAACACGATCGCCGCGAGCTGATCGCTCCATGTCTTGAACACCTCGCGGTCGTCGGCTGGCACGCCGAGCAGTTCGGCGATGACGATCGCAGGCAGCGGAAACGCAAAGTCGGCGACGAGGTCGGTCGGTTCGCCGTTGCGAGAAGCGTCGATGCCGTCGAGTAACTCGATCACGATCTCGGTAATGCGATCGCCGAGCTGGGCCATGCGACGAGGCGTGAACGTGCGACGCAGCGGCTCACGGAGACGTTGGTGCTGCGGCGGGTCGTGGAAGACCATCCACCCCTTCAACAGATCGAACGTGCCTTGCAGTACCTCGACGGTTTCGGGTGAGCGGCGCTCGATCATCGGGGTGAGACGATCGCTCGACAAGCGTTCGTCGCGGAACCCGTCGACTACCGCGTCGTACGTCGTGAGTAGCCAGGCTCGATGCTCCGGCAGCCACACAACAGGGCCAGCAGCTCGCAGTCGAGCGAAGGTCGTGTGGCAGTCGTTGAGCGCGTCGGGGCTCAGCAGGTTGGTCGGGAGTGTTGTCGGCCGCATCGGCAGGGGCGTCAGTTGCCGGCCACTCGTCGGTCGTGGCCTTCCCAATGCGGCTCGCGCAGTACCTTGCGCGCCAGCTTGCCGACCGGCGATTTCGGTAGCTCGTCGGTCGTGATTTCGACCGCCGCAGGCTTCTTGTACGAACCGAGGCGATCGCCGCACAGCGCGATGAGCTCGTCGCCGGTTACCGACGCGCCCTCGCGTACGCAGACGACGGCATAAGGCGACTCGCCCCACTTCTCGCTCGGCACACCGAACACCGCAGCTTCGATGACATCGGCATGATCGGTCAGCACGTTCTCAAGTTCGGCCGGCCAGATGTTGAAACCGCCGCTGATGATCATGTCGTCTTTGCGGTCGAGTACATAGAGGTACCCGTTCGCATCGAGCTTGCCGATGTCGCCCGAGAGCACCCAGCCGTCTCGCAGCCGTTCAGCGGTCGCTTCGGGGTTGTCCCAGAAACCGAACATTTGACCATCGCAGCGGATCGCGATCTCGCCTTCGCTACCGATCGGAAGTTCCTCGGCCGTGTCGGGGTCGACGATCGCAAGGTCGCCGAACGGCAGCGGCCGACCGGCCGATCGCAGCGGGTTCGACCCCTCGACCGTGCCGAACCATTCGCTCGGCCCCATCATCGTGATCGGCACGGCTTCGGTCTGGCCGTAACCCTGATAGAGCCTCTCGCCGAAGACGTCATGGGCCAGCAGCGCGGTGTCGTCGGCGATCGGCGAGCCACCGATCTGCAGCGCCTTGAGGTTCGACCAGTCGCGGTCTCGCGCCGTCGGGTGCCGGGCAAGTGCATTGAGCATTGCGGGCACGAGGAAGCCGTAGGCGACCTTCTCGCGCTCCATCGTCGCGATCACATCGTCGACGTCGAACTTCGGCACGAGCAGGTTCGTTCCACCCGACAGCCAGATCGGGGTGAAGAGATAGCCCGACCCGTGCGAGATCGGGCCCGCATGCTGGCAGACGTCGCCGAGCTGCACGGGTGGAAAGGCGTAGAACCAGTCGCGCCCGGCGTCGAGCCAGGTCTTGTGGGTATAGGCGACGCCCTTCGCTCGTCCGGTTGTGCCGCCGGTGTGACGGATGATGAACCAGTCGTCTTCGTTGACGACGGGGTCGGGATCGGTGGCCGCAAAACTGGCGAGCCACGATTCGTAGTCGTCGTTGCGCACGATGATGTGCTCGAGGTCTGGGAGGTCGACGTCGATGCCCGCCACGGCGTCGGCATGGCTTGCGCTGACCACGATGGCACGACAGTTGGTGTGGCCGAGCATGTGGGCGTGAGCGGCCCGGCTGTTGCGGGGATACAACGGAACGCGCACGAGGTTGGCAGCCGCGGTACCGCAGAAGAAGTCGACCGACTCGTACGTGTTGTCTTCGAGCACGCCGACGCGGTCGCCGGGCTGCAGCCCAAGCGCGAGGAGCGCATTGGCCATCCGCAGCCCTCGCGTCCAGGCCTGCTCATACGTGAAGCGCTGGTCGCCGGCGATGATCGCAAGATACTGAGAATGAAACTGCGCCGAGCGACGCATCAAGCTGCGAACATCCAAGGTCTATGCCTCCGTGCGTTCGAGGATCGTGACTGAGCAGGCGGCTTCTTCCAGGCCGATGACGCCGCCGCCGTTTTCGGCAAGCGCGATGCGGGCTTCGGGTACTTGCCGCTCGCCGGCTTCACCCCGCAGCTGGGTCACGAGTTCACTAATCATCGACAGGCCGGTCGCACCGACCGGGTGGCCCTTCGACACAAGACCGCCGGACGTATTCACGGGAACGATGCCGTCGGGACCGGTCGCTCCTGATGCAACGAACGGGCCGCCCTCGCCTTCGGGAGCAAAGCCGAGCATCTCGACTTGGTAGATCTCGCAGAATGAGGTGGCGTCGTGCACCTCGGCCACGTCGATATCGCTGGGGGAGAGGCCAGCTCGGTCATATGCGCGTTGTGACGCTATGTGCGAGAGGCCAGGCTCGTCGACGGTTCGGTACTTGCCGCCCGACATCGTCGTCGCGGCGATGCGGATTGCCCGGGACCGAATGGCCTCGGGTTGGCCCGCGAGGTAGTCGGCTGAACACACCAACGCCGCGGCCGCGCCGTCGCCGACCGGCGCACACATCGAACGGGTCAGCGGGAACGACACCTCGCGATCGTCGAGCACCTGGTCGACGCTGGTCGTGAACCGATACTGCGCGTTGTCGTTGAGCGCACCGTAGTTGTGGTTCTTCGCGGCGCCCGCGGCGATCTGGCGTTGTGTCGTGCCGAACCGTTTCATGTGCAGGGCGGCCTGCATGGCGTAGGTGTCCATGAACATCGTCCGGCCTTCGCCAGTCTCGAACGGGACCTCGGCCGCCGCCCCGACCTCGGTGTAGTGGTCGACAAGTCGGGGCAACGTCTCGCGGTCGACGCCGCGGGCGAACAAATCGAACATCCGGGCCTTGATCTCGGGCTCCGCATCGGCACCCGGCAGGTACGTCTTCTCAACGCCGGCGGCCAGCACGAGTTCGGACTCGCCCGACTTCACATCCTTGTACGCCGAATGCAACGCCATCGACGCGGTAGCGCAGGCCCCCTCGGTGTTGATGATCGGGACCCGTTCGGGAAAGAGTCCTTCGTCGACCAGCTCCAGCGTCCACGATTGGCCCCGAATCGAGTCCTGGCCGAAACCGGCGCCGGCCAGGCAGTTGCCGACGTAGGCGAAGTCGATGTCGTCGCCGCAGCCCGCCGTCGCTTCGCGGTCGATGTCGGCGAGCACGCCGAGGTACGCATCACGGGTGAGGTCCTTGAACGAGCGATCGGGGAACTTCCCGAACGGCGTTGAGAATGCGCCGATGATGTACACATCGTCTGAGCTCGGCTTGCGGTTCGGCATGTGACAACCCCCTGTCGACCGGGTGACGAACGCAGGTTACTTGGCCGTCCCAAGACCTCAGACCGCTCTTGTAGCCTGAGCACCCATGACCCATCGCAACGCGTACATGACCGACGAACTGCAGGCCATCTACGACCAGACGGTCGATTTTGTTTCCACCGAGGTGAAACCAAAAGGCGATCAGTGGGAAGACGATGGCAAGGTGCCGCGCGAGATCTTGCGGCAGATGGGCGGCCTCGGCATGCTCAGCCTGCGGGTGCCGACCGAACACGGCGGGCTCGGGCTTGGTCCACTCGCCTCCGCCACGTTTTCCGAAGCGTTGGGTGCGTCGACGTTCGCAGGCTTCGAAGTCACGGTGTTGGTCCACACCGACATGTCGGGTCCCCATCTGGTGAACTCTGGTTCGCCCGAACAACTCGAGCGCTGGTTGCCGGGCGTGTTGACCGGCGAGACGATTCTGTCGATCGGCGTGTCCGAACCCGACGCGGGCTCCGACGTCGCCGGCATTCGCACCAGGGCGGTCAAAGATGGCGACGGCTGGCGCATCAACGGCACGAAGACATTCATCACGAACGCGGTGTATGGCGACATGACGATCGTCGCGGCGCGCACCGACCTCGAAAACAAGTACGGCATCTCGATGTTCCTCGTGCCGGCCGGCACCGAAGGCTTCACGGTGGCGAAGAAGCTCGATAAACACGGCTGGCGTTGCTCTGACACCGCCGAGCTGTCGTTGGTCGACGTCTGGGTTCCCGATGATCAGCTGCTCGGCACACCGCATCGTGGCTTCTACGAAACGATGAAGAACTTCCAGAACGAACGCATGGTGCTGATCGGCATGGGGGTCGGCGCCGCACAGGCTGCGATCGACATGACGCTTGAATACACGCAGGAACGCAAGGCGTTTGGCGGACACCTGTATGACCTCGGTGCGATCCGGCAGCGGTTGGCCATGCACCAGGCAAAGGTCGATGCCGCACGGGCGTCGATGTATCACGCAGCATGGATGGGCGAGCAAGGGCTCGACAATGTGAAGGAGATGTCGGGCGCCAAGGCATGGGGCTGCGAGATTGTCAACGAGGTCATGTACGACTGTGTGCAGTTCCACGGTGGCATGGGCTACATGCGCGAGTCGGCGGTAGAGCGCATGTCGCGCGATGCTCGAATTCTGCCGATCGGGGGCGGCGCCACCGAGGTCATGCTCGAAGAGGTCGCCAAACGTTCCATCATCGGCTGACGACGCCGGGGAACGGGGGAGCCGCAAACGGCTACGTCGGCGACGCCGATGTCTGGCCGATGGTGGGCGAGCCCGGTTTCATCATCGGTGGCATTCGGCCGGACGAGTCGACCAGCTATTCGATCAGCGTGACCACCCCGGGCACCTATGGCATCGCCATTCGAGCGGCATCGGGAGCCAGCGGTGGCACCGCCGAGGTGCAGCTCGACGGCGCGGCGATTGCCGCGCCAACCGCCCTCGGCTCGACCGGCGGTTGGTGGGCGTTCGAGTCGACCGACCTTGGCACTGTCAACCTGTCGGCCGGGGCCCACACCGTCGACGTCTTCTGGGGCGCGGGCCAGTCGAATTTCGACCGCCTCGACTTCGTGCTGCTCGACGAGGCGTTCGCGTGCCGGGTCAGTGCCGGGTCGGTGTCGTGGACCGACGACGGCCAGTCGAAGTATTGGATCTACCGCTCGACCGATGGCGGCGCCTCATGGAGCTGGCTCGGTCGCACGCTCGGCGCTACCTCGTTCGTCGATACCCGCCCGGTCGTTGGAGTGAAGTACCAGGTGCACTACGCCGGTATCCCGCGCGTCGAGTGCACTATCGACGCTGAGCCGGTTCTGGCTGGCGACACCTTCGCGTGTGCGATCAATCCGACAACCGGCGTGATCGTGTGGACTGACGCTGGCCAGTCGAAGTACTGGATCTACCGATCGGTCGACGGCGTGACCTACACCTGGCTTGGCCGCACCGTCGGCTCGACCGCCTTCGCCGATGTGAACCCTCCGACTGGCGCGACGTACCAGGTGCACTACGCCGGGTATCCGCGGACGAACTGTTCGACCCAGGTCGGTTCGGTCAACCCGACCCCGGTCCCGCCGACGGCGACGCCGGTTCCCCCGAGACCCACGCCTGTTCCGCCGACGGCAACGCCGGTGCCGCCGACGCCGACGCCAGAACCGGACTGTGGTTCGGCAGCGCAGCAGGCGGAGGATGGCGCCCTGGCCGGCAACATGCGCATCCTGAACGACAGTCGCGCGGTCGGCGGTCAGTTCGTGGGCGCACCGGCCGTTGGCGCTGACGAGCCGGCTCTGAACCTCGCCCACCGGGCCGAGTTCTGCGTCGACGTGTTACACGCTGGCACCTACTTCATCGATGCGCGGGTTCTCACGCCGGACGACGATTCCACCTCGTTCTGGGTCGGCGTAGACGACGAGCCACCCGTGCTGTGGGCCATCGATGCAACCCGCAACGTGTGGGTCGATGATGTCGTCAGTGGCGGCGAGGGTGCCGACCCTGCGGGTTTCGCTCTGAATCCGGGGCAACATCTTGTCCGCTTCTAACAAGCTGACGCCGGGGTGCGCCTCGACTCGTTCGAGCTTCGCCCGCTGATGGTCGACCAGGGTTCGACGTGTGATGGCCCGGCGGTCGAAGCCGAGGACGGCGACCTGTCCGGCTCGTTCGAGGTAGCCGGCGCCGCCATTCTTTCCAGCGCGACGTCGTTCGATGCCACTGGTTCGATTGCCGAGTACTGCGTCTTCATCCCAGAGTCCGGTCTCTACACCCTCGACGCGAGGACGAGGGCCGCAAACGCGGCGTCGAACTCGATGCAGATCCAGGTCGACGCCACGACCTCGTTCACCTGGGACGCCCCGGTTACGTCGAGTTGGACAACCCATCGGGTCATTCGCCCACCGGCAGGCCGCAACGCGGCGATCACTCCGGCCGAAGAACTCACGATCGCCCTCAACCGGGGCAATCACATCGTGCGATTCATCGCCCGCGAGCCGGGCGTCAACATCAGCTCGTTCAAATTCGTGCCAACGACCCGGCCGAGCTACAACGGCGCCCCCGGCTTCGACGCTGAGCCCGATTTCGAGGGGTTCCTTCCCCCGCTTCGGTCGGTCCGGATCGAACCCGGAGACCCGATCACTGACCTGATCGTCAGCAGCGGGGAACGAACCGAATTCGTCTTCGCGGCTGGTACGCACGTCATCGACAACAACACCGGTATTCAACCGCTCGACCATCAATCGTTCATCGGCGAGGTTGCCGACGACGGCACGCTGCTGTCGGTGCTCGATGGCGAGAATCGCATCACGCGAGCGTTCCTCAACCCGGCCAAATCCCAGTATGTGACGATCAAGAGCCTCGAGGTCAAGAACTTCAACAGCGGCAAATACGACGGTGCGGTCGACTTCGACAACATGAAGACGAACATGATCGACGATCCCAACAACGTCGATGACCCGGACAACTACTCGATACGGCAGTGGGAAGAGCCCGCCTTCTGGACCCTTGAAGACTTGTGGGTGCACCACAACGCGGGCGACGGCGTCGAAGTTGGTTCAGGCGGCCGGCTCGTCAACGTTCGTAGCACCGACAACGGTTGGCTCGGAATCGGCGGTCACGGTCGCAACATCGAGATCATCGGTGGCGAGCTTGCTCGAAACGCCAGCTCAGCCGTCGAGGAATACGACTGCAATTGGCACTCGGGTGGCACAAAGCTCACCCGTGTCTGGGATCTCACGATCCGAGGTGTGCACTCCCACAACAACTGTGGCCCCGGCATCTGGATGGACATCTCGGTCAACAATGCGCTGATCGAAGACAACTATGTCAACGGCAATAACAAGGCGGCGATCTACTACGAGATCTCGTTCAACGCCACGATCCGAAACAACACGGTGATCGGATCGATCCTGATC
>Ga0114956_1000001_pt1 | contig 196750 bp, 171 predicted proteins | sample MaitaG_FD_87304 | JGI IMG/M metagenome (GOLD analysis project Ga0114956, IMG submission 87304) | Marine algal microbial communities from Maine, USA - Maine_Asex2 metaG | ecosystem: Host-associated > Algae > Red algae > Unclassified | place: Maine, USA | collected 2015-01-05 | reverse complement strand
CGCTGTACTCATTTTTTCTGGATCTCACCTAGAGTGACTAGGCTCAATCCAGTAAAAACTCCGTGCAGCGCCTTATATACAGCTCTATAAGCTTCTGGACTCGAAATTTTATGCAACACTGGGATTAACTATTTCGACAACCACAAACGAAAGACCGATTCCGGTCTTGCAGGAGAGGGGATATGCGAAGAACAAGAACGGTGAGTGCAGTAACCAGTGCAATGGCGCTGACAGTGACGCTACTGGGGAACGTGAGTGGAACTGCGTTTGCTGCCGATCCGATAAAGATTGGTGAAATCAATCACTACAAGCGACTAGCCGCCTTTGCTGAACCCTACAAGAAAGGCATAGAGCTGGGTCTGGCAGAAATCAATGATGCTGGTGGTGTGCTGGATCGGCCATTGGAGTTCATTTTTCGAGATGATCAGGGCAAACCGGGAGAGGCTATCAAGATCGCTGAAGAACTTGTCAGTCGTGATGAAGTTGCCATGCTGACCGGTACGATTCTCAGTAACGTGGGTCTGGCCTTGTCGTCGTTCGCTGCAGAGAAGAAAGTCGTTTATCTCGCTGCAGAGCCCTTGGCAGATGGGCTTGTCTGGGAGAGTGGTAACGACTACACCTTCCGACTCAGAGCGTCCACCTACATGCAGGCAGCCATGCTTGCGGAAGCGGCTGCTAAAACAGACGCCGTCAAGTACGCCACTATTGCACCTAACTACGCATACGGTAAAGACGCTGTCGCTGCATTCAAGAAAGCCTTGCTTGCATTACGGCCTGACGTGGAGTTTGTGACTGAACAGTGGCCAGCATTATTCAAAATTGATGCAGGTGCTGAGGTGCAAGCACTGGAGCGTGCCAAACCAGACGCTATTTACAACGTAACATTTGGCGGAGATCTGGCCAAGTTTGTGCGAGAGGGCACAACGCGAGGTTTGTTTGATGGCCGTGATGTTTATGGTCTGCTCACCGGAGAGCCGGAATACCTTGAGCCGCTCGCGGACGAGGCCCCCGAAGGCTGGACGGTTACCGGTTATCCGTGGTACGACTTCGTAGACGGACCCAACAAGGTATTTGTTGATGCCTATCAGGCAGAATTTGAAGAAACCCCGAAGATCGGCTCTCTGGTGGGGTATATGACAGCCCAGTCCATTGCCGCCGCCATCACACGTGCCGGGTCCACTGAGATGGAAGCAATTCGTGAGGCGTTTATCGGCCTTGATGTGGATACGCCGGTAGGCAAGATCCACTATCGAGAGCAGGATCATCAATCCACGATGGGCGCTTTTGTCGGTACGACAGCCTTGCAGGATGGCGCTGGTGTGATGGTTGACTGGACTTATAAAGAAGGTGCGAACTATCTGCCTTCGGATGAAGATGTCGCGGCTATGCGCCCTGTCAGCAAATAGCGCAGGCAACTTATCTGAATCATCATGGGACTGTTCATTGCCCAAATACTGACGGGGCTGGCTAACGCGGCCACGTTGTTTCTGGTGGCATCCGGGTTGTCGCTTATTTTTGGCGTCACCCGGATCGTCAACTTTGCGCATGGTTCTTTCTACATGCTGGGTGCCTTTGTGGGCTACTCCCTGATGCAGGTACTGCCTGGAGCTATTGGCTTCTGGGCCTCGGTCTTGTTATCGGGACTGATTGTTGGCGTAATCGGTGTCATTGTCGAAATGCTCGTGTTGCGACCCGTATACAAGGCACCGGAGCTTTTCCAGCTGGTAGCCACCTTTGGTGTGATACTGGTCATTCAGGATCTTGCACTGATGGTCTGGGGAGCAGTAGATGTGTTGGGCCCTCGCGCTCCGGGCTTGAAAGGTGTCGTGCGTATTCTCGGTGAACCCGTTCCCCAATACGACCTTGCGTTAATCGCCTTGACCCCGTTTGTCCTGTTCGGACTCTGGTATCTGCTCACACGAACACGAGTGGGTGTACTGGTACGCGCTGCTACACAAGATCGTGAGATGGTTGCCGCACTTGGCGTTAATCAATCCTGGTTGTTCACCGGTGTTTTCTTTCTCGGTGCAGCGCTAGCCGGGCTTGGAGGGGCGATTCAGCTACCCAAGGGTGGTGCTGATCTTTTAATGGACTTCAATATTCTGGCTGCCATCTTTGTGGTAGTCGTCATAGGCGGCATGGGCTCTTTGCCGGGTGCGTATATCGCTGCCGTGCTTATTTCGGTGCTCAACGTGTTCGGTGTATCGTATCTGCCACAAAGCACGTTGGTACTGATGTTTGTTGTCATGGCTGTTGTCCTGACCATCAGGCCTTATGGACTACTGGGGCGTGAAGAGGTAGCAGGCGAGCATGGTCAGGTAGGAGAGCCTGAAAGGCCCATCAAACCAGCCAGTATTCGTACACGCTGGATAGTAGGTGTGTTGCTGGTGTGTTTGCTGGCGTTGCCGCTGTCAGGTTCACACTTTGCCGTTATTCTGGCTACAGACATCATCATTTTCTGTCTCTTCGCGGCCAGCCTGCATTTCCTCCTGGGGCTCGGTGGGCTCGTCTCATTCGGGCACGCAGCTTACTTTGGTGGCGGTGCGTATGTGGCAGCCCTGCTGGTATCGCAGGCTAACGCACCGATGGAACTGGCATTTCTTCTAGCGCCTTTAGGTGCTGGCCTGCTCGCGGTTATCATCGGCTGGTTGTGTTTACGACTGACGGGTGTGTACTTTGCCATGCTCACTCTGGCATTGGCGCAGTTGGTCTGGTCTCTGGTTTTCCAGTGGGATGAATTCACTGGTGGTGATGATGGGCTTGTCGACATCTGGCCATCTGCCTGGCTCTCTGATGCCAACACCTACTTTGTATTCACCGTCATCGTTGGTGTTGGCGGCATCATTCTGCTAAGACATATCGCGCATTCGCCGTTTGGTTATGCATTGCGTGCGTCACGAGATTCGCAGCGTCAGGCAGAAGCAACAGGCATCAATACCAAGCGCATTCAGTGGATGGCATTCTCGCTTGCCGGTGCATTAGCAGGTGTTGCAGGCGCCTTGTTTGTGTTCTCTAAAGGCAGCGTGTTTCCCAACGAGCTTGAGATCGCTAGGTCGTTTGATGGTCTGATTGTTGTCTTCCTGGGGGGGGTGAAAACACTGGCAGGTGGCGTGGTCGGAGCGGCCTCGCTGGAGCTGGTGAAAGATTATCTCACGCGGTTTGAGTACTGGCGTCTGGCATTAGGCTTGTTAATCATCGCAGTTGTTGTCCTTGCACCTTATGGCATTGTGGGTTCCATCAGGAGAGTATTCGAACGATACGCTTCCAAAACGGTGTCCAGAACATGAGTGGGCGCAGCACTCAGCCTTCGACTGATTACGTGCTTCGTGTTCAGGCTCTAAGCAAATCGTTTGGGGGGCTGCAAGCGGTCAACGATGTCAGTTTTGAAGTGGCACGCGGTGAATTGCTGGCATTGATAGGGCCCAACGGTGCAGGCAAGACAACCTGTTTCAACATGTTGATGGGACAGTTGAAGCCGACCAGCGGCGATGTCTATCTTAACGACGAAAAGATCACGGGAATGCTGCCACGCAAGGTCTGGCGAAAGGGTGTGGGGCGAACTTTCCAGATTACGGGTACCTACGCATCCATGACCGTCATCGAGAATATTCAGATGGCATTGATCTCACATCACCAGCGACTGTATTCACTCAAGCCCTTTGCCACTCGACTATATCGCGAGGAATCCATGGCTTTGCTGGAGCTTGTGGGTATGTCTGAACAATCAGAGCGCGCCTGTGCAATTCTGGCATACGGGGATCTTAAACGGCTGGAGCTGGCTATCGCCCTGTGTCATGAGCCAACCTTGTTGCTGATGGATGAACCCACAGCTGGCATGGCGCCCAGAGAGCGAATTGGTCTCATGCAATTGACGGCGGATATCGTCAGCGAACGTAACATCAGTGTGCTGTTCACGGAACATGACATGGACGTTGTGTTTGCTCATGCCCATCGCATCATGGTACTTAATCGTGGCGAACTCATCGCCAACGGTTCTGTCGAGGACATCAGAAACAACACGACAGTCCAGCAAGTGTACCTTGGTGGCGGCAGTGTATTCGCCAAAGAGGCCGGCAATGCTTGAGCTTACTGCCATCAATAGTTGCTATGGTAAAGCCCATATTCTTCGCGACCTGAGTTTTTCCATCAGAGCCGGTGAAGTGGTTTCTTTGCTGGGGCGTAATGGCGCAGGCAAGACTACCACCGTCAAGTCCATCATGCAGCTCGTCAAGCCGGTTAGCGGTAGTATTGTTTTTGATGGGCATGAACTGACGCGATTGCCTACACATAAGGTCGCCAAGCTGGGGCTGGGCTACGTTCCCGAAGAGCGGCGTATTTTTACCGACCTGACCATTATCGAAAATCTGGAAGTGGGTAGGCAAGCTGCTCGCCCGGGCATGTTCGAATGGACGCAAGACATCCTCTTTGATCTTTTTCCCAATCTGCGCGAACGAGGCAAAAACCGTGGCAAAGCGTTGTCGGGCGGTGAGCAGCAAATGTTGTCAATCGCCAGAACCCTGATGGGGAATCCCAGATTGCTGTTGCTGGATGAGCCCTCGGAAGGTATAGCGCCGGTTATCGTCGAGCAATTGGCGCAAACGATTTTGAAGCTGAAATCGGACGGACTACCTGTTTTGTTATCGGAACAGAATCTTCACTTTGCCCGTCTCGTCTCGGACCGTGCAGTAATTATCGAAGGTGGGCTGAAAAAATTCGATGGCACCTTCGATGAGCTGGAATCGCAGCCTGAGATACGCGATGCCTATCTTTCGGTGTAGCTCGGGATATTCTGGAATGCTGCCACCTTTATGAATAGAGCGATCAATGAACGCTAGCTGGAAAACTGGGTTATGACCGTCAACAGAAGTCTTAAGACCAATGGCATTGCTTTAAGACCGTCGTCCCCGCGGAGGCGAGGATCTGTCCTCGTATTTGCAGGGATTCTTAGCCTTCGCGGGAATGACGAATTGAGCTTGTCACAGTGCCATTCGTCTTAAAACATGAGTGATACAACTGGACAGATGAGCAGCTTGTCCCTGCAGCAGGCTCTGGATGCCATGAAAACCTCAGCGTTGCCCATACTGGCAGGCGGAACAGATTTTTATCCGGCGTTGCGTGATGCAGCTGCACCGGCAGAAGTGCTGGACGTTACCCGTATCACCAGCTTGCGGCAAATCAGTGAAACTGCCGAAGGGTGGTCAATAGGCGCAGCTTCCACCTGGACCGATGTTATCAACACAGACTTGCCACCGGTGTTCGATGCATTGAAGGCAGCAGCACGCGAAGTGGGGTCTGTGCAGATACAAAATAGTGCAACGTTGGCGGGTAACCTGTGTAATGCATCCCCCGCAGCCGATGGAGTCCCGCCGTTGCTGACGCTGAACGCAACCGTTGAACTGGCCTCTTCCCGTGGGCATAGAATCATGCCATTGTCTGAATTCATCACCGGACCAAGAATGACTGAACGAGCGGCGGATGAGTTGCTCATTGCCATTCACGTACCTCGAATGAGCGAGCACGCACGTAGTCGGTTCTTCAAACTGGGGTCGCGCCGCTATCTGGTTATTTCAATCGTCATGGCGAGCGTCACGCTGGTGGCCGATGAACAGGGAAATCTGGTTGATGTGCGCATAGCCGTTGGTTCATGTTCAGCAGTTGCCCGTCGGCTAGTAGGGCTCGAACAGGTATTGACCGGCCAGTCCATACGCTCTGACATCGTGTCGCTGGTGTCGTCAGGCATGCTGGGTGAGCTAGCGCCTATTGATGATGTCAGAGGCAGTGGGCAATACCGTATGGACGCGGTTCAGAAAATCGTCTCCCGTCTGTTGTCTGATACCGTGCACGATATTGAGAAAGACCGGGCAGCGGGTGCTGCACAGGGAGCCTGGCAATCGATTCCGGGAGATCGGATATGACTGCCGGTAGCGATTCGTCCACGACCGGTGGCGAGACCACTCCTCAGGGTGATCAGATAGCATTCAGACTCAATGGTCAGCCTGTCCATACGCAACACACACCAACACGCCGTTTATCCAGCGTGCTGCGTGATCAGTTCTCTTGCAAGGATGTCAAGATCGGTTGTAATGCCGGAGACTGTGGTGCGTGCACAGTGCTTGTCGACGGGATGGCTGTCTGTTCCTGTCTTACTGCGGTGGGGCAGGTACACGGCAAGCAGGTCGAGAGCCTGACGGGGTTGACAGCCAGCGAACCTCTGATGGCTCAATTGCAGCAATCTTTCCTGATGAAGGATGCTGCTCAATGTGGTATCTGTACACCGGGAATGCTGGTGTCAGCAATACAGTTATTGAAAACGACACCCGAGCCCACTGAAATACAGGTTCAAGATGCTCTGGGCGGTGTGTTATGCCGCTGTACCGGTTATCGAAAAATCATTGATGCGGTCATGACAGCAACATCGTTGACCACGCCTGCGCAAATGGATTTTTCGAACCAGCTTTCGGTTGGCCAATCCATAACCCGACTGGATGGTCCTGGAAAAGTAACTGGCAATGAGGCATTCGGCGATGACGTTGCACCAGCGGATGCGCTGGTGATGAAGCTAATAAGATCGCCGTATCACCACGCTGGATTTATGTTGGGTGATCTGAGTGAATTCCAGCAGCGTCATCCCGGCATTAGAAAAATACTGAGTGCCGATGATATTCCGGGTCTGAACCGTTTTGGAGTGATTCCGCCTTTTATCGATCAGCCGGTATTTGCGGAAAGTCACGTACGATTCAAAGGGGAGTGCGTTGCAGCTGTCGTGGGTGATGCACACACTATGGAGTGCCTTGATCTGGCTGAATTCCCGATACAGTGGACCGAGCGACCTGCCTTGCTGGATCCTGTATCAGCACAGCATGCACAAGCTGTTCAGTTACATGATCAATCTGCTGGCAATATTCTGTGTTGCGGCCATGTTCAATGTGGTGATGCGGACAAAGCTCTGCAGCAGGCACACATTCGTGTGTCCGGTAGATTCAGTACCGGATTCATTGAACATGCTTATATAGAACCAGAAGGTGGGTATGCCACTCGTGCTGGCGACACGCTCGAAGTTCACGGTTGTACGCAGGCGCCGTATATGAACCGGGAAAGTCTGGCACAGATCATGGGGTTGAAACCACAGGCTATCCGTATTGTGCCTACAGCAGTGGGTGGTGGCTTCGGATCCAAGCTCGATCTGTCGTATCAACCCTTTGTAGCACTGGCTGCCTGGCTGTTGAATGTACCAGTACGCATCGTTTATTCACGCCAGGAATCGATGCAGTCGACCACGAAACGTCACCCTTCACAGATGCAGGTAGACATCGGTGCAGATTCACACGGCCGACTCTGCGGATTCGTATTCAATGGCACGTTCAATACGGGGGCCTACGCATCGTGGGGGCCCACAGTTGCCAACCGAGTACCTGTGCACGCGTCTGGTCCGTACTACACACCTGATTATCGTGCCAGTACTACCGGAGTCTATACGCACTGTGCGCCAGCAGGAGCCTTTCGCGGGTTCGGTGTGCCGCAAGCAGCGATAGCGCAGGAAACCTTGTTTGACGAACTGGCAGAAAAACTGGGCATGGATCGACTGGAATTCCGTCTGCTCAATGCACTGGACAACAATCAACGTACAGTGACCGGTCAACAGTTCTCCGAGTCGGTGGGTATCAGGGATTGCCTGTTGGCTTTGAAAACCCCCTGGCAGCAATCGCTTGATGACGCTGAGCGGTTTAACAAGCATGCTGAAGCGACTGGCTCAGCCAAGCGTCGCGGGGTGGGTGTGGCCAGTGGGTGGTATGGTTGTGGCAATACCTCCTTGCCTAACCCTTCCACAATCAAGGCGGGTATCCGTAAAGATGGCGTGTGGTGTCTTCATCAAGGCGCCGTCGATATCGGGCAGGGCTCCAATACGGTCATTACACAAATATTCGCGGATGCTCTGGGAATTCCCGTGGATGTTATAGAGCTGGTGAGCGCCGATTCCAGTATCACGCCTGATGCCGGTAAAACATCGGCATCGCGTCAGACCTTTGTGTCGGGTAACGCGGCACGCTTAACCGGTTTGGCATTGCGAGAATCCATTTCCCGCCTGACCAACTGTACGCAGTTACATTCCCTTCGGACGTATCAGAATTCCCTGATGATTAACGAAGGAAAATCAGATCAGACCTATATTGATTTATCCGGTTTACCTGTCTCTCCAGAGGGGTATGTAATACAAGCTCAGGAAACCTACGACCCACCCACTCAACCACTGGATGAGAATGGCCAGGGTGTGCCGTATGTATTGTATGGCTATGCAACACAAATGGTGACGCTGGATGTCGACACGGTGCTGGGTTGTGTTGAGTTGCATCGTTTAACAGCAGCACATGATGTGGGGTGTGCCATTAATCCATCTCTGGTTGAAGGGCAAATCCACGGTGGTGTTGCACAAGGCATAGGACTGGCGCTGATGGAGGAGTTTGTGCCAGGGAGAACAGAGAATCTTCATGATTATCTGATTCCCACGATAGGAGATGTCCCACCTATAGACACCATCATCATTGAGGTGGCTGATCCCAATGGGCCTTATGGTGCCAAGGGGCTTGGCGAGCATGTTCTGATACCCACAGCACCTGCAATTCTCAATGCCATCAATCATGCGTGTGGCGCGCGTGTTCGGGACATGCCTGCAACGCCTGAGAAAGTACTGACAGCTATCAATGCTCAACGAGACTCGTACTGATCATGGTTCGTTTTGCGGTGGAAAAAGAAGATAATGGCAAGATACGCTGTGATGCGTGTCCTGTACTTTGTTACATTAAAGAAGGTCGTACCGGTGCGTGTGATCGGTATGCCAACGATGCGGGAGACCTTGTGCGCGTCGATGCGTTTACCATTCTCCAGCGTGTTGATAATCCAGGTGCTCAAGCGGTTCCGTTTTTAGTGGGTCATGATCATGATCAATGTCCTGTCGCAACAGAGGATGGTGATAACGCCTCACTAGTCTCTGCATGGAATGGAGATATCATCGGTGGAGACCGAACGTTTGTTACAGCTTTGGGGGCTGGTACAACCTACCCTGACTACAAGCCTGCCCCCTTCATTGTCGGACAGACCTACAACGATGTAGATATGGTGACGGTAGTAACAGAGGGGATATTCAGCTACTGCGGTGTCAAGATCAAGATCGACACGGACCGCCATCTCGGGCCCGAACAGGCAACCGTACGAGTGGATGGCGAAGCTGTTGGTCATGTCACCACAGGCGAGTACGGTTCTCAGATGTTATCGCTGGGTGGTGTGAATCACCTCACTGGCGGATCAAAAAAGGAAGGGCGCATCACCTGCAACACGCTGTTAAAGCTGTGCAATTGTGAGGCGGTGGATATGCAGATTGATGACGGTGCCGAGTTAACGGTGCAGGCCGGCAAAGCGCCAATAGTGAATGGCGTACACGAACAGCTCATGCGTGTCGGTTGTGGATCGGCAACCATTGGCATGTTCGCTAAACAATGGGCTCCCCATGTTGATGAAGTCGTGGTTGTGGATGATCATATTACCGGCGTTCTGTCAGAACATCAGGCGGGCAAGCTGCTGGGAATGCCGCCTACCGGCATTCGTATCAAGGGGCGCCGTTCTACGCCGGGGCGATACTTTCAGGTTGCCGAGCCCGGCGCGGGCTGGGGCGGCACCAATATTCAAGACCCTCTCTGCATTCTGGATGACTTCAAGCCCGCGCATGCCAAACCGGGTATGCGCCTGTTGATGGTATCGACCACGGGTGAGCAGTGGTCTTATTTCGAACTTGATGAACACCTCCACCCTCAGAGCGCAGAATTACCGGAAGCGCTGAAAGAATCGGTAGAGCGTATTGCCGAGAACTGTGAACCTTCCTTGTGCACCGTGCTGTTCATGGGAGGAGCCGGTGGTTCACTGCGCGCCGGGGTCACGGAAAACCCGGTTAGATTGACACGTTCAGTCAGAGACGCCCTGACGCATGTTTCCTGTGGTGGTGCACCCGCTTACGTCTGGCCGGGTGGTGGGATCACGGTGATGGCCGACGTCACCAGAATGCCACGTAATGCCTTTGGTTATGTACCCACTCCAGCACTGGTGGCACCGATAGAATTCACTCTACGACTCGTCGACTACGAACGACTCGGTGGGCATGTTGACCATATACGTTCGTTGCAAGATATTGCCAAAGAAGTGGAGCGTAGCGAGATAGCGCCAAATGACCTCGACTGGCCCATACACTCACGACATTTTTCCTGGAACGAGTAGAAACTCATTCAGTGTCTATACTTCTGTGCAAGTACCGGATCATGTCGATCTGGAGAAACGGTCAAACTACCTTGACCTGAACGGGTGGGGACGCGTAGAAAGTGCTATTGCCCAAAGAAATTCGGGTGCCAGCTTATTCAGCGTCAAAACATGACAAGAAAACCAATGAAATTCAAACATAGTCTGCTTGCATCGGCTGTGCTCGCGCTCAGCCTGAGTGCGTGCGATTCTGACTCTAATGATATAGACATCATTCCCGGAAACGAGGGCGGCGGTCCCTCATCTCCCAGCAACGATCCGTTGACCGGATCCACTGCCGGTGATACCACGGGTACAGTGGGAAGCACGGACGGTGCTGCTACAGCCGGAGGCACTGATGGTGCTGCTACAGCCGGTGGTACGGACGGCGCTGCTACAGCTGGCGGTTCGGATGGATCTGCCGATGGAGGAGCTGCTGATGGTGGAAACATGGACATTACGCCTCCCGTCATAGATGACGTGCCTCGGGTTGATCCGGAGGAATTGCCCCCGGCCAGTCCTCCGGTTCTGGATCCGCTCGCTACACCAGTGGCATCACCCGCTGCGGATGATCCGTTCGGATCACTGTTGGAAATTGATACGGAAGCAGCCGTTGCAGGAGGTCCACCTACCCAGCCCAAGAACTTGCGCCTCGACCTTGTGTCGAACAACTGGGCAGAATTCAGCTGGGCACCGTCCAACGATGATGGCGAAGTAGTTCAGTACAACATTTATCGAAGTGATGGCGTGATCTATGAAGTTCGTGAAGATCAGACTGACATAGCATCAGGCACGCGAGAAGAGATCGCCAAGATCTGGCAGACAACATCATTTATCGACTGCAACTACACTCGATTTGCCGAACGTCTGCATATGTGTAACGAAAACACCCCTGAGCCGGGCAGCACTTATCAGTATGAAGTGACGGCTATTGACGACGACGGTCAGGAGTCACCGGCTTCAGAGCCTCTCAGTATTACCTATCTGGCAGAAACTAATGCCGCAGTGCCGCTGTACCGTGATCTATACAAAGGTGAGGAAGATCGTTTTGTCAACGAAACAGATCTGTCTGCTGTTGACTACTGGCTGGAAGATTTCGATCTTGTGTTCGCTGATGAGTTCAACGGTGATTCAGTGGACGCTGACAAATGGCAGACCGGCCTGACATGGGGTGATAGCCGAATCATCAATGGCGAGCAACAGTATTTCGTTAATACGCAGACAGATCCTGACTTTGGCTACGATCCGTTTACATTCACAGGCGAGTCTCTGGTGATCAACGCGGTGCCAATCCCTGAAGCACTGCGTGAGAATCTGCCACCGGTTTGTGATGAAGAAGATCCATCCGGACTGGATCGTTGCGAGTTCCTGTCGGGCGCATTGTCCAGCCATGATCGTTTTCAGTTCATCTACGGATATACAGAAGGCAGATTCAAGGTTAGCGGTACACCGGGCGCACTGTCCAGCTTCTACCTGTACCACCGCTATGCGGGTAATGACCAGTTCCATCATGCACCGGAAATAGACATCATCGAGTATCTGGGTGAGAACCCTTTTGGTGATCCTGATGCGTTTCAGACTTACCATTTTGGCGACCCCAATACTAAAATTACGCGCTCTGCACCGACCATGTCTTACAAGAAACCAGATGGTGGGTTCTATGCGGATGAAGGTGAATGGCATACGTTCGGTGTGTTGTGGGAACCTCAGCTGGTTATCTGGTACATCGATGGTATCGAGGTGAAACGATTGTTTGGACCACAAGTATCTCGGCAGCCTATGAATATCGTTAACTACCTGGTGGCAGGTAGCGGCTGGGCGCCAACGCCGGACATCACTGATGCGTCCAATTTTCCGATTCAGTTCGAGGCGGATTACATTCGCGTTTATCAGCGTGATGCGTTCAAGAGCACGGTTACATTCGGGCCATAGGTCTTGGCGTTACACGTTGTCTGAAAATTGAAACGGCCCCCCTGGGGGCCGTTTCTCGTTATACACAGGTAATCCCTGGCACACCTTAGCTCCACGGAATACTGCCCGTTCACGAGACACATTGCCGTTAGTTGTATAACGGACGTTTCCTTAGATTGTTCATACTGATAGGATCGGCAGATAAACTACGGAAACAGATAAAATGCTGATAGCTGACATCCTTCGAGACAAAGGCGCAGAAGTCCAGACCACCACGGCTCAGACCACTCTTAAAGAGGCCATCGGGATACTCGCCTCACAGCGTATCGGCGCTTTACTGGTCAGTTCTGATGGGAGCAAAATCGATGGCATCCTCAGTGAGCGTGACGTGGTGAGGGCTCTGGCGAATGAATCAGTCGAGTTCAGCACTCACACAGTAGGAGATATCATGACCCCTAACGTATTCACGTGTCAGCCCGATGCCACAGTAGCCACTGTCATGGAATTGATGGATGAAAAGCGGATACGTCACGTACCGGTCACCGTCGATGGGGTGCTGGCCGGTGTTGTCAGTATTCGCGACATCGTCAACGCCAGACTCAAGGAAGCGGAGACGGAACGCAGGGAAATGGCGGACTATATTGCTGGCTCACCTGGTCAGTAAATCCTCTCGATCACTGCTGGATTCAACAGGAAATTTAATGGCAAAAAATAATCCATTCCGGATTGCGCTCATCGGTGCAGGCCGGATCGGCAAAGTGCACGCGTTGAACATCCACCATCACCCGGATTCTGTCGTCCACTGTGTGGTTGATCCCATCGGTGATGCGGCCAGTTTGCTGGCCGCCTCTGTGGGAGCAACGGTTGTCGAGGCCGATAGGGTATTTGAAGACGATTCCGTAGATGCTGTGGTGATCTGTTCCGCAACACCGACGCATAGCGACCTGATTGAAAAGGGTTTGCTTGCGGGCAAGGCTGTTTTTTGTGAAAAACCTATTGATCTGTCCATTGAGCGTGTCAACGCCGTGCTCGAAAAAACAGCTCTGTGCACTGCCCCTTTTTTATTGGGTTTTAATCGTCGATTCGATCCGGCAGCGGCAGCGATGCGTGAGCGTGTCTTAGCAGGTGACATCGGTGAAGTGGAACTGGTCACCATTATTTCCAAGGATCCCGAGCCGCCTCCGATCGAGTACGTCAAGGTGTCTGGCGGACTGTTTCGCGACATGACTATCCATGATATCGACATGGCCCGCTTCATGCTCGGCGAGGAACCTGTCAGTATTGTTGCCACGGCATCGGCTCTAACCAGCGACGCCATAGCTGCAGAGGGCGATGTCGACACGGCTTGCTTAACACTGCAGTGCGCCAGTGGAAAAATCGCTGTTATTACTAATTCAAGGCGTGCCAGTTTTGGCTATGATCAACGCATGGAAGTACATGGATCGCTGGGTTCCTTACGCACTGAGAACGTCCCTGCCAATACACTGATTCTGGAGCGATCTGAAGGCGTGCGCCGTGAACCGCCCATGCATTTTTTCATTGAGCGCTACAAGGATGCCTATCGGCTTGAGTGGCAACACTTCATCGACGTGCTCAAGGGAGACAGTAGTCCTTCAGCCAGTGGTATTGACGGGCAGCGTGCGCTGATCATTGCGGATGCTGCCTATAGATCACTGGAAACCGGTGCCCGTGTCATGCTGCCCTCGTAAGCAGCCGTAAAGAGGCGATAACATGTCCACTCAGCTGTCCAATGCCCTACAGTCGCCGGATGTCAGCGGCTTTTTTGACAAACGTACCAACACTGTCAGTTATATCGTCAAGGATCCGCAGTCATCCGCTTGCGCCATAATCGATTCTGTACTGGATTTCGATTATGCGGCGGGGCGAATGAGCCATGAGTCTGCAGATGCTCTGGTGGCACACGTGCGGGAACATGATCTGCACGTTGAGTGGTTGATCGAAACACACGTGCATGCAGATCACCTGTCCGCAGCGCCGTATATCCAGCAACAACTCGGTGGTGGCAAGATTGGTATCGGTGAACAGATCATGGAGGTGCAGGATGTGTTCGGTAAGGTGTTTAACGAAGGTACTGAGTTTGAACGTGACGGCAGTCAATTCGATCGACTTTTCAAGGATGGTGATAATTACCGGATAGGCCAGCTGGAGGCTTGCGCCATGCATACGCCCGGCCACACGCCAGCCTGTATGACGCATGTCATCGGTGATGCTGCGTTCGTAGGCGATACCCTGTTCATGCCCGACGGCGGCACGGCCAGGGCAGATTTCCCGGGTGGCGATGCGCGTGCCCTGTTCCATTCCATTCAACGAGTGCTGTCTTTGCCTGATGCTACTCGCCTGTTTATCTGTCACGACTATGGTCCCAACGGTCGCGACATAAAATGGCAGACAAGCGTTGCCGATGAAAAAGCGGACAACATCCATGTTGGTGAAGGCAAGAGCGCTGATGATTTTGTTGCGCTGCGCGAAGCACGAGACAAGACGCTGGCCATGCCAGCGCTGATTATTCCAGCGTTGCAAGTCAATATGCGAGCTGGTCAGCTCCCCGAGGCTGATGAAGATGGTAATCGTTACCTCAAGGTGCCTCTCAATCTGATGTGATCAATCGGGCGCCGTGGACGGGAGCGGTAAGTCGCCCACCCAGTCGACACCTGCCAGCTTCGACAGTCGGACAAGTTCTCGGTGTATTTTGTCACGTCTTGAAGCGGTGCCCCTGACACCAGGCTCAAGCCACCAGGCCCGTGTTTCCAGAGTGTCGGTATCCCGATTGGCGCGAACGTCTATACGGCCGATGTAACGATCTGCTTCCAGTATCGGATAAACATAATAGCCATAGCGTCTTTTTGCTTTAGGTGTGTATATTTCAATTCTGTAGTCATAGCCAAATAGCCGTTTTAGCCGATCCCTGTCGCGCACTATTGGATCAAATGGACTGACAATACGAACGCGAGAACTGGCAGGTGTCAACTGCGCAATCAACGTTTCGACGGAGGCGGCTGCATGGGCCTTTATGGAATTACCTTGATAATCAAGGTAGGTAACCGGTGCTATCGGCATGCTCGGATTCTGTAACCAGTCTTGTACTTCGCTCAAGCTGCAGGCTTCCCAGAAACGCTGAATTTCAATGGCGCTGGCAAAGCCAAGTCGTAACAAGGCTGATTCGCACAGCCAGTTAATTTGCCTTTGTTCACTCACCTGTTTTTCACGGTACTCAGCGGGTATTACTCGCTCGGTCAAATCGTAGTACTTTGTAAAATTCTGTCTGTGAGAAACACTCAGTGTTCCCGATAACCAGAGGTAGTCCAGGGCCAGTTTGTGAGCGGGTCGCATCCATGCGTGCACCGATCTATTGGCTGGTTTTGTGTGCTTGCCTGAGAGGTCACGCGAACAGACGGGTCCCTGTTTTTCTATGCGCTCAATGATGGTTTTCTGAGTGCGCTTGTCGGCCATTTCGCGGCCTAGCGTACCGGACAGATACACCGCAGAACGGCGCTGCTGCTGCCTGCGCCAGTAGGGATAAGTGGATATGGGCAGGATTACAGCATCGTGGCTGAAGTGCTCGAAAACAGATTTTTCACGCTGCAGCAGATGATTGTAGGCTGCAGGTCTGTAAGCTGTCTGACGACTCCATAGAATGTGATGATGCGCTCTGCTCAGAATGCCAATGGAGTCCAGTTGAACCATGCCAAGTTGCTGTACGCAGTTCGCAAAGTCTGCACTATGACGCTTGCCACAGGGTTTTTCGGCCATACCTTGCAACGTCAGCCACAGGCATCGGGCTTGCTTGTTGGACAGGATGAGCGAGGTTGGGGTCACAGGCAGGCAGGCAGTGCTTTAGAGCGGATCGGTTACACTGCATGGTAACGCGTCGACCGAGGCGCACAACGAAATCATTTGACGGGAGACGATTCATGAGTCTTGTAGGAACACTGGGACGAATAGCGGTAGGTGTTGCATTAGCCAAGGGTGTAGGTGGCATGATGAACAAAGGTGGTTCTGGCGGCGGTCTTGGAGGATTGGGCGGACTGCTAGGCAACGCATTGGGAGGTGGAGCCTCCGGCTCACAGCAGCAACAAACCGGTGCTGGCGGGCTGGGTGGTAGTCTAGGTTCCAATGCAGGATCGGCGGGTGGTCTCGGTGGTCTGGCTGGCGGGCTTGGTTCGCTACTCGGTGGACAGGGCGGCGCAGGTGCAAGTGGTGGTCTGGGCGGTTTGCTCGAGAGTATTGCAGGCGGCTCCAGTAGTGCTTCCGCAGGTGGCTCAGTAGAGCAAGCACCTATTGGTGGCAGCCTGGGCGATCTGCTGAATTCTGCACTGCAAGGCAACAAGATCCCTGAGCCTGAGCCGGCTCAGGAAGATCAGGCTCGACTTCTGATTCAAGCGATGGTCAATGCGGCAAAGTGCGATGGCCAGATTGACCAGCAAGAACAACAGAAAATTGTTGAGCATTTGGGTGAAGAAGTCAGCGACGAAGAGCGGCAGTTCGTCATCAGTGAGATGCAATCACCTCTTGATGTAGAAGGTTTTATTCGCTCCATACCTCGCGGTGCAGAGATGCAGGTGTACATGATGTCTTTGCTGGGCATCAATCTGGATTCTCGCGAAGAAGCCCAGTATCTCGATACGCTTCGCAAAGGAATAAATATGAGCGAAGAACAGTGCAACGCCGTCCATGAAAAGCTCGGCGTACCTACTCTTTACGGTTGACCCTGAAGCCGGAGTCTGCAACGGACTCCGGCCCTGATTACCGGGTTGTTATTGTCAGTAGCCTTGGCTATTGCGATGCACCCGGTATTCACTGCTCTGATGAGAGTGCGCAGCTTCCAGTATTCGTCGGGAACTCTGTCATTCGTTCCACTGTCTGTGGATAAGCGCTACGTCCACTACAATAGTGGGCATATGGCTCAGGAGCGATACATCAAACCATGACAACTGCTGTTGATCAGACTGACCAACTTTCTGGACAGCGCTCATCAAACGATCTGATTGCGTGTCCCGGGTGTGATCTTCTCCATTTTCGGCAAAACCTGCAGATTGGAGAATTTGCGCGTTGCGAGCGTTGTAATGACGTACTGCAGACACGCAAGCCCCACACCATTGATCGATCGCTAGCTTTAGTTCTAGCCTGCATCGCTCTATTGATTATCAGTCTTTGTCTGCCATTCATGTCGCTTTCACGATCGGGCATCGAAAGCACTATTTCGGTGCTTGATGCGGTCGGGGCCCTGTGGATGAGTAACATGCGCTGGCTGGGACTGATGACGCTAGGCTTCATTGTCTTACTGCCGTTAGCCAGATTGTCGCTGCTGGGCTGGGTGTTATGGCGCATCCGTTTCAATCGTAAGCTCAGGCGCTTCACGCCTTTGGCCTTTCGCTGGGCGATCAAACTCGAACCCTGGGCCATGGCAGACATCTTTATGGTGGGCGTGGTCGTGTCTCTGGTCAAGGTGAGTACGCTGGCCAATCTGCAGATTGGTCTTGCGTTCTGGTCGCTGCTGATACTGGTGGCGCTGTCCATACTGATCAATCAGTTGTTGTGTCGGGATTCGGTTTGGTCATACCTGAACAAGGCACAGTGAACGCTCGAGAGGCAGGCTTGAAGTCCTGCATGACGTGCGGAGCTTTGCAGGAGCTGCGCGAGCCGCGACCGTGTCGACAGTGCGGCGCCATTGTCTTGTCGCGCCGTGCCAATAGTCTGCAACGCGTATGGGCTTTTCTGATCGTCGGTATGATGGCCTATATACCGGCCAACATCGCCCCCATCATGCTCACACAGTCTTTCTCGGGCAATACCTCTGATACCATTCTCAGCGGGGTGGTCTCGTTGATTGATAGCGGTAGTGTGGGTGTCGGCCTGATCATATTTTTTGCCAGTATCGGGATACCGATTGCCAAGTTCATGATAATTATCGGGCTTGCCTTGAGTCTGCAGTTCCGATGGGACATGTCTGAACATACGGCTCACCGGCTGCACAAGATAACGGAATTCATTGGTCGCTGGTCGATGATAGATGTCTTCGTCGTGGCCGTACTGGCTGCCCTGATTCAACTGGATTCCATTCTGACAATACTGCCCGGCGCTGGTATCAACGCGTTTGCATTGTCGGTGGTGTTTACCATGCTTTCCGCCAGTTCATTTGATCCACGTCTGTTTTGGGATACCGATAAGCATGTCAGCTAGTTCTGGAAAAGCACCCGCAACCTCACGTATCGAACGAGCTGCGAACCTGTCCGCGAGAATCTCGCTGGCTTGGCTGTTGCCATTAGGGGCGTGTCTGTTTGCCGGGTGGGTGTTGTGGCAGTCCTATATCGAGCGTGGTCCGCTGGTTGAGATAAGCTTCGACAAGGCGGGTGGTGTTACGGCCGGGGAAACACGGGTCAGGCGTAACGATGTCGATGTGGGTCGAGTGGAGTCGGTCAAGCTTGCAGACGATCTCAATTCTGTCATTGTCGGGGTACGGCTTGATCCACAGGTAGCCCCTTATCTGGACGATGAAACACGCTTCTGGATAGTCAATGCGCGTATTAACACCACTGAAATTTCAGGACTGGGCACTTTGCTTTCCGGTTCCTACATAGAAGTGGATTGGGATGACATTCCTGGCGACAGGCAGTACGAATTCGTCGGTCTGCAAGAGCCGCCATTGACCACTCGGGGTACACCCGGATTACGCCTGACACTGAATGCTGACGAGGCTGGTTATATTTACGTAGGTTCACCGGTGTTTCTCCGACAGATTGAAGTAGGGCGTGTAGAGCGGCGCAGATTGAACGAGGATGCAACACAGGTACTGTTCGATATCTTTGTCGAGGCGCCGTACCATAAGAATGTCTATCCGGATACGCGTTTTTACGGTGTGTCCGGTGTGGAGGGCAAGATCGGCTCCGATGGTGCGTCTGTCAGAGTGGAGTCCATTGCGGCTTTGTTTACTGGAGGTATTGCCTTTGATAATCCGCCTGAAGTGACGAATGCGGAACCGGTGAGCAAAACAGGCAGGCGGTATAAACTGTTCGATTCCAGAACAGAGGCACGAGAGAGTCTGTTCGATGGTGAGGATGATCACGAGTACCGCCTCACCGCTCAGTTTGATGGCTCGGTCAAAGGTCTCAAGCGAGATGCACCGATTGAGTACAACGGCATCATCGTAGGCAAAGTGCGTAGCGTGACCGTGAGTTTGCCGGAAACTCCCAGCGCATCCAGTACCGCAATTGTAGTACTGCAATTTCAGCCGCGGCGATTGGGGCTTCAGGATGCCACTCAGGAAGACTGGTATGCAACGGTCGACTCTTTCGTGCAGAGTGGTCTGCGTGTGCAGTTGTCCACCGGTAATCTTCTGACCGGTTCATTGATAGTCAAGCTGGTGACCAAGCCGGATTTACTGAAGGAATCCATGGATTTTTCAGCCAAACCCTACCCGGCAATGCCGGTGGTCGCTTCTAATGTGGAAGCTGTTACAGCGGATGTGGAAGCTTTGATCAAGAATCTCACCGAGTTGCCTCTTGATTCTCTGGTTTCTGCAGCCACTCAGTTGCTCCAGGAGGCACGGCAATTACTGGCCAGCCCGGACATCGCCACTTTACCGGGACAGCTTGCAACGTCTATGTCATCGCTGGCAGATGCAACTTCCACGCTGCCTGCCATGGTGCGTTCACTCACTCTGGCATCGGATAACGCAAACAATGTGCTTGAGGGTCTATCGCCAGATTCAGAAATCTATATAGAGCTCTCTGCAGCGGCAAGAGAGTTACGCATAGCGGCAAAATCGATCGCCTCGTTTGCTGAACTACTGGAAGAGAACCCTAATGCCATACTCACCGGGCGCTGATAATGATTGATATGGACACTACCGTGACGCGGGTCCTTCGTAGCTTCTGTCATCGACATCTCTTGTTGGCCGGGCTTATCGTGGCTTCACTGAGCGCCTGTAGTAGCGGTCCACCGGCCAAACTGTACTTGCTGGAATCCGTATCCACTGATCTGGAAGCGCGAAACCTGAGCGAAAGGCCGGCGTTCAAGTCGTTGGGCATAAGCCTGGTAGAGCTACCGGGCTACGTGGGAGATGCACGTATAACCAGTGTTAATCAGGATGGTACGGTCTCACACGATGACAGGCATCGTTGGGCCGAGGAGCCTCAGGCAGCCATTTCGCGGGTTTTTTCTAACCGACTGCGAATGCGTTCCGGGTCGACAGTGCTGATAGAGCCCTGGCCGCGTGATTTCGCTCCAGCTGCGAGAGTGGAAGTGGTTTTTGCCAAATTACTTCGTGAGCCTCTGGGTGGTGTGGATATGGCGGGTCAGATTTTACTGCTTTCAGGCGATGGTCGTCGATTGCTAAAGGCAGTGCCATTCGAGTTTACGCTCTATGGCCGCGACGTAAACAAGCAGGTGTTTTTTACAGCTGTCGCGCAAGGTATTGATGATATTGCTCGCATGACTATTCAGGCATTAGGCGAATTGGGCTTGAAATCCTAACAACTTACCGCGTGGCGGCTGGGCAGAAAAAGAGCTGGGAGAAAAAGATTGTTGTTTTATTGCAACAGTCGTTGTTTAACCTCTACAATTACCTGACAAGATACATAAACAGGTGAACTCATGAAAAAACTATTAACAGCCGTTGCCGTTGCTGCATGCTGCCTGACAGCTGCTGGTGCACAGGCTCAGGGCAACATTACCAGTGAGCTGGATGCCAGCCTACGCCTCGGACTCGGTTTTACAACGGATCCTGAAGTTGAAATGACGTTCAACAACTACGGCTCACGCTTGCGCTGGAACGGTTCTGCTGACGCGGGTGACGGTCTTAAGGCGATCACGTATCTCGAGTTCGGTTTTGATCAGGATAGTGGTGTCAATAACACACGTCAGGCCTGGCTGGGTGTCGAGGGTGATTTCGGTACGCTTAAGGGTGGTAAGCAGTACAGCGCATTCTATGACGCGGTCACATCTGCAGTGGACATCGCATACTGGGGCAGCTGCTATCAGGAATTTGCCTGCTCACGACAGTCTTCACAATTGAAGTTCACCAGTGCAGGCGAAGGCGATCTGCAGTTCATGGCCTCAGCTCTTCTGATAGATAACGATGCCGATAATGATTTTATTGATGGTCTGGATGTGGGTGCGAAACTGACGTCCGGCGACATGACTATCGGTGTGGGCGCGACCTTACTCATCGGCAACTCAGGTGTCGGGGTGAATTTTTTAGGTGAGCCGGCAATTGTTGATTTCGGCACAGGTATCGGCCTTGGTGTGAGTGCCAGCTTGCCGGTGGGTGAGGGTAACGCCAGTGCCACGGTGCAGCTGGCAAACGACAACTACTTTGGTGGTCAGGACAACGGTATCGCTATAACTGGCACTTACTCCATAGACCAGATGTATGCCGTCGTGGGTATTCGCAACGCCGACAACACGCCTTACAACATCACACTTGGCTACGTAAAGCCAATCATCGATGAAAAAGCCCTCACGTATATCGAAGTGGGTATTGCCGACTCGGATACATTTGGTTCGGAAGTTGACGTGATAGCCCGAGCTGTAATGATCTTCAATCTTGATCTGCTCAGTACTGGCGGGTAAGCCATACTGTTAACTGCAGACCCTTTGTTGGGGGTCTGCCGTTAACTTTAAATGAGCGGGCCTTTATGCAGACGAATGTCGTCAGTTTTTCGAAAAAACTCCAGTACGTTATGCCGGAAAAGGCATAAATTTGTGGTGAGACACGACGTGCAGGCTTTCGACTGGATGCGCTGACAGCTTGTGAGTCTTAAACGTGTTTATTGGGGAAAATTACCCATGACACATGACTCCGGCTGATCATATTATTAGTCAGTTGTATGGATCGAGCGACATGCTCGAGTTCGCAGGGAGCGTCACCACTAACTGAGAAATAAATCGATGATCAATTTTGTACGCAATGTAATGCTGGTGTTTGTACTGTCTACGCCCTTTGCCATAGCCGAGATTCTGCCCAGTGTGGAGAATATCTCGATAGAAGGAGATTTGCTGGTATGGGATAGTGTTGAGGGTGCAACGGGCTATAATATTTATCGCAATAATCGGTACTTCGACACCGTGAAAGGTGGGGAAAATTACAGAATGACACAGCCCGGTACCTACTGGCCGGTTGCATTCGATGGCGCGGGTAATTATGGCTCGCAATACAGTCGCGATAATGCACCTGAGTATACCGGTTCGGAAGACAATGTTTCTGTCACGTACAACTACAGCTCGTCGGTAGTACAGGTCACCTGTCTTAATGTGGGGCCGGGAGAGTCTTGCACGGCTTCATGTGACAGTACAGAGACGCTCTTGTCACCGCCCAGGTATAGCAGTTTCGCAACGGGCGGTGCATGTGCAACATCAGATATTGTCGAAGCGGATGCGTTTGTGAGTAACAGAACATACCAGTGCACGGTCCCTACATTTTCTGGCGAAGTTATCGCACAGGCGGTGTGTTACCACCGTTAGTCTGACTGGATATCCGTCATTCCCTTCTAGGAGTGAATCCTGTATGCCAATCATGGATCTCCGCCTTCGCGGAGATGACGGATTTGTACGTCAAGGTGACGGAACCGTTCTGGGAGGCTACGGAATTGCTCATGGAGATAACGGCTGTTAACACCGTTAGTTTTTAGCGCACTCCTGTAATTTCGTCGATAGCGAGGCGATCCTGTTCTATTTCGCGACGCTCAAGTAGTGCTGACTGCAAACCTTCGCCAGTCTTTATTTGATTCATGCGTTGTCCGACTTGCCTGATTTCTGTATCGAGAGATTTTGCGTGTTGAGCGAATCGTTGCTCGCATATTGCATTGTCGTTATCACCATACCGTTCCACAATCTGTGCGTGCAGTGGATCGCCAAAACGTTTCTCACGTAACTCCTGTTGCAACTGCTTGAGTTGCAGCTTCAGGGCATTCACCAGCTCTTCATGACTGTCGTCAGTCAGGTCGTCGGGTAGTTCACCGACGTGCTCGCAGTACAACGTCAACAAAGTGTTAATGTCCTTTTCCTGTCGCGCCTTCAGGCACTGACTCATCAGAACGTGTTTCTCTGCTTTCAACACTTCGTCCTGTTCACGATCCGGATGTAATACGCGAGCCAGTTGTCTGAATAATCTGTCCACCGATAACCGGTTTTCCAGAACGCTCACGGTTTCATCCACTGTCTCTCGATCTGGCTCATCGTCTTGCGTTGTATCGCTTTGATGATCGCTGTCGTGTGCCGCCTTGTATGAATCGTCGATTGCGGCATCGGGTTTTTTCAGAGTATCTTCTGAGCTTGTTGATTTCTCCGCAGTTGCATTATTCTGGTCAGGGCTCTTCTGGTGCCAGCCAAAATCGAAAACCAGATCGTCGTCGTTCTCGTCGTCGTTCTCTGAGTCGTCTTTGTAGTTCACGTTTTTCGTCCTATCAGCGCCATCACCAGTGGGCCGTGAATCTTCCACAGTATCTGTATTCAGGTGTGAAAAAGTGAACAACGAGTACTGTTGGGCAAGTCGTGCAAGCTGGTTCTCGATGGGGCCATCGATACTGATCAGATCTGACCATTGATCCAGCAATGCAGTGCGATCAGAATGATTGACGAATGGATGATTAGTCAAAGACTGTAGATTGTCAGTTATCCAGAGCCCGATCAGTGAGCGATCTGCCAATGTGTGATCAGTGTTTGCAAACTGGCTCATCAGTGCGTCGGTGAGTTCGCTGTAGGCAGCTGTCATGCGATGTTCGCGGGGCACAATAAGTTGCTGGAAGAGCGTATCTACCTGGACTATTCGAGCCTCCCACTGGATTAGCTCTTCGCGCGTCTTTCGTATTGCTTCCCACAAATTAAGGTGCCGACTGGCAGCTTTAGACTGACCGGCCTTGCTTTTGGTTCCACTTGCGCGTTGTCGTATCAGAGCATCGCGATTACGTCTTGCTGATAGGCGGCTAAGGGGCATGGGTGGTCTGGTATTGAAAGTATATCGTCATGATGGTGAAAACGAGGTTATCAAGTGCGGTTGACGTATCGTTCTAGTGATACGCTTACGCGGCTAAGCGCCCGGTATCAACCGGAGCACATGTCATTCTACCGGTAGTTAATATGTCTCGTTGGCAGGCCAATTTACTGTTGCTCGTTGCAGGTGCTACCTGGGGCATGGGATTTGTGGCACAGGCCAGTGCCATGGATAGCATAGGACCGTATCTTTTCATTGGTTTGCGTTTTTTAACGGCCGCTATTGTGGTGTTGCCCTTTGCGCTTCGTGAAGCCCAGAAATCCTCAACGTTCACCACCAACATAAACACGCAGAGTGAAAAAAAGACAGCGTGGTTGTCTTTGACGATTGAGGACATTGGAAAATTCTCATTGATTGGCCTGAGTCTGTTTGCTGGTATGGCGGCACAGCAGGTTGGTCTTCTGACAACATCTGTTACCAATTCTGGATTCCTTACTGGGCTCTATGTCGTTTTTACGCCATTCCTAGGCATTCTTCTGTTCCGTAACATGCCACACCCGGTGACCTGGGTTGCGGCTGTATTGTCGTTCACCGGTATCTTCTACCTTGCGGGAGGGGATTTGGCTCAGTTGGTCATGGGTGATTTTCTGACTATTCTGAGTGCTGGGTTCTGGGCGTTACAGGTTGTGCTTATTGCGCGTTTCGTCGGTCAGTCGGAGCGACCGCTGGCGTTGTCGCTAATTCAGTTTGTTGTAACCGCTGTGCTGGCCTTGTTCATTGCCTTGTTATTTGAACCTATAGTGTGGAGCTCAATAGTCGAGGCTGCTCCGCAAATTCTCTATGCGGGAATCTTTGCCAGTGGGCTGGCATTTACGCTGCAGGTCATTGGTCAGCGCTATACCAGCGCACCGCAGGCAGCCATATTCCTGTCTTCTGAAGCTCCCTTTGCAGCTATCTTTGCCTACCTGTGGATGGATGAGCGTATTGCCACGGTCGGGTTTATAGGCTGTGCCCTTATTTTTATAGCCATGCTAACGGTTGAGCTCGTGCCGTTATGGCTTAACCGGGCTAGTCGAGCACAAGCATCTGGCCAAAAGGCACAGGGCGAGCACTAGCGTCTTCCGGAACCGCCCAGATCACAGGCCAGCTCCGAGGTTCCCCTGCTGGCCCGTCAAGATCAGTCAGGAAAACACCGATATCCGGTTTGAGCTCACTAGCGGCGTCGAGTAGTGGTGCAAAGCGGGTCCCACCACCACCGCTGAATTCAATATCGCGTAACGGCTTGCACCCTGCCTTGAGCCTGACTTGCTGACGCACTGTATCGTCACCGACGATCAGGAATACATCGGCCCGATGAATGCGCATCATGCGATCAATCTCGTTGGCGAAACGCTGCATGAGCGAATTCTCCACAGACCCCGATACGTCTACCAGTATGCATAGTCGAGGGCACTGTCGAGCATGGCTTAATCCGGGTTGCCATGGCATACGGCGTCCTGATGAGGTTCGACCCTGATTGGCAATCCAGCTGCGGTTGGGTCTGGACCAGTTGATGTCAGTTTTCTGTGCAAGGCTGCGTTGCAACCGTGTGCGCAGTATCTGTTGCCAAAGTGTGCGCGCAGGTTTGTTGTCACCCAGCAACTGGCGCATCAGCGACTGGCCACTGTCTGCTGTGTGTGCTCTGGATAATCTCTCAGACCATTGTTGCTGTTGCTCAGCAGTTTGCTCGGGAGACATATTCTCATCAGGTACCAGATCCCGATTCAGTGTGGCTGCCAATTGTCTGGCCGCTACAGTCTTTGGGCCATCCCGGTTCAGTTTCTCAATGTGGCTCGTCAGAGTACTCTGTGACGCACTGGAGTTGTCTTGTGACTGACGACCAGACTCGGTTGATGTACTACCGGCATTGTCTCTATCGTCTATGGCTCGGTACAGTGCTTCGGTATCCCACCGATGCAAGCTGACTTCCACAGATTCCTCAATGCCAAGCAGCCGTAGTAACACCGTATCCAGAAAAACACTACCCGATGGCAGACTAAGCCATTCCAGATGAGACAACGAGGAGTTGACGATGGCATCGGCGCAGAGAGCGAAAAGTTCTGCGTCCAGATCGCCGATTTTGTCAGCCAGATCGCGCTCACGTGCAACATGGCGAAGCGCAACATGCAATACCTGATGCGCAACAAGTCCGGTTTGTTCACTCAGGGATTTTTCTTCAAATGCTGCGCCATAGAAGAGCGTAGTACCGTCGTTGCCTATCATCCAGCGCTTTTTGAAGCCTGCTGAATGAGCCCAGTAGGCGCGAGCAGGTGCTGTATCGACATTACGGTGCTGCATCCACAACGCAAGACCGCCACTGGCCGGTGCATATTCAACCAGACGTTGAATGGCGCGTGTGCCACGATGTCCCTGTGCCGAAATCTGGTAGTCAGTGCTCATTGAACGTATCAGAGACCTGTATCGGCATGTTGCTCGTTATAACGTAGCCAGGCAGGGCTGCTGATGACGACATCATCGTTGCCTGCTTCCAGTGTGTTCTTCAGTATCAGCTCCATGGCAAGCGTCTGTGACTCACGCACTGGTAGGGTGCCTTTCATGTCAGTGAACTGCTCAACGATTTCCAGCGTGCGATGTATACGAGCAGAGTCGGTAACCGCTGAGGCCAGGCCATAGACAAGGCCATAGAGACCATCGAGCGTTGAGGGGAGCAGGGCGGCGGTTTCAGGCCCTGCGTTAGCTTCCAGTAATTCTCGAACGTTGGCACCAGATTGTATTTCGCGAATAGCGGCAATAAATTCAGCGGCGTTTGCAGCACCTATTCGTCCTTGTATGTAGATCTTTTTAAGCGGTTCATCCAGCGCTGATTGCAGTATCCGTGATACGTCTTCCCAGCCGCGCGGACTGGCACCTGTCAGATGATCCTGCGCCAATTGGGTGGCTGTATCGTCTAGTTTGTCTGGTCTGACTTGCAAGTACGCCATGACTTCCGGCGCCAGTGCGTTTTTCAATGCATAGTCCAGGAATGCATTGAGAACACTTTGCACATGAAAGTGGAACATACGATCCGCCAATGCTGTTCCCATATCATGACTGACCGCACCGTGAAAGGCTGCGTTGCCCGCGGCCACGATCATCCATCCATCCGGTAGGCGATAATCCCCTACGCGACGATCAAGAATAAGCGAATACGCTGATGTTTGCAGACGCTGATCCGCAGCAGTTAGCTCATCGAGAAACAGAATGCCAGCGGGTTGATCGGCTGTGGGCAGAAACTCAGGGGCAAACCAGACAGTTTTCTTAAGCTCATCATCGGCAAACAGAGCGCCGCGTAGATCGACCGGTTCGATAGTGGTCAGGCGTAAATCAACTAGCGGAACACCAGCTTCCGTTGCCACCTGATTGACCACGGATGATTTGCCCACACCTCGTGTGCCCCACAGCATGGTTGCCCGTGAACGCAGTGTGTCATCCCGGAATTGAGCCAGCAGCGCCGTACGGACGGTGTCTACCGCAACTGAAGGGATATTCAAAGGTGTTGCATTCATGTGTCGATTTTGCCAGTTCCAGTTGCCCAGTAATGATCGGGTATCGGTGCAGGTTTTGCAGGAATTTCCATAACAGGAATTTCTCTGGCTGTGATGACCACAACGCCTACCATGAGTAGCGGTGTCAGTCCCAGTGCCAGTGGATGCATCGCCATCTCGCCGCGAGAAACGAGAAGCCAACTCAACGGCATCATCGCCAGTATGGCGAGAAATACCATCAGCGGCTGCAGTCGTCTGAAGTAGACTTTCCATCTTTCTCTGTGTAGGCGCTCGTGATAGTTCGCAGGCGCCTCGTGCAGGCTTTGGTGCAGGTGCTCAACAGCTTGCAGGACATATTTTTCGGCGCGCGGCGTACGGGACGGCTCACTGCCCAGTGTTCTCAGTACGCCTTTCCAGTGATCGCCCTGATATCGTAAAGGGCGCCACTGCGCGCCGAGGACCGCCAGGAAGTCTTCCGGGAGTCTGGTAACTGTCGGAGAGTGGTTAGCGACATCAATGTCCACTTGCGGCTTCACCGTAACAGCGTTGTGAACATCGGTAGCGTTGCGTCTGGCAGCGCGATGCAAGAGGGGTAGATCCTCTCCACTGGCCAGTGTCTCTGGTAAGTAGGCTGCAATCTGTCTGCCGAGAATGACTCGAACATCAGCTGGCATGGCACCACCGGTACTGGTGTCAACGCGAAGTTCCAGTCCACCGGCATGGCAGCAGGCATACTGCAAACGGGTTCCGACATTATTGTCGTGATCTTCACGAATGGATCCCAACGAGTAACTCAACGCAATGAGTTGCCCATCCTGACACTGCATCTGGCGTTCCTGTGGGATCGTGTCGAAAGCGTCGAGTGTTTTTTCCAGATCCGTGGTGGCTGCCTCAAGCGTTGCGACAAGGCCACTGGCATGTATCAGTACACGGGAAAGCTGGTGCCTGCGTTCGGTGCCGAGCTGTACGGAATGGACGCAGCTGATCAGGGGGGAAAAGCTCTGTTGCGCCTTGAATTCAATATATCGCTCCGATCGGTCAGAGCGAGCCATGTCGACACTCAATCCTCGGCTGCTCAGCGGACTCGCGAGACGGAGGATGTCGTGGTGGGTGAGTGGGGGAGCCGGCATCAGGATTTATATTTCCTCTAAGTGTATGATTGTCCAAAGTAAATGTAGTGCGGCACCCCGCGTGTAGCTGGCGAAGTGGGCTGGTCAGTAAAATCCTTTGCTGTCCGGGTTGTCAGCTAAATGCCACACTTTGTCATCAAACGTCCACCCCGTCGCTACTTTCCTCTTCTATCATCTTAAGTCGCAAGGGAGATTGAATACGGACGTATGTCGGAACCGGAAACACAAATTCAACAGGATACGAAAGATCGCATCTCGATGGCGCGCATGTTGTGTGTGCTGGGGATGATCTTCGTGCACGTTCCTGATGGGCTGTCGGGTACCCCGATCTATTCGTTCAACACCGCTAGTCTCAGTTTTTTTCTGGAAGGTTTTCTGGTCGAAGGTCCCGGGCGAGCCAGTGCCGCATTATTGAGTATAGTTTCCGGATACCTGGCGGCGACGGCGTTGGCGCGCAGTGGTGCCACAGTGAAAGGTCTATACAAGAAGAGGTTCGAGTCCATCGTGACGCCAATGGTGTTCTGGGGTGTCCTGACCTGCGTCGTTTATCTGGGTGTCTCACTGATCAGACCCACCTTTCTGGCAAGCGCCAATTCGCTGCTGGATGTATTGAACTTTGTGTTCTTTTTTACCGAAATGCCGCTCGGTGCAACCATGCATCTGGCATTTTTAAGAGACCTGTTCGTCTGTATCCTGCTCTCACCGGTGTTGTTAATCGCTGTACAGCGTATGCCCTGGGTCTTGCTACCCATGTTGGCGCTCTTTTACCTTTTCAGCCACGATCAGAATTCAATAGTTATTCTCAGACCACTGATTCTGTTCGCCTTCACTATTGGCCTGCTACTGGCAGTTCGGCAGGTGAATCTGAAAGCGCTGGATCAGTATGGCCCTGTATTCATCGCGCTAGCGGTCGTGGCTACTGCACTCATCATGATGGTAAACGGTGGGGCTGCCGCTGGTTTAGTCCAAACCTTTGACACTCAAGGTATGGATTTCAAGGAAATCGTGCTGTATCCCGTGAGTCGCCTGTTTGGTTCTCTGGCCATCTGGACGCTGATTCCCATGTTCATGGGGGGCCGATTCCAGTCACTGATCCTGAAATTCTCACCTTATCTGTTTGCTGCTTTCTGTAGTCACTATCTGATGCTTACGCTGTTGTACTTCGGCCTCTGGCAGCCGGTGTTTGGTGATCGCTCTTCACCCGTATTTTTTGTCTGGTTCCTGGCTGCCCCGATTACGGCGATGGCTATTGCCGTATGCATCGTCAAGATCGCTGCTAAAGTCGCCCCCCCGCTTGCCACCATGATCACTGGCGGCAGAGTTCGGACGCCACAGCTTTCCTCTCCAATCAAAGATCGGCAACGACAGGGATTGGCGCTGGGCGCATGGTTGATGACTCTGCGCCTGTTTGATTCGCTAACACGATCTCCGGGCACAGCCATCCGGGAATGGTGGGCTGCAAGCCGTCGTTTACTACTGGGTCGGCGCTAGTTGAGAAAACCCCGGCCATCCTGGCCGGGGGTATGCTTCCTTGCAATGGATATCGACGGAGCCAACCTGCGAATGTGTGTGGTTCGCTTCCCTGATTGATAGTGGCAGTCAATCCGTTGCCTCTCCGTCTTTATGTTCTTCCGTGAACAGAAAACAGTATGTGCAATACCGCAGGCAGGCTCAATCGGAAATCCCTTATTTCAGCGTCAGATAGGCGCTCTTTTTAAGTCGGAATTTTCCTACCGCAATTAGATAAACCCAGTGCTTGATCTGAAATGGAATACACGTGGTAGTAATTGGCCCCTTCGCGTGCAAGATGATCAATTATTCAGGTGATGTCCTGTGCAAGGTTCATCTGAACTTGTGCGCGGTGAGTACTGACGCTCATGCTATTGATGGGCAAAGAGTAACGAGGCATAGCTACGGGGCACTCCAGATCGAAACAGATTCAATCTGTAATACCCTGTAACAGCTTACGATGAGAGACTGTTCACAGGAAACAGCGAATCGTACACGCATGCCAAACACTCCGAAAGCCGAACCTCGAACAAGCTCTGAGCGCATACGAGTACATCAGCGTGAAATATTGTCTGATCAGTGGGCTCGTCTGGAATCTGTAGAGTTTGATTATCTGCGAAGCGATGGTGAGTGGCAGAGGCAGAAACGCGAGATTTACCACCGTGGGCATGGCGCTGCGATTCTTTTGTATAACCTTGCCAGCAATGAAATCGTCTTGACTCGGCAATTCCGTTTTCCTGCCTGGAGTTTGGGGGGAGATGGTTTTTTACTGGAAGTTCCGGCAGGAATCATCGAAGGCGACGATCCTGCACAAACCATACAGGCAGAGACAGAGCAGGAGACAGGCTTCTTGATTGGTGAGCCAACGTTTCTATTCAAGGCCTATGCAACTCCAGGTTCTGTCACCGAACAACTCCATTATTACGCAGCGCCGTTTGACAACGATCAGCGCCCGGGTACTGGTGGTGGTCTTGAAGAAGAGGGTGAAGACATCGAGGTAGTTGTTGTGAATTTACAGCAGGCGTTCGAATGGGTAATGCAGGGTAAGATCGAGGATGCCAAGACGATAATCCTCATACAGTACGCTCAGCTGCACATTTTTGGTAATCCTACCCACTTGACACCCGTGTAATTAACAAAGTGGTACCGCTTTATTGCAGTTGTGTAAGGTAAAATAGCGGAGTAACGGTATTATCGACGTCAATAACATGACAATGTCAAGTTTTCCCGACTAGGCGTCAGGTAACTTGCATAGCGAGATAATCACCGATCTTTTGAAAATGCACTATTACTTTAAGGGTAAGCGGTGCAATTGAACGACTCTCGTGGAGAAATCATGACGGATTCAGTCTTGAACAGATTTACAGCAGTATCAGCAGTGGCATTGAAAAGCACTGTCGCCAGCGTTGTAATCGGGCTTGCGGCCACGGGCACCAGCTTCGCTTCCGGGCAGGTCACCAGCATCCAGACCAGCACGCAGCCGGCTACCGCTTTTACCTATACCGCTGATGGTGTTGAGTACCGGTGGGGTATGGGCCTTAATCAGATAATGGAAGGCTTCGCCACCACCGATGGCCACGCGTATACCTACGCGATGTCGGCAAACCGTGTCGAGCTCATGCGCGACGATATCGTGGGTGTAACCACTGGTGAGCCTTGCGGTATCTTTGTTGAACGACTGTCAGATGGTGAGTCGCAGCGTACATTCGCTGCGGACTATCCCAGTGATGGTTCGGGTACTGGCAACTGCGATCTGGCGAGTATGCTTGCCAGTCGCGTACTGAACCGAGGCGCAGTTGATCTGTTTTCCAACAAATTGCCCGATGCGAAAAACATAGAACGACTGGACTACGTATTTGACTACGGAGTACTGGCACCTTTCAGTGCACAGGCCATGGCGCTGGCTGGACACGTAGCGTCTGAGAAATCCAGTAACAACCCTGTGAAAATCGCTGCAATCCTCGAGCTTGACGTGCTGGGACAACCAGCTGCTTACGGACCTCTACAGCTGGTCAGACCCAACGGTTGTTCAGATCCTGCGCTGTGTTACGGCATTACAGATATTCAGCACACCTATTCATTCCTGCAAAATGATTTCAATGAGCCGCAGAGCTTCCCTGTAGAGACAGAGCGCTCAGTGGAATCGGTTGGTATGGCATTCATCTCCGTGAATGATCTAGGCCTGAATGCAGGTCAGCGGTACTACGGATTCTCGTTTTTTGCCGATGATGTAGACGTTGCGGAAGGGCATAATCCGATTGATCCTTCAACATTTCCAGACGACACGTCAGACGACAATATTGTTCTGGGAGACGACGCTGACGTCTATGGCGGCCTGTCAGGTTACTTTATCGCCGATTCGGTTACGGTGAGCACCGGGGCTGTTTTCAACGACACCAACGGTAACGGCGTGCCCGATGACGATGAAGCGGGTATCAGCGATATCAGCATAACCCTCTACGAAGATGTGAATGGCAATGGCATCCTCGATGCGGACACCGACAAAAGCCTGGGTGATTCCATCAATACGGATATCAACGGTAATTTCCTGCTGCCAGGCCTGCCCGACGGCAACTACCTGGTAATAATGGATGAAACTGATCCGGAACTTCCACCCGGACTCGTCAGTGCGCCGGGTAGCAACCCTGTTGCTTTGATCGTTTCTGGCATGGATCCAGAGCCTGCCTACTTTCCGTTTGTAAACCCTAACGGGAATGGTGGTGCCGATGGTGGTGCTGATGGAACCTTCGACGACGGTGAAACTGACGCTGGTGGTGGTGATGGTGGTACCGCTGATGGTGCTACCGGAGGTGGTCCGGATGGCACTGGCTCTGGTACAACCGATGGTATTTCCGGAGGCGCTACTACAGGTGGTTCAGATGGTGGTGCCGATGCAGGAACTGCTGACGCTGGCGGTGCCGATGCAGGAACCGCTGATGCCGGTGGTGCCGATGCAGGCACCGCAGACGCTGGTGGCGCTGATGCGGGAGCCACGGATGCCGGTGGTGCAGATGCAGGCACCGCAGACGCTGGTGGCGCTGATGCGGGAGCCACGGATGCCGGAGGCTCAACAGCCGGTAGCACCGACGGAACTGAAGACGATGGTCCAAACAACAATAAGGTGACAACGGCTGTCGATGACGACTTTGTGATCAATCAGGGTGCGTCGGATACCTTTGATGTACTAGCCAACGATATCGATGCCGCTGGTGGCGGACTCACTTTGGTAAGTGTTTCCGATTCGCCGAATGCCACAATAACGATTGTGAATGGTCAGATTGTCTATACGCCCAACTTTGGTTTCTATGGTCCGGACACGTTTATGTACGTTGTTGAAGACGCCGATGGAACCCGTCAGACAGGCACCGTGAACGTGGACGTCACTCGATTCAGTGATCTCAACGGCAACAGAGTTAATGACTTTGCCGAATGCGGTTGTTCTGATCTGACCTTGCAGACCGGTGTGAACGGATCCGGTATTGGTCAGCTATCTTTGCCAGGCATCCTGGCTCTAATGATGGGGGTCTGGATTCGAAGACGTTCAAATCCTGCAGTGGCACAACAACGCGCAGGCAAGCTGCCTACGGGAGCAAAGCAATGAGAAATCGCAGCTTTATTGCCAACTTGGCAAAATTGAATAACGCAGCTGCGAAGTCAATAGTCCTTCCGCTGGTCACAGCGGTGGTTGTTGCACTAACCAGCGGAAGCGTAGCCAACGCGGAAGAGAATTCAGGAAGCACGAAGTTCTCCAAACGCCTCTATATAAATGGTGGTGTTGGCGTAACTCAGGTGGAGCCCGAGTCACCTTCAGAGGCACTGACGATTAGTGAGAACAGCTCTACTGGTGGTCATCTCGGTATCGGATACGACCTCAATAGATTTCTGACTGTGGAGGGTTACGTCGCTGATCTGGGTGAGGCCGACATTGATTTTCTAGGCGCAGCCGCTGGCACGGTTGGTTATCAGGTTTTTGGCCTGAGTCTTCTTGGTTATGTGTTCAACACACAGAGCGGGTTCAGTCTGGGTGATGGGGACACAAACGGGTTGTTTCGCCGTGAAGGGTTGTCCTTGTATGGGCGAGCTGGACTTGGACACATGCGCAATGATTCCGAGCAGGTCACATACCTGCGAGACTATCCGTCGCACGCAGCATTCGGTGTTGGTCTTGAATACGGCTTTCAAAACGGGTTTGCACTGCGAACCGAACTCATGAGTATGGATACGGATGCCAAGTATTTGAATGTTGGTGTCCTCAAGCGTTTTGGCGGGGTGGCGGTGCCTGCGGCAATTGTGCCCGCAGCGGTTGCAACCGTCGAGCCCAAGGCGCCTGTAGCGCCACCGGTCCAGACAGCTGCACCACTGGTTCCACCCTACCTCTATTTCCAGTTTGATCTCTCGGAGCTGACTGCCGATGCCCGGCAGAAGCTGGATACCTTCGCTGCTGCTGTCAAGAACGACGATCGGACATTTTTCGTTAATGGGCACACCGACTGGATAGCGCCGGAGCAATATAACATGAGTCTGTCTGTCCGCCGTGCAGAAGCGGTAGCCAACTATCTGGTCGGCCAAGGCATCGACCGGAAGCGGATAACGACGATGGGGTACGGTGAAACCCGTCCCATTAGTAATAATAATACCGAGAATGGCCGTACTCTTAATCGGCGAGCTGAGATACAAATGCGTTAGAGTGGAGCTGTAAACTTTTGAAAGGGAGTTCAGTGGGTGTTGAAAATTTCCGGTAGTACTCTTGCGTTTGTGGTTGTTTCCTCATTGATCCTGTCAGCTTGTGGCGGATCATCGTCCGGATTGCCGAGGGATGACGACCCCACTCCCGGACCGATCGTAAACCCCGGGCCTCCGGTTGTCATCGATGATGAAGTACAACGCCAGGACTTACGAGAGGACGATGAGCTCTTTGCTTATCGCTCCACCAGCCCTTACGCCAACGTGCTCAAAGACTGCGCCTTGATCGAATCAGCGGACGATGCCTGCACTCTGAGTACCCTGCCATTCATCAGGCAGGTCGCCACTACAGTTAGCCGGTCGGATGTGATGGACCGTTTGCTGGTCACTCACAACTGGATGGGGGAGCGGTTTGAAGCGCTGATTGATGCAGCTCCCGACAATATGATTCCACTGTTCGGCTCAATAACCTCGATTAGCATAGGCAGTAAAATCCGGCCCTCCAATTATTGGACAGGCACAGGTGCCATTCAGCTGGATCCGGAAAGCCTCTGGCTGAGCGTGGCCGAAAAGGCCAATGTATCGATAGAAGAAGATTACCGCAGTGGTTTCGGAGCAGATTTACAGTTCTGGGCTTTTGGTACGCTGCGCGATGGCGACAAACCCGCCATTACCTATTTCAATCTGACCGATACTGAGGAGCGGACGCTCGACGATATAAAATTCCCGATGTATCGATTGCTCTATCATGAGCTTGCTCATGCAGTGGATTATCTGCCTGCAGCCAGCGTGGCGACGCTGGATGAAACCAGAACACCAAATTCAGCGCTGAACAGGAACCGACGGTTCTTTCTATCGGAAAGACTCGTGAACGATTTGCCTCTTTATTCGAACACAATGTACAGGCTTGGTCAGGTCAGTTTCAAAGGAGAGGATGCCACCGAGGCACAGAAATCTCTGACACCTTCTGACGTGGGCGCAGAGATGGCAAACGATGGAGCCATCAGGTACTACGGATACAGTACGACCCGGGAGGATTTCGCTACGTTGTTTGCGATTTCGATGATGAAATTCAATTTCGGGCATGATTATCATATTGCCTACGTTCAGAAACCGGTAGACGAGACGGATTACGCGTGTACCGAGTTGACCGTTGGTTGGGGCTCTCGCAATCGTATGGCAGATTCACTGGTTATCCCGCGTGTCAGATGGGTATTCGAATCAATTTATGGTTCCAGCGATGAATTCGAGCAATTTTTTGCTACAGACTCAGGATTTAGTGAACCCATGACGCCCGGCGTAGACTGGTGTACAAACCGGGACGGTGGCAACGTGACTGATGCATCATTGAGAGGCAGAAGCCTTCAACAGATGACGGCAGCCGACGCACGCCAGGCAGAGTTCAAGCAACTTGAGATGGAGCGTCTGAGTCACACCCATTGATGCAGTACGTGACCCGACACCATCCGAAGCACTCAAGCAAATACCCACACTAATGCACGGACAATGAGATGTTGAGTCAGCTTGTCAGCAAAATATCTGCGGCACTGGACCCTGCTGGAACAGCCGCCGTTGAGTCACTTGATATAGAACGTGTTACCGCTTTGCTGCTGGTAGAGATTGCCAGAGCTGACCACGACATCGAGCCAACCGAACGACTCGCCATAGTGAATGCGTTAAAGCAGTCCTCTAGCCTGTCTGCCACTGAAATAGATGATCTGGTAGCAGAGGCGCTTGCGGACGCTGACCATGCCGTCTCTTTGTATCAGCACGTGCATCTCGTGAATGAGAATTTCAGTCAGCAGGACAAGCGGGCTCTTGTGGAACAGATGTGGCGAATTGCGTTTGCTGACGGTAACGTTGATGGCTATGAGGAGTACACCATCCGTAAACTGTGCGATTTACTCTACGTAAAGCATCGGGATTTCATGCAGGCAAAATTACATGTCATGGAACAATCCTGACAAACTGTCGAGTCTCGAGATAACGATGCGATTGTGTAGCACAGGATTCGGGCATGGTACTACTGCGGTCGATGCCAGAGCCAAGAGCAGGTAGTCTCCAGTGAGCGTGCTGTGGGAACACCAAACTCAAGACACCCATTATAGTGTCCGGCAATCAGGTGCTTCGATAAGGCTCTACAGCAATCGTGTTTTCCACAGCCAGTGGAATCCGGATAAACCATTTGCCGGTGGCGTATGGGATTGTCTGAGCCTGCCGGTGTTCTACCGCCCCGAACAGGACACCCAGCGAATACTGTTACTGGGTGTCGGGGGAGGGGCCGTGATTCGTCAGTTGCAGCAGCTCGTCGATTTCACAACGCTGACAGCCGTCGAAATTGATGAACAGCACCTATCCATTGCAACCCGCTGGTTCGGCGTTGACGATGCAAGAGTGTCTCTGATTCATGCTGATGCTATTCGCTGGTTAGCTAACTATCAGGGACCACCGTTCGATATGATTATTGATGATCTGTTTGGTCATAGCGAGGGCGAGCCTCTGAGAGCCTGTGAGTTAGCGCCATTGTGGACCTCCTGCCTCTATCAGCATCTGCAGCTGAATGGAACGCTAGTCGTAAATTGCGTGGATTCACGTGAGCTTAAACAGGCAATTCCGGTGCTTGGCGATAGTGGCTTTAGCTGCGGATATCGCTGGATGCTACCCACCTATGAGAACGCAATAGGTGTTCTCAGTCCCTCAGATTTCAAGGCTCGAGACTGGTCCAGACGTCTGGAGTCGAGTGGACTGAGTGCGGAAAGCCAACGTCAGGCACGTGCCACCATACGGCGACCGCTCCGCGGTCTCGTTTAGCAGGGCACCCTACACTAGGCCAGTAACCTTACATGAAGCTGTAGGACAACTGAGCGCCGGCTTCCAGCGAATCAGTGCCGCTGAGTCTGCCGCCGATTTGCAGAGGTCCCAGACCAAAGCCCAGACTCAATGCAGTACTGTCTTTAGAGCGAGATGCATCGGTGCTGATGCCACCTCGAATAGCCATCTTGCGCGTTCCAAATTCAACCCCCAGAGCAATTTTCTGTGTTTCAAAGTTATCCACTTTGGCTTCGTTCAATGCAAGATCTCCCGTGACGCTCAGCATGCCTCTCTGATACAGACCACCTATGATCAGTTGTGGTGTGGTTTCGAATTCGAAACCATCATCGGTCTTGATGGATTCAGGCACGACGTTACGCAATACGGCAGCGACTCGAATGGGCAATTTTTTTACAGCCATCGACGCACCGATATCGAAAGTGAAAGAGTTCTCTGACACTTCGCTGTCTTCAAAACGATCAGCAATGGGATCGGAGCCATCGACGAACTCGTCGACGACGCTGACATCCAGATTGTAAGCTAGCAGTGACGAGAACTTGGGCGTAATGCCAGTATCAATATCGATACCCTTTACGACAAACGTCTTGGCAATACCGATACTTAACTGTGTTCGTATCAGCGCGTTACCATTGCCTTCCGACTGAAGGACGTCTTCAGGTTGCTGAACGCCAAGTGGAATTCCCAGCTCGCTAGCCTCCAGATAGGTAGAGTTTCGTGCTTCATCCAGCGTTAACGTGTCGTTGTCGAGCAAATTGGCGAACTCGCGGATGTAGTCGAGATCGTTTTCTGCAATTTCAGGTGTGCCTGCACCGGTACCCATGACTCGAAGGTTTACTGCGACCGGATACGCCGGTTTGGTGAATGCCATCCCGAAGTCAGCTGATGCTTGAATATCAAGGGTTTCATCATCAACAACATCAATGACATCCAGTAATTGACTAGCCAGATCGGACAGAGGTTGAGTACCGTCGACACAAACGTCATCATCAGCACCGAACAGGGGATTACACTGAATCTGCTTGTTGCTGATGATATCGATTTCGCTTTCGATATCATTGATGAGCCCTTTGTTGTCATCGTCTGTCAGGGTATCGATGGCTGCGCCGGTATCGCGAATCTCACCTGCAAGGCCAATACGAAAGTGGATAGTCTGAGCAGCGCGTTGCATGGCCATCATGGAGGCCGGATTTTCGATCGCACCATGGACGCCTTGTCCGTTGGCAATTGCTGAGCCACCCAACGCAATGGATCTTGCATCGCTGGCCAGGGCAGTTGAACTGCAGGCGCAGATCGCAACCATCACAGGAACAACGCGAAAAAATACAGACATTTCTACCTCTCAGGATACAAACTCGTCGCACAGTCTTTGATTTTTACGTGTGCGAGTTGGATAACAAGACCCTACACCCTGCATTTACCGTACCCGCAAACAGTGGTGCAGGTTACGCGAAAATGGTGAATCAGGTTCGCCTGAAACTTGTCAAATAACCATGGCAGGCGTGTCGTCAGGTGACGATTCTGTGGCTGCTACCGCCGCGTTGATAATAGCCTGACGTACCTGTTCTCCCAGTAGTGCGCGAGCCTCGGTTTCCATGTTCAACATGGTCACAGTGGGCCTGAGAGTGTTGTCATGCTCTTCCAGATACTCCTGCTTTATCAGGTTTTTTATGAAGGCCTGATGCAGGTGCTTGTCGTAAAGATCGCCTGCTTGCTTGCCGTGGGTTCTGGCAAGACGTGCAGCACTGTTTTCGCAACGCATCGCTAAACACTCTCGATCTACTGAACCGCCGGGCGCTTTGGCCAGAACGCAGGCAAACAGATAGTACCGTTCCAGTGCCGGTGTGACCACTTGCGCCAGCCGCATCAGCGAGACGGCTTCAGAGGAACTAACCGGTGCCCGGCGCCACGTGTCGTTCTCTTCCGATAACAGTCCTGCAATCCTGAGTGCATCCACCGACTGATCGATAGTGTGGTCGTCGACGTCCGTGTTGAGAAAGAGCTCACCTTGAAGAAAGGGAAACGTCAGTCTGACCAGTTTTCGCAGATCCTGATTGGAGCGTGTACGATTGTTGGTGAATGCGGCTGCCACCAGAGAGGGGAGCGTTAGCAGGTGAAGTATGTTGTTGCGAAAATAGGTCATGGGTGCTGCCTGACCACGTCTCAGGCTGATCATGGGACCAATCGCATCGGCTTGCGTTTCGATGAATTGCAGTCGCGTGCCATGTTCAATCAATTCGGCCGCGTCAATCTCCGGAACGACGACCATTGAGCCAAGGTGGGTTGCCTTGAGCAGCATCTGATACAGATCTATCTGCTGCATGAGTTCCTGACGACTGATACAGCCGTTGGGTGTGGCCAGCAGTGTGGTGGCCAGGAGACTAATGGGCGTAACACTGGCTGCCTCATTAATGGAGCGCATGATCTGTGTGCCCAGATCGTCGATCACGGGTTTGATCCAGGCAGGTCGATCATCAGCTACCGGCAAAGATCGCCAATCGGGCTGATGTTGATCAAGCAAGGTGTTCAATGCAATGGGTTGCCCGAAATTCACATAAACGCGGCCATAGTCTTCACGCAATGTTCTTAACGACTTCAACAACGCAAACACGGACTCGCGCTGTTTTTTACCGCCAGCCAGTTCACTGGTAAAAGCGCGACCTTCGAGCAAGCGTTCATAACCCAGATATATCGGAATAAAGACAACAGGCGTTTGAGTGTTGCGCAGATAGGCATGTGCTGTCATGGCCAGCATCCCACCCTTGGGCGGTAACAATCTGCCGGTACGACTACGACCTCCTTCAACAAAATATTCCAGCGCGTTGCCGCGTTGCAGGATCTCCTTCAGGTAGGCACTGAAAACAGCGGCGTACAACGGATTACCTACAAAGCTACGGCGTAGAAAGAACGCACCGCCACGCCGAAGAAGACCACCGACGATAGGCAAATTAAGATTGATGCCTGCTGCAATATGCGGTAATGAAAAACCCTGCATATACAGGATGTAGGACAGCAGCAAGTAGTCGATGTGGCTACGATGGCAAGGCACGTAAACCAGTTCGTTACCATCAGCAACAGCCTTGAGTCTATCCACACCAGCCAGCTCTACGCCATCGTATAACTGATTCCACAGTTTGGTTAGCGCACGGTGAAGAATCCTGACTGTGGGATAGGACACATCGGCAGCTATCTCAAAAGCGTATTTCTCGGCACGTCGCTGCGCGCGCTCTGCGGATGTTTTGCCTTGCGCTTCAGTGGCTATGGCAGCCTTGACCGCCGGATCAGACAAGACATGATTGATCAGCATGCGCCGGTGCGATTGATCCGGTCCCAGGCTTGCAATTCTGCGTTGCCGAAAGTGCACGCGTAAAATACGCGATAGCTTGCGCTGAAGAATCTCCGGTGATTCTCCTGAGCTTTTTAACGTGTTGAATGAGAGTGGTTCGCTAAAACTGACCAGCGTGTGGCGCCCGTGTACTAGTGTGGTGAGAAGCTTTCGCGTACGGCCGCCAAATTGCCAGTATTCAGTAAATAACAAACTCCAAAATGAGGCTTCCTTGTCAGGCGCTCGACCCCAGTAAATGGATACCGGCACTACTTGCAGCTCTTCGGAATCTGTATGGACACCGGCTTGAATGAGCCGTGACAGACGTTTTGATAACACGTTTCTATGGCGCCGGAATATGATGCCGCGGCGTCGCTGAAGTACATCTACTGATGATTTTTCAGTGATGTTTCCATAAGCAAGTGTCTGGCCTGGCGGCGGCAGATGACTACGCTCGCAGGCAATCTGGAGTGCGGTGTGATCGGCGGCTCCGCCAACTTCGAGTATGTAGAGTATGGGTTTGCCTGTGTCTATCAGGCGCAAAGGATCCTCTGGCAGCACCGCAGGCTTGACCCACATGGCCAGCATGCGTGACAGCGTGTTCTGTATCAGGGAATAAACAGGTTCAGGCATAATGGGGTCCCATCCAGTTGGCGTAATCATACCGTGTCCCGACTCTCAACCCGTAATGAGATCGATCTGCAGCCTGAGACACTTGCCGCGCTTGCGCCTGCTCGTGTCAGCAATAAGCTGGCCGATGTGTACCTTCAATTCGCCAGTAGTGAGGAGGCACTGAGGGCGTACCTGCACATGGAGCGCAGTGTCCGGGAAGGATCGCTGACCGCGCGCGAAGTGGAGGCCGTGAAGCTGTGGATGAGCCAGCAAACGGGATGTGACTATTGCCTGTCGGTGCATACGTTCAAGGCGGGTAAGGCAGGTCTTTCATCTGCTGAACAGCTTGCGATTCGCCAAGGCGAACCCGTTGGCTGTGAGCGCATTGATTGCCTGATAGCGCTCACTGCTGCCTTGTTCAGAAAGCCGGGAAAACTTGCGGATCGGTTGTTGGAACACGCTCGCAAGTCAGGCTTCACCGATCAGAATCTTGTCGATCTCACGCTAGTCATGAGTACCATTTTTTTCACGAATATTACCAACCACATCAACGACTCACAATCTCCTCTGCCACCAGCTCCAACGCTCTAGAATCTTTTTTCACTTAAGTGTTGCGCGCCCCACTACCTGACCCAGTCGCTTGACTTGTTGCCAGCGCTCGCCCCAGCTGATGCTCTTCTCACCGCGTTCTACGCGTCGCCTGTTCCATTGCGCCAGGGTCGCTGTGTCTTGTAGCAACATGAGTGAGGCGGCGACTGCATCAACATTGTATTGGTCCCGGTCAGTTGCCAGACATACCGGTACTGCGGGTGTTTGCGCCGGTAGTCCGATCTGGTCAAGACTACTCAGCAAGGCCTGATTGATCATGGATGCCTTACGATCATCGCTGGTCAGATCGTAGGGGGGTGACCACTCGTTTCGCGGCGGCAGAAGATCGACGTGGGTGAGGGCCAGAAGTACCGGTGGCAGGCGACGGTCTGGTCGTGCATTGAATGCCTTGTTCAACGCTTCATAAAGCTGTTGGTCCGGACCTCTGGCGGGCTGTGTTGCGCGCGCGAGATAGATAATCATGTCGGCCTCGCTTGCCAAGGCCACCAGAGCACCAAGACTGCCGGGAGAACCATCCAGGCCCACGGTATCCACCATGTGCATGGGAGCTGCTTGCACCAGTTGTATGACGTGTGTCTGTGTTCTGTCGGTGGTGGGCAGCGTATCGACTTCTGCCTGCAGAGTTTTAGCCAGCGCATTGATCATCGAGGATTTTCCCGAGCTGGTCTGGCCCAGCAATACTATGCGAAGCGGTTCTGCTGCCTCAGGCTGGCGATGGGCATCTGCCTGATAGGAGCTGCTCTGGTATTGCTGTAGCTCTGCAGCTGACGATTTGAGCTTGCCGCTGTAGAGGTCGATACCTACCTGAGCAACCTCCTGGAGTAACAGGCTTTTCAGATCAGTCTGTACGCTTGCACTCAGGTGGCTGAAAACACGATCGGTGAATTGATCTTTCAATTCACCTACAGCGGCAGCAACCGGGTTAACCAGTCTGGCAACGCGTCTGGCGCGGTTCAGCCAGGTAAAGCTACTCTTGATATCATCTTGCCGGCTATAGAGTTTTTTGAGTGTTGATACGGTGACTCGTTCAGCGAAAGGTACGTGACTCAGCACGACCCGACGATAACGATCAGAGGCAACTGATACCACCAGTAACGCTTCGGGCAGCGTAAAGTGATATTCCATATCATTACCCGTGGGGCCTTGCGGTTTTTTTGCTGGATGGTAGTGCGCAGATACACTGGATAACAACTTCAAGGCATGCTCAGGCAACGTTTCCCAGTCAGGCTTCGCGTCAAGAATGGTGTCTATCACCTGCAGAGCCTGTTGCCACGCGGCGGCGTCGTCCTCCGTCCAGTCGGGTCTTTTATCCAGTTGATCGGGTAGTCCATCTGCGGCCCCCGCGCCAGATTGGCTGATAGTGGCTGGCTCGCTGGGAGAGTGGTCCGGTTTTGTGCGGGATTGCCATGAAAATGTGGCGTAGCCTGCCAGCGTGACGGCCAGCCAGGCAATCAGCACAATCAGAAAAAAATTCTGTTGCCAGAGAAAGACCATCCCCAGAATGCTCAGACTGAGTACCGGTAATGCAATTACTAGTGCCAGATACCAGAGCGCACCGTGGGTGGTCTGACGAAACAGTCGGTTGATGTTCACGACAGTTTTTGCTCCTTGAAGGCCTGTTGGAAGGCTTCACGCAGGGCTTCAGCAGAGACATCTTGTTGATGGGTTCGTCGATAGAGATACAGGCAGACAGCACGTCCAATTGCATAGGTGCTGGCAAAGCTTATGCTTGCCGCAGCTGCGGCTCCAGCGCTCTGCCCGTAAACCGGAATGAGCTTGGCCAGCTGCCGGCTTCCCAGTGATAACGCATAGCGATAGAGAAATCCACTACCCAGAGCCGTGACGAATTCAAGCGCGATACGCTTGTCCCAGGCCACACCGTAGCGGCCTGCCAGTGCGTGCAGCAACTTGCCCTGGATGGTTGGTACGGCGAACAGACCGAGCGCGGGAAATACATCCACCGCAGCCGCCGCGCTGGCATATCCCAGTATTTCACGCCGGTGGCTTAGAAAGAGACTCTCTTCCTCATCCGAGCCTGTTCGCTTTGCCAGCACGCGAGACAGCTCCGGTACCATGTCGATGATGGCATCCCTTAGATCAGGCAGGCCCACGTCGGGATCATCAAAACCGTCCTCCGGGTGTGTGAAATCAATCTGCACCGACTCGCAGTCACGACCCAGAGATTGGCAGATGGCCTGACTGTTGTGCGCGATGGCACGATGACGCGCCGCAGGCTCAAGCGTGTGCAATGCAGTGTGTACCTGTAAAACAGCGACTTCGTCTGACTTAAGCTGCAACGTATCCAGCGCCCCAGTCAGTGAATCCTGTGCCGTGTCATCGACACGCGTGAGGATCAACAGCGCGTGGCTGCCACCCCGTGCGGCTTGCAAGTCAACTGCCGGATCGTAGTGGGCCTCTCCCAGACCACGCGTGTCGAGAAACCGCATGACCGGGGCTGCAGCCGGATGATCGTAGTGCATGGCCGTTTGCGTGCACGGTGCAAAGCCATTGCCAATTTCGGCACGGCTATCACCTGTGAGGCGTTGAACTACCGATGACTTGCCAGCGCCTGCCTTACCCAGCAACCACAATACTGGCAGGGAATCTCGCCTGTCTGCCAGCGCCGCTTCAAGCTCTGGACTGATAGCTGGCTGTACTAGCGCCTGTAACCAGCGACGCCAGCCGGGTTGCAGATTCATGGGGTAGTGCTCCCGTATACTATGTGATCAGGTGACATCAGGAAATTTTCCGAACCCATGCGCGAACTCCTCGAACTGCAAACCGGACAAGTGGCCTTTATCAGTGGGCTCATGTCGGGTTTTTCTCTGTCTGTTGCAGTCCATGTGCTGCGTTTTGGAATACGCAGCAAAGTGGCCCAGCTGGTGTTCGTTCTGTTCCTGGTTGCATCACTGATGTTCCTCGTTGCGCTATACGTTGATGTGCGTCTGACCATAGAGCTGGCAGGTTTTGAAACATTACCGGACAACGTCGTGAGGGATATCGTCATGATCCGAAATTTGGGAACGTTTAGTGCCACTGTTGCATTGTTGATGTTTATTGTTGCAACCGGCCTGCTGGGTTGGATAGCCACGCCGGCTACCGGCGTCATCACGACACTCATCGGTGGAGGAGTACTCTATACATTCTGGTTTATATGGACAAATATCAACAGCATAAGCCTGATGCTGCAGAAGATATAGACTGAAATGACAGCTATCGACAAGTTGCTGAGTTATTTCGAGCAACGTATACCCCCGTTCCCACCTGAAACCCCCACCAGACCGCCCTCACGGCTGATGCCGTTCCTGTGGTTTTATGTGCAGGATTACTGGCCCTGGCTTTTTCTGATGGCGCTGTTCTCGGGCATCATTTCTCTGCTGGAAGTGAGCCTGTTCGGCTTTCTGGGGAATCTGGTCGACTGGCTGGGAGACCGGGAACCGGGCACTCTGGTGGATGATGAATCTGCGCGGCTGGCCTGGATGGCGCTGGTTATTCTGGTGCTGTTACCGCTGGCAGGTTTTATTCAGTCTCTGTTGTTACACCAGACGGTCATCGGCAATTTTGTCATGACAATCCGGTGGAAAGCCCATCGCTGGATGCTGGGTCAGAGTTACTCGTTCTATCAGGATGAGTTTGCCGGGCGTGTTTCCACGCGTGTCATGCAGACATCGCTGGCCATCCGCGATGCGGTTCTCAAGGTTCTGGATGTGCTGGTTTATGTGTCCGTGTACTTCATCGGCGCCATGGTTCTGGTGGCCTCGTTCAGTGTCTGGATGATGCTACCGTTTGTTGTCTGGTTGCTGCTGTACGCCTGCATGCTGGCTTATTTTCTACCGCGACTCAAACAGATTTCCCGTCGTCAGGCGGACGCGCGCTCAGAAATGACCGGTCGGGTGGTAGACAGCTACACCAATATCATGACAGTAAAGCTGTTTGCTCATGCTGGACAAGAAGCTGGCTACGCGCGCAACAGCATGCAGCGGTTCCTCGGCACGGTCTTGCCACAGTTCAGGATGGTGACTGGCCTGAATGTGTGCCTGGATATGCTTAATGCCTTGCTGCTGTTTTCTGTAGGAGCCATTGGCATCGTACTGTGGGACAGTGGGGCCGCAAGCGTGGGTGCGCTGGCCGTGGGTGTTGGACTGGTGTTGCGTCTGCAAGGCATGTCCAACTGGATCATGTGGGAGCTTTCAGGGCTGTTCGAGAGTATTGGTGTCATCTACGACGGCATGTCGATGCTATCCACAAAACAGGAAATAGTGGATGAACCTGATGCGCACCTGTTGACGGTATCCGGTGGGAAAATCGAGTTTGATGATGTCCGCTTTCATTACGGCAAAGATAGCGGTGCAATAGATGCGCTGAACCTGACCATCAATGCCGGCGAGAAGATCGGGCTGGTCGGCAGATCAGGTGCAGGCAAGACCACTCTGACCAATCTGCTATTGCGTCTCTACGACGTGGAGGCTGGCCGCATATTGATAGATGGCACTGATATTCGGCAGGTACAACAGGACGATCTGCGCCGACACATCGGTGTGGTCACACAGGATACTTCGCTGCTGCATCGATCAGTTTTTGAAAACATCGCCTACGGCCGGGGAGATGCGTCTCTGGATGACGTTATTGCGGCTGCCGAGCGTGCTAACGCACATGAGTTTATACAAACACTTGAAGACAGTGCCGGTCGCCGTGGCTATGAGGCGCAAGTAGGTGAACGTGGCGTGAAGCTCTCCGGTGGGCAACGTCAACGTCTGGCCATAGCACGCATGTTCCTCAAGGATGCCCCCATACTGGTCCTTGACGAAGCAACGTCGGCACTGGATAGTGAGGTTGAGGCAGCCATTCAGGAAAACCTGAGTTCACTGATGGAGGGTAAGACTGTCATTGCCATCGCGCATCGGTTATCCACAATCGCCGCCATGGACCGCCTGATTGTCATGGATGCAGGAAAAGTCATGGAGGAGGGCACCCATGCCGAGTTATCCGGAGGCGAGGGGCTCTACGCCCAACTCTGGGCCCGGCAGTCCGGGGGGTTTTTACAGACCTCCTGAGCTATCGTCCCTGCCGGCGTTTGCGCATACGCTTTTGTTCCTGCCTCCTATCGTGAGTGGCTTTACTGCTGACACGGTAAAGGGTTGACAATACTCCACCTATGGTGCAAAACAGAGGGGCGGTAATGAGCGCTAGCTAGCAAATTCGGCAGTAACGCCTTGCCGCTGGCTACGCATACACTTGAAGACGATTAAGCACTACAGCGGCACCACTCGCTTGACTACACCAATAACGAAACAACCATTAACCGAGGAATATTAAATGAGAAGATTCAAAGTTACCGCGCTGGCTGGCGCTCTGTCGTTGATGACGATGGGTGTAACTCATACACACGCTACTGATCTGGAAGTCACACACTGGTGGACGTCAGGCGGCGAGGCTGCGGCTGTCAAGGTATTTGCCGAAGCGTTCAACGCAGGCGGGGATAACTGGATAGACAGTGCAATAGCAGGCTCTGGTGGCGTGGCACGTCCCATCATCGTCAGCAGAATACTGGGAGGCGAGCCCATGGGCGCCACTCAGCTCAACCATGGTCGTCAGGCAGAAGAGCTGGTGGCCGAAGGGTTGATGCTCGATCTCACCGAACTGGCTGAAAAGGAAGGCTGGATGGACTTGGTACGACCTGCAAAGCTGCTTGAGAGTTGCACGCTGGATGGCAAGATCTACTGTGTGCCGGTCAACATACACAGTTTCCAGTGGATGTGGACGAGCCTTGAGGCCTATGAAAAAGCCGGTGTTGAGGCACCCACTGACTGGAACAGTTTCGTTGCATCCGCACCTAAGCTGCGTGAAGCAGGTATTACGCCACTGGCCGTGGGTAACCAGGCGTGGCAGGTGAACGGCATGTTTGGAGTACTGCAAGTGGGTCTGGGCGGTGTTGATCTCTGGCGCAAGACTATCGTTGATCGTGACTCGGATGCTCTGCGTAGTGAAGAGATGGCAAGCGTGTGGGCAGCCTTTGGCGATGCCCGCTCTCTGCAGGCAGAAAACAACACGCTGCAGAACTGGAACGATGCTACCAACGAAGTGATTACCGGCAAGGCTGGTGCGCAAATCATGGGTGACTGGGCACAGGGTGAATTTTCTGTGGCAGGTTACACCGCTGGCAAAGAATACGATTGCCTGCCAGGCCTGGGCATAGCACCTGTTCTGGACACCGGTGGTGATGCGTTCTATTTCCCCAAGGTGGACGATGCTGAAACCACCGCTGCGCAACTGCGTATGGCGAGCATGATGATCAGCAAAGCGGTACAAGTCGACTTCAACCTGGCAAAAGGATCATTGCCGGTTCGTGGCGATGTGGATCTTGAGACCGCCAACGCCTGTATGCAGAAAGGCCTGGCTATTCTTGAGAACCCTGACAACATCATGCCATCGGGCGATCAGACGTTTAGCCCTGATACCACCGGTCAACTGGAAGATCTCTTGACTGAATTCTGGAACAGCCCGGAAATGGCGGCAGCTGATGCTCACGATACGTGGGCTAGCATCATTGAAGAAGCCGACTGATTCGTCACTCAGGATCGGTAGTGCGTTGATCAGTTGAACAGTCACTGCCGACCGAACGGTCGGTGGTCACTGTTGTTGATGCTTGATTGGCGCACCCTGTCGCTATGGCTAACTCAACTCATAATGCGAACGCACTTGATGCGCCTCGTCGTCGCCATCCCTGGCTACGGAACCTGACTGCCAAAGTGGCAGCCTTGCCCATGATAGCCACGGCATTAGTGGTGTTCGTGGGATGTTCCCTGTGGTCAGTGGTGTACTCGTTCACCAGTTCCAAGACTCTGCCTAAAGAGAACTTTGTCGGTTTTGCGCAGTACGAACGACTGTTCGGCTCCTCGCGCTGGATGACATCCATAGAGAACCTGGCTATATTTGGCCTCTGTACGCTTATATTCTCGCTGACGATAGGTTTTCTGCTGGCTGTTTTCATGGACCAGAAAATCCGCTTCGAAAACACCTTTCGCACTATTTTCCTGTATCCGTTTGCGTTGAGTTTCATTGTTACCGGACTGGTCTGGCAGTGGATACTCAATCCTTCTCTGGGTATCGCGCAGGTCATTCGCGACATGGGCTTTGAGAATTTCGAGCTGACCATACTGGCCAGTCGCGAGTACTCTATTTACGCCATCATTATTGCCGGTTTATGGCAAGGCACAGGTTTTGTCATGGCCCTGATGCTGGCTGGCCTGCGGGGTATTGATCAGGATATCTGGAAGGCTGCCAGAGTGGATGGCATCCCTGCATGGAAGACGTATCTGTTCATTATTATCCCGATGATGCGACCCGTGTTCATTACCACGCTGGTAATCATCGCGTCCGGTATTGTCAAGGTTTACGATCTGGTGGTTGCCATGACACGCGGCGGTCCGGGAATCTCCTCCGAGGTACCTGCCAAGTATGTCTATGACTACATGTTTGGCCGAGCCAATCTGGGTCAGGGCTTTGCCGCGTCCACGGTGATGCTGACAACGGTGCTTATCATTCTGATTCCGTGGGGCTACATGGAATTCCGCGAAAAGAAGGCAGCTAGCCATGGATAGTCTGGTACAAGGACCACGCGGTACTCAGCCAAAGCGCATGTTGTCGGCGCGTAATATTGTCATCTACGGATTTCTGTTTGTCGCGGCGGTGTATTGGCTTATACCGCTGTACATCATGGTGGTTACCTCACTCAAGGGGCTGCCGGAAATTAGACTGGGTAATATTTTTGCACCACCTGTCGAGATTACGTTTGCACCCTGGGCCAAGGCCTGGGATACCGCCTGTACCGGCTTGTATTGTGAAGGTCTGAAGGTTGGCTTCTGGAATAGCGTTAAAATTCTGGTACCGAGCACTATCATCTCCATCATCATTGCATCGGTCAATGGATACGCTTTGTCTTTCTGGCGATTCAAGGGTTCTGAAGTGTTCTTTACCATTCTGCTATTCGGTGCCTTCATTCCTTATCAGGTGATGATCTATCCGCTGGTAATCCTGCTGCGTGAACTCGGACTGTTTGCCTCTTTAGGTGGCATCGTCCTGATACACACCATCTTCGGCATGCCCATTCTGACGCTGTTGTTCAGAAACTATTTTGCGGGCGTGCCCATTGAGTTGTTCAAAGCCGCACGTGTCGACGGAGCCGGTTTCTGGCGAATATTCCTGCAGATCATGTTACCGATGTCGTTGCCTATCTTTGTCGTTGCGCTGATACTCCAGATAACCGGTATCTGGAACGATTTTCTGTTTGGTGTTATCTACGCTGGCACACAGAACTTCCCCATGACGGTACAGCTGAACAACATCGTTAATTCAACGCAGGGTGTTAAAGAGTACAACGTCAACATGGCGGCCACGTTGTTAACGGGAGCACTGCCATTATTTGTCTATTTTGTGTCGGGTAAATTGTTTGTCCGGGGCATCGCTGCAGGAGCTGTCAAGGGATGAGTAGTGTCGACATAAGAGATCTGCATCTGAGCTTCGGCTCAGTGGAAGTTCTCAAGAAACTGAATCTGGACATTGCCGAAGGGGAATTTCTGGTCTTGCTGGGGCCGTCTGGCTGCGGAAAATCTACGCTGCTGAACTGCATAGCCGGTTTGCTGGATATCACTGACGGACAGATTTTCATTAATGGTAAGAACGTAACCTGGGCTGAGCCGAAAGACCGCGGAATCGGTATGGTGTTTCAGTCCTATGCTTTATATCCGCAGATGACAGTCGAAAAAAATCTGTCGTTCGGTCTGAGAGTTGCCGGTCTACCTAAAGCGCAAATTACAGAGCGAGTTGCCAGAGCCGCTGAGATTCTCCAGATAGAACCGTTGCTGAAGCGCAAGCCTGCTGCATTGTCGGGAGGGCAACGTCAGCGAGTAGCCATTGGTCGTGCCCTGGTGCGTGACGTCAACGTTTTCCTGTTCGATGAACCGTTATCTAATCTTGATGCCAAGCTACGAACCGACTTGCGAGTTGAATTGAAGCGACTGCACAGACGACTCGGTAATACCATGGTCTACGTCACTCACGATCAGATTGAAGCGCTGACGCTGGCTGATCGTATCGCCATCATGAAGGGCGGTATCATTCAGCAGCTGGATACGCCACACGGTATCTACCATTTGCCTCAGAATCGCTTTGTAGCAGGCTTTATCGGTTCGCCGAGCATGAATTTCTTTACGGGTGGGCTGCGTAAGAGACAGGGTAACTGGATATTCACGGCAGATTCAGTAGAGGGGGCCGATACCATCATGAACCCGGTTGCCCTCGATGGCTATAAATTCAAATCAGCCCCAGAGGAGGGGCAACGAGTAGAACTGGGTATTCGGCCAGAGCATATTCTGCTTGGCTCGGCTGCTGCAGATCTACCGTCCCAGCAGTCTTTTGTGGTTGAGTTGAATGAGCCGATGGGCTCGGATGCTATCGCATGGGGCGCCATGGGCGGCTATTCCTCTACGGTAAGACTGGATGCTGACTATCTGCCTGAGGCAGGAGCCGTATTGACAGCAGGCTTTGATTCAACCCGGGCATCTGTCTTTGACCTGTCATCGGGCGAGCGCGTTTAGTCATAGCGAGCGCTGTGCAATCAAACTCATTAGCAGAGGTGAACCATGAGCTGGACATTCCAATTATACAGCGCGCGCAATACGGAGCTTGCTGATACCTTGCAGATTGTGGCTGACGCTGGCTATACCAGCGTCGAAGCGTATGGAGATAATTTCAACGATCCTGACGCTCTGAGAGCCGGCCTGGATACGCACGGGCTTAAATTACCCTCCCTGCATATCAATCTGGGACCTCTACGTGAAGAACCCGTCCAGATGATGAAACGCGCCCATGATTTTAGCGCTCATCACGTTGTCTGTCCCTATCTGGAAGAGCAAGAGCGACCGGTTGATTCTGCCGGCTGGATAAAACTGATTGCAGAGCTTTCCGATCATGCCAAACGCTGGGGAGATGGCGGATTTACGTTTGCATGGCACAACCACGATTTTGAATTCAAGGCGTTGGCGGATGGCGCTATACCCATGCAGCTGATTCTGGAGCACGCTGCAGAATTACAATGGGAAATTGACGTTGCATGGATAGTACGGGCAGGTGCTGATCCAATACCCTGGGTCAGGGATAATCCCTCCAGAATTTCTGCTGTACACCTCAAGGACCTTGCGCCAGCAGGTGAGTGTGCTGAAGAAGATGGATGGACCGATCTGGGGTATGGCGTGGTGTCTTGGGATTCTGTTTTTCCGTTGCTGTCAAAAACTCCCGCTACGGTCTATGCCATGGAACATGATAACCCATCAGACTTGCAACGTTTCGCTACGCGCTCCATCGCAACGGCGTCTTCCTTCAATGATCTACTGACCTCTTGAACTTATGAATATCGGTATTATCGGATGCGGCAATATTTCATCCACCTACTTGCGTCTGGCGCCGTTGTTCAAAGGTCTGAATATTATTGCATGCGCGGATATCAACGACAGCGCTGCACAAGCCCAAGCCACAGCGTACGATTGTTCTGCCCAGTCCATTGACGCAATGCTGGCAGATACTAGTATCGAACTCATTATCAATCTGACTGTTCCAGATGCACACGCAGCTGTATCCACGCGCATCCTGCAAGCTGGCAAGCATGTGTATTCAGAAAAACCGTTTGTCTTATCGCTTGAAGAAGGTCAGGCATTACACGCACTTGCCGCCAAACAAGGCGTACGTATCGGATCTGCTCCTGACACCTTCCTTGGTGGCGCACATCAGCAGGCAAGACAGATCGTGGACAATGGGGCCATCGGTAAAGTCCTTGGTGGTACTTGTCATTTCATGAATCGTGGCATGGAAAACTGGCACCCGAATCCAGATTTTTTCTACCAGCCAGGCGGTGGTCCCATGCTTGATATGGGGCCGTACTACCTGAGTAATCTGGTGCAGTTGCTGGGTCCGGTCAAACGGTTGATGTCGATGACAACAACGCCCTCTGCCACCAGAACCATAACCAGTGAGCCAAGAGCGGGTGAGGTGGTGAATGTGGGCACACCTACCAGCGTAAACACGCTGCTGGAGTTTCATGGCGGTGCACAGATCTCCCTGTGCATGAGCTGGGATGTGCAGCGTCACGAGCACAATTGTATGGAGCTCTATGGTTCACAAGGAACACTGTTTGTACCCGATCCTAATTTTTTCGGTGGTGAATTGATGATTGCTACACATGATTCGGAGGAGATAGTGCTCAGTGATCATGTGTTCGCCCAACCCAACGATGAACAGGAAAACGGAGACGTCCTGGCAAACTACCGGGGTGCCGGATTAGCGGATCTGGTTGCAGCTATCAGCGAAGGGCGTGAACATCGTTGTAACGATACGGTAGCGCTGCATGTGGTGGATATCATGACCAGCGCATTGAAGTCGGGTGAAATCGGTCAGGCCATGACACTTCAGACAACCTGTGAAAGGCCGGCAGCTCTGGATAGCGATACCGCACAGCAATTGCTGGCATGATCCGTAACCCTGTCCTGCCCGGGTTTAACCCGGGCCCTTCCATTTGTCGGGTTGGTGATGACACTACCTATGAGCATCTGTAGATGTATCACCGCGGTGCGAGTTTGTTGACTGAACAGGTAAGGCAGCGTTATGGTCACTGGTGAGACAAACCTTGACACGCTACTAAAGACGATGTCCCCCGTTCTGTCGACGGGTGAGTTTGTCTTTGTGACATTCGCCCAGGCTCGATATGGTGATCATGTCGAGCTCCAACCCATTGCTTCTTTCAATGAGCCGGAGGGACTAACGCTGGTTGTACCGAAAGAGTGCGCCGACCAACACGATGTTCCTTACAACAGCGTGTTTTCGACTATCACGTTGCAAGTGCATTCCAGCCTCGAAGCTGTAGGCCTGACGGCTGCGTTTTCGGCCGCATTAAGCGAGCAGGGAATCAGTGCCAATGTGATAGCCGGCTTCTACCACGATCACATCTTTGTGCCGCAAGAGTCTGCAGCAACAGCCATGGCGGCTCTGGTTGCCCTGACGCAGTGAGAGTCAGAGCGCAAGGCAACCCGCACGCTATAGCGTGTCAGAACTCGGGCGTGTCATCCGCTGGATAATCGCGTCCTGCGCGAGCTCGATAGGTGGGCATCGACAGCCCCTTGCTCAAACCCAGCGCACGTACCACGAAGCATGCGGCCACACCGCCCAGTTCTGCCGTGTTTTCCGGCAGAGCGAAACCGGTAAGAACGACGTAAACGAATGCACCGCAAAGGGCGGCGGTTGCATAGATTTCGTTGCGCAGTATCAGTGGTATTTCGTTGCACAGCACATCTCTTATAAGGCCGCCAAACGTAGCCGTTAAAAGCCCCATGACTACCGCTATGACACCGTTGAATCCGGATTCCACAGCCAACCTTGCACCCAGCACGCAAAACAGGCTCAGCCCGGCCGCATCTGCCCACAGTAATAGTCGGTATCGGTATTCAATACGTGGGGCAATGACAAAGACCAGAAGCGCAAAGACCGTACACAGAACCACATAGTGGGGTTGGTGTACCCAGAAAACATCCCGGTCAAGAAGCAGATCGCGCAGGGTGCCACCACCAATACCGGTGATGGTGGCAATCAAGGCAAATCCCACAGGATCCATGCACTTGCGTGACGCAACCAGTGCACCACTGATAGCGAACACCGCCACCCCTGCAAGGTCTAACCAGACTAGTATATGGCCCAACTCACAACTCCTGTAGCGAAGGTTGCATGAGCAAGGCAATCAAGCCTGTCCAGCCAGTCTGATGACTGGCACCCAGACCTTCGCCGGTATCGCCGTTAAAGTATTCGAAGAACTGATGCATGCCTTCCTGGCTACTTGACTGTAAATCCCGGTTGTCTCCACACCAGGCTCGCTTGCCGTTTTCATCTTCACTGAACAGCTTCACCAGGCGAGAGGAAATCAGGGTAGCCACCTCATCCAGATTCATCATCTGAGCAGAGCCGGTTGGGCATTCAATGGTAAAGTCTGAGCCGTAAAAGCTGTGATAACGTCGCAAGGATTCAATGAGCAGGAAGTTGATCGGAAACCAGATAGGCCCCCGCCAGTTTGAATTACCACCAAACAGGTCGGTTTCGCCTTCGCCCGCTTCGTAGCCCACACTTAACACTTCACCACTGTCAGTAACGTAGGTGAACGGATGTTCTTTGTGGACACGCGACAACGATCGAATGCCGTAATCCGACAGGAACTCGTTTTCATCCAGCAGGTAGCCTAGTACGCGTCGAAGCTTGGTTTCCGTCAGGAACGATAACAGGTGTCGGTTCTTGTCCCCGGTTACTTCCACGTTGGCGATGCCGCTGGTCAGTTGGGGTGAGTGTTTTACATGCCAGTTCATGCGGCGTACAAAATCAGGAAACTCCTTGTACACCTCATCTTCAATGATGGATACTGCAATCATGGGCATCAGCCCCACTAGCGAGCGAACCTTTATCGGTGAGCTCCGACCATCTGGTAAATCCAGTCTGTCATAGAAGAATCCGTCTTCTTCATCCCACAGCCCGACATGCGATGCATCGCCAACGATAGCAGTTGCTATCTGCAGGTAGTGTTCAAAAAACTTGGAGGCAATATCCTGATAGACAGGATTGCTACGAGCCAGCTCAAGCGCAATACGCAGCATGCACGCAGAGAAAAAACCCATCCACGCAGTACCATCAGACTGATTCAATATCCCGCCTGTGGGTGGTTTTTCGGATCTGTCAAACAGACTGATGTTGTCCAGCCCCAGAAAGCCACCTTCGAATATGGAATTGCCCTGAGTGTCTTTGCGATTGACCCACCAGGTGAAATTGAGCATAAGCTTCTGAAAGACACTTTCCAGAAAATCTCTGTCACCGCTGCCGCTGCGTTGTCGTTCCATCGCATAGACGTTCCAGGTTGCCCACGCATGTACAGGCGGATTGACATCGCCATATGCCCATTCGTAAGCGGGGAACTGACCATTGGGGTGCATGTACCATTCACGCGTGATGAGCAGTAGCTGACGCTTTGCGTAGTCGCTGTCTACAACAGCTAGAGGCAGACAATGGAAAGCCGTGTCCCAGACGGCATACCAAGGGTATTCCCATTTGTCTGGCATGGACATGATGTCGAAGTTGTCCAGATGCTGCCAATGGGCATTGCGCACAGATTCGCGTTGCGTAGTGTTGCCCGGATCACCTTCTATCCACTGTCGCACATTGTAGTAATACAGTTGCTTTGACCATAACATGCCAGCCAGTGCCTGGCGTTGGACAGTCTTGTGCTCATCGCTTAATGTTGCATCCTGAAGCTGGTTGTAGAAAACATCAGCTTCTGTCTTGCGTCGATCCACGGCGGGTTTAAACCCTGAAAACGGTTTGGCTTTCTCAGTATTGCTCAAGCGAAACTGCAGTGTGCGTGAGGCGTGACCGTCGAGTTTAAGCTGATAATGCAAGCCCGCTTTAGTGCCGGTTAGTGACGGGTTCACGGCATCGCTCTCACCGTTGACGATATAACGATGAAACGCATCCTTGACCCAGGGCGAATCGTTTTTCTTACCCCAGAGTAATTCCTCGTTGGTGTCGTTGTTAGTGGTCATCAACTCAGGCTGACCTTGCCAGTAGAGTCGGTACTCGCCCAGTTTGGGATGGTCGGCCAGTAGTGAGTGCTCGCCATCAACGCTGATCTGTGGCATTCGGTCCACGTTGCCGCGTGGGCCTGCAGGATATCCCCAGCTCCAGGTATTTCTGAACCAGAGTTGTGGCAGCACTGACAGTGTGGCCGGGGTATCCGCTCGGTTGGTAACAGTGATACGTATCAACAAGTCGTCTTCGCTGGCCTTGGCGTAGGTGACATCGACATCGAAGAATCGGTTGTCATCGAAAATACCGGTCTCGCTGAGCTCGTACTCCCGATCCAGATAGCCACGCGCTGCATTTTCTGCCACCAGCTCCTCGTAGGGGTAGGCTTTTTGCGGATAGCGATAACGCATCTGTGCGAAGCTGTGAGTGGGGGTGCTGTCCGTGTACCAGTACAGCTCTTTGACATCCTCTCCGTGGTTGCCTTCCGGGCCCGATACACCAAACAGTCGCTCCTTGAGGAACGGATCTTCGCCGTTCCACAGCGCTAACCCAAAACATAAATGCTGATCACGATCGCAAAAACCAGCGAGAGCATCCTCGTTCCACCGGTAGGCACGACTGCGGGCATGCTCGTGCGGAAAGTATGGCCACGCATCACCGTCACTGCTGTAATCTTCGCGTACCGTTCCCCATGCGCGCTCGGACAGGTAGGGTCCCCAATGTTTCCAGTTTGAGCTGCGACGACGATGAGCGTTGAGGCGTCGTTGTTCAGCGACGAAGGCGCGCTTGATGGTGATCATACGAATGTGTTCTGTAGTCTGGGTGCAGTGTATCAACTGCAATCCCGGATGTTTGGGACGCACCGGCACACAATATGTGTGATTCAGGTTTTAATCGGACAGGTAATCCATCACGAGGAGAGGCGATGAGCACTGACAATCTCGAGAAACCACTCTCAAAGACATCGTTGAAAGTGTCTGTCATGGCTGTGTGCAAAACAGACTCCATGCTACAGGCTTTGCTTGATGAGTACGGTCAGCCGCCGATGTGGGAGCGTACTCAGTCGTTCGAAACACTGGTTCATATCGTACTGGAACAGAAAGTGTCACTGGCCAGCGCGCAAGCCGTGATGCAAAGAGTTCAGGCTCTGTGCTCAGATATGAGCGCGGCGCAGTTTCTGGCAGTACCTGAGCATGCACTGCGTGATGCGGGTATCAGTGCACGCAAGGTGTCTTACTGTTACTCCATAGCGAAGGCATTGGAAAGTGGGAATTTAAGTCTGGCTGGTTTAAGGCGCTGTGATGACGAATCCGTGCTAGAGCAATTATGCGCCATTCGCGGAATCGGACCATGGACCGCCGGTGTCTATCTGCTAATGGCAATGCGCAGACCAGATGCCTGGGCAAGTGGTGATCGCGCGCTGGTTGTCAGCTTTGCCGAAAGCGCAGAGCTTGAAGCTATCCCCGGCTACCGCGAGTTCGATGACCGTGCTGCTCGTTGGCAACCCTACAGGGCAGCCGCAGCACGATTGCTCTGGCATGCCTACTTGTGTCGGCGTCGTCGATGAGTACCGGTGCCGGGCAGGGGGCGTACCTGTCACCAATCGTTTACCAACTGATGGCGGCAGTGGTTATTCCACCCAGAAAGCGTTCGATGTGATCAGCAAACTTGTCTGCCGACATGAAGCCGACAACACGTGCCGGACGTAGCTCGTTCCCAGACTCATCATAGAAGATGATGCCGGGAGGGCCGAACAGCTCGAAGTGTTTCAGCAAAGCCTGATCAGACGCATCATTAGCGGTAACATCCGCTTGTATCACTACGGCATCTTCAAGCAGTGCCTGAACCTTCGGGTCAGTGAACGTAAATGCTTCCATTTCCTTGCAGCTGATGCACCAGTCGGCATAGAAATCGAGCATCACAGGACGGCCCTCTTTACTGGCCTGTGTAATCACCTGTTGCAAGCCATCAAGCCCCTTGACGGGTGCAAACGCCAGGCCGTGGTCAGTAGCCAGCTCATTCTGGCCCGACGATGCTGTGATCACGCCACGTAGCGGCGTGGTGTAACTGCCTCCACCGGATAGCGCACCGATTAATAATGCAAGGCCATAGAGCGATACTACAACTCCAGCGCCTTTTCCAAAACGTTGCCATCCGTGACTGTCGCGCGTCAGTGTATCGGTTGCCCCCAAATAGACACCGCTCATCAACGCAAGGGTGCCGTAAAGAGCCATGGTGATTGTGGTGGGCAGAAATCGGGAAATCATGTAAATAGCCATGGCTAGCATCAGAATGCCAAAAACGTGCTTAGTGGCATTCATCCACGCACCTGCACGTGGCAGCAACTTGCCGGCAGAGGTGCCAATGAGAAGCAGGGGCGCACCCATGCCGAGGCCCAGCGCAAACAGCGCTGCGCCACCAATGACAGCATCACCGGTTTTGGCAATATAGATAAGGGCTCCCGCCAGCGGTGCTGTAACGCAAGGTCCCACGATCAGTGTGGAAATAAAACCCATGGCCGCTACGCCGCCTATCTCACCACCACCACGGTTGTTAGACCATTGAGTCAGTTTCGCCTGTACTCGAGTGGGCATCTGCAGTTCGTAGAAGCCGAACATGGAGAGCGACAGCACGACAAACAAAATGGCGATACCTGACAACACCCAAGGGTTCTGCAGAAACGCCTGAACGTTATAGCCAGACAAGCCAACAACAATACCCACCAATGCATAGGTACTGGCCATGACCAGCACATAGACGAGTGACAAGCGAAATGCCTTGCCCGTACTCATATCATCGCCCTTGCCTACGATCAGGCTGGACAGGATAGGTATCATGGGTAAAACGCAGGGTGTGAAAGCCAGCAGCAAGCCCAGGCCAAAAAAAGTGGCAACGTTGAGCCACAGGCTGTTGGTTCCGAGCATGGAGAACAGGCGATCCTGTTCTGACTGAGGCGCTTGAGTGTTGGCACCAGGTTCGGTGGATCCGGCAGAGAGCCTGCTTGCAGAGGCACCCTGAGCCGCAACGACCGATGTGGCAATAATGCCTGACGGTTCGCTATCGAATACAACGGGCAGGCTGACGGTATCGGGTGGAAAGCACACGCCAATGTCTGCACAGCCCTGGTAGTTGATCTGTAGAGTGGCGTTGTTGAGATTGCCCGTGTCAGCACCTGCTTCCAGTGACAACTGCGCTTCAGCTGATTCTCGAAGCACCATGACGTTGCCAAAGAACTCATCGTACTGTTCCATGCCTGAGCTGATGGCCGTAGTGGCAATCGTTGCGTCACCCGCTTTTTGCAGCTTGAAGGATAATTTGTCGCGGTACAGGTAGTAGCCGGGTTCAATATGCCAACGGATTGAAATTTGCCCTGCATCTGCGCTGAGTATCTGTGGCAGGTATGCAAGCTCTGGTGGTAGTAGTTCGTCTGGCTCTGCTGCATTCAGCCCGAAAGGATCTGCTTGACGCAGATCACTTTGTAACGCTGATGAGGACAGCGGAGCACGAGCGTTGGCTACAACAGGGAAATTAACGTCGATTACTTGAGTTGTAGGCGGGTAGCACAATCCGATATCAGCACATCCCTGGTACTTGACAGCGATCTTCGCGCTTGTGAGAGGCGCCTGACGGGTGAACGGTAATTCGATTGAAACCTGATTTCGGTAGATAGCCATCTCGCCAAAAAATTCATCATCCAGAATCATAGCTTCCGGGTAAACAGCATCCAGTAGCATCAGATCCTCGGCAGCGGCCTCCGCATTCTTGCCAGGTACACTCAGAATGGATGCGAATTCAGAAACTGGCGTGGCAGATTCCACTGTGAAGTAGGTCTTGTCTCTGTACAGGTAGTAGCCGTCCTCAATATCGAACGTGATCGTTATGCGTTTATCCGTGACTAATTCGGTATTGGGAACGAAAGCTACCTCGGGGGATAGTGGATCAGTTCCACCGAGCAGGTTTTCCTTCGAATGGGCCGTCAAGGCGAGCAGCGTCAGAGCCGCTATGGCCAAGGCTGCGAGCGCTATGATCCACAGCCCGGGCCGCCTAGTTCTGATATCAGGATGCAACATTGTCTGGTAAGTATTCCAAGCGTCTGGCGCGTGCTGTCAACGAGCTCGGGATCGCCACATCGTGGGCGGACTCCCGGTATTGTACGAGATAGAAGGTGCAGGCCTGCGGTTGAATCAGTCCTGTCATACTAAGTGCCTGTTTCGAAGGTTGTTGCAGCAGGACACGTGCCGTTGCTGACGAACCGTGTTGCGGCTTCAGCCAGAACACGATTACGGTGTCTTGTAAGAGTGCCGTGCCGTCGATAGGTTCCTGTTCCCCAAGAAGGAGGATGTAATGCCTTACGCGCTGCTGTTGTTTGTGGCCATGCCAATCATAGAAATCGCTGTGCTGCTGCGTATCGGCAGTGCTCTGGGCTGGCTGCCGACGCTTGCTATCGTGATATTAACAGCGATTCTGGGCACAGCCATGCTTCGCCAACAGGGTCTCGCTACCATCAACACCGCCCGACAGCGGCTTGACGCTGGTGAGATGCCTGCACAGCAACTGCTGGAGGGCATGATGTTGCTGATTGGAGGGGTTTTGCTGTTGACCCCGGGCTTTGTCACCGATGCCTTCGGATTTGCTTGCCTCATCCCCTGGTCGCGACGCTGGCTGGCTGCCCGGATAGCGGCGCGATCGTTCATCAGCGTCGGCGGAATGGCTGGAGCTGGCGGTGTTGGCGGTGTTGGAATACCGGGGCAGGGAAGTACCACCGGCAACACGGTGGGTTCCGGTTCGACAACTGGCGCTCGTCAAACCGATGCGTCGGCAGACTCCTTCGATGTACATGCCGGGGGCAAACCACAACCGGAATCCTCCAAACAGGCCAGCCCCGGCGATATCGTGGACGCAGAATTTCATCGTGTAGATGAGTAAGCACAAAATTAGTTTGCCCCGAGACTTGATATTGCTGTGATGGACATTAGAATTAGCACTCCTCGGGGGTGAGTGCTAACAACTCCCCGTGTCTTTTTAACATTTGAATTTATCGGAGTCGTATTGGTATGAACATTCGTCCGTTGCATGACCGCGTGGTCGTCAAGCGCATGGAAGAAGAGCGCACGAGTGCCGGTGGCATTGTAATTCCTGATTCAGCCACCGAAAAGCCAGTTCGTGGCGAAGTGCTGTCAGTAGGTAAAGGCAAGATCGCAGAAAACGGCGATGTCCGGCCTCTCGATCTGAAAGTTGGTGACCAGGTCTTGTTCGGCAAGTACTCCGGCACCGAAATCAAGATTGACGGTGAAGAAGTGCTGGTAATGCGCGAAGACGACATCATGGGTGTCTTCGAGTAAGCATTACTGACCGCTGACTGATCGGCACTAGAAACTGCCGCTCGTTATCTGATTGTTTTACCACCGGTCGAGTAGTTTGCTCCCGGCGGTTTTACCCCACAAAATTTTGAGGATTGAATTTCTATGAGTGCCAAAGAAGTCCGTTTTTCCGATTCGGCCCGCCAGCGCATGCTTAAGGGCGTTGACGTCCTGGCTAACGCCGTTAAAGTAACACTCGGCCCAAAGGGTCGTAACGTTGTACTGGACAAGTCGTTCGGTGCCCCTACCGTCACTAAAGATGGTGTTTCCGTAGCCAAGGAAATCGAACTGGAAGACAAGTTCGAGAACATGGGTGCACAAATGGTGAAGGAGGTTGCTTCACAGACATCCGATATCGCTGGTGATGGAACCACTACTGCAACAGTACTGGCTCAGAGCATTGTCCGTGAAGGCCTGAAATCAGTTGCTGCCGGCATGAACCCGATGGATCTGAAGCGCGGCATAGACAAAGCCGTGACAGCTGCAACTGCTGAGCTGGCTAACATGTCCAAGCCTTGCAACGACGAGAAAGCTGTAGCACAGGTAGGTACTATTTCTGCAAACAGTGACGAGTCAATCGGCAGCATCATCGCTGAAGCGATGAACAAGGTTGGTAAAGAAGGCGTTATCACCGTAGAAGAAGGCAAGTCTCTCGACAACGAGCTGGATGTTGTTGAAGGTATGCAGTTCGACCGTGGTTACCTGTCTCCTTACTTCATTAACAATCAGGATGCAATGGCAGCTGAACTCGAAGAGCCGTATGTACTGCTTTTCGACAAGAAAATCAGCAACATCCGCGATCTGCTCCCAGCACTGGAAGCGGTTGCCAAGTCTGGCAAGCCACTGCTGATCATTGCGGAAGACATTGAAGGCGAAGCTCTGGCTACATTGGTCGTCAACAGCATGCGCGGAATCATCAAGACTTGCGCTGTCAAGGCGCCTGGTTTTGGCGATCGTCGCAAAGCCATGCTGCAGGATATTGCTATTCTGACCGGCGGACAGGTTATCTCTGAAGAAGTGGGTCTGTCGCTGGACAAAGTCACTCTGGATGATCTGGGAACTGCCAAGCGTGTCACTGTCGACAAAGACAACACTACTGTCGTTGACGGCGCAGGTTCTTCTGACGAAATCAACGCACGCGTTGAGCAGATCCGCACGCAGATCGATCAAGCGACCTCTGACTACGACAAAGAGAAGTTGCAAGAGCGTGTTGCCAAGCTTGCTGGTGGTGTTGCGGTAATCAAGGTTGGTGCTGCTACTGAAGTTGAGATGAAAGAGAAGAAGGATCGCGTTGACGATGCTCTGCACGCTACTCGCGCCGCGGTAGAAGAAGGAATCGTTCCTGGCGGTGGTGTTGCGCTGGTTCGTGCTATAGCAGCTGTCGACAAGATCAAGGGTGACAACCACGAGCAGGATATCGGTATCGGTATCGCCAAGCGCGCAATGGAAGAGCCTCTTCGCCAGATCGTGGCCAACGCTGGCGGTGAGCCGTCTGTTGTAGTTGCCAAGGTACGTGATGGCAAAGGAAACTTCGGTTACAACGCTGCCAACGGCGAATACGGTGACATGGTTGAGCTGGGTATCCTGGATCCAACTAAAGTAACCCGCTACGCGCTTCAAAACGCGGCATCTGTTGCTGGTCTGATGATCACGACAGAAGCGATGATTGCTGATCTGCCTTCAGAAGCAGCACCAGCAGGCGGCGGTATGCCTGACATGGGCGGCATGGGTGGAATGGGCGGCATGATGTAACTGAGCGTCTAACCGACCCTTGGTTTTTCATGTGAGCTAACGCTTATCACCGGTAGTATCGAAACCCCCGCCTAAGCGGGGGTTTTGCGTTGTACACCGCAATAAAATTCACCTTCAGGGGTTGGGGCTATTGCCGATAGTACGTCGTGTGGCGGGAACAGTCCTGCTATCGACTCCGTACTACGGAAAGGACAAGTCTTTTTGAATTTTCGTGCACTAACAGCAAAGGTTTACCGGTCGAGAACAGCAAAGACTGTCTCTGGCGCGGTAGCGCTTGTGCTCTTTTTGGTGCAGATGCTGGTATATGGCGCCGTAGTGTCCCTCAATTTCCAGCAGACGCTGCAGCATCAGTACGAGGTTGAGCAGGCACTGGTCAGCACCGCTTTTCGTTACAGCGATACCGACTCTCTCGAAATTCCCGAAGCCCTTCTGACCGACACGCTTGTCGGACTGGTATTGCTGGACAATGACGAGCGCTTGCTGTTGAACAAAGGCGACACGCTCAACTACGGCGTCGGAGATACACAGGTCGAAAGTAAAGGCTTCGTAGACGCTGTTATCTGGAACGTCAAGACAGAGACAAATCCAGTTACCGCTGTTGCCTACATCAACGTTCACGGCCTCTTCTCGGCCATGCTTAAACAGGCTGCCTTGCTGATAGCCTTCAGTCTGGTTGCCAGCCTGATCGCCGCAGCGGTAACCCTGATAGGTACTGCACGCTACTATGTTCTGCCGATGGATCGCCTGATTCGGTCATTGCGGAGCAGTCGCGAAGATAGCGAAGGCCAAGTACCTGAGCCGATTGAAATACCCAAAGGCAATGATCTGCGCTTGCTGGCGGAAGAGTACAACGGACTGATTGAAGCGCAGAGAAACTCGGCACGCCAGGTCAAGGTCAAGCAGCAGTATCTGGAATTCGCAGCACACCATGACCCACTGACGCATCTGCCCAATCGTCTGATGTTTGAAGACGCTTTGAAAAAAACAGTGCGTACGGCCCTGGCAGATGAATTGAAATTTGCCGTATTTCTGGTCGATCTGGATAATTTCAAATTCTTTAACGACCAGTATGGTCATCTGGTCGGTGACAAGATGGTGGCTGAAGTGGGTAACCGCTTACGCACCATGATGCGTGATATTGATCTGGTTGCCAGGCTCGACGGCGACGAATTTGTGGTCATTCAGCGTGACGTGCCGGATACCGATGCCGCTGAAGAAGTCGCCAAACGTATAATGAACGTAGCCACAGCTCCTTATGAGTATCGTGGATTTACGTTGAAGGCTGCAGTATCGGTGGGTATCTCTAGTTTTCCGGATGATGTCCATGTCACTCAGGATGAGGAAATGCTGGGTGAGGAAATAGTCAACAATGCCGCCGTGGCGTTGCAGGAAGCGAAGAGTAACGGCAAAAATCAGTATCAGCTGTTCAATGAGAAAATGCGACTGCGATTGACGGCCAGAATACGTCTGGAGCAGGATCTGAAGATGGCGCTTCAAGATCAGCAGTTTGAGGTTTACTACCAGCCAAAGATCAATATTCATACCCGTCAGTGCACGGGCGCTGAAGCTCTCGTTCGCTGGCGTCATCCAGTCAACGGATTTGTCTCTCCGGAAGCCTTCGTCCCGGTTGCTGAAGAAACCGGCATGATCATAGAGCTGGGCGAGTGGATTCTGAGGACGGCCTGCCAGAAAACACGTGAATTGCAAGAGCTGGGATATAGCGGTCTGAACGTCGCCGTCAACATATCAGCTGTACAGTTCACTGACGGAAACTTGCTACCCATGGTGCGCAAGGCACTGGCGGAGTCCAAGCTCACGCCCGAGCTACTGGAGCTTGAGATTACCGAGAGTGCGGTCATGCACGATCCTGAGGAGGTCATACTGTCGCTGCATCAGCTGAGCAAACACGGTATGAAGCTGGCTATCGACGATTTTGGTACTGGCTATTCGTCGCTGGCATACCTGAAGCGCTTCCCGGTGAATACGTTGAAGATTGATCGTGCCTTCATTACTGATATTTCCAGCGACAATGACGACGTTGCGATAGTTGAGGCTGTGTTGGGTCTGGGCAAGCACTTCAATATGAAGGTGGTCGCTGAGGGCGTGGAAGACGAAGAACAGCTAAACTTTCTCAAATCACAAGGCTGCGATATTGCACAAGGCTATTACATCAGTAAGCCATTGAGTTCTGAGCAATACACGCATTGGCTAGAGCGATGGCCATACGGCGTGCAGGCTGGTTTTAACTCAGATTTGCTTGAGCTATCCGAGTCTGAGAAGCGTACCGGCACAGACGGATAATTCTCCCCGGTAATCCGCTATGCTGGCAGGGAATCATCTCTGAGCTGAACAGCATGGCTGATAGCATTGATCTGCGTTGTAACTGGTGCCAGAGCAGTGAGCTCTACCAGAAATACCACGACTTGGAATGGGGTCGACCCTGTCGGGATTCTATTGCTCTGTTCGAGATGATCAATCTGGAAGGGGCTCAGGCTGGACTGAGCTGGATTACGATTCTCAAAAAGCGCGAGGGGTATCGTAAGCTATTTGCCAATTTTGACCCCGAGAAAGTGGCCCGCTTCAGCGATGAAAAACTGCTTGAACTTGCAAGCAATCCTGCGATAGTCAGGCACAAGCAGAAAGTGGCAGCTGTGCGTACGAATGCACGTGCCTGGCTTGCAATAGAAGCGTCCGGACAAAGCTTCTCTGACTATATCTGGAAATACGTGGATCATCAGCCAATCGACAATCGCTTCGTAACACTGGAAGAGGTACCCGCAAGCACACCTGTTTCAACCGAGATGAGCAAGGAGTTGAAAAAGGCAGGATTTGCGTTCGTTGGTCCAACCACCTGCTACGCCCTCATGCAGGCTGCGGGTCTGGTCAATGATCACCTTGTCAGTTGCCCGAGCCACGATCAGCTCGAGCCGGTAAGCTGACCATGGCGCTCACTGTCCGAAGCGCTTGTTTTCCTTTTCGAGCCAGTCAATCTCTTCTGGCGAGCTGGTTCTGCCAAGCACGGCGTTACGGTGAGGGTACCGGCCAAAGCGCTCGATAATGGCCTGATGGTCAAGCGCGTATTCGAGCGTACTACGAGTGAATTCCTCCAGCTCCGGTGGTGCAATATCAGTAAGCATTCTGAACAGCTCAACAGAGGCTGACTGTGATGCGAGTGTTTCGTCATGCTCAAGTGGCAGATAACAGAATACCCGCTGCGTTATGGGTAGCGTCGTGTCGTAGCCATTGGCCAGTGCATGCTTGCACGCCCGCAACGCCTTGCTGTCGAGAGCGAAGGCCGCAGCGGTGCCACGGTTGATATTTCGATTGAACTGATCCATCAGCACAATCAGAGCGAGGGCCCCTTCGGGGCTATCCAGCCAGTCATCAAGATGGCCCTTACCCGCGGCATTCAGCACGTCTGAATAGTGCACTGTCAAACTGTCGTCGAGTGCTTTTCCGCCCATGAACCAGCGTTTGCCCTGCGGTACATCCATCTTGCCGGAAGCCTCATCCCTGAACCAGGTATCGAGGATATCTTGTGCTGTCTGCATATCAGTTGTGCCACATTCGGTATCCGGATTTCGTACAGTTTACCGGTACCATGGGGTTTAAGGCTCATCGCAAACTGGTGTCCGGAGAGTAACGGCGGTTCAATCAGGTCATGGGTACAGGTTAGTGCGGTGTTTCTATTCTCGGTCTGTGGTCAGTGCTTTGATATACTCTGGGCATCGCGACTAATCCCTACCCCTCAAATCCGGAGATCTCTAACGCCATGACTACTGCCAATGCCGATCAGTCATTGAATACGGCCAGCACGTTGTTAGAACAGGTACTACCTGCTCACCAGGCGGGTAAGGCCACTTGGCTGAGAAATACACTCGCTGTTCTTGCCGGCAGCATGCTGCTGACGCTGTCTGCCAAGGCGGCAATACCGTTCTTCCCTGTACCCATGACCCTGCAAACGCTGGTCGTTCTGGCTCTGGGTATGGCTCTTGGCCCCCGACTGGGTGCAGCAGCAGTTATTGCCTATCTGGCTCAAGGCGCTGTGGGATTACCTGTTTTCGCTGGTACGCCTGAAAAAGGCATTGGTCTGGCCTACATGCTGGGTACTACTGGCGGCTATCTGGTGGGGTTTGTGCTGGCAGCTTTTGCCACCGGCTATCTGGCGGAACGCCGGTGGGACAGATCGGTATTGACAACCATAGCGGCCATGGTCATTGGTAACGCCATCATCTATGCATGCGGCCTTGCGTGGCTGGGTACGATAGTGGGTTGGGACAAGCCCGTTCTAGCGTGGGGCATGACGCCGTTTTTGCTCGGTGACCTGGCCAAGATTCTTATCGCGGCGGCAGTATTGCCAACAATCTGGAAAATGCTGAAGTGATTAAACTGACCACGGGTATTGTTCTGTCCTCAGTCTTGCTGGTGTCCTGTGCGGCAGATGGTCCCAATCTGGACGGCCTGAAACAGGCTGCCGAATCAGTATTGAGTTCTGATGGGGGATCTGCTACTGGCCCGTTGAGCATCGATGAAATCACGCGAGGACTCAAAGAAGCTCTGACCACCGGCTCCAGTGCAGTGGTAAGCCAGCTGGGAGCTGCCAACGGATTCAGTGGCGATCCGGCTATCAGAATCCCGTTGCCGGCATCATTGGTGAAGGCGCGGGATCTGGCCAGCAAGGTTGGCCTTGAAGGATCATTCGACGAACTCGAGCTCAAGTTGAACGAAGCGGCCGAGGAGGCCACGCCCAAGGCAAAAGCACTGTTCGTCAATGCCATACAGGCGATGAGTGTCGAGGATGCCAAAGGTATCCTGCAGGGGCCAGACAATGCGGCAACTGAATACTTCCGAGGCAAGACCGGTAGCCAGTTGCAGTCAGAAATGCGTCCTATTGTGGACCAGGCTCTGGCGAAAGTGGGTGCGGTAAGCACGTTCAATCAGCTGCTGTCTAAGTACAACAATATCCCGTTGGCTCCCAAAGTCGATGCCGATCTCACTGGTCACGTTGTAGAAGAGGGCTCTGACGGCATCTTCTACTATCTCGCACAGGAAGAAAAAGCCATACGCGAAAACCCGGTCAAGCGCACCACCGAAATTCTTCAACGCGTCTTTGGAAGCCAGTAGAGCCCCGACATGAATCCACCAGATCTGTCAGACCGAAACGCCTTCGGGCGTGACGAACTCATTGAGTGCGGCCGGGGAAACCTCTTTGGCGAAGGCAATGCCAGATTGCCGTTGCCAAACATGCTCATGTTCGACCGCATCTCCAGTATTACCGCCGACGGTGGTGCTTCTGGTAAGGGTGAAATTATCGCCGAGCTGGATATAAACCCCGATCTGTGGTTTTTCGGTTGCCATTTCGAAGGTGATCCAGTCATGCCAGGTTGTCTCGGACTCGATGCCATGTGGCAGCTGGTGGGTTTTTTCCTGGGCTGGAAAGGCAATCCGGGCAGAGGCCGGGCACTGGGCTCCGGTGAGGTGAAGTTCTTCGGGCAGGTGCTGCCATCAGCCAGTAAGGTTCGCTATGAGCTGACGATTACCCGCCTGATAGAACGCAAGCTGGTCATGGGCATTGCAGATGGGCGCATGCTGGTTGACGATCGTGAGATCTATACTGCCAAGGATTTGCGCGTAGGATTGTTCACTTCCACTGAAGACTTCTAACGAGTTAACACCATGCGTAGAGCAGTAATCACCGGTATCGGCATCAAGTCGTGCCTGGGCAATGACAAGGCAACGGTTACCGAGTCTCTCCGCGAAGCCAGATCAGGCATCACATTTCGTGAGATTTACAAGGAAATGGGAATGCGCAGCCACGTTGCGGCTGCCCCGGATCTGGACTTGAAAGAGGCTATTGACCGCAAGCAATTCCGATTCATGGGAGGTGCTGCGGCTTACGCCTTTCTGGCGATGCAAGACGCTATTGCCGATGCAGGTCTGTCAGACGACGAAGTGTCCAACATCCGCACGGGAATCATCGCGGGGTCGGGTGGTGGATCCTCTTTCAGCCAGGTTGAGTCCGCCGATATACTGCGCGATCGGGGTATCCGTCGAGTGGGTCCTTACCGTGTCACGCAGACTATGGGCAGCACGGTGTCGGCGTGTCTGGCGACACCGTTCAAGATAAAGGGAATCAACTACTCTATATCCTCAGCATGTTCAACCAGTGCACACTGCATTGGCAACGCGCTGGAGCTCATACAGCTTGGTAAGCAGGATAGAGTCTTTGCTGGCGGCGGTGAAGAAGAGCACTGGACGTTGAGCTGCCTGTTCGACGCCATGGGCGCGCTGTCTACCAAATATAACGATACACCGGATATCGCCTCACGTGCCTATGATGCCAATCGCGATGGTTTCGTCATCGCAGGTGGGGGTGGCATGGTAGTGGTTGAAGAGCTCGAAGTTGCCAAAGCTCGTGGTGCCACCATCTATGCAGAAGTTGTCGGTTACGGTGCTACATCTGACGGTCACGATATGGTCGCACCATCAGGTGAAGGCGCCGCCAGATGCATGCAGATCGCGAAGTCCACCGTAGACACACCCATCGATTACATCAATGCTCATGGGACCAGTACCCCCGTGGGTGATATCGCAGAGCTCGGAGCTGTCAGGGCCGCATTCGGTGATGAAATGCCTCATATCGGCTCAACCAAATCACTGTCTGGACACTCACTGGGTGCCGCCGGAGTTCAGGAAGCGATCTATTCCCTGCTCATGCAACAGGCCGGTTTTATCGCAGAATCTGCTCATATCACCGAGCTTGACGATGCGGCTGCCGGTATGCCTATTGTGCGTGCCCGTGTAGATGATGCTGCTTTGAATACCGTGATGTCGAACAGTTTTGGCTTTGGCGGAACAAATGCATCATTAGTGTTTCGCAAGCTCTAGAATTCTACCCCCGGTTAACCGTTACATGCGGTAGTCATAGCCTTCAAAGGGCGCTTCATCGGCCGTTACAAGACATACCCCTAATGAAATGGTATGTGTCCGATGAAAGTGATGATCGTAGATGATTCGAAGTCGATGCGAATGATCGTCAAGCGCACGCTGAAGCAGGCGGGCTTTGAAGACATGGATTTTCAAGAGGCTGAAGACGGCACAGATGCGCTTGAAAAAATTGATGACTTCATGCCCCATCTGGTGCTTTGCGACTGGAACATGCCTACCATGAATGGTATCGATTTTCTGCGTGCAATACGCGAGGCAGGAAATACCGTGAACTTCGGTTTTGTGACGACGGAATCTACCGCGGAAATGCGCGCAGAAGCGAAAGAGGCGGGTGCCCAGTTTCTGATTGCCAAGCCTTTTACAGCTGAATCGTTTGAAAAAGCGTTACGACCGGTGATCGGATAATCATGAAATTCAAGAAGCCTGATAAAGATCAGCTTGAAGGCATGCTGACGATGATCTTGGGTGCTGATGCTGAAGCCGCTGAGGTCAAGGGCGTTGACGATGCCAGTATAGGCTTCACTGCCATGTATATTGATGATGATGGTGCTCACGCTGCCACCTGTTGCTGCAGTCTGGCAACGGCGGCAGCGCTGGGTTGCGCACTATCCATGATCCCACCGGGAGGTGCAGAAGGAATGGTGGAAGACAAGGAACTCACTGCAACGGCGACCGATAATTTTTACGAGGTCATGAACATATTTTCCAGCCTTCTGATGAACGACAAGTCAGCGCACCTGAAACTGGCAACAGTCGATGCGGGCAGTGAATCACGCCAGACCGGTGATGGTTTTGAGGAGCAAGCTTTTTCAATCATGTTAGGAAAATACGGTAAAGGCGAGTTGGTATTTAACTACTGTTAGTACACCAGCCATGGTTCATCCAACGCTACCCGCTGTTCTCTCAGGGACTGGATATGCTCATCCCAGAATCGAGCGCCGGCGAAAAACGGGAATGCCTGTTTAAATGCCGGATCTTCCCAGCGTCGTGCAATCCAGGCAGCGTAGTGAATAATGCGTAACGTGCGCAGCGGCTCTATCAGCGCTATTTCGCGCTCGTCAAACGATCGAAATTCGTTGTAGCCATCAAGCAAGTCTGCCAATCGTGCCTCGGCGTAGCGACGATCCCCCGAGATGAACATCCAAAGATCCTGCATGGCAGGACCACTGGCCGTATCGTCGAAGTCCAGCAGGTTGGGTGTGTTGTCACTCCCCCAGAGAATATTCCCTGGATGGAAATCCCCGTGCAGGGAAAGCTCATGAAAACCATTGGCTTCCATACAGTCGTGAACCTCCGGCAGAAGATCGTCGATAACTGATTCATAAATGTGGGCCTGTTCTGAGGGCAGTACATCTGAATCCAGCAAGAAATCGGCGCAGTCATCGCCTAGCCTGGTAGCGTCTATGAAAGGCCTGTGTTCAAACGGGTGGGTATCAGCAACTAGATGCAGACGTCCGATAGTGCGTCCGATAACAGCAAGCTGTTCAGGATTATCCAGTTCAGGTGGTCGGCCACCTGAGCGTGGAAACAGGCAAAACCGGAACGGGCCGGAACGATGCAACGTGTTGCCATCCGCATCTTGTAGCGGTGCTATCACCGGTAAGTCACGCGCGACGAGGGCTGCACAAAACCGGTGTTCTTCGAGGATGGTTGCGTCATCCCATCGACCGGGCCGGTAGAATTTTGCAACAACGGGAGCAGCATCCTCGAGGCCGATCGAATAGACCCGGTTTTCATAGCTGTTAAGAGCGCTGACCCGGCCATCGGTCCGCCAGCCCGCCTCATCGATGGCATCCAGAATCTGTACAGGATCGAGCGATCTGAATGCCAGTGTGGCGTCAGTATCGTCGTTGACAGTGTTTGCGTCTGGATCGTCGATAAATGTCGCCAATTGTCTGTAAATCAACCCTATTTGATGCTATCTTCTCGCATCGTCGCATAAATACGTTTGCGTTCAAGAGCGCGGATGTCTTGTAACAACAGTCACTATAGTGTGCTGCTAGTGCGATAGTCGTCTATCAACCTTTATCGGAGCGTCGGAGTATGTCACAGGTGTTGGTGCTCAATGGCCCAAACCTCAACTTGCTGGGAACCCGTGAGCCCGAAAAATACGGCTCACTAAGCTTGGCCGATATTGAATCAGCGCTTGCCGAAGAAGCAGCTGATCTCGGGCTGACCATCAGCTTCTTTCAAAGCAACAGTGAAGGTGCCTTGATCGATCGTGTCCAGCAGGCGAGCAAAGAAGGCTGCGTTGTAACGATCATCAACCCGGCTGGGTACAGCCATACCAGTGTGGCTCTCAGAGACGTGTTTCTTGGCGTCGCATTGCCGCTGATAGAAGTTCATATTTCCAACATCTATGCACGCGAGCCGTTTCGCCACCATTCCTATTTTTCTGATATCGCGATAGGTACGCTTGCCGGTTTCGGTCCAGCCGGTTACAGCATGGCTCTGACGGCGGCCTACGCGTACGTCCAAAACAACGCACCATAAAATAGAGAGACATTCATGGATATTCGCAAGATCAAGAAGTTGATCGAGTTGCTTGAAGACTCGGACGTCTCCGAAATAGAGATCGTGGAAGGTGAGGAGTCTGTCCGCATAGCGCGCGCCACCGGTGTCACCTATGCAGCTGCCGCACCCGTAGCGGCTCAAGCGCCTGCTATGGTAGCTGCGCCACCTGCAGCCAGCGCAGCACAAGAGCCTGTCGCGGCAGATGATCTCATGCCACCGGGCACCATCATGGAATCACCCATGGTTGGCACCTTTTATCGATCGTCAACACCGACCTCCAAGGCTTTTGTTGAAATCGGTCAAAGCGTGAACAAAGGCGACACAATCTGCATCATCGAAGCGATGAAGATCATGAACCAGATCGAGGCAGAAATAAGCGGTACTGTCCGAGCAGTACTGGTAGAAGACGGTCAGCCGGTGGAATATGGCGAACCACTCATCGTAATTGACTGAACGGGCGGCAACTGATGGTTACCCCAATCAAGAAAATACTGATCGCTAACCGCGGCGAAATAGCGCTGCGCATTATGCGATGTTGCCGGGATCTTGGCATTCAAACCGTCGCGGTCTACTCAACGGCTGATCGGGATCTCAAGCACGTTCGTCTGGCTGATGAGGCCGTGTGTATCGGGCCTCCTTCATCCACCAAAAGCTATCTGAATGTTCCAGCCATTATCAGTGCCGCTGAAATAACGCGTGCTGAAGCGATTCATCCCGGATACGGTTTCCTGGCAGAAAACGCTGATTTTGCAGAGCGAGTGGAATCCAGTGGTTTCAAGTTCATCGGTCCTACCTCTGATGTCATTCGCTTGATGGGAGACAAGGTCAGTGCCATTGCCGAGATGAAAGCGGCAGGTGTGCCGTGTGTACCAGGCAGCGATGGACCTTTGGGCGATGACACGGTCAAGAACAAGGCTATGGCAAACGACATCGGCTACCCGATCATCATCAAGGCGGCTGGTGGCGGCGGCGGTCGAGGTATGCGTGTCGTCCGCTCGGAAGAAGAGCTTGAACAGTCCATAGCGCTAACTCAGAGCGAGGCAGGTACGGTATTTGGTAATCCCATGGTTTACATGGAAAAATTTCTCGAAAAGCCCCGTCATATTGAATTCCAGGTTATCTGCGATGAGCACGGTAATGCCATCCATCTGGGTGAACGTGACTGTTCGATGCAGCGCCGCCATCAGAAAGTCGTTGAAGAAGCGCCAGCACCGGGTATCGACGAAGCGACCCGTGCTGACATGGGACAACGCTGCGTGGATGCCTGCAAGCGCATTGGCTACCGGGGAGCAGGCACCTTCGAGTTTCTGTTTGAAGATGGCAATTTCTATTTTATCGAGATGAATACGCGTGTTCAGGTGGAGCACCCCGTAACAGAAATGATTACCGGCAAGGACATCATCAAGGAGCAGATCTACGCTGCAGAAGGTCGTGAGCTGCGCTGGAAGCAAGAAGACATCAAGATTACAGGGCATGCTTTCGAATGCCGTATCAACGCTGAAGATCCTGTCACCTTCATGCCTTCTCCAGGCACGATCAAGCAATATCACCCGGCAGGTGGATTGGGTGTGAGGGTGGAAACACACATCTACAACGGCTACACCGTGCCGCCTCACTACGATTCCATGATAGCCAAGCTGGTGGTCTCCGGAAACTCGCGAGATTCCGCTCTGGCGCGCATGCGTGGTGCATTAAGCGAGGTTTTCATTGATGGAATCAAAACCAACATTCCTCTGCACATCGACATATTCAACGATCCCAATTTTCAGGAGGGCGGTTGCAACATCCACTACCTCGAGAAGAAACTGGGCATCAGTTAATTATTCATGAGCAATGATTGGCTGGAAGTGACAGTTAGCGCCACGCGTGAGCAGGTTGAAGAGCTTGAAGGCTGGTTCTTTGATGCAGGTGCATTGTCTGTCACGCTCAAGGACAGTGATGACGATGAAGACCTCGCTCATGCGGTACTGGAGCCGGTGCCGGGTGAGGTCAGGCTGTGGGAATCAGTCACACTGGTTGGGCTGTTTTCTCGTGAAACCTCTCTTGAAACTCTGCAGAATGCCTTGCATCTATCCGCCGCACTATCCAGTGCGGTGATGCCGCGATTCAGTGTCAGTGCTCTGGGTGATCGCGAATGGCAGCGAACGTGGATGGACAGTTTTAAACCGATGCAGTTTGGTGCAAGATTCTGGATTTGTCCGACAGAGCAAGCGGTACCCGATGAGCATGCAATAACCTTGAGGCTGGATCCGGGGCTGGCCTTTGGTACAGGCACCCACGCTACCACCGCACAGTGCCTCAGCTGGTTAGGTCGTCACAGTGAAGCGTCACTCACACCATTCTCCGGTCAGCAGGTTATCGATTACGGGTGTGGTTCTGGTGTACTTGCCATTGCCGCCTTGTTGCTGGGCGCAACGCAGGCCTGGGCCGTGGACATTGACGAGCAGGCGTTACTGGCGACGCGAAGCAACGCGGAACAAAACGGTGTGACGGAACGGCTGCAGGTTGGCCAGCCAGCGCTGGTAGCAACCATGAATGTTGATATTCTGATGGCAAACATTCTTTTCAAGCCTCTGATGGAGTTGGCCGATAGTCTTGCAGGCAAGGTAAAGCCCGGTGGCCGCCTATTGCTCTCCGGTATTCTCGAGGAGCAAATGGATCCTCTACGCTTGCGGTACAATGCACACTTCGAGTTCGAGCCAAGTCAGATACAGGATGGCTGGGCAATGATGACTGCGATCAGACGCTGACACGCCGATGGGTAAACCCCGCAAGAAAACCCAGTCCCGAACGCCAGCCCGTGCTGCTGCCAAAGGCTCGACCGTGGCCGATACGGGTTCTCCGGACGACACAGGAACAGGCTTGACGACACCGGGCTACAGCGACTTCGACGCCACAGACCTCAATCCGCAAACCTGTTGCTCCAATTGCCAGACGGTGTTCGAGGTGTCGCTGGAATTACTGTCGTCGACCGATACGCGCGTGCGCTGTGGCGAATGTCTGAGCATTTTTGATGCGCTGGCCAATCTGCGCGACATGAGTTCCGGTGATGAAACCTTGTCTTTGGACGACATCGACGCAGGCGCAGGTTCGGACGCGGCAGGATCCAAACCCTATCAGGGCACGTCGAACCTGCCCGATGCCAGTGCTGCTGCGTTGGCAGGCTTGTCCAATAACACCTCATCACTGGATGTCACCTACTCAGACTTCGACCTGTTTTCTGCTGACGCCGGACTACCCGAAGTCAGCTATTTTGATCAAACACAGGATACGCCGGGTTTCGATTTTAATGAAGTTGCTGACGAAGAGAGCGACGAGACGTTCAGCGATACCCTGTTTTCGCGGGATGTCACGGTTGATGCACGCTCGGCTGTCACGAAAGCACCGACACAATCGCAGACGTTGCCGGGCTTAGCGCTGGACAATGACGTGGACTACGTAACCGATGACGTTGCACGCGAAGCGCTGATATTCAACTATCGTGAGCGCGAAACACTGACGCCTTCAAGTACTGCACAGGCTTCACCTTACGATTCACCAGATGAACCCAAAGTGTTTACTGGCGTCGAACGCGGCGTGAATGTATCGGTGGATACCGCATCGCCATGGCTTCTGCGTAGCGTGTTGGCTGGAATAATACTGACGCTGGTGGGCGGTCTTTATATGTACAGGGAGCGAGATGCGTTAGTCAGCAACCGCAGTATCAGGCCGGTACTGGATATAGCCTGCAATTTTTTGCGTTGCACGTTACCGGTACAGACTGACTTGCTTGCGTTGAAGGCGGTAAACCGCACGGTCGTGTCTCATCCAACGCTGGCTAATGCACTCATCATAAAATTCGGTATCCTGAATGGTGCTGATTTCAGTCAACCGTATCCGGTTCTTGAGATCCGTCTCGAAGATCTCGCCGGCAGGCTTGTCGTGACTAACAGTTTTTCCCCAGAGGACTATACAAACAACTGGGAACCTGGCGATGTGCTGGATGTTGGCAAACGCCTTGATGTGGCTCTCACTGTAGAAGATCCAGGTAATACCGCCATGTCTTTCGAGCTGGATTTCAGGCGTGCGCGTGAGTAACTTCTTTTACGTTTAGTCGAGTGCTGTAGGCGCATACGGTATTTTTAAGAAGCGAACTGTATTACGATAGTCGGCCGCGTGAATCTTAGGGCTGTCATGATCGAGATTGGAACACACACCATCAGTAACCCTGTGTTCCTTGCTCCCATGGCCGGTATTACAGATCGGGCATTTCGCGATGTCTGTGCGCGAGAAGGTGCCGGATACGCGGCATCGGAAATGATCTCCAGCGACACCCTTCTTTACGCAACCGCTAAAACCCGACATCGCATCGTGCGCGCAGATAACAACTTGCCACACGCTGTTCAGATTGCAGGTGCGGAACCTGAAGCCATGGCCGCGGCTGCCGCACTGAATGTTGAGCACGGTGCACAAATCATTGACATCAACATGGGTTGCCCTGCCAAAAAAGTCTGCAATCGTCAGGCAGGGTCAGCGTTGTTGGCTTATCCCGATCAGGTCAGCGCTATCTTGCGTGCAGTAGTGGCGAGAGTAGATGTTCCGGTCACCCTGAAAATTCGCACAGGACCCACGCCAGAGTCTCGAAACGGGGTTGAAATCGCAAGGCTGGCCGAACAGTGTGGTATCGCCTGTCTCGCGGTACATGGACGCACGCGCAGCGACAGGTTCAAGGGGCATGCAGAATACGACACCATTGCGGCCATTGTAGATGCCGTCAACATTCCTGTTATCGCCAATGGCGATATCCAGAACGGTGAGGATGCACGCAGAGTTCTGGAGCACACCAAGGCCGCGGGAATAATGATAGGCCGCGCAGCACAAGGCAATCCCTGGATCTTCCGTGAGATCAATGCAAGTCTTGCGGGGACACGCGTACCGGATCGACCCGATATTGCAGAGATAGGTCAGACACTAATGACGCATCTTGCAGGTTGCCACCATCTCTACGGTGAGTACCGGGGAGTGCGCATCGCCCGCAAACACATTGCCTGGTACTGCAGGGGTCTTGCACATGCTGCCAGTTTTCGTCAGGCCGTCAATCAGGCAGAGAACGCCGTGCAGCAGATGAGTATGGTCGAGTCGTTTTTCACTCAGCCCGAACGATTCGAAACCGCCGCCTGAACATGAGCACTATTTCTCAGAAATTAGCGCCTACGCGCAGCGGCAAGCCGATCAGCAAGGGCAACAGCAGTAAGGCCTTGCCGAAGAAAAAAACAGGCGCGCGAGCCAAGAAGAAAAGTAGCGGTAGTGTGAAGAGTTCGCGAGAGCCCAACAAGACAGCAATCACTCATTGCGTGCAGGAAGAGCTTCGTCGTTACTACGATATGCTGGATGGCGAAGAGCCATCGAACGTCTACCAACTTGTCATGCGTCAGGCAGAACATGCGCTGATAGACAGCGTGATGCGTGAGTGCGGTGGCAATCAGAGCAAGGCAACCAAATGGCTGGGTATCAGCCGAGGTACCTTGCGCAATAAACTGGCAGAAATGGGGTATGACTGAGCGTGATTGAATTGGCAACGCGTTGCGCACTGTTAAGCGTCTCCGACAAAAACGGTATAGAAGATCTCGCCCGGGCATTTGTCAATGCTGGCGTGCGGCTGCTTTCAACCGGGGGCACTGCAACAGCTTTGCGTGCGGCCGGGCTAGACGTGACCGATGTGTCCGAGCATACTGGTGCTGCCGAGATGATGGCGGGACGGGTCAAGACACTGCACCCGGTAGTTCATGGCGGTATTCTTGGCAGGCGTGGCCTGGATAATCAGGTGATGCAGGAACGCAATATCGCGCCAATCGATTTCGTGGTGGTTAACCTGTATCCGTTTGCAGCAACTGTAGCCAAGGCGGACGTCAGCTTCGAAGACGCCATAGAGAACATTGATATCGGTGGCCCGGCAATGCTCAGATCGGCCGCCAAGAACCATGCCTCGGTTGCAGTGGTCACCGACCCCGCAGACTATGCGCGAGTCATTGGATCGCTGCATGCCAGTGAGGCAGAACAGTTGTCTTTGCGCTTCGATCTTGCGGTCAAGGCCTTTGAGCACACGGCTGCCTACGATGGCATGATTGCCAATTTTCTAGGGAGCCGCACTGGTGAGTCGTCGCATGATATGCCTGCAACGTTTCCGCGCACATTGAATGCCCAGTTTGTTCTCAACAACACGTTGCGCTATGGCGAGAATCCACATCAAGACGCAGCGTTCTATCGTAGCCCTGATGCTGGTGAAGGCACTATCGCCACATCTATATTGAGACAAGGCAAGGCCTTGTCTTATAACAATGTCATGGATGCCGACGCAGCTCTCGCCTGCGTAAAACAATTCTCGGAGAATGCCTGCGTTATCGTCAAGCATGCTAATCCCTGCGGTGTTGCTTTGGGAGCTGATCAGATGTCTGCTTACGACAAAGCTTACAAGACCGACCCCACGTCGGCGTTTGGCGGGATCATTGCGTTTAACCAGCGTCTTGATGCCAACACAGCAGCTGAAATACTATCGCGACAGTTTGTCGAGGTGATCATAGCGCCGGGTGTCAGCGATGAAGCACTGGCCATCTTGTCTGCCAAGCCCAATATTCGTCTGCTCGATTGCCAGTCTATACAACCAGTGAGCTCGACTGCTGGTTCTATGCAGTATCGCCCGGTATCGGGCGGGATACTCGTACAGGAAGAAGATCAACTGAACGTAACCTCCGATCAACTGCGAGTGGTGTCTACTCGTCAGCCCTCAGATGCTGAACTCAACGACCTGCTGTTCACGTGGCGCGTGGCCAAGTTCGTTAAATCCAACGCTATTGTCTATGCCAGAGATTCTGCAACCGTTGGTGTGGGTGCCGGACAAATGAGCCGAGTATATTCAGCTCGCATAGCGGGCATTAAGGCCGCTGACGAGGGGCTTGACGTCACTGGGGCTGTCATGGCTTCCGATGCGTTCTTTCCTTTTCGGGATGGCATTGACAATGCGGCCGCTGCCGGCATTGCAGCGGTTATTCAACCGGGTGGTTCGCGCAACGACAACGAGGTTATTGACGCGGCTAACGAGCATGGTATGTCCATGGTTTTCACCGGTGTCAGGCACTTCAGGCACTGACTATCAGGCTGTCTGAAACAGTCCGATGAAGCCTGCGTTGTAACTCATGTGGAGTACGGTGGGTGATATCAAGGAATCGTGACGTTCACGTGCCCAGCCGAATACCAGAGACGGTACGAAAACCAGTGCGGCCCAGAGCGGAGGCTGACGCAGAAGATGTGCTGCTGCAAACAGCACCGAAGTAATCACACAAGCCAGACTGATGCCGGCTATTGAGCGCGCCAGCGCCGGTCGCGTCAGTAATGCCCCCTGAATGCTTCCGCGGAACACAATTTCCTCCAGCACAGGATAGACAATCACGCTCATCAGCACGACGTTTAATGATGCAGCACTGCTACGTGTAGGCATGCCGATAAAATAGAGTATCAACCAGCATGCGGGACCTGCAAGGAGTACAACCCAGAACCCTCCATCACGTAAAAAACGCAGATGATTCTGCAATGTCTTGTGAAACTGATCAGGGGTTTTCAAAGATCTCAATGCGATTGTTGCGTTGCCGCCCCTGTGCCGTTGTGTTGTCGAAAGCCGGCCGTGTGCCGCCAAATGATCTTAGCAGGAGCCGGTCCTGGCTGACACCTTGTCCGACCAGATAGGTTCCCAGACTACGCAAGCGCTGCCGGGTAAGACTGGATTGATCCTGAGCAGAACCGCTCGAATCTGTATGTGCGATCAGTTCAATCCTGGCAGCGGGAAACTGGCGCAGCGATACTGCCAGTTCATCGAGCGCCATCAGTGCCGGTGGTGTTAGTGAGGCAGATCCGCTATCGAAAATCAGTAGCCTTGCAATGTTGCTGAAAGATGAGCAGCCAGTAGCGTCGACCGGATAGTCTCTGGTGGAACGTGGGCATTGATCAAGCGTATCTCTTACCCCGTCCTGATCTCCATCGGCTGCAAATTGCGTCGCAGACGGTGCCGGAACTGGCGCGGATGAAGGCACTTGTGTGGGAACAGCGCCCGTGTTCTCACGGGCATCGACCATGATTTCCACATCTGGAAATTCATCGGTCCAAGATTCTGGCAAATCCGTGCCGGGTGTTTCTTGACGCGGTTGCAACGGAGCCGGCAAGGCTTGCGGCGACGGCTGAGTCTGCGGAACGGGCAGGGCGTAAGTTTCAGGCAGTGATTCTGGCAGTGATTCAGGCAGTGATTCAGGCAGTGATTCAGGCAGTGATTCTGGCAGTGATTCTGGTACGGCCGTAGGAGCCGGTATTGGCATGACCTCGGGAGCCGTAACAGGTCTGGCCTGAGGTTTCTGAACAGGATTCGTCAGCACCTCGCTGGGTGCTTCACGGGTAGGTGCTGTCTGCAGGCCGGTTGGCCGTTCCGAACCACCGAAACGTGTTACCAGCGAGAAGGTTGCTGAGGCGGTGTCGGTCTCGTGATACATGGCTTCGAGACGAACACCCAGATTAGATGTGAAGTAGGTCTCTATACCGGCGCCAGCTCCAAAATACACCGGTGCATCATTTTTCAGTGCCAGACTCGATTCGCGGTTGATGAAGCCGAAGCCGAACCGGCCATACAGAGATGCGCCGAATGTGGCATTGCGCCGCCCGTCTCGGGAGTCGTAGAAACGAAAAAGTACCGAAGCGTCTCCGGCGACGTAACTGGCTGTCGCGCCGTCGTCAAACGTGGACTCACCCAGAGAATACAGCTGTAACTGAGCGCTGCTTCGACTATCAAAATCACGACCGGCAAAGAGCGTTGCACTTTGTCCGTAGTCTTCAGTGACGGAAATGCCGGATTGCTCCGGATTGGGCTGTAAACGGGATATACCCCCGCCGATACCCAGGTACCACTGATCATCTGTTGCCACGGCCATACTGGAAACGCCGAGTAGCAGGCCCATCAGGGCAGTTCTGTAAGCCAGTTGTTTGGACACGTGACGTTGGATGCGTGAGTAAAAACTGCGATGTGTCTGCTTCAGGCAGGCCAATCGCGGGAACCAGTCTTTAAATAAACCGGTTGCGTAGTTAGGTCATCGGCAAGTTGTTAGCGATTCTTGAGCCAGTTCGCAACATCATGGGCACAATAGGTGAGAACACCATCACACCCCGCCCGGCGAAAAGCCATCATCGTTTCCATCACGATCGCCTTTTCATCAATCCAGCCCTGTGCTGAGGCTGCTTTGATCATGGCGTATTCACCGCTGACGTGGTAGGCGTAAGTTGGCACCGCGAATGTGTCTTTCGCGCGCCTGACGATGTCCAGATAGGGCAGCCCTGGCTTGACCATGATCATGTCTGCGCCTTCCTGCAGGTCTGCTGCAATTTCATGCATTGCCTCATTACTGTTGGCAGGGTCCATCTGGTAAGAGCTTTTGTTGGACTTACCCAAAGCCGCTGCAGCACCCACGGCATCACGGAAGGGGCCGTAGAAATGTGATGCATATTTGGCTGCGTAGCTGAGAATGCGGGTGTGGCGGTAATCAGCAGCCTCTAGCGATTCTCTGATTGCGCCTATCCGTCCATCCATCATATCGGATGGAGCGACTACCTGAGCGCCTGCTTCAGCGTGTGACAGAGCCTGTCTGACCAGTGCGTCCACGGTTTCATCATTCATGATGTAGCCCTCGTCATTCATCAGGCCATCGTGGCCGTGTGGCGAGTAGGGATCCAGTGCTACATCGGTAATGATGCCCATCTCAGGCAGCGCATCCCTGACCGCCCGGATGGCCCGTTGAACAAGCCCCTGTGGATCCCAGGCACCGCTACAATCATCGGTTTTTGCCGCGTCGTCTGTGACGGGGAACAACACGATAGCCGGAACCCCGAGTGTAAAAAGTGATTCTGCGGCCTTGACCAGCAAGTCCACACTCAGGCGATCCACGCCAGGCATGGACGGGATAGGCTGCCGCTGGTTGGTGCCCTCGATGACGAAATACGGCTGGATAAGCATATCCACAGAGAAATGATTTTCCTGCATCAGCTGGCGGCTGAAAGCATCGCGTCGCATACGGCGGGGCCTGTTCCCCGGGTAGGGTGCCCGGACTCCGAAAACTGCCTGGTTGCTCACGATCGTGTATTCCTTCTCATTGTGGGTCTATTGTCGTTCAAAATTGCGATTGTTAGTGCCTTGTACAAGTGAAATAATGTCAGACTTGCTGTCGCGCTTACATGCCGGCCTCTGGCCGCCCACTACCGATTCAACATTCGCCCATGTCTCCTGTAGTCAAGGTTATCATCGCGACGACCTTTGTCGCATTACTGCTGTTCTTTAGCATCTCCCGGTTTCTCGGTGAAAGCGAGAAACTGTCGGATTCAATTGATGTGCGCTCACTGTCGCATCTGCGAGATGACGGAAAGTCACAATCGGTCAAATCGGTGAAGCCAGCTACAGCCACCGCGAACCCGATGCTGGTTGCACTGGAAGCAGCTCCTGAGCGCACTGGAGAGTCGGTTACTGTCGAAAAGACAGCCGAGGCGGACAGCGAAGACGAAGAGCTAGAAGGAGAAGGCATCATCTCCGTTGCTGAGAAGGACTCTAAATCCGTTGTGAGCGTGTTAGCTGAAGATGAGTCAGTTACAGCTGACGAAGAACGCGCTGATGCTGATGAAGATGACACTACATCAGATGAAGATGGTGAAGCCGAAGAGGCTGGCGACAACGAGCAGGCAGAAAACGAAGCTGGTGAGCCTGAAGAGACCGAAGCTGAGGCAAGAGCCCGAAAACTGAAAGAGAAACTGGGTATCAAGGAGCCCAAGCCGCCAACACGGGCCGTGGATGTCAAGCTGGTTCTGTCTCCTGAGTGCAACGGAACGGGTGTAGCGCTAGCGCCGGTATCGGTACAGTTTCGATACGATTCCCCGACCATTCGGGGCAAGAGCCTGCAACAGCTGGAGTTACTGGTCGCTGAATACCGGCGTTGTCAGGACGGCAATTTCCAGTTAACCGAGAATTCATTGGGCAAGGTGGATGCGTCTCCGACGCTGACCCAGATGCGCTTTGACGAGCTCAAGTATTTTTTCATTCAACACAGCGTGCCTAAAACGTCACTGCTATATCCTGAGTAAATATGATTAACCGTTACACGGTGATTGGCCAGCCTATTGCGCACAGCCTCTCCCCAGTGGTCCATCAGTTGTTTGGCGACCTCACCCAGCGTAAAGTCAAGTACACGCGCACCGAAGCCACTCCGGAAACCTTCGAAAGTATCGTGCTTGACTGGCAACAGTCAGGTGCAAAAGGTTGCAATATCACAGCGCCTTTCAAAGAGCTGGCGGTAACGGTATGCCAGCGTATGGCGCCCAACGCTACGCGTGCAGGCTCTGTCAACACCATTGAGATGCACCGGGATGGCGCATTGGTAGGCCATAACACTGACGGAGCAGGCCTTGTCGCCGACATGGTCGTCAACAAGCGTCGAGTACTTAAAGGCAGTCGCATCTTGTTGCTAGGGGCAGGTGGCGCTGCCAGAGGCGTCATTGCACCGTTGCTGGAAGCTGGGCCGACTATGCTGCATGTTGCTAACAGAACCAGTGCCAGGGCAGATACGCTGGCATCACTGTTCAGCGATAGGGGTCCTGTATCGGCCAGTGGCTACGAAGCGCTTGATGAGATGGCTGCCTTCGACGTCATTATCAACGCCACCTCACTGAGCCTGAACGGGGAGATGCCACCTTTACCTAACGGCATAGTGGGAAGTCAGACACTAGCTTACGACATGACGTACGCAAAGCAGGACACCGCCTTCATGAGCTGGAGCCGATCACGGGGTGCCGATACCAGCAATGGTCTGGGTATGCTGGTAGAGCAAGCTGCAGAGTCATTTTTCATCTGGGAAGGCGTACGTCCAAAAACACGTATGGTTTATCCCCGATTGCGCGAGTTGCTATCCTGATTCTTCGAATACAAGCAGGTTGACCATGAACAGACAACAGCCAGTTTCTTCTGACATCCACATACTGCCTGTGTGCTCACTCAGTGCGAGAGCCACTCAGCAAAGCGCTATCTGGCGACTGACAAGTGTGTTGATCGCAACAGTCGCCACCTTGTGTCTGTTGGCAAATTCTCTCGGGTTCGTGGCAGCGGCTGAGGGGGACAGCGCACAGCCTGTCTTGCCCACGGTAAATCTGCTGATTGACGGTAAACCCATGACGGTAGAAGTTGCCGCTACCAACCAGCAACGCTTCATGGGTCTGAGTTTTCGCACATCCATGGAGCAGGATCACGGCATGCTCTTCGTCTATCAGGCAGAGCGGCCATTGTCATTTACAATGCGCAACACGATGATACCGCTATCGATTGCGTTCATATCGGCTGATCTTGTTATCAACGAGATTCACGACATGGACGTCGGTCCCGGTCAGCTTTTTGATTCTGAGCAACGTGCCCAATATGCGCTCGAGGTCAATCAGGGCTGGTTCACTGAAAACGGTATTGAGCCTGGCGCTAAAATAGTCATGCAGTGACACGATGCGGTAGCATGCAATGACTACTGAAACTTGCATGGAAAACCCGCCACTGTGTCAACTGACAACTCGATCCTTACTTTCCACGATGGTCTCTGGCAGCAAGGCAGCGTGCCCGTCATGCGCTCTGCTGATCACGGTACTTGGCTGGGAACCCTCGTTTTCGATGGCGCCAGACAATTCGACGGTGTCTGCCCGGATCTTGAACCTCACTGCGAGCGGGTCAATCAGTCCGCCATCAGTCTGGGTATGGAGCCTACGCTGAGTACGGAGGCCATCGTCGCTAGGGTGCGCGAAGGTCTCAAGCAATTCGACAAGTCAGCGGCTGTTTACATTCGACCCATGTACTGGTCTACCGGCTATGGAGAAGGCTTTATCAGCGCTGATCCCGAATCGACAGATTTCTGCCTGTGCCTGCAAGAGATTCCCATGCCGGATGTTGCTGTCAGCGCAAGACTGACGACAACGCGATTTACCCGACCCACGCTGGATGTCGCTACCGTCAACGCAAAGGCAGCTTGCCTCTATCCCAACAATGCGAGAATGATGAGGGAGGCGTTCGCCAAAGGATTCACTAACGCTCTCGTCTGTGACTCGCTAGGCAACGTCGCGGAGACAGCGACCAGTAATATTTTCATGGTACAGGATGGCGAGGTGTTTACACCTGTCCCCAACGGCACGTTTCTCGATGGAATTACACGCCAGCGCATCATCGCCTTACTTCGCCAGGCTGGCATCGTCGTGCACGAGACTTGCCTGCGCCCCGAAGACTTCCACAAGGCAGATGAAGTGTTCCTCACAGGTAATCTTGCCAAGGTGACGTCGGTTACCGCGTTTGATGACACACAGTATGAGGTTGGACCTATTGCCACTCAGGCTCGTGAGGCCTACATGGATTGGGCACGAACATGAACAAGCGCAGACTAGGCAGAACCGATACCTTCGTCAGTGAGCTGTGTCTGGGTAGCATGACCTGGGGCACTCAGAACACCTATGCACAAGCTGCAGAACAGATCGAATGCGCCATTGATCATGGCGTTAATTTTATCGATACGGCAGAGATGTATCCCACGACACCGCTGACGGAAAAAACACTGGGTGACACCGAAACCATTATCGGCCAGTGGTTCAACAATTCGGGCCGTCGTGATGAAATCGTTATTGCCACAAAGGTGACAGGCAACGGTCGCGAATGGATGTATGGCGGTCAGGACATTACGCCGGAAAAAATTCGTATCTCTGTGGAGCGCAGTCTCAAGCGATTGCAAACTGACCGGATTGATCTTTACCAGTTGCATTGGCCTAATCGAGGTAGCTACCACTTTCGTCAGAACTGGACCTTCGATGCCAGCGCTCAGGACACACAAAAAACGACAGACAACATTCATGAGGTGTTACGTGCGCTGGAGGATGAATTCAAGGCTGGCAGAATCATCAATATAGGTCTGTCCAATGAAAGCTGCTGGGGAACATCAACATTCCTTTCAATCGCTGCGCAGCACAATCTACCGCGGGTCGCCACTATTCAAAACGAATATAACCTGATGAACCGGTTGTTTGATCTGGACCTCGCTGAACTGTCTCACCACGAAGATGTCGGGTTGCTGGCATTCTCGCCACTGGGTGCTGGCATGTTGAGTGGCAAGTACAGTAAAGGTGCCAAACCCGAAGGCTCTCGGCGCACCATGAATGAAAATCTAGGTGGCCGGTATACCGATAAAAGCGCCATAGTTTGCGAGCAATACGTATCACTGGCTCAGGAACACGGTATGGATCCAGCTCAAATGGCCTTGGCGTTTTGCCTGTCACGCCCCTTCATGACCTCAGCCATTATTGGTGCAACCACAATGGAACAGCTCAAAGTGAATCTGGGCGCGACAACCATTGAGCTCAGCGATGAGGTGAAACAGGGCATATACGCCATCTACCTGCAAAATCCCATTCCAATGTGAGCAGATACTGGGCTTAATGTCTACCCGGCACTTCGCAACAGCATGCTTGTATTGTTCGCCATTGTTCGCCATTGTTCAGGCGGCTTTGGGCAGAGCCATGTGCTCTTGCTCGCCGGTCTGCTTGTCAACAGACGACGGCCAGTCGAAGGTAAAACAAGTACCTTGACCCATCTCTGAAGCTACCTCAATAGTGCCACCATTGAGTGCGATAAGCTTTTTGACTATGGCCAGACCAACACCAGAACTCATGGAGTGATCCTTGGGTTGTAGTGTCGAAAACGGTTCGAATATTTTCTGGTGAAACTCAGGCTCAATGCCAGGGCCGTTATCTGAGATTGTAAAACGATAAAAGTGGTCGAGTGGGCTTTGTACAATGCCTACTTTCACAACCGCAAGCCCTTGGCCATGATGATACTTGTAGGCGTTGCTGATAAGATTCATGAATACTTGGGTAAGCTGAGTCTGGTAGGTTTCGAAGCTGGGAAATTCACCGACAAGTTGCAGCTGTGATTCCTTTACAGTCAGCATGACGCGCAGATTGTCTAACAGCTCACGCACATCAACCAGTTCTGGTATTTCATCATCAGTTCCCAGGCCGGAATACTGCAGCACTCCGTGAATAAGATCCTGAGCCAGTGTTACCTGCTTTTTAATACGGCCCACATAACCTTCAATTTCCGGTGGTATCGGATCGCCAGGCTTAAGGTCCTCCATATCCTCTTCAATACAACTCGCCAGAAATCCAATTCCTCTCAGAGGCGCTTTGAGGTCATGCGACACTACATAAGAAAATGATTCAAGCTGCTCGTTTCGATCTTCCAGAGTTTCATTGCTCTGGCGCAAATCCTCTGATTGTTTTTCGTACATCAAAGAGATTGTCTGTCCGTAGGCAGTGGCCCGCTGGTTTGCTCGCGACATGTGTAGAAACAGCAACAGTAACAATACGTCTATAGTCAGCCCACCCAGCAATACCAGCGTGGGCGTATTGTTATTCTGGGCAAGACGAAACGCTTTGTTGCTGTGTAGTTCAAAATTCCAGTCTCGGCCAAACAGAGAAACAGTGCGCGAGCCTGTCAAGAGCGGTTGAGGATCAAGCTGCTCATTGTCGGCTACCAGCTCGTCGTACAGTATTTCAGAATCATCCGACACTTTGATTTCAACCTGCCGCATTGCGCTGTCAATGATGCCGACGGCAAGTTGTTCTGTGACCACTGCAGCCACGACAGCCCCCTTATAATTCGCCTCTCGTAGTGCCTCTGTTTCAGGTGTGACTGTTTTGAAAATTGGCGCCATCATGACGAAGGTGGGATTACCGATCCCTGCGGCTGATATGGGGGCGGTAATCTGTACAGATCCCGTCTTGATTGAACGCCTGATAGTGTCGTTACGCCGAGCTTCTCTGGCCACGTTCAGCCCAAGCGCAGATTTCTCAAGGGTTCTTGGCGAGATGAGGGTGAGTGGTAAAACAAAGTGCATCGCTTCGACAGGTTCTAGCGCTATCGGTGTGCGGAACGTGAATTCTGGCCTTGTAAAACGCTGCTCCTGAATAAAGTCCCCCAAGTCCCCCCGATCAACCCGATACATAACGCCAAAGCCTTTAAATGCTGGAAACTGTTCCTCGACATTCATTCGCTGTGCGAATTGATCCCACTGTTCGGGGCTGACGCTATCACTGGTCGCTATAAGACCCACACCCGATTGAAGGACGTCTGCATACCGGTTCATCTGTTGCCTGAACAGATCGATGGCGTAGTCCACCTGTCGATCAAATTTGATTTGAGTACGTTCCTCTACGCCCTGCAACGATACTAGCCAGGCAATCATGGTTGCAACCAGAGATACAGACACGACCAGCCAATGTAACCCTTTTATAGGTAAGTACCGATCAATATGCCGGAGGCTGAAATCTTTCAGTGTGTGATCGGTTAACAGCGGCAACGTGCGAGTTCCTCAAGAGGATGAGCACCCTGCGGTGCAGAGCAAACAGCCATACAACCGTCTAATCGGCTTTCAAATCCCTTTCTTCACCCAAAGTAACGCTTCCCCATGATCCACGTCTGCTCGATACAACGTTCATCACCCATCATCAACAGGCTGAACAATCGATCACGCCAGTCAGTTTGATTGCTGGTACGCATGGCCAGAAGCGGCGTTGCTTTTTCGTCTATAACGAGAAAATCCGCCTCTTTGCCCACGGCAAAGTTACCGATGGCAGCGTCCAGATCCAGCGCTCGTGCACCGCCCAGGGTAGCCAGGTAAAACGCATGCGCAGGCGTCAGGGTATGGTTCTGCAGTTGCTGAATCTTGTAGGCTTCATTGATGTTACGCAGTATCGACATTGAATCGCCTCCACCAATGTCTGTACCCAGACCCAGCTTCACCGCATGTTTCTGTGCGGCTCGCAAATCGAATAGACCACTACCAATAAACAGATTAGAGCAGGGGCAATGAGCCACAGCAGCGTCTGCCGTGGCCAGTCGTTTCCAGGCAGAATCAGACAGGTGTATGCCGTGTGCAAACACTGAACGCTTGCGCACCAGGTTATAGCGTTCGTAAACCGCGAGGTAATCCTGTGTCTCGGGAAACAGCGAACCCACCCAGTGACATTCGTCTGCATTTTCAGCCAGGTGAGTGTGTAAGTGGACACCGGGATTATCATCCAGAAGCCGCGATGCAATGGCCAGCTGTTCCGGTGAACTTGTTGGGGCGAAACGAGGAGTCACGGCATAGCCCAGCCGGTCTTTTCCGTGCCACCGATCTATCAGCGCCTGGCTGTCGATAAATGAAGACTCCGGTGTGTCCAGTAACTCGGTTGGCGCATTTCGATCCATCATGACCTTGCCGCAAATCATCCGCAGGTTGCGTTGTTGGGCCTCTGCAAAAAACGCGTCAACCGATTGCGGATGCACGGTGCCAAATACCAGCGCTGTGGTCGTACCGTTGCTCAACAACTGATCGAGGAAAAAGCGCGATGTCTCAGCAGCAACTTCCATATCGGAAAATCGCATTTCTTCGGGGAACGTATAGCGTTCCAGCCAGTCCAGCAGTTGCGAGCCGTAGCTCGCTATCATGCCCGTCTGCGGATAATGCACGTGGGTATCAACAAAACCTGGTACCACTAATTTGTCTTCTATATGAATATGCTGAGCGTTGTCCGGTACTTGAACTGCGCCAGCTTGAGCACACGCAACAACATGACCTTCATCAATCAGCAACACGCCATTCTGGATGTACTCGATCGCCTGAGTTCCCTCCCTGTCAGGATCTGAGAGGCAGTGGAGAAAATTGGCATGCACGGCAGTGATTGATGACGACATAGTCCAGCTCGATGGGCTTGTTGAATTCCTGACTCCCTATGATAGGCGTTGCCGGTTGCGCAATGTACACTTGGCACACTGTGATCCGTCGGAATTTACTCGTAATGATCGTTGTCCATGTCTGAGATGCCGGAAGCGCCGAGTCAGGCTCAGCAGGCCACCAGCCCCGACATTCTGGTTGAGCTGAACGGCATATCCAAAGCCTACCCGGGTTGTCTGGCCAACGATGCCGTGGATCTGCGTTTACGAAGTGGGCGAGTGCATGCGCTGCTGGGAGAGAACGGCGCTGGCAAAAGTACACTGGTCAAGATCCTTTATGGTTTGCTGGCTGCAGACGCAGGCTCAATAAAGTGGCGAGGCGAGGCGGTGCACATTGAGTCTCCGGGAGCTGCTCGAGAGCTTGGCATTGCTATGGTTTTCCAGCATTTTTCTCTGTTTGAATCGCTGTCGGTACTGGAAAATATTGCGCTGGGCATGGACGTTGATGCGGATGTGCATCTGCGCCAGCAAATCATTGAAGTCTCGGCTCGCTATGGCCTTCCGCTGGATCCTGATCGCTCGGTGTATACACTGTCAGTCGGTGAACGGCAACGCATCGAAATCGTGCGTTGTCTGCTGCAAGAACCGCAGCTGCTGATCATGGATGAGCCCACTTCCGTGTTGACGCCGCAGGAGGTCAGCGAACTGTTTGCCACGTTGTCGAGGCTGGCAGAAGAGGGCGTTGCCATCCTCTACATCAGTCACAAGCTGGATGAAATCCGTCAGCTCTGTCACGAGGCCACCATTCTGCGGGGTGGGAAAAAAGTAGCTGAGGTCGATCCACGCCAGGAAACAGCACAGAGTCTGGCTGCGTTGATGATGGGCTCAGCCATGCCTGCTCCAGTGAAGCGTGGTCGCACGTGTATCGGCAGTCCTTTGCTGGAAATAATGGATCTGAACCATGCTGCTGCTGAGCGACACGGCATTGCATTGAATACATTGAATCTCGCTGTGCATTCCGGGGAAATAGTGGGCATAGCCGGTGTGGCCGGAAACGGACAGGATGAACTTATGCAGGTGATTGCCGGCGAAGTATCGCTGCGGCAGTCCGGTAGTCTGTCGCTGGCTGGAAAGTCAGTAGCCAGTCTGGGCGCTGGAGAACGTAGACGTCGCGGTTTGTGCTGCGTACCTGAAGAGCGCCTGGGCCACGCTGCAGTGCCCAGCCTGTCGCTAATCGAGAACGTTTTTCTCACAGCTCACCATCGCAAGGCTCTGAGGTTGGGTGGGTTGGTGTCATATCGCAGGAGCCGGCAATTTGCCGAAACTGTCATTAAACAGTTTAACGTTCAATGTAGCGGACCTGAATCACTGGCAGCCAGTCTTTCCGGGGGCAACCTGCAGAAGTTCATCGTCGGTCGTGAAATAATGCAATCCCCCGACGTGCTGGTGGTAGCGCAGCCAACCTGGGGTGTAGATGCAGGGGCCGCAGCGATCATCCACGCAGCCATCCGCGAGTTGGCTAATGAGGGAGCTGCCATCTTGCTGGTGTCTCAGGATCTGGATGAACTCATGCAGACCACCGACAGAATCGGAGCACTATGTGCTGGGCGTCTGTCTGAATTTTATCCCACTGGTAGTGTAACTATTCAACAGGTAGGCCTGTTGATGGGCGGGGAGTCTCTGTCGAAAAAGCCGCCAGCTTCTGCCGTGGGAGGGGCAGCATGATTACGCTACAACGAAGAGCCGCTCCATCAACGCTTATGGGCTATCTGGCCCCCGTATTCGCACTGCTCGTGACACTCGTCGCCGGGCTGCTGTTGTTTGCCACCCTCGGCGTGCCAGTGGGAGAAGCCTTCCATGCTTTTTTCATTGAACCGGTTAGCACGCGTTATGGTCTGGCGGAACTCGGCGTAAAGGCGACGCCGCTGATCATCATTGGTGTGGCACTGTCCATTGGTTTTCGTGCACAAGTCTGGAACATCGGCGCTGAGGGACAATTAATACTCGGTGGTATCGCTGGCGCGGCAGTCGCGCTTTTTTTCTACGAAGTCGACGCCTGGTTCGTATTGCCTCTGATGGTTCTGGCCAGTGTTATTGGCGGGATGCTGTGGGCGTTTATTCCAGCGTTATTGAAAACACGTTTCAACGTCAACGAAATTCTGACCAGCCTGATGCTCACCTATGTCGCTGCGCTACTGTTGTCCTGGCTGATATCCGGCCCGATGAGAGATCCTGACGGTTTCAACTTTCCCGAGTCGCGTCTGTTTCACGACGCCGCCTTGTTACCGCGAATTCTTGATGGCACGCGGCTACATGCCGGTGCACTGGTTGCTCTCGGCGTAGTCGTCGCAGGCTGGGTTTTGCTAACGCGAACACTGCTGGGCTTCGCTTTGCGAGTGAATGGCGCTGCACCCCGCGCTGGCATTCATGCAGGTTTTAGCCAATCGCGGCTAGTGTGGACTGCCATGCTCATCGGTGGCGGTTGCGCAGGCATGGCCGGTTTGTTTGAGGTGGCGGGCCCCATTGGTCAGCTGCTACCCAGTATCTCTCCGGGCTATGGTTTCACCGCTATCATCGTGGCCTTCCTTGGCCGCTTGCACCCGGTAGGTGTGTTCTTCGCCGGATTGGTGATGGCATTGTCTTATCTGGGTGGGGAATCTGCTCAGATCACCCTGAATCTTCCACTGGCAGTCACTGGCGTATTTCAGGGCATGCTGCTGTTTTTTCTGCTAGCCACGGATGTGTTGATTCACTACAGAATCGTGTGGAGACCGCGTAGCGCATGAACGAAATTCTTATCCTGACTGTTCTGACCATCGTCACGGCAGCAACGCCACTGGTCTTTGCCTCAATAGGTGAGTTGGTGGTAGAGCGCTCTGGTGTTCTGAATCTTGGAGTGGAAGGCATGATGCTGGTCGGTGCGGTCTGCAGTTTCGCCGCAGCGCATTACACCGGTAGCGGTCTGCTGGGTATTCTGGCCGGCCTGATTGCCGGAATGCTGATGGCGTTGGTTTTTGCGTTCCTGACGCTGAGCCTGCAATCATCACAAGTGGCCACAGGTCTGGCATTAACAATATTCGGCATAGGTGTGAGTGCCCTGATCGGTCAGCCGCTCGTGGGAATCGCATTTGAGGGCCTGCCATCATTGAACGTACCTGTGCTCAGCGACTTACCCGTCGTCGGCCGCTTGCTGTTCAGCCACGACATTCTCGTTTACGTCTCATTTGCGCTGGTTGCAGGTGTTGCCTGGTTTCTCAATAAAACTCGAGCAGGTCTCGTTTTGCGATCGGTAGGCGACTCACACCACGCCGCCCATGCGCTGGGCTTGAAAGTGATTCGCGTGCGTTATCTCGCCACCCTGTTCGGCGGTGGCTGTGCAGGCGTTGCCGGTTCGTACCTGTCACTGGTGTACACGCCCATGTGGGTAGAGAACATGAGCGCTGGTCGAGGCTGGATCGCTCTGGCACTGGTCGTTTTTGCGGTATGGCAGCCGGGCCGATTGCTATTGGGAGCCTATCTGTTTGGCGGTATCAGTATCTTGCAGCTTCATGCTCAGGCGCTCGGGATTAATGTTCCTTCGCAGCTGATGTCGATGCTACCCTATCTCACCACCATTCTGGTGCTGGTTCTCATATCGCGTGATCGCGGCCGGATTCGTCGTAACGCACCCGCCAGTATCGGACAAGCCTTTCATCCGACGACGTAGAACTTGCGTACCCCCCGTCGTCACGTTTATCAGGAGATATCCATGTTCCCCAGCCGGTTCAAGAAACCCGCTCTCACCTTGCTCGCGGCCGCTGCTTTGTCGGTCACAGCCTTCACCGCCGGTGCCGCAGATCCGGTCAAGGTAGGCTTTGTTTATGTTGGCCCCGTGGGTGATCACGGTTGGACATACCGACACGATGTTGGCCGTCAGGCCATCGAAACTGAATTCGGCGAACAGGTTGAAACAACCTTTGTGGAGAGTGTTCCTGAAGGTGCCGATGCCGAGCGCGTTATCAGAAAGCTTGCCAGTACAGGACACGATCTGATTTTCACCACCTCATTCGGATTCATGAACCCGACGGTCAAAGTTGCCAAGGACTTTCCAGATGTGCGCTTCGAACACGCAACAGGCTACAAGCGTGCTGACAATGTCTCTACCTATGCCGCACGCTTCTATGAAGGACGTGCTGTCGTCGGCACCATGGCTGGCATGATGACCAAGACCAACACGATTGGGTATATCGGTTCATTCCCTATCCCGGAAGTGGTTCGTGGAATCAATGCATTTACTATTGCCATGCGCAAGGTAAACCCGGACGCTGAAGTTAAAGTCGTCTGGGTAAACAGCTGGTACGATCCGGGCAAGGAAGCTGATGCTGCCAAAGCCCTGATCGATCAAGGTGCAGACATCATCACGCAACACACCGATTCTCCAGCACCTCTTCAGGTTGCTGAAGAGCGTGGCGTACAGGGTTTTGGCCAGGCGTCTGACATGTCAGCATTTGCACCTAAAGCACAACTGACATCAATCATTGATGACTGGAACGACTACTACGTTGCACGCACCAAAGCTATCATTGATGGAACGTGGGAATCACAGGATACGTGGGACGGCATTGCATCTGGCATGGTGGCATTTCCAGAATACAACGCGGATGTTCCTGATGATGTAAAAGCAGCTGCAGAGATCGTTCGTGAAGGCATCGTGGACGGTACCCTGCATGCGTTCCAGGGCCCCATCATGAATCAGGCGGGTGAAGAAATTCTGGCCGAAGGCGAAGTTCTGGATGACGGTGCATTACTCGGCATGAACTTCTATGTGGAAGGTGTGCAGGGCGAATTGCCGAAGTAAGTCATCTGTAAGAAAGGTTATTCAACCCGAAAGACACAGCTCAGGGAAGAGCTTTTCAGACAATTAATTCCGGAGACTCAAAATGCTCGTGGAGTTTTCTGGTTGCAACGAGAAAGGAACGCCGTTCATCAACCAGATTAGTATCAAGCAGTTCTTCCCGGGAAACTAATGGATTTGCACCAACAATATCACTTCAGGAAATCCGAGCAGGGTTTACTCGCCTGGGATGTTTTGAAGCTGATCAAGCTGACTAAAGACTTCGAAGTGATCGACGTTCCGTTGAATGATATCCGCGAGTTGAAGGAAACCTACTGGTTCGGATTGGGTGCCCCGCCAGTTACCGAAGATATTGCGCAACATGCGAAACAGATATACGAGGCGGATATCTCCTATCCCATTATCCTGTGCCCGGATGGCAGGGTTATGGACGGCATGCATCGAGTATGCAAAGCGTTTCTTGAAAAGCGTGAAACCATTCTGGCGGTGAAATTTGCCGAGCTTCATGAGCCAGACTATATTGGCAAACAGCCTGACGAGTTGCCTTATTAATACTCAACCCCAGTGTTGAATCAACTAACCGGCTCAGCACGATCTAATCCGGCGCAATAGACACGCGTATAGTGGAGTGGCCTTTTCGATTCAGCACAGTACACATGAGTGTTGTTGTATAGCCCATCCGGCTCGCCATAATATACGCGTGTATAGTCATATGCTCCATGCGACTCAGCACAATGCACCTTCTTGGAATCAGCTGACCCGTAGTGAAAGCTACGAACATCCCGCCCCTCACTATCCAGAACGCGGAAGCGATAACGTGTGGGTGACAGCTTGCGTACCGTTTCGAAAGACTCACGATCAATACGCAGTTGTCGTTCAAAGTCGAATTGCGAGAGATCGCTGTCATGACGTTGTTGGGCGAATAGTTCATTGAGACGTTGCTCATCCTGATCTACGCGTTCTATTGAGTAGCCACCTTCGTGAACAGCCTGATGGTGTCTGGTGCACAGCAAAACGCCATTGCTTATACTGGTTTCACCATCATCAGCCCAGTGCTGTATGTGGTGTATGTTCAGATGGTTAGTATGGCTGCAGCCCGGGTACTGGCAATGCTGATCACGTTCTTTAATTGCGCGTGTCATGCCAGTGGGCCAGATTCGGGACTTGCGACCTATGTCTGTGGGTTCACCGTTTATGACGGTGTTGGTGGAGATACTGCAATCGCAGGCAATGCGTCTGGCTGTTTCTTTTGCGATAGGTGCTGAGCCGTTGATGGTGGGGCGTTTTTCAGGATGCGGTTGGTTGTTGTGATCGCTTCGATCGCGTTGTTGAGAGTCAGCGCTTGCTGTCTGCTGAAGTCCTGATTCATCTACTGACACGATGACTTGATAGCGGTCGGCCGTGGCTATATCCCGGCCTGCATGCTGGATACTGCTTTCTGCCATCAACAGAGCGGCATCGGCGCGTCGCTGTGTGATGGTGGCCTCTGGTTCATCCTCCAGCTGATTTAGCGAATGTTCAACACTATTGAGAAAAGCCAGTGCCTGTTCTGGAGGCAAGGTCAGTGTGATGGTCATGTTGCCAGTGCCAGTGCGGATTGTGTTGTAGCGCAGTGAGCGTTCCTCCCACTGCCGCACGGCACGTTCGTTTTCTGTTTTACCATCATCATCGTCGTTCCAACGATACGCTGCACACAGTCTTTCCACTTCACTGAATGATGCATCCAGTGCGGCATGACAAAGTGTCTTTTCATTGTCGGCATTGGCTATTCGGCAAATGAGACGAACCTTGGACCACGATAGCTTGCCCGCTCTGAATAATGCGGTCGTAGTAGACAAGGTGCGCAATTTACGACCGACACGTAGATATTCCCATCCCAGCTGTACACCTATCCCTAACTCAAGATCCATCCAGGCAGCACAGTGTGTGGCGCCAGAGTCTTTCCAGCCTTTCATTTCATCAAACCGAACGACCAGTTCAAGCAGATCTGCCTTGTTTGAAGCAATATCCCGTGACACCGTTACCAGGCGTGCGCGGATGGATGACACATCAGACGGCATGGCCTTGGAAGCGTTAGGTGGCAACTCACCCTCGATACATGCCATAGCCAGTCTGATATTCTGGCCGAACTGTTGTTGCTCATCCTTGCCGAAAGACGACATGCCCAATGGGATGGGTGTTGGTCTTACCGGTGTACGGCTGGCGGATGAATCTTCCATGATTTAGCGCTCCTTGTTGAAGTGTCAATATAACATCACACAGTGAGCGTGGCAATAGTAAAGCTGGATATATTTACAGCTATGTATTTTCGAACTACTATCTGATATGGACGCGGAATAATGTAGCAAACGCACTTTACGTTTCATGAGTTATCCGAGCTGGCGGAGTTTGTCGATCGAGAGCGCGGTTGAATAGGGGTAGAAAATCTATTGGACTGGCACTGCTTCGTTATTTTTGCACATTTGAATGTCATTCTATACCCTGACCAAGCGAACAAGCGATTGAAAGTAAGATGATAAAGAATAACTGCCTTGTCGTTTTAGCGTTTCTCCTCGTTGCTCAGACTGCTTCGGCTGAAACCTACACGGCAGACGTTTGGGCGGACAACTGGTTTTCGCTTGACGTCAATGGTGCGCAGGTAGCAGAAGACAGCGTCTCGATCACAACTGAACGATCGTTCAATGCCGAAAGTTTTTCCTTTACAGCCGAACCTCCTTTCGTGCTCGGGCTGACTGCAAAAGACTTCAAGGAAAACGATACCGGGCTGGAATACATAGGTACGCGCAAACAACAAATGGGCGATGGTGGCGTTATCCTTCAAATTCGTGATGCTAGTGGAAAGATAGTCGCTGTGAGTAACGATGGGTGGCAGTGTCTGGTGGTGCATAAAGCTCCGGTTGATAAATCCTGTGCACAAGAGCGTGATCCGGTTGCAGGGCAGGGCGCCTGCGGGTTTGAAATGACTGAAGACCCCGTTGACTGGAATGCACTGAGTTTTGAATCATCGGCATGGCCGCAAGCCACAGAGCATAGCGAACGTGCGGTGAGTCCCAAGGATGGTTATGATCGTATTACATGGGATTCCAACGCTCAGCTGATCTGGGGGCCGGATCTGGAAACCGATAATACGCTGTTGTGTCGTCTGGTTATCGAATAGGACATGCAGGTGGAGAACAGAATGATGTTGAGACCAATTCTAGTATTGGCTGCATTGATTGCGCATGTAGCACCGCTAGCAGCACATGACGAGCCATTGCACTGTGCTGCAGTTCAGGCATCCGTTACCGAGGCTGGTTTTGCCAATGAGGTTGTGGTGAGTTGTGCTGAATCTCTTGCAACCGTGACCTCAGATACTTACCCGGATCATGAGCTGATGACGGGTATCGTAGGAACAAACGAACAGCTGCCGGTACCCGCTGAGTATGCGGCACCAATCCCCTTGAAGCCAGTCCTCGGGTCATCACCGTTAACACGAGATGCAGCACTTGGGGTGGCGGTTAATGGAGTGCCGATCTACGACTACACGGGTGGAGGTGAGATGTCTGTAGAAGACCTCTATCATCACCAGACGAAACACGATACCTTGTTAACTCAGCAGCTTGATCTGTGTGGTGGCCATGCAGGGCGTGGTGATGATTATCACTATCATGTAAAACCCGTCTGCATGATTGAACAGATGGCCAACAATGGTGATGATGCGATCATTGGCTGGGCGTTCGATGGTTTTCCTATATACGGTGACAATAACCCCGATGGTACGCCGATAGCTGTCGGTGTGCTGGATGTTTGTAACGGGCAAACAGACGAGACGTTCGGATATCGTTACCATACTTCAAACAAAGCGCCTTACATTGTGCAGTGCTTGATGGGTGCTGTTGCAGATGCGCGTACACTGCCGCGAGTTGCTCCATTGTCACCTGCTACTGGAGGACGGGGTCGCGAAGCGGGTAAACCGCCAAGAGGGGGTGTGCAAGATCTGGTATTCACTCAAGATGCTTCGGGGATGCGTAGTATGGACTACACCTATCAGGGCGAGCCGTATTACATGCGCTACACACCCACCGACCAGGAAAATTGCTATACGTTCGAGACTCAGACGGTTACTGATTCTGGTGTGGTCAAGACCGGAGAGTATTGTCGGTGAATCGTTGGACGTTGTTGGTGTTAGTCGTTTTTTATTTGAATGCTGCCAGCGACGGGCAGGCCAGCGAGGGCTTCACACTAACCAGTTCCACTTTTGAAAATGGCGGGGATTTGCCTGCTGATTTAAAGTGTATGCGTGACGGAGGTGATGGAGTTTCCCCACCGCTAACGTGGTCATCAGTACCAGAAGGAACCCAGAGCATAGCGCTAATAATGCATCACTACCCGCGCGGGAAAACCGAAGGAGTTGATGCTCCAAGTCAATATTGGCTGTTGTGGAATATCCCGGTCGCAACGATCGGCCTTGAGCGTGGTAATCCTTTATCTATTGGATTCGAAGGTTCGGATAAAAACGGAAGGCACACAGGCTATACGTCACCATGTTCCCCTGCAGGACGGAGGCACGAATACGTTATTACGGTCTATGCATTGAGTGAGAAACTCGAGAGTTTGCCAGCTGAAGATAATTTGTCAGTTGATTGGTTAACCATGACGGGCGCAATGCAGGGGAAGATTCTGGATTCTTCGGAAATCATGTTCTTCAACTGATGCCGAGCCAATTGAAATTGAGGCAATAGAGCACAGGTGGCAATGCTTAAAGTGTTGCGCGAACCTCTACTCGTGAGGGGTACGACGACAACAGTTCATCAGTAGAGAAATCTAGCTCTTTACCGAGTCTGGGTTAGTGCCACAATGTTCTGCAATCCCGGAGTTCGTCAGGCCAGAATTCATTGTCTAACCAGAGTTGCCGGACTGGTCGACGCTGCATATTAATATGACGCTCTCTAGTAATGGCGCCAACTCGTTTATCCAGCGTTCCAGAATCCCTCCGATGATATTGTTCTGGAGTCAATGCGTCAGCTGACATGACGGCAGCCGAAACTATATATTGCTGAGTATATCGGGCGACGGGGATTGCAAGATCAATTCTCCTGTTCGCTAAGCGGATCGTACCCTTTAGAGAGTGTAGTTTTCTTTCTTGTTTTAGATCTGGCTAAATGTTAGCGTACAAACGAGCGCACGAGAAAACAAGGTTGTATCGGTCTCCCCGTGGTCAATGAGTCCGACGTGTTTTACAGGATCGCGTTGCCAGCAAATCTGTCTTCGAGGGCCTGTCATAAATGAAAGCACTTGGTGATGGCGAATGGCGTGATGCCATTACGTCTATCTATGATGCAGCCGTGGCGAGTGATGGCTGGGGTGAGGTAGTTGATTCACTCTGCGGTATCGTGGGTGCTAAATCCAGTCTGCTGATGCTGACTGAGACTGGAGACGTGTCCCCGTGGCAGATGTCTGCCGGTAGCGCTGAATTTCGCAATCAGGATATGAGCTTTTTTGATCAGTATCTTCGAGAATTCGGACACTATGAAAAAGCGGCGTTCGATCGTCTGAAAACTCTCCCCAAGCAGACACCCGTATCAACTGAGGATACGTTTCACAATATCGATATGCCCAGAGAGCGCGAGGATAGTGTTTTTCTTGCGAAGCATTTTGGTATTTACCACCGAGTAGCGTATCGTCTTAACGACAATGGTGCCTGGTTTGACAGTGTGTCGTTTCAATTCGACGATGCAGTTGATAATATTCCGCATCATGCGCTAGAGCGTGTTTCGCCCACCTTTTCGCATCTCGCCAAAGCGCTGGATATGGGGCGATCGTATCGCGAACTCAGGTTGCGTTATCAAGCCGTACTTGGCGCACTGGATCATATACAGGTAGGGTTTTGTGTGTTGCGCCACGATGGCGATCCGGTTGTGATTAATACCGCAGCGCGAACCTTGCTGGAAAAGAACGATGCGTTGTATATCGGTCCGCGAGGTCAATTGTGCTTGCACGACGATTCAGCGAATCGATTATTGCAGGAGGCTATAACGCGTCTGGTCTCGACAGCGACTGGTAATGGGACTGATGCTTCTATCACGTTAAGCGCGCAGCGACGAGTCGGTGGGCATCCACTATTGGTCGAAATTACGCCAGTGCGTGATGCTGAAAACGAGCTTGGCGATAACTTGCATGGTGTCAGCTTAATGTTGTTGGATCCGGATTCGCAATCGATCATACGAACTGATCTCTTAGCTCATTGGGCTAATCTGACGAGTGCAGAGGCCGAGGTTTGTCGTTATTTGGTAGACGGCCTTACCAATGTTGAAATTGCCGAGAAGCGAGATACTCACCCCGAGACAGTCAAGACCCAGGTGACGAGGGTTCTGACCAAGGCCGGCGTCAGGAACCGAACGGAACTGGTGCGGTTGGCCTGCCAGACATCGCCGCCAATTGGTGTGAAGGCGTAGTGTCAGCATCGATACTATGAGAACTCTCCCCTAAAAACCTAACCGAAATTATGGTTTTATCACCCGATCGGGTGATGCGTTGATGTTGTCAGACCGGTAGATTGTGGCCATCTCGTAAGACGCGAGAATCATATGCCGAGGATAAAAGCCATGCCACAGTTTCTTTCTACCTTGTCGTGTCTGTATTGGCGGCCAATGGCTGTATCCGTCATTTTGGTGGGTGGCACAGCCTTCGCTCAGGCTCAGGATGCTGTTTTCGCGAGTGATGGCAGCATTGCCATCGGTTACGCAGATGACTTTGCGCTGGCAGAGAATCCTGTGCCACTGGCCCAATCTGACAACTTGCTGGTCAAGGCTGATGATGCTCAGACTGGTGGTAGTGGTAGTGGATCAAGTAGTGGGTGTTCTATTGCAGGCACAGGTACAAGAACTGGGCAGGCTTCGCTGCTCGGTATGTTGTTGCTGGCGATAGCAGGGCTGGTGTTTCGCAGGCGATGATGAACCTGATAGAGATGCCAGTACTAGGTTCCACACCTACCTAGATAAGTCATAAGCCCCTAACCGCTCAAACCCCTCCTCAATCCCCACAGCAGGTTTCCAATCCAGCAACCGCTGCGTTTCACGCTGATCAAACCAGTGAGCGGTTGCTAATTGTTCTGCCAGGAAACGGGTCATAGGAGGGTCTTCGCTTTTGTCTAGCCATCCCCATACTTTTTCGATGGCTGTGCCTGCGGTTATGGCAACACTTGCGGGTATCTGGCGCAGTTCAGTTGCTTCTCCAGCGGCGAGTAATATGCGTTGCATGATTTCACGCACGGTACGTGGCTGACCATTGGATATTACCAGCGCATGACCGGCGGCGCGTTTGGCGTTGTCGATGCCTGCCACAATGGCGCTGGCGGCATTGTCGATGAAGGTTGTATCGATTAGTGCCTGCCCGCTACCCACGAGTACGAGTCGTCCTGCTCGTGCACGATCAACAATTCTTTGTACCAGTTGTGTATCGCCTGGCCCCCAGACGAGGTGAGGGCGAAGTGCAAGTACACACATGTCAGTACTATTTGCAGCCAGTGCTATCTGTTCCCCAATGGCCTTTGATTTTGCATAGTGACCACGCACGTTGTCTGGGTCGGCTGCACCAGCCGCTGCGCCGATGAGCGAGAGGCCTGCATGGGCAACTGATGGGGTGGAGACATGAACGTAGCGGTTTACTCCGGAGCGTTGAGCGCAATTGATCAATCGTTCAGCGCCTTTGATGTTGATAGCTTCGTAAGCATCCCATCTGCCAGCAATACCGACTTTCGCGGCCAGGTGTATAACTGCATCATTGCCTTTCAAGGCAGCTTCCAGTGTTTCTACGCTTTCGCTTGCAGCAATATCGCAGCAGGCTTCTTTGACGTTGGCAATACCTGATGGATTGCGCTGCACCACTGTCACCTCATCGCCCCGATCAAGCAGCAGTGAAACGACATGCTTGCCAATCAGGCTGGTGGCGCCGGTAACGAGAACTTTCATAGTGAAGAGACTCTGTCACCAGCCAGTACCTTGCCTGCCCATTGAGCAACAGCTGCGCGGTCTACTTTGGAATTGTGGCGACGATCTACCGGGAGTTGTTTGACGAGCAGAACCGCGGCGATGTCGATATCTTGTGCAACGGCCTGTCGTACTTGATCTATCAGGGCAGGTGAAGCTGTATTGCCTGATGGACTATCAGCCCGACTACTATCAAGCTGCAAAACTGCAACCACCATCTGCAAACCTGCTGGTCCGACCCCCACAAGGGCTGCCATGGAAATGGTTTTTATTTTTTCGATGCGCTGTTCGCTGTCCACAGGCGTTAGTACGGTGTCAGCTGTCGTAATAACATGGCCGAGCCTGCCGCCTACCCAGAGTCTGCCTGTCGCATCAAGCTCTCCAACGTCCCCGGTTCGATGCCAGCCAGCGGGCTGGGAAGCATGATGGTGAGTGAGCCACAGCCTGTCGTAGCTGTCCCGGGTGTGCGCAGCCTGTACGAGGATCTCGCCCATGGTGCCTGCGTTTGCTGTGGGTTGGCCAGAGGCTTCTCCCAGTTTGTTTAGCGGGTCAATGTGCACGGTTACACTGGCCAATGGGTAGCCCACACAAACGCCACCTGAATGCAGTTGGCTAGAGGCTTCTTGAGAGTCAAGCATCTGCAGCTCGGTTAAGCTGATATTGGCGACGGGCAAGACTTCAGTCATGCCGTAGGGCGTATGCAGTTCAGCTGAATTAAAAATACCGGTGGCAGCCTTGAGCAATTCAGCACGCACGGGAGCACCTGCTGAAATAACTGAACGGACTGCTGTGCAAGCTGCTTGCTGCGCAGATGTTAATGAACTTCCTGTTTTGACTATATTGACCAACGCAGCCGGAGAGGCAAATACCAGAGTTGCATCAATCAGTGCTACGGCATCTGCCAGTGATGATGCATCGAGGGTGCCCGGGGCGGTGACATCCATGTCGGGCACGATGGACGTTATACCCATTGTGGGGCCGTACAGGGCGAAAGGGGCAAAGGCTGCGACCAGTTTGTCTTTCGCTGTTATGTTGTAGACAGACATCAGCGCATCGCGTTGTGCCTGAATATGATGGTGTTTGTAGATCACCCCTTTGGAAGGCCCTGTAGAACCTGACGTGAAGGCAATGGCTGCAAGGGTGTCGGGGGTAGGCAGTGGTGGAGCTTTCTGGTCTAGCCCCAGTGCTGCCAATGCCTGTATGTCTGTTACATGCCCAAGCAGCCTGGTCAGCGCGGCTGTTCGTGTTCCGACAGCAATGCGTATCCCTGGCCAGCGTAAAACGCGAGCAGCCATGAGTGCTTTGTCGATACCAATCAGATAACGGGGATTGGCGCTTTGCAGCGCGCCTTGCATACCGGCCCGGCCGAGTCCTGAATCTACCAGTACCAGAGTTGCACCAAGGCGCCAGCAGGCATAAACGGCCAGGCTCAGATCAATACCCGGGGTGACCATGACGGCTACGCGATCACCGGACTTAATGCCATATACCGCCATACCTGCTGCCAGTTGTTCTGTTCGTTGTGATAGCTCGGCAAAGGTGATGGACCGTTTGACTGGTGCAATTTCTACGACGGCATCAGTGGCGGGTGTGGCTACTGAAAAGTCGGCCAGTGCGCGTGATGGAGTGGGTAGCCTGGCTGCTTGCGTGTCAGCGACAGCATCAGCATGGGCCGCCGCGGCGCGCTGATCGAATCGAGCAAGCCAGGCCACGATAGCGCCAGCAACATCGGCGTCCTCACCGACGAAGTGAGCAGCCTTGGGAAATCGATGAACATCAGCGTGTGGCAATCGCTGTTCCAGATCGTGAAGGTACAAGTCACTGAACACCTTGTCGCGCGGACCCCACAACAACAGCGCCGGGATGTCGCTTAGCGTTTGCAAACCTGTGGTTATGGCATGCAGTGTTGCAGCACTTTCATGATCGCTACTCAGCGGAATGTCAGCGACGAAGTCGGCTATGGCTGAGCGTTGAGCGCTTTTCAAGTAGGGCGCATAGAATCCTGCGCGAACATCGACGCTGAGTCTGGGGCGCGACATTTCGATTGCGCCTTGTATGAATGCGCGGGTATTGACTGTGGAGTTTCTGAGAATCAGCGGATGACGAATCAACCGTATAACAGCAGGTGCTGGTGAGCGTGCTGGCTGATGTACGGCTGTGTTGGTGAGAACAACGCCCACCAGTTGTGCTGGGCTGCTATCAAGATGACGAAGCGCCCAGCCCAGTGAAATTGGGCCACCCCAGTCGTGGGCTACAGTGATTACCGGTCCGGCTACCTTCAGCTCATCGGTCAGCTGGCATAAGTCGTCTACCCGGATACTCAGATTGCGTTTCTGACCGGTGCGCTCTGAGAAACCCATCTCCAGCTGGTCTACGGCGATAACCCGTACGCGATCACCATCATGACTGGACACTTGCGCCAACAAGTCACGCCATAGAAAAGACCAGGACGGATTACCGTGAACGCACAGCAGGGTGAGTGCGGGAGCGGCGTTCTCGGTTCTGGTCGCCCAGCTATCGAGAATATGCCACGTCCGGCCCCTTTCATCCGTAGCAGGCACATGTACCAGACGCGACCAGCCCGGTTCTAGACCGGTAATGCCTGCCGGCGGTAGATGGGCGGGTGCAGTTGGCCTCTCGTTCACCAGGTTATTTCAAGAAAGGCTGCGTTTAGTCCGGAACCGATACCGACACACAAAACGCGGTCACCCGTGTTCAGTTTTTCAGCCTCCTTGGCCAGTGTAAAGGGGACTGCTGCCGGACCAATATTGCCGTATTTTGGAAATGTGAGGGGCACGCGGTTGTGGTCGATGCCGAGCGTTTCGATCATGGCTGCGGTATGCACACGCGAGACCTGATGAATGATGTAGCGATCCATGTCGCCCCAATCGGCGCTATCGGCTTCGTCCCAGCATATCCGGCCAAGCTTTGTGCCTGCTGTAAGCAGTGCCTTGGTGTCTGTGCGCATGCTTTCCAAAGACCCCACACACAGGTTGTGATGCTCTGTGGCTGCACGAAATTCTCCGCGACTGATCTTGTGGCTTCCCGGGTTATCCGAATGACGGCCGAGCACCATGCCGGCAGAACCGGAGCCCAGCGTGAGGCTGGCAAAGTTCGAGAATAGATCGACCATAGTCGAATTTTCATCCAGTAGCCGGTCTAGCGTGTTTTGCTGGATTTCACGGGTGCCTTCTCCGTCAACGATGAGTGCATAGTCGACTTGACCAGCCTCAATGAGAGTGCCTGCCACGTGCATGGCGTTGACAAAACCCAGACAGGCGTTGGACATGTCAAAGTTGATGCAGTGCGGCGAAAGGCCCAGTCGGTCGTGTACAGATACGGCGCTGGATGGCTCCAGACGGTCCCTGCATACGCTGGTATTGGTGATCATGCCGATGCGGGCCGGGTCGATCCCTGCCGCTTTGATGGCCTTTTCACCGGCCAGTGCGGATGCTTCGATAAAGGAGATATCAGCAGGCCACTGACGCCTCTCTTCAATTCCGGCAAGCTTCTGCAGCAGGCCCTTGCCGGCACCAACACGCTCAAGGAAAGGGGCAAGCGTTTGATCGATATCGTCGGACGTAACCACAACGGGCGCATCACACGCCTCAATGGATACAACGGCTACATCATCGAAGCTGAAATGGAAATTATTGGACACGGCATCCTCGTTCGTCTGCGAATGAGGGAGTTTCTCACGGGTTGCGATCCTATGCTTGGTTGGTGCCCAGATTTATTCCTGTGAGGCAGGTTTTTACACAGTTCGACAATGCGGGGTACCTCTAAAGTTCTATATCCACTTTAAGGCGATTCCGGACAACTGCCGATGCCGCCAAAACGCCGAGTGGGCTGATGGTGGCTTCTTTGCAAGAGACAGGCTTCATGACCAGATACACGCCAACGGCGGCGATGCACAGACCGGCAGTGTCCATCAGGTTTATCGGGTGGTCGAATACTAAATATGATTGCAACATGGTGACTGGCGGAACCAGGTAGGAAAGGCTCGCTACTTTCATACAGGGCAAGTTCCTTAACAGGATTAATAGCAATCCGTACGCACCTAGCGAAATCACCAGTGCCAACCAGAGCACGACGATCCATTGACTGGTTGTGAAGTTGAAATGGACAAGACCATGACTGGCACTGATGGGTAACAGTATGGTCAGAGCACCAACACTGTGTATCAGCAACAGCAATGTAACGGGCGCATTTTCGGTATCCTGATCACTGTTCTGGAGTTCCATTCTTTTGTTTAGAAGAGTTCCAAGGGTCAGGGAGACGACTGCAACAAACGGTAGAAACAGGGCGTACAGGGTTAGGCCGTTGTGATACCCACCTGAAACCAGGAGCACTGTAGCGACCAGGCCCAGTACTAATCCCTGCCATTGTTGGCGCGTCGCTCTCTCCTGTGTGATCGGGCTCGAGAGTACGGCTGTGATCATCGGTTGTAATGCGGTGACGAAGGCCACCAGTCCTGCCGAGACTCCAAGTTCAAACGATCCGACGCCTGCTAGTAGAAACGCAGCATGCGACAGGACGCCGATGAACAGATGACACACGATAGTGGCTGAGTTGAGTCGGCGCCAGTTTCCAAGTACTGATACAAGCACCACTAGCGCGATAAATACAATGACGTATCGAGCCGTCAGTAACGTCATGGCGCTCAGCTCGTCAACGGCAAAGCGTGAAACGATCCAGCCGGAACTCCATAATATGACGAACAATGAACCTGACGCGACTAACGACCCAGCTTTCATGGATTCACACTCCTTGTGACTCTTTCAGACTAGTCAGCGTGAAGTGTGTTCGCTACACCCAAATGGGTAAATTGTTACCGCCTTAAACCAAAGTGCAGGTTAACCGATTGAGCTCGGTGGGTCTTTGTTTAGACCGGTTGTCTGGCTGTCAGGGCCCACAGTAACTTTGCGCGTGTGCCACCGTCGTGCGTTTACGAGGGTTCATATATCAAACTCGGACCATACCGGACAATGATCAGACGGTTTTTCCATCGCACGAATGTCGTAGTCTATTCCGCTCTCTAGAAGCTGGGGTGTCATGTGCCGTGTGCACAAAAGATGATCGATGCGCAGTCCGCGTTTCGGATCGCGATCGAAGCCTTTGCTTCTGTAGTCGAACCAGCTGAACTTGTCGTCTTTTTCCGGGTATAGCTTACGGTAGCTGTCGTCGAGACCCCAGTCGCAAAGGCGTTGCATCCATTCACGTTCCTCTGGCAGAAAGCTTGTAGCCCCTGAACGTAGCCAGCGCTTGACATTGTCTGGGCCTATGCCCAGATCTTCGTCTACCGGGGCAATATTGAAATCGCCTATGACGAGAAGATTTTCATCGGCTGAATGTTCCTGTTCTAACTTGTTTTGCAAATCACGATAGAACTTTTCCTTGGCCGGGAATTTCACGTCGTGCTTGCGATTTTCACCTTGTGGGAAATAGCCGTTTATCACGGTGACGGATGCGCCCCTGGGGCTTTGAACCGTTGCGGTAACGAGTCGTTTCTGGGCAGTCTCATCATCGGTGCCATAGCCAAAGCTGACATCACTCATGGGCGTTCTGGATAACATGGCAACACCGTAGTGTGTCTTTTGCCCGGCGTAGGCCGCGTGGTATCCCATCTCTTTCAGGGCATCGACAGGGAACTGGTCATCAGTCACTTTGGTTTCCTGCAAACCGATGACATCAGGTGCCAGCTTGTCTGTCAGAGCCTGCAGCTGATGCAGGCGTAGTCGCACACTATTAACATTGAATGAGACGATGATCATGGATAATCCAGGCTCGCTAGCTGTTAAACATGACTCTAACCGACACAGCACGTGAGTGGGTGCCGCCGAGTGCTTCAATGAGTGCCGCGTGGCGCGCATCCAGTGCGTCGATCTCATCGCTTTTCACCGATGGATTGACTCGCGCCAGAGAGGTGAGTCTGTCGCGCGCTTCACTCATTTCCTGATCTATGGCCGCACGCGCCTCTTCTACCATCTCTGGTAGCGATTCGTCGGCCATGGCTGCAGTCTTGTCCATCAGGCCTTCGAGCGCTTCACGGTTCTTGACCACAACCTTACGCAATGCATTACGGTCGTAACGTTGCTTGCGACTGTCGACGTCGATAGCATCGATCACCTCCGAATAGTTCTGGCCATCAATGCCGATGCTGAACGACTGCACCCGCGCAGGCAGGTATCTTTCGATATTGAGTCTGGAGTCTGCGGTGCATTGTAGTATGTAGCTGGCCTCTACAAAGGTCAGGGTCTTGGGAAGCTCCTCGGCCTTGATAACCTGGCAATCGGCCTGCCCAAAACCTTCGTCCAGAATCAGATCCATCGCAGCGGTGACCATAGGGTGGTCCCAGGTCAGGTACGTGAAATCCTCGCGTGTCAGCGCCGTTGCCCGATCAAACGTGAGTGTCATGCCGCTGGCTGGGAGGTGTGGGAAATGTTCCACTTGCATGTGATCACTGGGATGAATGATCCAGTGGTCACGCTGTTCTGCCACATCAACTCCGAAACGATCAAATACCGCATCCATGAAATCCTGCAAGGAATAGTTGCGGTCCATTCTCGCCAGTGCATCAAGGTGTTCCTGAATGTGTTCAGGGCGGTTGGAGTTCAGTTCCAGCAGGCGATCGCGGCCAGCTTCCAGGTCTGCTTCAAGTGTGGCGCGCAAAGCTTGGGTTTTTTTGATTAACGCATCAACTTTGGCGGGCTTTGCTGTGCGTGCCGTATCGAGCAATGCGGTCAGGTCGTCCTTGAGTTGTGCGCGCACGGCACTGCCAGATTTACAGATGCGTTCGAAAGCATCAAGCCCCTCGTGGTACCAGCGCAACAGTATCTGGTCGCGAGAATGATCAGCCACAGGTACATGAATCTGTATGGTTTGCGTTTGACCGATTCGATCGAGCCGCCCAATACGTTGCTCAAGCAGATCGGGACTATCGGGTAATTCGAACATCACGAGATGATGCAGGAACTGAAAGTTGCGACCTTCACTGCCTATTTCAGAACATAGTAGTAAACGACAATCCTCTTCAGGGTCAGCAAACCAGGCGGCTGCTCTGTCGCGCTCTACGATAGACATGTTCTCGTGGAATTGAGCACTTTGCACGCCCGCTACTCGCAGCACTTCAGCAATGGACTGCACGGAATCAAGCGCCGAACAGATGACCAGCACCTTTGCCGGATACTGGTCGAGCAGAAACTCCATCAGCCACAGTGCTTTGGCATCCAGAGAATCTTCATCGAGTTCGTGAATATGTAGCTGGCGTTCAGGGAAGCCGCTAATCGCTTGCCGCGTGTTGCGGAACATCAGGCGGCCCGTGCCGTGACGATCAACGAGCTTGGCGATTAATTCCTGGCCAAGATCGCTCATGGCCAGTGCGGTTGATGATGTCAGCGTTTTGAGTTGAAGGTCGGAAAACGGTTCGGCAAGCAGATTTTCAAGCTGACTGATCTGATCCTTCTCGAGCGCTTCACTATTAGAGAGTTTGTCAGCGGCGGCTGCAATCCAGCCGAACTCAGCTTCCTCAGCCATATATTGCTCAAGTGAGCCGAATCGCTCGGGGTCGAGCAGGCGAAGTCTGGCGAAGTGGCCGGCTTGTCCCAACTGTTCTGGCGTGGCTGTTAGTAACAACACTGATGGCGTTTCCATCGCCAGCTCTTCTATCAGTGTGTAGGCCTCGGAGGGTTCGTCGGGTTCCCACTGCAGATGATGTGCTTCATCGGCTATTAGCATGTCCCAGCCGGCGCTGGATGCCGCATCACCCATTTCGTCATTGTCCAATAACGTATCCAGTGAGCAAAGCACCAGCTGCTCTGCCAGAAAAGGATTGCCGTCCGGTGCAGAGTCTTGTAGTTCTTCGTAGCGCTCAGCATCCATGATGCGAAAACTCAGATTGAATTTTCTCAGCATTTCTACCAGCCATTGGTGGAGAAGGGCAGAAGGCACCACAATCAGCACACGGGCAATCTGGTTGTTAGCGAGTTGTCCGTGGAGTATCAGGCCTGCTTCTATTGTCTTGCCAAGACCTACTTCATCAGCTAGCAGCAGCCTTGGATGTCCGCGTTTCAGGGCTTCAACAGCGATGTATATCTGATGAGGTAGCACTTCGACACGAGCGCCCATCAGCCCCCTGACGGGTGACTGGGCGAGACTGTGCCGGTGCTCGAATACCTGGCGACGCAGGGAGAACCATCGTTGGCCGTCGATCAAGCCGGCAAACAGACGATCTCTGGGCGTGCGAAACTGGAGGAAGTTGTCGAGTCCGGCCTCATTGAGCAGAGCGGGTTGGCCGTTGTCCTCACGTTGACCGAGGTAGGTGAGTAGCCCTTCGTCATCTTCAACGCGTTCGATACGCAGTTGCCAGCCTTCGTGGCTGGTAATGGAGTCTCCAGCCATGAAGGCTACGCGGGTCAGGGGCGCTGTTTCCTTGGCATAGATGCGAGTCTCGCCCGAGGCCAGAAAAACGACGGTTATCTGACGGTGCTCGACCTCCAGAATGGTGCCCAGACCCAAGTCTGACTCGGTATCACTGATCCAGCGTTGGCCGGCGGTAAAAACGTTGCTCATTAAATTCTGGTGTATGGCTATATTTAAAAGTCCCAATATTGAGAATTTGGGTCTCGAAATAGCGTTATTCTGGAATTGGGGGATGCGTCGGGGCCAATTGTAGCCCGAATGTCATGTGTAATATGTGCTGTCGTGCTCCCGGCGCTTGTATTCGCCGGCCAAACTACCTATATTGCGATTGTTGACGTTGAAAACATAGATTTGTCGAGACGTTTACGTTAGCGACCGGAAACAAAAGCCTGGTGACAGGCGTGTAGTCAAAGGTCATTGTTCGAGACGAGTAGGACCAGAGGGCCCGTGGAGCACATGACTTCCCACTCTCCGGATACTCGTCCATATTGTTTTTTTATTTATACAGGGTATTATCTTGAGTACTGGTACAGTTAAGTGGTTTGACGCGGCGAAAGGTTTCGGTTTCATCGCTCCTGAAGATGGCGGCAAGGACGTATTCGTTCACCACACCGCAATTACAGGCGATGGTTACAAGACACTCGACGAAGGTCAGAAAGTGAGCTTCGATATCGAGCAGGGCCAGAAAGGTCCAGCGGCAGTCAATGTGTCTGCTATGTAAACCTGTCTCCTGACAAGGTTTTACACCCAAGCCCCGCTCTTTAGCGGGGCTTGCTAGTTTCTGGGAGGTCACTTTCCAGCGGCAGCGGCGAAATGCCCCCGGATAATTCCGACGATCTCGCTGTGCCACCCACCTGCTCCAGTCCCGATCCGCTGACCAGTCGTTTCACGAAACGGAAGGTTTTTCGCAGCATTGCCATGGCAGGCTCTTCGATCTCGAGTTGCGCAAAGATATCGGCGGTTGTCGTGCCGAAAAGCTCACATCGTCCCGTATGCAGTGCGCTGCTCGAGCGGGTTCCTGAACCCACCGTCATCAGTTGTTCATATCCCTGTTGGGTCAGCTTGCGAATGGCTTCCCGCGAGTAGTAGCCAAACGGGTACGCAAATGTATTGGAGTTCAGTAGAGGCGCTACATTGGCTGCATCCAGCTGTATGTTCAGGTTCGCATCGTCACACAGCTGCAGGTTGAAATGGTCCTGCGTGTGAAAACCGAAATGCATACCACGCGTTTGCATAGCCAGGATGCCATCGGCTGATGAGAACAGCGGGTCTCCAGTCCGTAGAGTATCGTGTTCAGGTGGAATGACCTCAGCCAATCGACGCAGTAATCGTTCAACTTCTGCCGGAGAGAATGTGGTTTGTACCTGAAAGATCATCTCTGCCTGATTGAGTCCGGCAAGCGTCGGGAATTCAGGCAGGATCGATTCCACCGCATGCGGATGGCGATTGAGCGCATGATTCAATTCGTTGACCCAGACAACGCCACCATTGACAGCGCTACCGATCAGAAAAACCGTGGCGGGAAGCTCGTACTTTTCGAGTATGGGAACGGCGTTCTTTTCCACGCTGAAATAGCCATCGTCGAAGGTAATCAGTGCGGGGCAGGGGCCACCCAGGCCGTCCAGTGCTGTCTCTATGGTGGATACCGAGTAGTGAGAGCGCACGTAATCCATGTGCAAGTCGAATGTAGCCGGAGTCACATTGACTTTCAGGCCAGCTGTATAGCTGCCTGCTTTGCTCTCCACCGAATGGTAGAGCAAGGCACGAATTCGATGTGGCGACAGTTCAACAATCCGATGTGAAAGGCCCAAATGGTACAAACCGACACCCACCTTGCGAAGTGCAAGACGAACGGGTTTGCCCAGACGCCGACCGAGACTATCTCCATTACTCATGGTGGTGATACCGCCCATTCTTCAAATTGTTTCAAGACCTGGCGTTCCGCCGCCACGGTGCGATGAGTCCAGCTGAATTCGCGCCCCAGTGAAAGATCTTGAGGGTGGCAGGTGAGAGTGCCGCTCAGTGCAGCTTCCACACACTCGATATAGGCTGCTGTGCCTGCCTTGACCCCTTTTGCAAATAGCTCTGCTTCACCATCACCCTGACTGTAGGTAACTGGCACAGTGGTCGCTATGTCTCCACCATCGATGGAGGCGACAAGTTCATGGACAGTGACACCCAGGTGAGTGGGGTCTTTGTAGTAAACCGGCCAGAACAGCGTGCTGTCGCCTCGATAGAACGGTGACAGTCCTGTGTGCATGTTTAGCGTGATGCGTGCTGCTCGCTCGAATATGTTGCTGCGGATGATACGTGTCCCGTAAACCACGATGACGTCAGGCTTGTCTTCGTCAAGAATCGCTTCGCAGCTGGCGCTGTTGTGCGAATCGACGTGAGCACAACGGGTACCGCCGGGCATTGTGGGTGTTTTCTCGTTAGGCAGTAACAGGCGCTGCAAGTCCTCACCTGCGGGCCCATAACCGCCTTTGTACCGAAAACGAGCAAGCCTCTCCGCGTAGTTGCCTCGGCGAATCATGCGTTTCAGCCGCTCGGGTACCGGTCTGGAAATAGGCTCTGCCGTGACTATTCTTGTAACGCTATCGCCAAAATGCTCCAGGAACTGGTTAGCAAGGTAGCGATGTTCCGGGTTCCCGGCAGCGCTGTTTCCTCCAAGAAGAATGACGATACTCATCGTCGGTCACCCCTGGCGGCGATTATGTTCACCTGTTGGCACATCCTGTTGTCGCTTTCCCTCACGTTGTTAAATCAAACCTTGGTGTTATGTGTTTAGACTATCGGCGGAACATTTACCAGCCTGAAGGCTGTTAGGAACTGTGTAAACGGTAATTTCTGACGCATGGCAGTAGCCACGACCCTTTGCCACCTTCAATCTCTAGAGATGCGACAATATGTCCATGAATACATTAGTAATAAACTGTGGCTCATCGAGTATCAAATATGCGTTGATCGATGCATCGGACAAACTGCTGCTGTCTGGAAAACGTGAGCGACTTGGCGCCGGGGCACTGGATACGGCGAGTACTCATGCCGATGCGATCGATGAAATACTGCAAGAGGTAAGGGGTCATCACATTGATGCGGTTGGACATCGTGTGGTGCATGGCGGTCCTGATTACTCAACAGCTCAGCAGATTGACGACAACGTGCTTGAAGCCATCGAAAAGCATATCCCTGATGCGCCCATGCACAACCCGTTCAGCCTTGCTGTGATTACCGCTGTACGCAAGACATTGTCATCGGTACCGCATGTTGCCGTGTTCGATACCGCGTTTCACGCGCGCATGCCGCGCCGTTCAACCACCTATGCCATCGATCACGACGTGGCACAGAAACACGGTATTCGCCGGTATGGATTTCATGGCATATCGCATGAGTACGCCGCGGGTACTGCAGCAAGATTCTTGCAGCGTCCGCTAGATGAACTTCGCATCATCACGTTGCATCTGGGTAATGGTGCCAGTGCCTGTGCGGTAGAATTCGGCCGCTCTGCAGAGACCAGCATGGGTAACACACCGCTGGAAGGTCTGGTGATGGGTACTCGCTCGGGTGATGTCGATGCAGGTGTGCTGCTGGCCCTGTTGCGCGAAGGCTATGACGTCGATTCGCTGGATGATCTGTTGAATCGTCACAGTGGTCTGGCCGGTTTATCAGGACACGGCAATGATCTTCGCAAGATTGAACTTGCGGCTGCGCAGGGTGACGATCGAGCACGGTTGGCCATCAATGTATTTGCACACCGGGCACGAAAATATATAGGAGCCTATGCAGCAGCCATGGGTGGCGTGGACGCTATCGTGTTCACGGGAGGCATAGGTGAAAACAGTGCCAGTATGCGCCGCCGAATTCTGCAAAGACTGGAGTTCCTGGGCGTCATTCTGGATGAAGACAGAAACACCGATGCCAGCGTCCTGACAGACCAAGATCATGCACTGATCACCACGCCTCGCTCCCGCGTAGAAGCCATCGTGGTCAAAACCAACGAAGAGCTGATGATTGCACAACAGACCCGTAAGCTAACCAGCCAGGCGAAGCCTACGACATCACTGTCCATACCTATCGCTGTCAGTGGCAGACATTGTCACCTGACCGCTGAAACGTTCGCAGCCCTGTTTGGTGCTGATGCCTCACCCACCCCGATCAAGGATCTGTCTCAACCAGGCCAGCATGCCTGTGAACAACGCGTCACTCTTATCGGCCCCAGAGAACGTATCGACAATGTTCGCCTGCTTGGGCCGCTGCGCAACGTCGATCAGATAGAGATATCGCGAACCGATGAGTTTCGTCTGGGTGTGGATGCACCTGTTCGTGATTCCGGCAACGTAAGGGGTTCAGCGGCCATTACGCTGGAAGGGCCTGCCGGTACGGTACAGCTGAATGAAGGGCTGATCTGTGCCAGACGCCATATTCACATGCACCCTGATGATGCAGAGCGAATGAGGGTGAGTGACAAGGATGAGGTGGCCGTTGCAATAGTCGGTGGTGAGCGTGATCTGGTGTTCGGTGATGTGTTGATCCGCGTGAAAGACAGTTATCTATTAGAGATGCACATTGATACTGATGAAGCTAATGCCGCAGAGCTTGATCGACATGCCAGCGGCAAACTTGATCCTTCTGATGTCGATGAGGATCCCTGCCGGCGCGTCGATTCTGTCACCGCCAAGCTTCAACAATGAGTCGCTTCTGTCATGAGTAAAGATACTATCGGTATTGTCTGGTTCAGACAGGACCTGCGACTCGCTGACAACCCCGCGCTGGTTGCTGCCTGTAAGGATTGTGAGCAGCTGGTCCTGCTGTTCATTGATGATCCCGCCGACCAGACAGTCAGCACACTGGGCGCTGCCAGTCGTGTGTGGTTACACCATAGTCTCGACTCTTTGAAGCACTCACTGCAAGACAAAGAGAACTCGCAGTCAGAGAAAACCAATTCGCTGTATTTTTTTCAGGGCAACAGTCTTGATGTGCTGCAATCTGTCATCAGTGCAACGGGAGCTTCGCGCATCTACTGGAACCGTTGCTACGATCCTGTCACTATCGAGCGGGACAAGAAAATAAAGTCAGCGCTGGAAGATCAGCAACCAAAAACCTTCAACGGTCTGCTGGTTTGCGAGCCTTGGGATAACCTGAAGGACGACGGTACTCCTTACCGGGTATACACGCCTTTCTGGCGCAAGGCCGCCGCGCAGCTAGACGTCTCGGACAACGCCATACGGGTTGCACGTGCGCCTCGTAACATACCAGCTCTGAGCGCAGCCACTGCGAAAAAGTTGAAGACCGCTGTGGAACTGAAAAAGTTGGGCTTGTTACCGGAGGTCGACTGGCACACCGAGATGATTTCCCATTGGCAGGTGGGTGAGCACGCTGCACGGGCACAACTGGACCGGTTTCTGAAAAGCACTGTGCAAGATTACGATAAAGGCCGCGATACACCCGGCATAGTGGGAACTTCCCGACTGTCACCGCACTTGCATTTTGGTGAAATCAGTCCGCGCTATGCCATGCAGCGGCTGCTCGATGGTCGCAAGCCCGGGACGCTTGAGGGTGGAGAACTTACCTTTGCCAAGGAAATATTCTGGCGTGAGTTTGCCTATTCACTGATCTACCATTTCCCGCATACGGTGGATGAGCCACTGGACAAACGCTTCAGGCGATTCCCTTGGGCGTCTGACACGGATGCAGATCTGCAGGCGTGGCAACGCGGACGTACCGGCGTACCGATCGTGGATGCCGGTATGCGTGAGCTGTATGCAACGGGCTGGATGCATAATCGTGTGCGCATGATTGTTGCCTCCTACCTGATCAAGAACCTGCTCATTGAATGGCAGTCAGGGGAGAACTGGTTTCGCGACACGCTGGTCGACGCCGATATTGCCAGTAATGCCATGGGCTGGCAGTGGACCGCAGGGTCGGGTGCGGATGCAGCACCTTTTTTCCGCGTATTCAATCCGGTTTTGCAGGGGGAGAAATTCGACAAGCAGGGCGACTATGTCAGGAAATGGGTTCCTGAGCTTGCAGAAGTTTCTGACAGATTTCTGCACAAGCCGTGGGAGTTACCCGGCGATGATCGGCAGAAGATCGATTATCCCGAGCCATTGGTCGATTTGAAAGAAACCCGAAAACGCGCTCTGGAAGCCTTCGATGCAATCAAGGGAACCAAATCGGGTGGCTGACCACGAATATCAGTCGTGGTTAGCGCGGACCTTACCCATCACTGTGAAAAAGAAATTGAATCAATGGGCAGCGTTTGGCGCTGCCATCTCAACGCTGCACCTGGGCATCATGTTGATGGTCGTGTGGGTCGGCCTTGCCGGTTTGTCTTACGCGGTGGATCAGACTGAGGTTTCCACATCGCCAACAGCGGCTGGCAAGCTGCAGCTGATCGAGTTGTTTACCTCACACGGGTGTTCATCGTGCCCGGCTGCTGACCGGTTACTAGGAGACTTGCTGGAGGAGAACGAGAATTTGCTGGCTCTGGAATACCATGTGGACTACTGGAACGAGTTGGTGCATGGACGGGATGGAAACTTCATCGATCCTTTTTCCAGCCCGGAATATTCTCTGCGACAGCGTGACTACAACGCAGCTAAACTGGTTGGACGCCCGGGCGTCTACACGCCTCAGGCTGTCATCAACGGAACGACAGCGGCGGTAGGTTCCAACCGCCATCAGATACAAAAGGCTCTGGATGTCGCCGCTGATTCATCGCTAACGGTGACATTCAGCGAGGCAGGCATCGCGGATGCTCAGGCGCCATTGACAGTGCGTGTGACAGGTGCGGCAGTGCGGCGAGCCGCACTTGAAGGCGTGGATATCATGCTGGTTGGCTACAAGGATATCGCCAGCACCCTGATTACCGGAGGGGAGAATCGCAATCTTGAGCTCATCAATCATCATGTGGTCATGAGCGTAGCGAAAATCGGCGAGGTCAGCGGATCTGGAGAAATGGAGTTTGCTGTTGACAGACCGGTTGCTGGCCATGGCTGTGTGGTGTTGGTTCAGGAAGGGGCTTCGACACCCGTTCATGCGGCCGCTGAATGCCCTTGAGGTTCAGAGCGTGCGGTACTGTGGATAGGCTAAGTGAGCTACTGGACATGACGCCATGCTCTGCCGAGTGCTATCTTCTTCCAATTAACTTCCAAATCAATTCAAGGAGCATCATGTGCGCTGGCTGATTGCGTGTGTACTAGCGGTATCCTCCTCTTTCGCTGTGGCGGATGGGCCTGTATACGGAGAGGTGCAGCTGGCAGCGGCTGGCGTGCAGCATTCCGATCTGGATTTCTACCCCGTATTTGGTAGCGTCAGTGTTGGAGCCTTCGTGTTGCCAGGCTTCGGGATTGAAGTGTTTGCTGATTCTGGACTGGCCTCGGATCGTCGAGGTGGTTTCCATCTGGAAGTGGAAGAAGCCTACGGCGTCGCGGCCCGGTTCCAGTCGCCTCCCTCACGTGGAGTGCAGGGGTATATCGTGCTGGGCTGGGTCAACTTCACGGTCGATCAACAGGCCAGCGCAACCGCAAGCCTTGCCGGCTCTTCTATTACAGAGGACTTTCAGGGAGCGCGCGTGAGTATTGGTGTGATGCAACGCCTGCAACGATTCCGCAATCTGCTTTTCAGCTTTGAATATCGGCATTACAACGCAGGTGAACCGCTACGGGTGGACGCTTTGGTACTTGGACTACGGGTTAATACGCCATGAAGAACTGGACATCAAGAGTTTTTCTGGCAGCCGTCGTTTGTCTCGGTTTGAGCGCCTGCGAAGGTGACTCGCGACCGTTCTCCGAAGCGGTTGAAGTGCGCGCAGGCAATCTGGTGGGTGTGGTAGTTACGCCGCCAGCCAATTCGCCTGCAGAGATTTTCCTGAACATCGATCAGCGGTTGCAATTCGGGTTGCAGGGAATGACCGCGGCGGGTGCTCTAGTGCCGCTCGATTCTACTGATCGCGACTGGCAGGTCAGCGACAGCTCAGTGGCTACCATCAGTGCTGACGGTCAATTGCGTGCACTCAGTAATGATCCTGTCGATATTTTCGTCAAGTTTGGTGGTCTGACGTCAGCCCCGTTTTCTGTCACCGTCGACAACCGCGACCTGCAAAGCATCAGTCTTATCAGCGGTGCAGGTTCGGTTGAGCGTTGCAGGCCACAGGACTACTTCGCGACAGGTATTTTCGAAGGTGGCTCAACGCGCACTCTCGATGACGTGAGATGGGCGTTGCCTGGCACTGAGCTGGCAGATGCTGGCGTGTTGACTAACCCGGACGGTACAGCCACATTGACTGCGCTGAATCTCAGTGCGCTCAGTCTGACGGCAACCTCTGATGGGCAGTCCTTGTCACTGCCTGTTGAGGTCGCTGACACCTTGAGGACGCTGGAAATTACCCCTAATCCGGCGGGTCTGGACGTGGGTGCCACGTTGTCTATGGTTGCCACGGCGGGCTATGTTACGGGCACTGAAAACGAGGACGAACCTGACATTCTCGGGACCAGGGTCGTTATAAATGAGCAAGTGAACTGGGCGATAGATTCGGGTGAACTATTCGCACGGGTCAGTAATACTGCTGGCACCCGTGGCCAGGTTACGGGCGTGGCGGCAGGCGCTGCCAGTGTCAGTGCCAGTTGCGGCGCGCTCGGCACTGTACGAACCCTGATCGTGAGTGATGTCAGCAGCACCAGCTCATCCAGTGGGTTGTCATTCAATGTGGGTAGCCCGTACAACTTGCCGCTCAGCCAGACGAACGGTTTCAGGTTTCTCGTCTCTACCGGTTCAAGCTACGACGCTGCTAATGACATTACCCAACAGGTAACCTGGACGTTTACCAATCAGGAGACGACGGCTAATCCGATTTCTTTGATACGCACTGGCAGCGAGGCTGGGCGAGTAACGCCAGTCAGAATCGGTACCGCCGTCATCACCGCAACCGACGACGATGGCAGAGCCATATCACTGACAGTAGAGGTAATTGATTCTTGAGTGCACTAACAGCAGTTGACCGGCTCAGAGGTCAACTTGAAGCGTCGGTTATCGGCCAGCCAAAGCTGGTTAACCGTTTGCTCATCGCCTTGCTAGTCGATGGACATTTATTAGTAGAGGGCGCTCCAGGTCTTGCCAAGACACGCGCCATCAAGGCACTGGCCGATCGTATCGAGGCTGATTTCCAGCGTGTTCAGTTCACGCCCGATCTGCTACCGGCAGATTTGACGGGTACTGAAGTCTATCGGCCTGCGGATGGCACCTTTGTGTTTCAACCGGGGCCATTGTTCAACAATCTGATATTGGCGGATGAAGTCAACCGTGCGCCGGCGAAAGTGCAGTCGGCACTGCTTGAAGCCATGGCAGAGCAGCAGATTACGGTGGGTCATCAGACCTATCCGCTGCCAACGCCATTTATGGTCATGGCCACCCAGAATCCGATAGAGCAAGAAGGTACATACCCGCTACCTGAAGCACAGCTGGATCGATTTCTGATGCTGGTGGTGATTGATTATCCAGACGCCAGTCACGAGGCCGAAATTTTGCGACTGGTGCGCAATGAAGCGTTGCAAGCCAGTGGTTCTGTACAAAGCAGCTCTGACAATGCGAACACACCGTTGACCGGCGATGATGTATTTGCTCTGAACGATCTGTTCGCGGCTCGCCGTGAAGTGCTTGAAGTCTTCATGGCAGATGACGTAGAGGATTACATCGTCCGGCTGATTACAGCGACGCGTAATCCGGCTCGCCACGATGAGGATCTGGCTCGCTGGCTTCAGTATGGTGCCAGTCCCAGAGGCACTCTGTGCCTGGATTCGTGTGCACGCGCGCATGCCTGGCTGGATGGTCGCGACTACGTGTCGCCAGGTGACGTCCAGGCGGTTGTTCATGATGTGCTGCGTCACCGACTACTGTTATCGTTTGAAGCCGAGGCGGATGGCGTTTCTCCTGACGATGTCATCGAGCGCCTGTTGCGGCTCATTGCGGTGCCGTGAAAGAGCGCTTGCGCACGCAGCCGGCCGGAACGGACCGATTCACCTTTGCCTCGCCGGCGAGCACCTCGCTGGAGGAACTGGTGCAATTGCGTGGTGCCGCTCAGGCATTACAGCGACAGATCCGTAAAAAAAGTGCGGCTCCTCTGAGCGGTGGTTCAGTCAGTCGACGTCTCGGACGCGGTCTGGATTTTGCTGAAGTGCGCGAGTATCAGGCGGGTGACGATGTTCGCATGATTGACTGGAAGGTGACGGCTCGCTCTGGTCGTGCGCATACCAAACTGTTTGTGGAAGAGCGTGAACGTCCTGTACTGCTGGTGGTTGATTTCAGGGCAGGCATGCGCTTCGGCACACGCGGCATGTACAAGTCAGTCATGGCGGCAAGGCTGGCTGGACTTCTGGGCTGGAGTGCCGTGGCCAGTCATGACCGCGTCGGTGGGTTTGTGTTTACCGATGACTGGCACGGCGAGATTCGGCCTCAGGCCGGTAGACGTGGTTTGATGGCACTGTTCCGCGCTATAAATCAGAGCCAGTTACGCATTCCGCAACCGGCGGGTGGTGAACAGCTGGTGAATACCTTAAGTCGGCTACGCCATGGTGCACATGCGGGTAGTACGATTGTATTACTCAGTGATTTTCAGGGACTGGACGGTAATGCCCGCTCTGTCATGGGCAGCTTGCTGAAGACACTGGATATCGTGGCGGTTCACATTAACGATCCTCTCGAATCTTCTCTACCGGCGCCTGGTACCTATGCTCTGAGTGCTGGCAGACAAAACGCACGGGAACGTTTTGTCATGGCCATCGGGTCGAAAACGCAACAGGCGCGCTATCGGGAAAATTTTTACCAGCGGCAGAACGATCTCAAGGCCATGTTTGCTCACAACCGACACTATTTCACTAGCGCGTCTACCGATGCTTCTCTACTGGATACGGCAACCAGAATCATTTCGCGGCAATCACTGGCATCTGATTCGGCATGAATGAGCAGGAAAAGCAGGCACTACTGGATCAGCTCGCTGGCGTACAGGTACCTGATGTCAGTGCGATGCCAGCACCAGGCTGGTGGGTGCTGTTGCTATCGATTGTTGCAGGCGTTCTGTTGGCCAGATATTATCTGAAACGCCACAACTCACGGCGATGGCAACGCGAAGCGCGTAGCGAAATTGCGCAACTTCGTGATCATCTGGACAAGCGCCCGGTGTCACAGACGTTGTCTGATACTTCAAAGCTTGCTCGACAGGTTCTTATGGTCGCCAGAGGCCGGCAAGCGGTAGCGCAGCTACACGGTAAACCCTGGCTTGATGCACTGGACGAGCTCTGTGGTCGCGCCTTGTTTGTGGAGGGCTTTGGCCGGTTGCTAGAGACAGGGCCATACCAGCGTAGCCCTGACGTCAAGTCAGCAGATCTGCACTCACTGATGGATGCTATGGACGAATTGATCAGCGCTGCAGCGCGTCAATCGAAACGGGATTGGCATGTTGAGTAACGTAACCTGGGCAATGCCGTGGGTTGTGTGGTTGTTACCACTGCCTCTGGTTTTCTACTGTCTGTTGCCTGCGCGCCGACAATCCCGTGATCGTGCATTACGAGTACCGGATATCGGTCCCTATCAATCGTTCTCCCAACACAGAGGCATGGAAAGTTCGCAGAACCTGTTGCGTGCAACGCTTCTGATACTGGCCTGGCTTACGCTGCTCGCGGCCACGGCAAGACCTCAGAGTTTCGGTGAACCTATCGGCATACCGGTAACCGGGCGTGATCTGATGCTGGGAATTGATATATCCGGCAGTATGCGAGAGGCGGATCTGTATGCCGGTAATACTCGGGCCACACGCATGGCTGTCGTCAAGCAAGTTGCGCAAGACTTTGTCTCACGACGCGCAGGGGACAGAGTAGGCTTAATCATGTTTGGATCTCAGGCATACGTTCAGACACCGCTTACACATGATCACGAAACAGTGCAGCATTTTCTTGACGAAGCCGCTGTAGGACTGGCCGGGCGATCCACGGCTATTGGTGATGCCATCGGGCTGGCAGTCAAACGTTTGCGTGATCGTCCCGATGCGTCCCGTGTTCTCATTTTACTCACGGATGGAGAAAATTCGGCGGGTGTCATTGAGCCTGTGGCGGCTGCGCGACTTGCCGCTACCAGCGGTATTCGTATACATACAATCGGGGTAGGCTCGGATGTGCGCGAAGGCGTCTTCAATGTGCCGTTTGGCAATCAGCGTAGTGAGCTGGACGAGGCGACGCTGCGTGCCATCAGTAGTGAAACGGGTGGCCAATACTTCCGGGCTCGCAACCAGCAGGAGCTGGCCAGCATCTATCGGGAGATTGACAGACTGGAACCCACAACCCTGGATGCCGAAGAGTTTCGACCGCTACGAGAGCTGTTTGTCTGGCCGCTGAGCGCGTCATTGTTGTTGACACTGCTGTGGGCTATGGCGGGGCTGATCTCAGCCAAGCCACGCAAGACTGCCTTACCCACATGAACACGGATACCTTTATATGGATGCGGCCGCACTGGTTGTGGGCCCTTGTACCCCTGCTGGCATTGAGCATCATGTGGTTCAGGCGACAGCGCTCTGGTAGCGCATGGGACAAAGTAGTTGATCCGGCATTGCAGCCGTACGTCATTGAGGCCGGGCAAGCGTCAAGACACTATGGTCCCTGGTTGCTGTTAAGCGCCTGGGCATTGTGTGTTGTGTTACTGGCCGGGCCGGTCTGGAAACAACAGGAAGTTCCTGTTTTTCAGGGCGAGCAGGCTGAAGTGATTGTGTTCGATCTGTCTCGATCCATGCGCTCTGACGACCTGCCGCCCGATCGCCTGACGCGCGCTCGTTTCAAGCTGATCGATCTATTGCGTCGCAGCGATGGCAGGCAGACAGGCCTGATTGCATTTGCCGAACGTCCTTACGTGATCAGCCCATTGACAGAGGATGCGTCTACTGTGGAGGCTTTTGTGCCGTCACTCGATCCTGACATCATGCCTGTACAGGGTAGTCGACTGGACCTTGCCATTGAACGTGCAGTCATGTTGCTGTCACAGGCCAGTGTGAGGCAAGGGCACGTTATCGTCATCAGTGATGCCACGGTCAATGAACGTGATCGCGCAGCAGCAACAGCGGCATATGAGTCTGGTCACCGGCTGTCTGTGCTGGCGGTGGGAACCTCTGCAGGCTCACCGCTGCGTGACGAGCAAGGTCAGTTTGTGCAGCGCTCTAACGGCTCTATCGTGGTCACTCGACTGGACATGACGGGTATGCGCGGTCTGGCCTCGGCAGGTGGTGGACTGGCGGTCGAACTGAGCTCGGGTAGCGAGGATCTTGATCAGCTGGATAGTGTTCGCCAGCGCATTGCGCTCAGTGGTGATATGACTGAAGCCCGTGCTGAGAAAATCTACTGGGTTGAATATGCGCCCTGGGGTGTCTGGATATTGCTAGTCATGTTGCTGGGTGCCTTTCGCAAGGGAGTGATGATGTGATCGGTCGGGAATACCTACCTATCGGACTGTGCGTGTTAATCACATGTTTAAGTGTACAGGCGTCGGCAGACTGGAAAGATCTCTGGAAGTCTCCCGAGCAGCGAGCCCTGCAGCGCTATCAGGATGGCGACTACGAGACGTTGCTGCGCGAGTCACCTGATGCAAGCTGGACGGGGCTCGGAGAATTCAAGTCGCAGGACTACTCTGCGGCATCGCAGAGTTTTGCCGCACGTGTTGAGGAACTCAGAGCGGCGGGAGAGAATCAGGCTGCCAACCGCGCCTTGTATAACAAGGGTGTCAGTGATGTCATGGCCGGTCAGTATGAGCAGGCGATCAGGCACTTTGATGACGTGCTGAGCGAAAACCCCGAGATGGATGATGCACAGCGTAATCGTCGTATTGCGCAAGACCTGCTGAAGCTGCAGCAGCAGGAAGAGTCGGAGCAGAATGGCGAGCCGGGAGACGATTCGGAGCAGGGTGAGTCGGGCGAATCCGGAGAGCAGCAAGACCAATCACAGGAGGGTGACTCCGCGGAGCAGTCACAATCCGGTGCTCAAGAGAATCAACTATCTGGCGATCAATCTGAAAACGCTGAGTCACAGGAAAATAACAGTGAGTCCGAGCAGGATGATTCCTCAACAGAGGGCACAGTGGGTGAAACTGACGAAGACAATGCCTTACAGACTGACGCGGAACGTGAGCAGGAAGCTGAGGCCGCTCGCGAGGCACTCGCTGCTGAAGCGTCACAGCAAACTGATCAGGGCGAGCAGGGTGATGAGTCTGAAGGAGCTGACATGGATAGCATGACTGAACGGCCTTTAAGTGAAGCCGAACAGGCAACTGAACAACTGCTGCGCCGGATACCTGATGATCCCGCAGGGTTGCTGCGAAGAAAACTGGAACAGAGCCATCGCAACGAATTTCCCGAGGTGCGCAATGCAGCTGAACCCTGGTAGTAATGTCATGATGCCCCGACACCTGTGCGCAGTTCTATTACTACTCACGTTGTTATTATCGTTGCCCGCATTGGCGCAGGATCGCAGTGTAAGAAGCAGTCTGAGTTCTACGACAATCACTCGCGATGAGTCTGTCACGCTGACTATCGTGGCACGCGGACTGGATGCTGAACTGGATGCCTCATCATTGACGCAGAATTTTGATGTTGTTGGACGATCAAGCTCGCGTGAGCTAAGTTCGATAAACAATTCGCCGCCAACCAGCGTGGTTACCTGGGCTCTGGAACTGATTCCACGCGACATTGGCGTGTTCACCGTTCCTGCTGTCATGGTGGGTGATCTGAGCACGCAGATCCATACGTTGACGGTTAACGATACGCCAACGGGTGCACAACGCGACATTTTCATCGAAGCGTCGGTTGATACACAGTCACCTTGGGTGCAATCGCAAGTCTTGATGACGCTCAGGGTGTTTCAGGCAATCGATATCGTTGATGGTGGCCTTGATGTGCCATCGGGGAGCGATCTGGTGGTGGAGCGAATCGGTGAAGATACCCGTTCGACTGCGGCACGTGACGGCCGACAATACAGTGTGACCGAGCGACGCTTTGCGCTGTTTCCACAGAAGAGCGGGCCGATTGTCATAGAGCCGATTTCTTTGAGTGTATCCGTGCCTGCACAGAGTGATGGTGTGCGGGGTTTCTTCTCACCTACCCGGAAGCTGATTCGGCGTACAGACAGAATCACGCTGAATGTTCAGTCCCGACCAGATTCAGGCACGGCCTGGTGGTTACCTGCCAGATCGGTACAGCTGGAAAGTCAGTGGGTGGGTGATGTTGCCAACGCAACGGTGGATCAGCCACTCACACGCCGTGTCAGGATGCGTGCCAGTGGTGTGGCAGATACTCAGCTCCCCGACATCAGCATACCGGCTATCGATGGTGTCAGTCTCTATGCCGAACAACCAGAGCGGGCCATGAATGCAGACAACCAAGGTCTGTTGGCCGAACAGGTCATCACCTGGGCACTGATTCCACAACGTGCCGGCGTGCTTGAAATACCGGCGGTCAACGTGGACTGGTTCAACACAGTATCCGGTGAGATGGAGACAGCCATGTTGCCGGCAGAAACGATCACCGTATCGCCTGCGGCTAGTCGCGGTGCTGCGTCCAGTAATGAGGGGGCAGGTGCTGGTGCCGGGCAACCGGTGATACCGCCAACTGACAATATCCCTCCAACTGACCTGTTGCAGTCAGGTACGGCCGGGTTGGGTCAGAGCGCATCCGGGAGTGAGTTGCAGCAGGTGTCTGACCCTCTGACAGGCGCACTCGATGAGCAGAACGAATCAGGCAGGCGGATGGATGCGTTGGAAACCTCTGTTGCTAACTGGCGTAGTGCTGCAATTGCGCTGGCAGTGATGTGCCTACTGATGGTTCTGGTTTATGTGCTGCGGCTTCGACGGACCGGTGAAAGTGATGCGGACACAGACGGTAGCCGACTGGATGCAAGGCTGGGTGCGGTCAGGCAGGTGGGGGCTGATTCCTTGCAGCGAATCAAGCCAATGGCTGAGATCAGTGCGAGTGCAAAAACAGGTGATCTTGTGGGGCTGCGTCAGGCATTGCTTGATTGGTCCGCCCGACAATGGCCGGACGATTCACCCTTGACACTGGATGCTCTCGCACAACGATTGCCGGACAGCGAGGCAAGGTTGACGCTAACCACAATCAACGCAGCGTTTTATAGTCGTGGTGCTTCCACCTCACCTTCAGAGTTACTGAATGAGAAGCTTACCGAGCTTCCTGATCAGTTGGCTCAAGCACTCAGGTCGCACGATAACGTGATCGTCTCTGCAAGAACCGAAAGCAATAGCGCTGGCAATGGGCTGCCGTCGCTGTAACTGGTTTGATGATCGTGTAACCCGGCACGATCCTTGAGAGCACCTGTCTACCTGCCAAGACTCGCCTGCTCCACCCCCAGTGACACTACGGACTGTATTCAAGCAACATGCGCGCACGCAGACTGTCCTGGCGAATCAACAGGGTTGGCGTTCTCTTCTCCTCTTTGCCTTGCTGGGCTGCAGTCTGCTAGCGGGCTTTGCAGGCTTCAGCAGCAAAGCACAGGCGGCTGATGCGATTGCAGGTGAGCAGTGGTGCGACAGGCTGGTTTCCCGCGTGCTGTTTTCCGGTAACCGGGTTACCCGAGATCACGTCATCCGGCGCGAGCTGGTTCAGTCGGCAGGAAGCCCCTGTTCGCTTGACGATGTCATTGACGGTATCCAGAATATTCTTGACCTCGGCTTGTTCAAATCAGTCAGAGCCGAGCTGTCGATCAATGCGCAAGCGCTTGAGCTGACGTACATCGTTGTTGAAAAAATTTATTTCCTGCCGATTCCTCGCTTCAGTCGCACATCAGATGGCGAGCTGCGGTATGGCGGTCAGTTGCGTTGGGATAATTTTCTGGGTCAGTTGCATCAATTGAAACTGACCAGTGAGAAACGCCAGGAAGATGATGGGCGTGGACGCACCGGGTATGTCAGCCGGCTTGAGTATACGGTGCCACGATTCTTCGGTAGTCGCTACGGTATGCAGTTGAACGCTGGCAGTGAACGCCGCAATGCGGAGTTGAGCCAGGACGATGTCGTGTACGGAGAGGCTCGTCGCGAGTCCCGCAATCTGGAATGGCGACTAGCGCGTTGGGCAAACCAGTCTACGGGTGTACAGGGGTTGAGTTACTTTGCAGGCTTTGGTCTTGAGCAGCGTCAATACGAATTGCAATCAGGCACTGCGGGTCCCTACACAGATGGGGAAAATGCGTTCGTCATGGCGGGTTTTGATATCAGGAATGTGCATCAGGACACCTATAGGCGCCGCGGCACACAACAGTCGGTTGTTGCACGACTGGCTCAACAAGTACTGGGTGCAGATTTCAGTTATGCGAGGGTGGACACGCAGATGCGCTGGTATATACCCTTGCAGAACCCTCAGGCAAACCTCAACATCCAGTGGCGGCTAGGCCTCAGTTCATCGGCGCCGTTTGGCGAGAGGAGTTACAGCATTGGTGGTGGTGACGTAATGCGTGGCATGCGCACTGGTACGGCTACTGGCGATATATTGACACTGCTCAACCTCGAATATCTGTCGGGCTTTTTCTCTTATCCGGAATGGCGATGGCTGGTATTTTCGGATATCGGGAACGTTTACCGCGATAATAAGGTCGACCTGACAGATCAACATGTCAGATTGGGTGCGGGATTACGATGGAAGTTGACCGCCATTACTAACACCGACATCCGTCTGGATGTTGCGTGGGATCCAGGGCGACAAAAATTTACACCCTATGTCTCCACTAGCCTGACGTTCTAGTCTAGCCTGAATACTACAACCCCAGCGAGCACTAAACATGACTGCAAATTTTGGCCTTTACGATCACTGGCAGGTTGAGCACGATGCCGAGGATATCGTCTGGCTCAACTGTGATCGCAATGGCGAAACCAGTAACTCTCTATCGGAAGCCGTGATCCGTGAGTTGGGTGATATTGTCGAGGTACTGGAGCAGCTGTCTATCACAGGCCTGGTTATGGGTTCTGCCAAACCCGCCAGCTTCATTCTGGGGGCTGACATTCGTGAGTTTGATCAGTTCGACGTGGCTGAGGAGGTCTCAGCAAAGATTGCACAAGGGCATGCTGTATTTTCCCGTCTGGAAAATCTGAAGTGTCACAAGGTCGCTGCTGTTCACGGTTTTTGTCTGGGTGGCGGTCTGGAACTGGCTCTGTGTTGTGACTACATCGTTGCGTTGAATGTGGACGAGACGCGTATTGGTCTACCTGAGGTGAAGCTGGGAATTTTTCCGGGGCTGGGTGGAACGGTCAGGTTGACCGAGCGGCTGGGTGGCATGGCTGCCATGCAACTCATGCTGACAGGACGTGTGCTACGCGCAGGTGCTGCTCGCAAGATGGGCATTGTTGATGAGCTGGTTGATGAGTTTGGTTCGCTGCACTGGAGCGCGCGTCGTGCAGTTATCAAAAAGCGCAAGAAGCGCGCGCCTTCAACCGCTGCCAACCTAACCAATAGACAACCTGCTCGCGCAGCTCTGGCAATGGTTTTACGCAAAAAAACAGCAGAAAAAGCTAACCCGGATCATTACCCCGCACCGTTTCGCATGATCGATCTGTGGAGTGAGCAACGTGATAATCGACGCCGGATGTTTGAGGGAGAAGCGCGAGAAGTAGGCGAGCTAATGGTAGGTGACACAGCACGAAACCTGCGGCGAATATTTTTCATGACTGAGCGCATGAAGGCGCTGGGTAAAGCTGAAGATTTTCCGGTACGCCGCGTTCACGTCATCGGCGCTGGTGTGATGGGAGGCGATATCGCTGCGTGGTGTGTTCTGCAAGGCATGGAAGTAACTTTGCAGGATCGTGAGCTGGCATTCATTGAACCTGCACTGAAACGTGCCAGGGCACTGTTCAAAAAGCGTCTGAAAAAGAAACCGGCTGTCATGGCAGCGCAGGCCAGACTGATTGCTGATGTTGCGGGTGATGGCGTACCGCGTGCCGATGTGGTCATAGAAGCCATTTATGAGGATGCCGATGCGAAACGCGCGCTATACCAGTCAATAGAGCCGCGCATGGCTGAACACGCGGTGCTGGCAACCAACACGTCAGCATTACCACTGGAAGAGCTGGCGCAAGATCTGAGCTCACCGGAGAGACTGGTCGGACTGCATTTTTTCAATCCAGTGACCAAGATGCCGCTGGTAGAGGTGGTTCATGGTGCCAACACGGGTCCCGAGTGGGTGACGCGAGGCTGTGCATTTTGTTCGCAGATCAATCGCTTCCCGCTTCCTGTTAAAAGCTCGCCAGGTTTTCTGGTCAACCGTGTGCTCGCGCCTTACCTTATGGAAGCCATGACACTCATGCTTGAAGGCATCGACCAGGCGACCATAGACGCGGCTGCGATTCACTTCGGTATGCCGATGGGACCTATCGAGCTGGCTGATGTGGTTGGACTGGATGTGTGCATGAAGGTTGCTGAAACTCTGGCCAAAGGCGATGTCGATGCTCATCGCGCGATGTTGCAGAAAAAACTGGATGAAAATGAACTGGGCAAAAAGTCTGGCCAGGGTTTCTACACTTGGAAAAAGGGGCGCGCCGAGCGAGGTCTGGTGGATGTCGACAGCCCGTATGGAGACCAGTTGGCCAATCGCCTGATGAAGCCGTTTCTGGCCGAGTGCGAGGCGGTCTCTGCAGAAGGTATTGTCGACGACGATGAGCTACTCGATGCCGGCATTATTTTCGGCACTGGGTTTGCGCCGTTCAGAGGTGGTCCAATGCATCATATTAAACAAAAAAGAGATCTGGCCTGATGGCTCAAGCACTTAAACCCGTTGTAATTGTCGGTGGGATTCGTACACCGTTCTGCCGATCCAATACGGCCTACGGCGACCTGTCCAACATGAAGCTTCTGACCACCGTGCTGAACGGCATGGTTGAGCGATATGATCTGGCTGGTGAGCACATTGGTGAGGTCAACGCCGGTGCCGTAATCACACATTCTCGCGACTGGAACCTGGCTAGGGAAGCGGTGCTAAGTACCTCGCTGGCACCTACAACCCCGGGTCTGACAATGCAACAGGCCTGCGGCACATCGCTTCAGGCCGCAATGGTTGCAGCCGCTAAAATAGCCAGTGGTCAGATTGACTCAGCTATCGCCGCTGGCACTGATACCGTCAGTGATGTGCCCATCGTGTTTAACAAGAAATTTTCCAAACGTCTTGTCTCGTTAGGAAAGGCGCGCGACATGAAGTCCAGAGTTGCGTTGTTCAAGGGCTTTGGCCCAAAAGAGCTTGCGCCGGTACCACCGTCAGTCAACGAGCCGCGCACCATGATGAGCATGGGCCAGCACTGTGAAATGATGGCAAAGACCTGGTCCATTGCACGACAGGATCAGGATGCTCTGGCCTTGTCATCTCATCAGAAAGCGGCGGCTGCTTATGAGCAGGGTTTCTTTGATGACTTGCTCATACCGTGCGAAGGTGTGCTTCGCGATAATAATCTTCGCACTGATTCCAGTATGGAGTCTCTGGGGCAGCTCAAGACTGTGTATGACAAAACGGCATCGGGTACGTTAACAGCCGGTAACAGCACGCCACTGACCGACGGCGCCGCCGGTGTGTTGCTATGTTCGGAAGAGTGGGCACGTGAGCGTGGTTTGCCGATTCAGGCCTACATCACTCATTCGTCCACCATGGCAGTTGATTTTGTCGGCGGTGCCGGTTTGCTGATGGCGCCAACGCTGGCCGTCAGCGACATGCTTAACCGTGCTGGTAAGGCATTACAGGATTTCGACATCTACGAGATACACGAAGCCTTTGCCGCTCAAGTGTTGTGTACGCTAAAAGCCTGGGAAGATGATGAGTACTGTCGCACTGAATTGGGCCGTGATCAGGCGCTTGGGTCGATTGATCGTGAACGATTGAACCCCATGGGCTCCAGTCTGGCAGTGGGACATCCCTTCGCGGCAACCGGAGCGCGAGTGCTGGGTACGCTGGCCAGGCAGCTGGATTTTAACGGCGGTGGTAAAGGACTGATATCGGTGTGCACTGCCGGCGGGATGGGGCTTGCGGCGATGCTGGAACGGTAAGTCCTGTTCACCGTATCGGTTCATAAACCTGAATAGCTGCCGCTAGCATGCTTGATGGTAATTCGAAGATGAATTCGGTAACAACAGCTGCCACGATTCAAGGCGGTTTTTTAACAGGTGCATGAATCCAGTGTCTGATCACGAAACATCTGATGGTTTACCCACAGTAACTAAGGCTATGCGTAAGTCGCCGGATATCTGTCGGGTATTGATTGTTGAGGATGATGAGGCGTTTTGTGCTCTTTGCGCGCGTTACCTTAACCGGTCTGCCGATTCGAATTACGAGATCGTTCCTGCCGCCCTGATCGAATTGGCAACCGCATTGTGCAAGGAGCAGGTGTTTGATTGTCTGATCGTGGACTACCGGCTTCCGGACGGGACTGGTACTGACTTTCTCGCGGCATTGAGCGATGAAATCACAGGTCAAGTGCCGCCGGCGATTGTACTGACGGCAGGAGGGGGTGAAGAGGCCGCCATTCAAGCGGTGAAGGTCAACGCCACAGACTTCATGACCAAAGCGGATGTTTCTCGAACGTCGCTTAATCGCGCCGTTGAAAACGCAGTAGTAAAGTCCCGGTTACGTGAGTCGGTTGCTGAGCGTAACGCTTCTCTGGAGCAGGCATACACCGAGTTGAAAAAGAACTCGGAAGAGATAAACCAGTTCTATCAAACGGTGTCGCATGAAGTCAAGACGCCACTGATGGCGATGCAGGAATTCCTGATGTTATTGAACGACGGTATTGCCGGACCGGTCTCTGAGCCACAGCAAGAACTACTGGGTTATGCGCTACAGAGTTGTTCCCAGATTGCGGCTCATTTCGAGGATCTGCTGGATGTAACCCGCATGGAAGTGGGCAAGCTTTCCATTGCCACCTCGCTGGCGAATCCTGCAGATTTGATCAAACGTTGTGTGGTTGGTGCGGGTGGTGACGCTCGAACACACGGTGTCGAGCTGATTGATCGTACATCGCCTACCTTGCCGGATTTGATGATTGATCCAAACCGCATAATGCAAGTGTTGGGAAACCTGGTGGCTAACGCGATCAAGTTTACCGAACCGGGTGGCCAGGTTATTCTGGAAACCGACGTTCAACAAGAAAACTCATTGTTCATCGTTCGCGTAACAGATACCGGTTGTGGTCTGGATCCGGACCTGGCTGAGCGAGTGTTCGATCGTTTGTACCAGATTCACCACGGCGTGCAGGATGAAGCTGGCAAGGGTGGCCTGGGGCTAGGGCTGTCCATAGCGCGGGCATTGGCAAATTTACACGGTGGTACTGTGGAATGTGTGGCGACCAGTGATAAAGGCACTACGTTTCAGATGGTTCTGCCGCTACCAGACATACGATACGGGGAAGGGCCTGATGAGATGGCGCACAAGGCGGCATAGCCGTTTTCTGTATCAAGCAGGCAATGAACAACTATGGCTGATACTGAAACAAAGATACTGCTGGTCGAAGACAACGATCTGGATGTCATCATGGTGCAGCGGCTCCTGAAACGGATGTCTCTGGATTATCCGATAGTGCGTGCTGCCAACGGAGAAGAAGCGCTCGCCATGCTGCGCCCCGCTCATGGTGAACGTACTCTGGTGCCGCCTTTTGTCATGCTGGTGGATATCAATATGCCACGCATGAACGGTTTCGAATTACTCGATGAACTCGCGGACGACGAGTTCCTGTCGCAGGTACCGGTGTACATCATGTCGACATCCAACAATCCGAACGACAAGACCAAAGCGGGCCAGTATTCGATACGAGGTTACCTGGTTAAACCTGTCACAGAATCCATTCTTGCCGATGTGCTTGAGTTGCCGGCTGACTGATTCAATGTGTTCACGGTAACGCGGTGGGGTGCGTCTGGCGCACAGAGTTTGGTAAGGTTCTTCTACATAGCCACGGCGGAGTTCTCTGTGATATTTTCATTGCGTTATTTTTCGACGGGTATCCTGATGCGGTTCGTGATGTGTCTGGTACTGCTTTCAAGTCTTTCGGTACAGGCACAGACGCAGTTAGTGCCCGAACCGATTTACAACGTGTTTTCCTTTAGTAGTGAAGCCAGTGCCGAAGTTGACAACGACCTGATGATTGCAACGCTTGCCGTACAGGCCGAGGACAAGGATTCCGGTGTGCTGGCGAGTAAGGTTAATGCCGCCATGAGTTGGGCCGTCAACACACTGCGACCCTTTCCATCGCTGAAAAAAACGACCCGAGAGTATCTGACATACCCTCGCTATGACACCAGCCAGGCGCGCCGGCTTATTGGATGGCGAGCGACCCAGACTTTGCTCATCGAGACTGATGATTTCAAGGCCGCGGGCAAGGCGATACAGAAACTGCAGGAAAGACTGCAAGTTAAGAATATCAGGCTCACTGTCAAGCCTGCTACTCGCAAAAGCGCGTCGGATGCATTGATGAATCAGGCATTGATTGCCTTCAAGGATAGAGCGCGACTGATTCAGACGAATATGGGCGCCTCGGACTTCAGGATTCTGGACGTCAATGTGCAAGATCAGCAGGGCGGATATGCTGCCTCGCAGTCACGCGGTGAGTCCTATGACATGATGCGCAGTGCAGTAGTCAGCGAACCGGCGATAGAAGCAGGAACCAGTCGGGTGAGTGTGCAGGTATTCGGTCGGGTTCAGCTACAGTCCGAGTAGATCAGGCAAATTCAGTCAGGATGGTAGTAATCTCTACCGCGCAGGTAACAGGAGAGAGTTCACTGTGGATCATTCATCATTCATGCAAGCGGCGATTGAAGAAGCCCGCAAGGGTCGCGCGGCAGGCGGAATTCCCATCGGATCAGTACTGGTTCTGGATGGTGAAATAATCGGCCGGGGCCACAATCAACGTGTTCAGCAAGGCAGTACGATCCGCCATGCGGAGATGGATTGTCTGGAAGAAACGGGTAGACAGGCCGCCAGCGTATATCAGCGGGCAATTCTCTACTCCACGCTATCACCCTGTGATATGTGCAGCGGAGCCGTGCTTCTGTATGGAATCGGGCATGTAGTGGTCGGGGAAAACAAGACGTTCAAGGGTCCTGAAGACTACGTGCGCAGTCGTGGAGTCACCGTGGAGGTGCTCAATGACCCGGAATGTGTCGCCATGATGGAATCCTTCATCGCCGAAGAACCTGAGTTGTGGAATGAGGACATCGGCGAGTAGAACATTGCCTACTCAAACGGGTACTATTGCGGTAGTACAGATTCAGCATTAATCGGAAGGCAAAGGCCCCATGAAAATAATTGTAGGCGTCAAGCGAGTGCTTGATTACAACGTCAAGGCCCGTGTAAAAGCGGATAAGTCAGGTATTGAGCTGGCCAACGTGAAAATGTCGATGAATCCCTTCGACGAGATCGCCGTTGAAGAGGCTTTGCGGATCAAGGAAGCAGGAAACGCTGAAGAGGTCATTGCTGTCTCTATCGGACCGTCACAGAGCCAGGAGACCATCCGCACTGCGCTAGCGATGGGCGCCGATCGTGGCATCCTGATCGAAACCGACGAACTGCTTCAACCTTTGGCTATTGCCAAGTTGCTGAAGCATCTGGTGGAAAAAGAACAACCTGGCCTGGTCATACTGGGTAAGCAGGCCATTGACGATGATGCCAACCAGACAGGACAAATGCTGTCGGCGCTCACCGGTATGGCGCAAGCCACCTTCGCATCGAAAGTGGAATTTGAAGGCGAGCAGTTGAAGGTGACTCGTGAGGTGGATGCGGGTCTTGAATCCATCAGTGTCAAGATGCCTGCCATCGTGACCACAGATCTGCGACTCAACGAGCCTCGCTATGCGAAGTTGCCGAACATCATGAAAGCCAAGAAAAAACCTCTCGAGATAATTCCCGTGGCTGATACAGCGGTTGATGTGTCCAGTGGTCTATCGATAGTGGAAGTCAATGAGCCGCCCAAACGTGATGCGGGCATCATCGTCAGCAGTGTTGCTGAACTGGTAGACAAGCTTCGTAACGAAGCAAAAGTCATTTAACGCGGCCATTAGCGGAGAGAAATCATGAGTACATTAATTTTAGTCGAACATGAGGCAGGTGAGCTTCGTCCCGCCACGTTAAACGTTGTTACTGCGGCACAGGCCATTGGTGGTGATGTAGATTTGCTGGTAGCCGGCAGTGATGTTGCCGGTGTAGCGCAGAAAGCGGCTGCCATTCCAGGCGTTGGCAAGGTGCTGGTTGCAGACGATGCTGCCTACACGAATGAACTGGCCGAAAATCTGTCGGCCCTGGTGCTCAAGCATGCGGCTGGTTACAGCCATATCCTGTTTGCGGCCACCGCTGCTGGAAAGAATGTTATGCCTCGCGTTGCGGCGATGCTGGATGTGTCGGGCATATCCGACATTATTGAAGTGAAGAGTGCCGATACTTTTGTCCGGCCCATCTATGCGGGTAACGCACTAGCCACTGTGCAAAGTTCGGATTCTGTGAAAGTTGTGGGTGTGCGAACTACCTCGTTTGATGCAGCAGCTGCCGAGGGTGGTTCGGCCACTGTGGAGGCTGTGGATGCAGCAGACGGCAGTCCGCTGGTCTCATTCATCGGTCAGGAGCTTTCAAAGTCTGATCGGCCTGAGCTGACTAGTGCGGATATTGTCGTGTCTGGTGGGCGCGGCATGCAGAACGGTGAGAATTTTTCCATGCTTGACGACATCGCCGAAAAACTCAATGCGGCGGTAGGCGCATCACGTGCAGCAGTGGATGCCGGATTTGTTCCCAACGAATATCAAGTGGGCCAGACTGGCAAGGTCGTGGCTCCGGATCTGTATCTGGCTGTGGGCATATCAGGTGCTATTCAGCATCTGGCTGGCATGAAAGACAGCAAAGTCATCGTGGCGATTAACAAAGATGAAGAAGCACCCATTTTTCAGGTGGCTGATTACGGTCTGGTGGCGGATCTGTTCGATGCGCTACCTGAGCTGTCTGCTGCGCTAGAGAAATAAAGCGTTTGACAGGTGTTCGGAGCTTGTTATGGACGGCTCCACACCTGTCCCTCAAGAGCTTTTTCCGCGTGCTCCTGCGCCAGGTAGGCCGGTGGTAACAATGACAACAAGGTTGTCAGTCTCGATGAATGGGGGGCGAAGGGCTTATACTGGCGGCCAACCTACTTACCGGAGCGTTACATGGAAAAGAACATTCGAGAAGCGATTGATCGGTCGCTCAAAGAACTCAAGAACATGCAGGCCAAGGTCGATGATTACATCGATGATCTGCCCGATGACACAGCGGATATCAAAGGCGCTACCAAAAATGCGCTTGGGCAGATTAATGGTCTGCTGAACAAGGCCGTAGAACAGGCCGGTGATAAGGCCGAAGAGGCCCAGCTGCAAGCTCATCTGGGGCTGATGGAGGCTCAGGATAAACTCGAATCCTCTCGAGCTGTGTTTGAAGACCTCGTTTCAAGGTCTTCTGATGAATCCAAAAAGCTGCTGGATGAGGTAGAACTCAAAAGACATCTTGCAATGATGGAAGCCAAGGATTTCTGGGAAGAACGGGGATCTAAGCTGGCAGAAGAATTTCAGGCGTCAGCCGTTACCATGCAGAGCCTTGCAGAAAAAGCAATGGGCGACATGCACACAGCGTTCAGTCAGTGGAACGAGCAATTCAAGAAAGACAAGTAAGGACCCTTCATGACATACAGTGCACCGGTAAAAGACATAGCGTTTGTTCTGAACCACGTTGTCGGCTTGGCCGATATCGCAAAACTTCCGGGTTTTGAAGACGCATCTCCTGATCTTGTCGAGGCCATTCTCGAAGAGTCGGCAAAATTTACCGGTGAGGTGCTGGCGCCACTGAACTGGGCAGGAGACCAGCAAGGTAGTCAATGGGATGATGGGGTGGTAACCACACCGGATGGCTGGAAAGACGCCTACAGCCAGTTTGTGGCCAGTGGGTGGGGCAGTCTGTCTTTCTCGCCCGAGTTTGGAGGACAAGGCCTGCCCATGAGTGTGGCGGCAGCAGTGCAGGAAATGTGGCACAGCGCCAACATGTCTTTTGGTCTGTGCCCACTGCTGACGCAGGGTGCCGTGGATGCCATTGAGCATCACGCCTCCGAGGAACTGCAGCAACGCTATCTGCCGAAGATGGTCGAGGGCGTCTGGTCAGGCACCATGAATCTGACGGAGCCGCAAGCAGGCTCGGATTTGGCAGCGGTGCGCACGAAGGCTGAGCGTGCCGGCGATCACTACCTGATCACGGGTCAGAAAATCTACATCACCTATGGCGAACATGACCTGACCGAAAACATCATTCATCTGGTGCTAGCCCGTCTGCCAGATGCGCCAGCAGGCGTTAAGGGTATTTCGCTGTTCATTGTTCCCAAGTATCTGATCAACGACGATGAATCCATTGGTGATCACAACGATCTGAAGTGCGTATCCATAGAGCACAAGCTCGGTATTCACGCCAGCCCTACCTGTGTCATGTCGTATGGTGATAACGGGGGTGCTATCGGATATCTGATCGGTCAGGAAAATCATGGTCTGGCGTACATGTTTACCATGATGAATCAGGCTCGGCATGCAGTGGGTGTAGAGGGCTACGGCATTGCAGAGCGTGCCTATCAGCAAGCTCTGAGCTATGCGCGTGATCGCAAGCAGGGCAAGACGCTACTCGGCAAGAGTGAAGATGATCAGGGCATCATCAATCATCCTGATGTACGACGCATACTCATGACCATGCGCTCAACGATCGAGGCGATGCGAGGTCTGGGTCTTGAGTGTGCAGCCGCTTTCGATCAATCGAAACGACACCCGGATGAGGCTGTCAAGGAACGGATGAAGCGCCGCGGCGAACTGCTTACACCGTTGGTCAAAGCCTGGTCAACCGAGATGGGTGTAGAGCTTTGCTCGTTGGGTGTTCAGGTGCATGGCGGGATGGGTTTTATCGAAGAAACCGGTGCCGCTCAATTTCTCAGAGATGCCCGAATTACCCCGATATACGAAGGTACTACGGCAATTCAGGCAAACGATCTGATTGGTCGTAAAGCGGCCCGCGATGGTGGCAAGGGTCTGGGCGAACTGATGGCTGATATGCGTGCAACGCTGGTCGAACTCAAGCAGTCGGACCATGTGGACATGCAGGCTATATCTCGTCGTATGGAGCCTGCTATTGTCGCTGCAGAGTCTGCTACCGAATGGTTGCTAGGCCAGAACGATGCAACTCTGCCGTCTGCGACGTCGGTCGAATTCCTGATGATGCAAGGTCGCCTGGCAGGTGGCTGGATGATGGCGCGATCCGCTTTGGCAGCAGCGCATCTCAAATCGGCTGATTCCGCCGATCATGACTATCTGAATGCTAAAATTACACTGGCCCGCTACTATGCCGAAAGAACGTTGCCGCTGGTTGAATCGGCGCTGACTATCGTTACGGAAAGTGCACAAACCACGATAGCGCTGGATGTTGCGCAGCTATAGCGTTGCTTTGACACCTGTCCCGGACTTGTCGGGATAGGGCAACCAGGCTGGTTGTCGGTCCTTGTCGACCAGCACTGCTCGAACGCCCTCAACCAGATCCGGGAAGTGGCAAGCCTCGACTGCCAACGCGTGTTCGGCTTTGAGGCAATCACTCAGTGACATGCCAGCGGTACGCTCGAACAGAGACAGCGTTATGGCTAACGAATAGGGCGAGGCATCTCTTAGTAGTGTCAGCAACGTTTGTGCATCGGTGTTGTTGACGGCTGCTGTGTTGAGCCTGCTCTCTATCGCGTCCAGATTGTCATCCTGGAACCATACTGCACGTTGTTGCAGGCACTTATCGAAAGCCTCGTCTGTGGCTACTGTAGCGGCCTGTTTCAGGCAATCTGCCAGTGCTGCTGGTGTATTTCCTGTCGCAAACGCTGGTAGCTGTTCCAGACGTTGAACCAGTGCCGGAAGAGATGCACGTGACACGTAGTGCGTTGCCAACCCTGTTGAAACTGCCTGGTAGCCCTTGACTGCTGCGGCTGTGAGTGCAAGCCAGTAGCCGCTTCGATGGGGCAGGCGAGGCAGGAAGTAGCTACCGCCCACATCGGGGAAAAAACCGATTCTTGTTTCGGGCATCGCAAGGACTGCGTGTTCAGTAACGATTCGGTAATCGCCGTGTACTGACACGCCCAGACCACCCCCCATGGCAACGCCATCTATCAGCGCAACGTAAGGTTTTGAGCATTCGGCAATGGCTAGATTGAGTGCGTACTCGTGTTGAAAATATGATGCTATGGCAGCGCTATCCTGTTGCAGGGCAAACTGGCGCAGGCGTTTCATGTCGCCGCCAGCACAGAACGCTCTTTCGCTGTCTGAACGTATAACAATCAGGGATACGTCCGGGTTATTTTCATGAGCCTGAACGCCGGCCCTGAGCGCGATAACCATGTCAGCAGACAGGGCATTCAGCGTTTTAGGTTGCGCAAGGGTCAGATAGCCGACAACACCTGTTATCCCGATACCGATGTCGGTCATTCTTCAATTCCCATTCGTTCAGTTGAGTGGATACCGAATGGGACAACCTGCTTTATGGCGGATGCGTTAATCGGGCCATATATATGCGGGAAAAGCTCGCTGCCACCTACCGTGTTCTCCAGGATCAGGGGGGCTTCCAGTTTGTCGACATCCAGTATCAGCAAGAACACATCATCGATATCCTGATAGTAACGATTCACGACACCTGCCAGCTGTTTCTGGTCGCAGCAATGAATGAAGCCGTCGCTGGTGAGTGATGGACAACGGTAGTCTTCGGCACTGCCCGGTTCTGGCAGATCCGGCGCATTGGCAATGTGGTAAATAAGTGATCTGTTTTCCATGTCCCACTGTACATCAACTGGCTAGCAGCTGATTCATCCGACTCCTATCCAGAACCTTTTTTCATGACAACGACTGAAGTTGATAAATCCCTTGACGATACCGCTGAGCGTCTGTCGTCCATCGTTACGCGAACTACTGTACTTAATGAGGGCACCGCAGAGGCAAAGCGGGAAGAGATTCTTCATTACTTCCATCAGAGTTTTTCCCTCTACGAGAGCCTGTTTGAGTGTCTGGCTGATGACGAGGCCTATTACCGGCGGGCCAGTCCATTAAGACATCCACTGATTTTCTATTTTGGACACACAGCCGTTTTTTATATCAACAAGCTGAATGTAGCCAACCTGATCAATGAACGAGTTGATCCTGCACTCGAATCTTCTTTGGCGATCGGTGTGGACGAGATGTCCTGGGATGACCTGAACGACAAGAGTTATGACTGGCCCACACCAGCAATCGTAAAGGCCTACCGTGACAAGACACGAGCGCTGGTGGACAATTTCATCAGATCGTGTGATCTGACGTTACCCATTAAGTGGAACGATCCCATGTGGATAATCATGATGGGTATCGAGCACGAAAGAATTCATCTTGAGACATCATCCGTGCTGATGCGCGAACTACCGCTGGACAGTGTCAGGAGCCATCCGCTATGGAGCAACATCTGTTCAGAGTCGGGCCCCGCTCCCGTTAACGAATTACTCCCCGTCGCTGGTGGCTCTGTGTCCATCGGCAAGTCCAAAGATGATCCGCTGTTTGGCTGGGATCTGGAATATGGCAGACAGGTGAGCCAGGTTGCTGACTTCAATGCCAGCAAGTATCTCGTATCCAACGGTGAATTTTTAGAGTTCATGCAAGCCGATGGCTACAATACGCGTGAGTACTGGACGGATGAAGGCTGGGGCTGGGTGCAGTATCGCAAAGCTCAAATGCCGGTGTTCTGGTCATTGGACGGTGATGACTACTGTTACCGCACCATGCTGGAAATCATCGACATGCCTTGGGACTGGCCAGCAGACTTGACCTGGCTGGAGTGCAAGGCATTTTGTGAGTGGAAATCGAGTGTTACTGGCAAGACGCTGAGAATGCCGACAGAGGCAGAGTGGTATCGACTTCGCGATAACGTCGACACCGATCAGCCTTTCTGGAAGAACGCTCCGGGTAATATCAATCTGGAGTACGACATGTCTTCCTGTCCGGTAAACAGGCACGAGTGCAAGGGTGGTTTTTTTGACATCATTGGAAACGTCTGGCAATGGACTGAAACACCGATAGATGCCCTACAGGGCTATGAAGTACATCCTGCCTATGATGATTTTTCGACGCCTACATTTGACGGAAAACATAACATCTTTAAAGGTGGTTGCTGGATTTCAACTGGCAACTACGCGATCAAGGATGCACGCTATGCATTCCGTCGTCACTTTTACCAACATTCAGGCATGCGATATATTGAGGCAGGTCCGATACCCGAGATAAAAATGAATATTTACGAATTGGATGATGCTGTATCGCAATACATCGAGTTCCATTACGGTGACAGCTACTTCGGTGTGCCCAATTTTCCGGTTGCCTGTATCGCTCATGCAGTTGCAGCGGCTCAAACAGTGCCCAAGGCACGCGCGCTTGATCTGGGATGTGCGACCGGGCGATCAAGCTTCGAACTTGCCAGGTACTTTGATCATGTCGATGCGCTGGATTTTTCAGCAAGACTGATACAAGCCCCGTCACAACTGCAATCCAGTGGGTTGCAACGCTATGCCATTCAGGATGAAGGTGATCTGGTTAGCTATAAAGAGATTTCTCTGGAAGATTTCGGTTATGCGGACATCAGTACCAAGGTGTCTTTCATGCAGGGTGATGCCTGTAATCTTCCAGAAAAATTCGATAATTACGACCTGGTGTTTGCCGGCAATCTGATAGATCGTCTGTACGATCCAGCCTTGTTTCTCGAGCTCATCAAGGGGCGTATAAAGTCGGGTGGAATGCTGGTCATCACCTCACCGTATACGTGGCTGGAAGATTTTACCGAGCGCGAGAAGTGGCTGGGTGGATTCAAGGCAGAGACGGGTGAAAACTTCACCACGTTGGAAGGTATTGCACAGGCACTGTCGCCCGAGTTTGTCCAGCACGGCGATGCGCTGGACGTGCCGTTTGTCATTCGTGAAACCCGGCGCAAGTTTCAGCATTCAGTAGCTGAATTGTCAGTTTGGAAGAAGCTGTGAGCATAGCGCTGCAAGCGCTAGAGTTTATCTGAGAATCTAACGGCCTCTGACTATGGCGTCCAGCTCGTTTCTGTAAGCGGGAAACTGCTCTCTGAAACGTTGCTGGCTCGCTTTGTTCGTCATGAGTACCGATTCAATATTTTCAGCTGTCAGTCTTTGGCCAAACGTATTCACAGGTAACGTTGCTGAGGGTGAGTCAGGTTTGTTGTGCAAACTATCCAGTAGCAATGTGCCGGTGTGCTGATTGAAGTGTATGGACTCATAGTAGTAGCGCATCTGGTAGTCGCTATCACCCGCTTCCGGAAACGGTTCGGTAGTGATCTCACCGGGGGCGCTGAAGTCCCATAGTGCATAGGGCTCCTGATTATATTCACGTGATACTTGTATGCTCAGCGCGAGCATGCGTCTTTTCCACTGCTCATACAGTGGCCAGAGGCCGGCAGCATCGATCAGCTCGTTGAGTCTTGCGTGACTGGGACTGATAAACACAGAGGCTGCGATGTTGTTCTGGTGCAACGTTCTCAAGAACTGCTCGAACCAGTACAGACTGCTCTCATCGCTGGACTCGAAACTGAATTGCCGGTGTGGTGTGGGCAGATAGACCGCATTGGTAAAGAATTCTTCAATCTTCAGGGTATTGCTGCGGTGGCCACCATCGTTGAGGCGCGACCGTATTTCGTTATCCAGACGGCCACCACGTCCGGTCATCACTCGATGCTCCGGCGACTTGTCACCCACCGCAACCGGCGCTTCGCTCTTGCGCGCTTTCCATGCATCCAGGGAGGCTAGCAGCGCATCCAGTGATATTGTTGCAGCCAGATAGTCTTCAATCGGTGTTCTGCGTGAGAGTTCATGCCCAGCCAGTCTTGCAGGCAGGAATCCTGCCGCGGGGCCATCCGTGCGCGCCAGTGCATTGAACGATAGAAAATCAAGCGCCAATACCACTTGCCTCGTGGGCTCGACTGCATTGGCATGTCTGAGCAAGTACGTCAGCTCTTTCATACTCGCCAGTGGCATCGACAGGTTGTACACGCGACCGTCAGCGAACAGGGCGTGCTGTGTGGGCAAGCCCTGAATGGCTTTTGATGATCCGAGAATCAGAGTGTCGGGTTTTTGCAGGCGTACCTGAAAAGCTTTGTGCAACCGCATGTTCGCGTGCAACGCCGGTTTGTCTGCGTGGGTACCTAGAGGCTCGGCAGAAAATATCTGATAAGGATCAATCAGCCGATTGACAGCGGCAATACCGGCCAGAACCACTAAAGGTGCGAGCAGGGTAACCAGTGCGTAATGCTGCATTTTCACGGTAGTTATCAGCCTGGATTCAGCGGTTGAGCAAGTGTATTCATGCGGTATCGGAACTCGTGTCAGAACTGAAAATACAGAAATTCACTGACACGGCTAAGGTGCAACAGCGTGTACAGGGCCAGGGCAGAGATCGCCATTGACCACAACGGTGTCGGTGACCACTGCAGTTTTCTGAATAGTCCTTCAGCGGGCTCTACGCCTTGAAGGACCGGTTGGAAACGGCTGAGTATTTGTTGGGAGTTGGGTGTTGCGATAGCCAGAGTGCCCAGCGCTATTATCCATAGCAGGGCCGTTGAGGGTGTGAACAGTTCGTTGCCAAACAGTTTTCCGAAGTCGAATACGGATTGAACAGACTCAGGTAGTCGTCCTTGAAGCAGGCCCTCCAGCTGTGTGGGCAGGGCGATACCGTTCAGACCGAACATTGATCGCAGGTGCGAGACTGCGGCGTCAAGAGACTCGGCACGAAAAACGACCCACGCGGCAATGACACAGACCAGCGTTATGCCATGGGATACTATCGACCCTGCAAATCTGTAGAGTGGCGAACCTGTGGGGCACTCATCCGCCTGCCCCAGCGGTTTTGAAAACCTGGCAGCCAACGCTTTCCAGCCGTGGTTGATGATGAGGTAGAAGCCATGCAAACCGCCCCAGATCAAAAAGGTCCAGCCCGCACCGTGCCACAGCCCTCCCAGTATCATGGTGATGGCTATATTCAAATAGCGACGACCAGATCCCCGTTGGTTTCCACCTAGCGGGATATAGAGATAATCCCGCAAGAAACGGGATAACGTAATGTGCCAGCGACGCCAGAAGTCGATGATTGATGTCGCTTTGTAGGGTGAATTGAAATTTATGGGCAGGCGAATTCCGAACATGCGGGCAAGGCCTATAGCCATATCGGAGTATCCGGAAAAATCAAAATACAACTGCAGTGTATAGGCGAGTGCTCCCACCCAGGCTTCGTACAGGGTAAGCGTGACGCCGGTGGCTGCCGCATCGAAGACCGGCGTTGCATGCAGGGCAATGGAATCGGCCAATACCACTTTCTTGAACAGGCCGATGATGAATAGCGTAAGCCCGACTGACAGATTTTCAGAAACATGGGACAGCATGTTCTTCTGATTGAACTGAGGCATCATTTCGTGGTGATGCACGATGGGGCCTGCTATCAGCTGCGGAAAAAACGTGACGAATTGTGTGTATTCAAGCAGGTCGTAGCGCTGTTTGTTGCCTCGATAGATATCAACAAGCCAGGTGATCTGTTGAAACGTGAAAAACGAGATGCCAAGCGGCAAGACAACCTGATTGAGGAATAACGGAAAACCCGTAATGTCGCCGGTGGCGGCCACAAAGAAATTGGCGTATTTGAAGTAACCGATTAGCGCAAGATTGAACATTATGCCAAGCCACAGAAACCGCTTGGCTCCACTGGCATTCGCTACGCGCCTGCGCAACAGATGACTCAACTGATAATTCACCATGATGGACATCAGCAGCAGCAACAGATAAAGCGGATTCCAGTACGCATAGAAAATCAGCGAACACAAAACCAATGTTGCAAGAGCTGCACGAAAACTGTTGAACAGGGCCTGTACGTAAAACAGACCCAGTGTCAGTGGTAGAAACAGAAATAGAAATAGCGGTGAGTTGAATAGCATGCATCACTAGGGTAGAGTAAAGAGGGGTGGCATGAGTATCCTGTTGCCAGTCGAGGACACCTGAACGACCCGATAGAGTCGTTGCTGAACCTACATGAACAGGTTATCGGTACGTCAACAACCACCTGTAGAGATTGCGTGGTTGCAGAGGCCTGATTAGTTGTCATGCTTTAGGGGAGATGACAAGTAAAGTGTTGATAAACATGATGAATAAATTAGAATAACGTGACTTAGGTTGGCGTATAAAATCTGGGTTCTGCGGTTGAAACGGACACTTCGTAACTGGAGATACTCCGCAGGCGCATTGTACCGAGGTACGTTATAGATTGACTTGGAGTTGTATAACGAGCAGCTTTATCGGCCGGTTTCGTGTCTGTGACAGAGTCTCCACAGTACTGAAAGTGTAAAGAGATTCGGTGTGAGGCCGATAGTTTGCACATGAGACCTACTTCGAATTCAACACGACCGGGCGGGCGGGCACTGCGCGCTCTGCTGCTACTGTTGCTGGCAACGGTGGGATCGCTGGCTGGTAAAGCAATCGGCTCGACAACATCGGGCACAAACAGCTTAAGTGCCACCGTAGTGGACAACGCCGGTCAGCCGCTTGAGCATGCTGTTGTGTCGCTGCACACCGCTCAGCCTGCCAGTGCTGATCCCGCTACGATAGCCATCATGGATCAACGCAGATCACAGTTTGCGCCGACAGTCGTTGCCATCCAGGCTGGCACAAGTGTCTCGTTTCCCAATCAGGATGATGTACGCCACCATGTCTATTCATTTTCGCATCCCAACGCGTTCGAATTAAAGCTCTATCACGGTGCTACAGGACAGTATCATCGCTTCGAGCACCCGGGTGTAGTTGTGCTGGGTTGCAATATTCACGATGGTATGGTCGGTTACTTGCGCGTTGTAGATACTCCTCACTTTGCAACCAGCAGTGCCGAGGGTCTTCTGACGATAGACAATGCGCCGCCAGGCTACTACACATTACAGCTATGGCACCCCGATCTTGGCATGCGCCTGATCCAGAAGCCTATAACGCTGGCAGCGGGAAAATTCAGTGTCCGTCTGAAGCTTGAAGTTGCTGACCAAGCGCCAGCAGAACCCAAGGCCGCACACCGGTTGCAATCACTGTTCAGAGATTGACAGTCAGTGAAACTGTCGTTCTACAAGCGGGTAGTTCTGCTGCTAAGCGGCCTTGTATTGCTGGTGCAGGTGTTCAACCTGTCTGCTGTATTGACGACTATTTCTCAGGATGTTCGCGATCAGATGCGCACGGATCTGCTAGTAGCCTCCGAGCTGGTCAATCAGCTTGTTGAGCGCCGATCAGATTTGCTGCTAACCAGCGCTCAGGTGCTTGCTGCCGATTTCGGATTTCGCTCGGCCATCGCTAGTCAGGATGATGCCACCATACTCTCTGCACTGCAAAACAACATAGAGCGCGTTGATGCAGATCTGGCCACGTTCGTAACACTCGACGGGCGCACGATAGGAACCTCGTCCTCATCTGACTCTGATCAGCAGGCTTATCTGGCGCTGGCCGAGCGTGCAGACACAGTGGGTACAGCAGCAGCTACTCTGGTGATTAGCGGGTTCGCCCGTGAGGTTGTCAGTGTACCCGTCAAAGCCCCTATCACTATCGGATGGCTGGTGCTGGGTTTTTCCCTGAATGATGAAATTGCACATGCGTTTTCTGCACAGGTGGGGATGCAAGTGACCTTCGCAGCGGGTTCCAGTGACTACCAATACTATGGCAGTAGCTTCAGTGGCAGCACTCGCACCTCAATTCCTGTGGCCATGCAACACGTGCGCGAAACCAATTCAGGTCTGGTTACGACGCTGGCACAGGAGGACTTCCTGACGCATATCGTCCCCATCAGCGGTGAGAAGTCGCGTGTTGTTTCACTATTGCATACCTCGCTCGATGCAGCGCTGGCAAGTTACCGTGGCGTGCGTAACAAATTGCTGCTGTACATGGCAATGAGTGTCATTATCTCTATTGCTCTCGGATTATGGTTCGCCCGTGGCGTCACACGCCCCATCAAGCTGCTGTCCATTGCCGCGTTACGCATACGTGAGGGTGACTACAGGACACAACTGGAGAGCAATCATTATTCCCAGCGTAACGATGAAATTGGTGAACTGATCAATACCTTTGATGGCATGCAGGCAGGTATTGCCGAGCGTGAAGCCAGGATAGTTCATCATGCCTACCACGATGATCTGACGCAGCTGCCCAATCGGCGCAAAGCTCACGATCATTTACAGGCAATGATTGAACATCAGCTACCACCGGCACAAGGTGTCGGTGTCATTCTGCTTGGGCTTAACCGCTACAAGCAGATAGTTGAGACACTAGGGTTTGCCGTAGGAGAGCAAATGGTATTGGCTCTGTCGGAACGACTAGTGGCCATCGACATAGACCAGCAAACAGACATGGTCGCTCGTGCATCAACTGACGAGTTTGTGATTTTTCTGGGCTGCTCCGATGCCAAACAGTGTGAAGTTATGGCCAATCAAATCATCGTGGCTCTGGAACATTCCATAATGCTCGATGATGCCGAGGTGGTTCCTGACCTTTCTGCGGGGCTTGTGTGGGTGCCACGTGATGCCGATAACGCTGCAGACGCCATACGCCGTGCCAGTATAGCTCTTGCAGATGCCAGAGAGGCTGATCAAGCTACGGGTAGCTATGAAACAGGGCGTGATGAAAGTCATTTTCGACGTCTGTCTATCGTTGCAGATCTGAAGCGAGCGGTAGAGCGGGATGAATTGATCCTCCATTATCAGCCGAAGATCAATATGCAAAGCCTGCAAGTTGGCAGTGTGGAGGCTCTGGTTAGATGGATTCACCCGCAGCATGGATTCATGCCGCCGGATGAGTTTATCGGCCTTGCAGAAAGCTCCGGCAACATTGGTCTGCTGACACAGTGGGTGCTTGAGGCGGTAGTCAGACAACTGAGCGTTTGGCGTGCCGAGGGTATAGAGCTAAAGGCTGCAGTCAATCTCTCTGCACTGGACTTGCAAGACGAATCCCTGTCCACTCGTTTGTATAACTTGCTGGACAAGTACGATGTACCCGCCAATCGATTGATACTCGAGGTTACCGAGAGTGCCATGATGCGCGATGCAGAACGCGCATTGGCGGTGCTGGCAAAATTGCGCTCCGAAGGTCTGACCATCTCCATTGATGATTTTGGTACGGGCTATTCGTCACTCGCCAAGCTCAAGGATTTACCCATTGACGAACTCAAGATAGATCGCGCGTTTGTTACCGACATAGAACGTGGCACCACGAAAGCCATGATTATCAAGGCAATTATCGATCTTGGACACAGCATGAACCTAACTGTTATCAGTGAAGGTGTAGAAACCCAGGCGGAATGGGACTTACTCAGTGAACTGGGTAACGATGTGGTTCAGGGATATCTGATATCCCGGCCACTGACCGCCACCGATTTTTCGACCTGGTGGCATCAACGTTACCCGGCAAATTTCAGCTCCGCTGCGTAGGATCTGTGTTAGCTGAGTCATAGGATCAAAATGATTGATGGAGTTCGCATGAACCAGTCCCTGTTCACTTCTTATACGACAGTGCGTTTGTCTGCTGCCTTTATTCTCATTGGTCTGTTGATATCGGCTGGCGTGCAGGCAAATCCCAATGGTCGATTGCTGGCTACCGGTGGTGCCATGACTGCAGAGGGAACGGCTGGTGGCGGTATCGTGCCCTGGGCGATGATTGCAGGTTACGCGGATGAGAGTGAGTGGGGCGGGACTGCCTGGTTAACCGGTGTGGAACCCAAGGATTTCAGTCTTAATGCGTTTGGTGCGGCGTTGGCATGGAACAACAGAGTAGAGTTATCAGTCAGCAAGCAGTCATTTGATATTAACGCGGTAGCGCCTGGCGAAACTCTCGAACAGAGTATTGTCGGTATCAAGACCCGGGTGTACGGCAACTTGATCTATTCGCGAGCACCCCAGATAAGTATGGGGCTGCTCTACAAGCAGAATGATACCTTCACCATTCCGGGTGCCGTAGGTGCTCTGGATGACAGCGGTTTTGATGTTTATGTCGCCGCCAGCAAACTCTGGCTAGACGGCCTTTTCAATCGTAGCGTTTTTCTGAACGGTACAGTGCGGGCAACGCGTGCCAATCAACTGGGACTACTGGGCTTTGGTGGCGACCTGAACGACAGCCATGAAGTGGTGGGTGAAGTCAGTGCCGGTCTGTTTATTAATCGTAGCTGGGTACTGGGCGCTGAATATCGGCAGAAACCCGATAACCTGAGTTTCGCGCGAGAAGACGATTGGCAGGATGTTTTCATTGGCTGGTTTCCGAACAAGCGCGTTTCCGTTGTACTGGCCTGGGCGGGCCTGGGATCCATTGCAGGATTCGAAGATCAGGATAGCGTCTATCTGTCACTTCAGTTGAGTCAATAGTCATGGATAGCAAAACACGTCGTTCAGATTTATCGTCGGTAGCCGCTTTGAGCTTGTGTGTGCTACTACTCGGGGCCTGTGGTGCTTTGCCCACGAATGATCCGGGTGATCCTGCAGCAGCGCTGGCAGCACATCCTTCCACTTACTCTGTTGCTGCTACCCGTGACACGCTCTACGAAGCACTAGGAGGAGCATCCGGCGTTGAGTTACTGACAGACAATTTCATCATCGAGCTGGCGGGCGATAAGCGAGTGCGGCATCGTTTTGCGAAGAGTGATATCGGTCGTTTTCATCATATGCTGAGCTTGCACGTTTGCGAGCTTGCCGATGGTCCTTGCACGTATACCGGCGACAACATGAAGATGACACACGGCGGCATGAACATCGAGTCCGCAGAATTCAATGCCGTTGTAGAGGCGTTGATGCAGGCTATGGATAAAACCGGTTTGGCCACAGGAACACAAAACCGGTTATTGGCCAGACTGGCGCCGATGCGTTCGGATATTGTCGGCCGTTGAGCGAGCGCTCGCTCACGATAGCTAGCCGTAATGCTTAAAGCGTTTACTCACAATACCTGACTGAAACCAGGTGATCAGACTATAGATCGAATACACCGGTCTGCCGGTGCTGGTTTGAATGTCGGAAGCGTAGGGTACCATGTTGGTACATTCCAGCACAATGGCTGCAACCTCAGGATGCTCTTCAATCAGATTGTGGGCGGCGCGAATATTATCTTCGCGACACAAATCCCTATCCATTGCCGATTCGTCGCCGAGAATGGCACGTGTAAATTCCCGGCCGTTTTCTGTTCCGGCCACGGGCGTATCGCGTGGAGCTCCGGCAGCGTCGAGGTGATTGCCAGTCAGGTTTTTCGAATCAATGGTGAGAATGCCTGTTCGTTGACCGTGTGGTAGCAGCTGATCAATCCATGCTACCTGCATCAGTGAAGAGGCAGCAACCGGTACGCCAACAGCGCTACTGAGTTGCTTTTGCAACGGCGACAGAAAACCGCAACTGGTGGTGATGCCATCGACCCCGATTGCCACCAGTTCGTTGGCGGCATCGATAAAAGGTTGCAGAAGTTGTTCGGGGTCTTCAGTAATGGCTTTGCTGGCAGTCGCGCCACGCACCACTCGGTAATGAACCGGGAAGTCCCAGGTACCTGCGTATCCCAGATCTCCGGGGAAACGCGGAAATCGTGTTTCCAGCATGAGGATACCAATGCTGGCACCGTGAACGCTCTTGGGTCTTGTCGTGAGTATTGAGTCCATAGGGCAGAACCTTACCAAGCGATGAATGAGTGTGTCGGTTATTCTTGCAGTCGTGCTTCGAAAACTTGCCGGCACGATCTGAAAAAATACCTGAATGAATATGAATCCCAATAATCAGAACGATGCCCATACCGTCGTCATCGGTGCCGGTATTGTCGGTGTCGCCACCGCACTTTGGCTAGTCAGGGCAGGGCGGCGCGTTACCTTGTTAGACAAACAGGCGCCGGGAGAAGGTACCTCACATGGCAATGCCGGGGTTCTGGCGTCCTGTGCCATGGTGCCTGTAACCACTCCGGGTCTGCTGCTCAAGGTACCGAAGATGCTCATGAACCCTGACTTCCCGCTGTTCATGCGCTGGTCGTATCTGCCCCGACTGGCACCCTGGTTATGGCGGTATCTGGGCAACGCCAACGATGCCGATACTCGGCGTATCGCTGAACATCTGACATTCATCGTGGGAGACAGTGTCGAGCAGCATCAGGAGCTTGCCGGGAATACGCAAGCCGATCAGTGGTTGGTGCCGTCCGACTATCAGTTTGCTTACCGCACCCGTGCCGACTTTGAGGCTGAGGCTTATGTCTGGTCACTCAGGCGCGAAAGTGGCTTTGTTCCGGAATTGCTGGAAGGGCCTGCAGTGCGTGAGAAGGAGCCTGCTCTGGGTGCTGACATCGGTCTGTTGGCGGTTTTGAAAGAACATGGACACATACGCAGCCCGGGGCGATACGTAAAATCTCTGGCGCAGGTGTTCCAGCAAAGTGGTGGTGTTCTCAAGATTGCCGACGTACAAGACATTGAACTGGTGGATGACAAAGTCTGCGCCGTCGTCACAAGCGAAGAATCACTGGCATGTGACTCCGTTGTGCTCGCAACCGGCATCTGGTCGGGCCCGCTGGCGAAACGGATGGGACTCAAGGTGCCAATGGAGTCTGAACGGGGTTATCACGTAATTTTCAAGAATCCGTCGCAGTGTGTCACGGCCCCCACCATGATCGCATCAGGAAAATTCGTGGCCACCCCCATGCATGACGGAATGCGCTGTGCGGGAGTGGTTGAATTCGGCGGGCTGGATGCACCGGCTTCTAAAGAGCCGATAGAATTTCTGATGCGAAAAGCTCGTGAAACATTTCCTGAGCTGACTTACAGCGACACTGAAGAGTGGCTGGGGCATCGTCCAGCACCCACGGATAGTCTGCCATTTATTGGTCAGATTCGCTCAACGGGTGTGTACACGGGGTTTGGGCACCAGCATATCGGGTTAACCGGTAGCGCTAAAACGGGCAGAATTCTGGCAGACTTGATCAGTGGAGTTCCGGTGGCGGACAATCTGGAGGCGTTCCGCCCGGATCGTTTCAGTTAAGGCCAAAACGCCGGAAATTGATACAGCGGTTCCATTCGTTTGCCACCGCAGGTAGGATTACGCACAGTCCACGACCTCTGACAAAGAGTGTCATGGCTTGTCAGGCTTATCCTGAGTGCGAATGCAACTACAGCAAGTTCAGGGTCTTACACCGCTCAATTGGAGGAATACCTAAAAATGTCAACGTCACGAATCAAGTCCGGGCTCATAGCCAGCCTTGCCATATCCAGTCTCAGCCTAGCAGGTGCTGCTCAGGCGGAGAAGTGGGATATGCCAATGGCATACTCAGCGACAAACTTTCATTCTGAAACTGGCGCTCAGTTCGCTGCCTGTGTCACGTCAGGTACGGGTGGCGATATCGAGATCGTCACACATGCAAGCGGCAGCCTGTTCAAGGGCGGTGATATAAAGCGCGCAATCCAGACAGGTCAGGCACAGATCGGTGAGCGGTTGATGTCCGGTCATCAAAACGAGAATGCCGTATTCGGTTTTGATTCGATTCCATTTCTGGCCTCATCGTTCGACGATTCTGCGCGACTTTTCGAAGCGGCAAAACCTACCATGGAAAAACTGCTCGATGAGCAGAATCTGGTCATGTTATATGCAGTGCCCTGGCCGCCACAGGGACTCTACTTCAAGAAGGAAGTTAACTCTGTCGCCGATATGAAAGGTATCAAGTTTCGCTCTTATAACAATGCAACTGCGCGTCTGGCTGAATTGACCGGCATGCTCCCTGTCAGCATTGAAGCGGCGGAAATCTCACAGGCATTCGCGACCGGCGTTGCAGAGTCCATGGTTTCATCGGGTGCGACAGGCTATGACCGAAAGGTCTGGGAAAGCCTGACACATTTCTATGAGGTTGATGCATGGCTTCCGTACAACTACGTCATGGTCAACAAGGATGTCTGGAATGACACCAGTGATGCCAACAAGGGTGTTATTCAAGGTTGTGCAGCTTTGGCTGAATATGCAGGAACCTGGCGTTCTAAGGAATACACTGGCTTCACCATGGCCGGTCTTGCCGCAGGCGGCATGCAGGTAGGTCCTGCAGGGGATGCACTGGTAGCAGAGCTCAAGGCGATCGGTGAAACCATGACTGCCGAGTGGATCGAAGCTGCTGGTGACGATGGCAAAGCCATCCTTGATGCGTACAACGCATCCAAGTAGTCGATAGTGCAGTCCATAGAATAGATGGGCTGCACGGTTTCGCTTCTGACCACTGTGCAAATATAAAGGCTACCGCATGACTCTCTACCGACGTTTCTGCGTGTTTCTGGATACCCTCTATACTGGAGGTGGTGTGCTTGCAGCCTTGTTTCTGATCGCTATCCTTGTGCTTATCGTTATTCAGATGCTGGCACGCTGGACTGGTCTGGTTTTCAGCGGCGCACCGAACTACGCGGGGTATTGCATGGCTGCGGCCTCGTTTCTGGCGTTTGCGCATGCGCTGAATCGAGGCGCGCACATACGCGTCAGCATCCTTCTCAATGCGTTTGGCAAAGGCCGTTACTGGCTGGAGTTATGGTGTTTTACGCTCGGTGCCATGGCATCAACCTATCTTGCCTGGTATGCCGTGAAGGCAACCGTGTGGTCGCATAAATTCCACGATATCAGTCAAGGTCAGGACGCAACGCCTATATGGATTCCGCAACTGGGAATGAGTATCGGGGCAGTGTTGTTGGCTATCTGTTTCTGGGATAACCTCGTTCGTCTTATTGTTCTAAAAGAACATGCCATTCGCTCAGACGCCATCGAATCTCATTGATGTGCGCATGCGTGTTGGTTTTCCTGCTCAAGAATCATAGCCAAGGGTAAAAATGGAAGAGTTAAGCGCTATCAGTCTTTTCCTGTTTGTGCTGTTCCTGCTGTTAGGGTCAGGTGTCTGGGTAGGGCTTGCATTACTCGGCGTTGCCTTTGTAGGTATGACGCTGTTTACAACGCGCCCCCCGGGGGACGCCATGATAACCACCATCTGGACGTCGTCATCGTCATGGACACTCACGGCCTTGCCGTTGTTCATCTGGATGGGTGAAATTTTATACCGTACTCGCTTGTCTCAAGATATGTTTCGTGGCCTCTCGCCCTGGATGGCTGGTCTGCCAGGTGGCCTGGTGCATACCAATGTCGTAGGCTGTGCGGTATTTGCGGCAGTGTCCGGTTCGTCTGCAGCCACGCTGACAACCGTCGGCAAAATGTCCATCCCCGAACTCAGACGTAGAAACTACCCGGAAAAAATGGTTATTGGCACACTTGCCGGTGCTGCCACCCTGGGTCTCATGATCCCCCCGTCATTGACATTGATTGTCTATGGCGTGACGATTAACGAATCCATCCGTAAATTATTTCTGGCGGGTGTTATTCCCGGATTGGTGCTGGCGCTCATGTTCATGACTTATGTCGCCGTGATGTCAAAGCTGTCGAAAGACTGGAATCCAGATCCGGAACCGTCCATGAGTTTCGCTCAGAAGGTTGCGAACAGCCGATATTTAATACCGGTCATCTTGCTGATATTACTGGTTATTGGCTCCATGTACGGCGGGTGGGCCACCGCCACTGAAGCTGCCGCTTTTGGTGTTATTGGCGCTCTGCTCTTGGCGGCGGCACAACGATCACTGACCTGGTCTACCTTCACCACTAGTCTGATGGGCGCTACCCGAACATCCGCAATGATTGCTCTGATACTGGCGGGTGCAGCGTTCTTGTCTCTGTCTATGGGGTTCACCGGATTGCCTCGTGCGCTGGCGGACTTTATCGGTGATCTGAACCTTTCCCAATTCGAACTACTAATGGCGTTGCTAGTATTTTACATCATCCTGGGTTGCTTTCTGGATGGCATATCGTCGGTTGTATTGACCATGGCGGTCGTTGAGCCAATGGTACGACAGGCTGGCATCGACGTCATCTGGTTTGGGATATTCGTGGTGGTCGCGGTCGAGATGGCGCAAATCACACCGCCTATAGGGTTTAATCTGTTTGTGTTGCAAGGTATGACCAAACACGAAATGGGCTATATAGCCCGAGCCGCATTACCCATGTTCATGATCATGGTGGTGATGGTCTTTGTTCTGATTGCCGTGCCAGAGCTCGCTACCTGGTTACCGACAACCATGCGGGCCAGTCCGGGCGGATAGCAACGTTTAAAAATGCGCTATGCGGCACGATCCATAGGGGACAAGCGCGCAACCGCTTCTTCCATGGGGCAGGGTTTGCCGATATGGTATCCCTGCGCATAGTCGATGCCTATTTCGACCAACACATCGACAATATCCTGATTCTCCACGAATTCAGCGACAGTTTTTATACCCATGGACTGACCCACCTGATGAATGGCTCTGACCATTTCACGATCAATGTTGTTGAGCGCTATTTCGCGAATGAATTGACCATCAATTTTCAGGATATCTACGGGAAGATTTTTCAGGTAACCGAACGAGCTGAGACCCGATCCGAAGTCATCAAGGGCGACCTTACATCCGAGTTGCTGAATATCGTTGATGAGTTCTACCGCTGTGGAGAATTGTGATATCGCAGCTGTTTCAGTCAGTTCGAACCAGATCAGTGTGGGGTTGACTCCGTAGTGCAGCATCTGTTCGCGGATATATTCCTTAAGTCCGGGATCGGCTGCAGACTGACCTGAAAGGTTGATGGAAAAACTACAGTCTCCTGCAGGTCCTCCTGTTAATTCAGCGACCTTTTGCAGGGCATTGCGAATCACCCACTTGTCGATGTCACGCATCAGATCATAGCGTTCAGCCGCTTGTATGAACTGCCATGGAGTACTGACGCTGCCATCAGGATTGGCTAATCGGAGCAGAAATTCGAAATGTTGGATTTCAGTTTTGTGTGGAAATGAGCTGACAGAGGCAACAGCTTGAACATAGAGTCTGAACTCGTTGTCTTGTATTGCATTTTGCAGGCGTGGTAGCCAGCTGAGTTCTACAGATCGCTCAGCCATGATGTCATCATCACGACAATAGACGTACATGCTGTTACGACCAGCATCCTTTGCTGCATAGCAGGCGATATCGGCTGCTGACATGACATCCGTGATGCTGATGCAAGTCTGGTCAATATGCACGATGCCTACGCTGACACGAACGGCAAAGGCTTTCTCTTCATGGCGAAAAATGTAAGTCTGAAAAAATTGATAAATCTTGTTTGCTCTTTCCAGTGCATTTTCCTGACTGATGTCAATCATCAAAATCCCAAACTCGTCACCTCCAAGCCGTGACAAGACGTCGCCATCATCGATTAGTTTGAGCATTTTCGCGGTCAACTCTGTCAGCAGTCTGTCGCCTGCGCGGTGTCCGCAGGTGTCATTGATAACTTTGAATTGATCAAGGTCCATGTAGCAAAGTGTATGCGTTTTCGTTGAAAACGGGAGTTTGTCTATTAGCCCGGCTAACGTCTGTTCAAAATAGAAGCGATTGGTACAACCCGTCAGTGAGTCATGATTTGCCTGAAAGGCTAGCTTGTCGCTGAGTTTGCGTTCATGGCTGATATCGCGAAGCACCAGCACGTGTCCTGTAGCGTTGTCATCAACATCGAACGAGCTACTCAGCGTTAGCCGGAGTACAAACTCGTTGTGATCGCATCCTACGGGTGTGACATCAAATTCATTCTTGCTGCTGAGTACCAGATTTTCCAGGGCCTGTTCGATATTGAAGACACCTGAGGTATCTCCTGCCAACTGAAACTGAACCATGTTGGACAGCGATTGACCTACGGTTGAGCTGGGTTTCTTGTTGAACTGGATCATTGCTGCAGGGTTGATATGAATAACCTGCATGTTTGCATCAATCGTTATGATGGCATCCTGCACAGAGTTAAGTGTAGTGACCGCTTTCTCTCGTTCACGGAAAAGTACTTCCTTGTTAGCCAAATGTTGATGAAAGGCAGCTCTGCGCACGATTATATGTGCCGTATACAAGCCTGTCACCAATAGCAGAGAAATTAACGCAGCTACGGTCAAGCCCAGCATCTGCCCGGTAAAACCTATATCAGCTTCCAGGCTGATAAGTACTGACGAGATGCCCGGGTTCCACTCTTTAGAAAAAAATGATCGAGTGTAGAGTGATGTCAGATATGCAGGGTATTCAGGAGCACCAAGCTGGGAGAATAGTACTCTTGCATTCCCGTCAGACACTATGCTGATAGTAAAATCGAAAGTTTTGAGCTTGGGATTGATTTCGCTGGTTAACGCTTCCAGGTCGATGCTGATCCAGAAACCTCCTGCAGATTGCGCTATGCGATCCTTTGCGGTCAGCGGTGCCTTTTTACCCAGATACACCGGACGAAACAATACAAGATCTCCACTTGTAGGCCAATTATCCGGAAACGTGCCTAACAGTGTTTTATTTTCAGCTGTCACAGCGTCCAGCTTGCCTTTCAGGTTATCTATAGTGCCCAGATCAGCACCGAGTAATTTTATGTTTTCAGGTTTGTGAGGATCGAGCATGGAGGTGGGGTAGTAAAATTCCTGTTTTATACGAGCATTGGTCGCACCAGAATTTTCTATATCGGTAATCTGGAAGTTGAACAGACCAGCGTCGCCCATACGAGATTCAAATAGGCCTCGTTCGCTATCGGGGATTTTTTCATATCGACCCACACCACTGATGAAATTGTTGTGAGATCTCAGTTCCTGAGCGAACAACATTAACTCGTTGACATCAAGGCTCTTCGTAGCATAGTGAATGCCGACCAGCGAGGCCATCACCGTATCTATTTCGGCTAACTTAGCGCCCACATCGTGCGTGATATCGAGAGTCTTATGTTCAATGTTCGTATTCTCGTTGTGATGGTTGAGTACGTATGAGCTCCATAGCAGCAACGGGATGGCAAACAGCAATAGAAAAGCTGCGCCAATGGCTTGTGGCGACCGGCACCATTGTGCCTTGGGTATGCCTGGTATAGCGCTTGCCATGATCACTGCCATTTTTTGGCTTGTTTGACAATCGTGTCGTTCAGCGCAATATTCGTACGCGACAACAAACGCGTATTTATCCAAGTGTCCCAGCGACGATTCGTTACCAGTGGTATGTCTGATGCCTTTAAACCGCCCAGTATGGCGAGTGCGGATGCTGCGGCCCACTCTCCGTGTTCTTCCGCAATTTTTGTATACCCTATTACACTGTAGGGCATCATCCATTCATTGTATGTGGTGCTGAGTTTGCGTGTATGGGTATCTACCCAAGCGATTGCCTCAGCCTCAGCAAAACCTGTGATACCGGAATAACTACCCATGACCACCATGTCGTATTCCTGTGCTTTTATGAATCCTTGTTTCCAGGAAGCAAAGTCGTCTATGAGAATACCGTCAACTTCCATGCCCAGAGTTTGGCCGATGTTTTTTATGCGTTCGAAGGATTTATTGTCAGACAGCGTATCAGCCGCAAGATAGACAATGGATATCCCACGCTCACCTTGCAGATTGTTGGCTTTCAATCCTTCCAGCAACATAGGCCTGATGGGAGCCACCTCCACGATGCCAGTTGTGTTTGACGCAGGGAGTCCATATTCACTGACTGTCCAGTTGATTCCTGAAAACACGACGGGTACCGGTTTTTCTAACAGATGGGGAACGATCAGGTATTTGGCAGCGTTATCGTCAGCTGTGATGACAACATCAGGTTGCAAATCTACAACCATTTGATAGGCAGTCTTACCGGCAGCAATCTTGTGCTTGAATGTCTTTTGACGCTTGGTGTCCATATGGAACACGATAAGCTTACATTTGCCAGACAGAGCATTGCTTAAAGCGCCCTCAATACCATCTGACCACGCGTAGCCCACGTGATAGGAAGAAACAAAAAGACAGATGGGCTGATCGCCGGACTGAGCGTTTGTCAGTGATGGAGACCACACTCCTATCCCTAACAGCACGGTCAGGAAACAGCTTGTCAGATGTTTCACGCGCATTGATTGACACTACCTTTTTCTAACGTCAGTTGACGTCGATAGGTCTGATAGCGGCGGCGAGGTGAATGATTGTAACTTCTTTACGTTTCACCGGATCATAGAGAAAAGCGCTGACGAGAAACAGAGTATAAATTGTGTGTCTTGCGTCAAGGAAGCACAGTTCAAACTGCACCAGTTAACGTAATGAGGGCGTCATTACTCTGCTGGTTGAGAGATTTAGCAAGTTATTAAAGTGGCCCGTTAGCCCTTGGTAAATGAATCCAGAGCTGCCTTGCAAGCCACTGACACGCGCCGAGCAAACGCAGAAATAGTCTCGGGACGGCTCAGATCCAGTCCGACCCGGTTACCCCAGACGATGTAGGCGATCATGACGAGCCCGAGTGGCCACCAGCCAATCATGAACAGAATAGCTGAAATGGCGATATTGACGGCACTCCATCCGGGAGCGAGTTGCTGTTTGATGTCATTCATGCGTTGTGCCTCGACTGCTGATAGCGTTGGGATACGAAAGATAACTGACAGTGATCTCATCGCTCCTGGATAGTGAAAAGGTGGTGCCATATCACATAAATTCAATTCAACGAAACAGCAACACCGGGACTTTGCAGGAACGAATCATTTCTGTGGTGGTAGATCCGATGATCAGATTCCTTATTCTAGAGTGTCCGTAGGCGCCCATGATGACCAGATCAAAACCGGATTTTTCAACGACCTCGGAAATGACCACGTCAGGCTGGCCCGGTTTGATTTCACCAGTCACGTTGTAGCCGCCTTTTTTCAAGGTTGCCACGGCCCCTTCAAGCTGTCGTCGTTGCTCGGTTGTGTCGTTACCCACACTGAGAACAACGCACTCAAGGGCACTGTATTGTGGCTGAGAGGCAAAATACTCCACGGCCTTTTGCGCACTTGGACCGCTATCAAAGGCGATGAGTACTTTACTGACAGGCTTGAATGCTCGTGACGCTACTAACACCGGTTTTCGGGTTGAACGCACCACGCGCTCCAGGTTAGAGCCCAGATGCAGTGAATCGAAATCAGCCGCTTCTCCCCGTTTACCAATGACGATGAGGTCGGCATCGGTTTCCAGCTCATTGACAGACTCGACAATTTCGCCGTTACGCAAGCGGGTGTTCACGGATGTCACGCCTCGGTCGGTCAGTAGTTTTTCAGCGTCGATCAGAATGGCGCGGCCACGTTGCTGCGCCAACCGTGCTTTCTGTGCATCCAGCTCGGCCAGCTCTGCGAGCAGTGACGAGCGAGCTCCAAGCCCGATGCTACCACTCAGATTAGCAGGCTCGCTGGACGCATTGCGACGGCCAAGCACGTGAATGACTTCGACCGAGCTCTCTGCGACATGGCCAGCGATCCACGCTGCATGCTCGCAGACGCTAGCCGAATAGGCTGAACCGTCTATTACTGCCAGTAGTTTGGTCACGTATCGTTGCCTGTGTCTGTCTAGTGGGACATCATATCGTCAAGCGCACCGGGTTTGTCATGTACCGCCAGCTGATCCACGATGGTCTCGCTAGCCTCATTCAACCCGACGATTTCGACTTCGGAGCCCTCACGCCGAAACTTGAGCACCACCATATCCAGTGCCTGTACGCTGCTGATGTCCCATATGTGCGCCTGACTGACGTCAATGATGACAGTTTCCAGCGCTTCCTTGAAGTCGAAGGCATTGGTGAAATCATCGCTGGAAGCAAAGAACAGTTGGCCTTCCACCTTATAGGTGCGATTTCGACCATCATCGGACAGCACGGAGGTGACTCGAAAAATCTGCGAAATCTTCCAGGCAAAGAAAATGCCGGAAAACAAGACACCCACTAACACGCCTATAGCCAGATTGTGTGTGGCAACTACCACGATAACCGTGGCCAGCATGACGATGGAGGAACTACGTGGGTGATCCCGCAGGTTGACAATAGAGGACCAGCTGAACGTGCCAATGGATACCATGATCATGATGGCAACTAACGCTGCCATGGGTATTTGTTTGACCCAGTCACCGAGGAAAACGATCATCAGTAACAGGAACAATCCCGCACAGAACGTAGACAAACGCCCACGCCCACCGGATTTTACGTTGATGATGGACTGGCCAATCATTGCGCATCCAGCCATGCCGCCGATAAAACCTGTAGCCGTGTTGGCAATACCCTGACCGATACATTCGCGGTTCTTGTCACTGCGGGTGTCAGTTAATTCGTCAACAATTGACGCAGTCATCAGGGATTCCAACAAGCCTACAGCTGCTACCGCCGCCGAGTAGGGCAATATGATTTTCAGTGTTTCCAGAGTCAGTGGAATGTCGGGCAACAGGAAGATGGGCAGACTGTCTGGCAGTTCTCCCATATCGCCTACGGTGCGGATATCGAGCCCCATGAGTAGCGATATGGCTGTTAGTACGACGATGCAGATCAGCGGTGAGGGCACTACGCTGGTAACACGTGGTAGCAAGTAGATGATGCCAAGGCCTGCTGCCACCATGATATAGGTCAGGTACGGTACGTTGGTCAATTCCGGTAGCTGTGCCATGAATATCAAAATGGCAAGAGCATTGACAAAGCCTGTCATGACCGAGCGGGAGACGAAGCGCATGACAGCACCCAGACGCAGCAACCCGGCAACTATCTGCAGCAGGCCGGCGAGTACGGTTGCCGCCAGCAGATACTGTAATCCGTGATCCTTGACGAGTGTCACCATCAACACTGCGGTGGCCGCGGTGGCCGCCGAGATCATACCGGGTCGCCCTCCCGTAATGGACACAATCACGGCGATAGAGAACGAGGCATACAGACCCACCTTCGGATCAACACCTGCAATGATGGAAAAAGCAATGGCCTCTGGAATGAGCGCCAGTGCGACGACCAGGCCTGCCAACAAGTCGGCCCGAATATTGCCAAACCATTCCAACTGCAACCGGGATAGAGAATCTGTGTTCACGATAGGGATCAGTACTCGAATTTTAGTGTGTTGGCATGCATACAGCAGGCCGTAAGCCGTAGAATCAGCGAGGAATGGTACATTGCAGTGCCTGCAGACTCATTTATGCGACGAAAGCCATCGAGCTGGCGTATAATCGGAATCGCAGGGAATGTGGCCAGCAGTTGGGGCTATAGCACTGACTTTACTGCATTGTAGTGCTAATCAGTGATACCTGACAGAGAATTACTTTGTCCCGAGAGGTAATAAGGCAGCACGAACTCTCTCGACAGACACTTTACGCCATGCAGTAAACGCAGTGTCCTTATGATGAACGCGTTGTGAATCATTGGGGCTGCCAATGGCTAGCCGATATCAGATGCTTGAGTATTCAGGTGAGCGTATCGGTTTTGCGCAAGTACCCACTTTTTACCCGGACTCACGTAGCCGTCAGGCTCAAGTGCATCGGGCCAGTCAGCTTCGCTTGACTCGGGCAATGAGTGTGGCGAATAACTTGATACACCGTAAGCAGGTGCAATGAATACCTGCAGCAGGAAACCCAAGGTGATAAAAGACGTATGACGAACAGTGAGTTGCCGGCTTCCGAGTCCAACAATAGTGGTGCCTCCGGAGACAACCGATCAGGTTCATCCCAGGGCAATGGCTCTCCACAGCGAGGCCAGCGAAATCCTCGCCAGAAAAATAATAACAATGCAAGCCAGCGAGCCGAAGGAGGCAATGCAGGTCGCGGCCGTAAAAAGCGCACCGGTCGGTCAAATCGCAATCGGCAGCAAGGTGGTGACGATAATTCGGGTAACCGGATAGAGCGTGGAAATCGTGCATTGCCAGCCCCCCGTGAGCTCACCGAGGAGATGGACAACATCGGCAACCGTGCGTTACCAGAGCCTGCTGCGGCGATCGAAAACGAGGACGATGACTTCGGTAATCGTGATCATTTCAATGTTAACAACCGGTTTCCATCCGACAGCAACCTGATTGGCATGGAAGACCCCTATCAGGTAGGCAGTCTGGTCCACGGCACTAATGCCCGGGGCCAAGGCAACCGGGCCAAGGGGCGTGGTAACCAGAACCGTCGTACATCTGGACAACAAGGCCAACCTCGTCCGCAGCGCAACGCCCAGGGTCAGGGCCGGACAAACAACAGAAACAATCAGAACCGGAATAATCAGAGCCGGAATAACCAGAATAGAAACCAGAACAGCCAGAATGCGAATAACCCGGTCGCGAATCAGGAAAACAACCAGAATGCGGGCGACGCGAACGGAACGAACAATCCCAACAATACTCAGCAAGGGCGTGGTAGAAACAGAAACAAGAACCAGAACCGCAACAGGAATCGTAACCAGCGTCACCAGTCCGATAATCAGCGTGGTCCGGAGTCTGGTGAAAATGCGTCGCAGAATCCGGGTAGGCAGGAACAATCTGCCGACAACGTGGATAACCGATCAAAGACTAATTCAGTAGCTACAGCGCCAGCTCAGCAAGCACCTGCTCAGCAAGCGCCTCCTAGTGCATCGGCTGCAGCAGCTCCAGCGCAAACTGTGTCGTCGCCTGAGAAAAAATCGGTGCCACCCAGGGCTACCGCTGATTCTTCAGCTGCGCCTGCTGTTAGCGCATCCAGTGATGCGCCGGCAGTGAGAAAGCCTCGCGCACCGAGAAAGCCCAAGGCAGCGGATGCGCCTGTATCTGCTGCCGATTCTGGCAATGAAGCAGCAAAGCCAAAGCCAAGAGTCAAACGCGAACCAGCAGTGGCCAAGGCTTCACCGGATAATGTGGTCGCCAGCGAAAAGCCAAAAGCGGTTGCCAAAAAGCGCGCCAGCAAGGCCGCAGCTCCTGCTGCAAGCAGTGTCGATGGTGAGCCTGCAAAGCCGAAAGCCAAGCGTGCGCCACGTGTTGCAAAGCCTAAGCCGAAGCCACCAGCGGATAGCGAATAGGTTGAGATTGAATGACACTGCATTGAGGCCAGTAAAGATGATTTCGTCATTCCCACGTTTTCGCCATTCCCGCGGAGACGACTGCTTTAATGCAGTGGCATCGGGCTGAGGTCTGCAATACCCCGGGCGTGCAAAAATCTGCCCGGGACAGATCAGTCGTAGAAATTTCAGTCGTTACATATTAGGGTAGTTGGGCCCACCACCACCTTCCGGAACCACCCAGGTAATGTTCTGACTGGGGTCCTTGATATCACAGGTCTTGCAATGAATGCAGTTCTGAGAATTTATCTGGAAGCGTGGCACATCGTTCTCCACAATCACCTCGTAAACACCCACCGGGCAATATCGCTGAGCGGGTTCTGCATACGCTGGCAGATTGATCTGGATGGGTATTGAAGGATCCGTCAGTTGCAGATGCACTGGCTGATTTTCTTCATGGTTCGTGTTGGACAGAAACACCGATGTAGGTTTGTCGAAGCTGATAACGCCGTCGGGTCGTGGATACTTCGGTGGGGTGCATTTGTCGGCACGCTTCAGCGTTTCATGGTCAGCGACATCATCGCGGAAGTTAAACGGAAGCTTGCCACCGCAAAAATTCTGATCGATGTAGTTGTAGGCGCCGCCCACGTACATGCCAAACTTGTGCAAGGCGGGGCCCCAGTTCTTGGAACTCTTCAGCTCATCACCTGCCCAGCTATCCAAATAGGCCTCTGTAAACTCGACCAGTTCACGCCCGTCATCACCTTTTGCCAGAGCTGCTGCAATAGTCTCTGCCGCTACCATTCCGGATTTCATGGCGGTGTGAGTGCCTTTTATTTTCGCAAAGTTGAGCGTGCCAGCATCACAGCCAATCAGTAAACCGCCCGGCATGCTCATGCGGGGTAGGGAGTTCAGACCGCCCTTGGCAATGGCGCGTGCGCCGTAGCAGACTCGTTCGCCACCTTCGAGCACTTGCTTGATAACCGGGTGATGCTTGAATCGCTGAAATTCATCAAACGTGCTCAGGTGCGGGTTCGAATAGTTGAGATCAATGATCAATCCGACAACCACCTGGTTGTTTTCCAGATGATAGAGAAAGCCGCCACCGGTTGAGCTGGTTTCAGACAGTGGCCAGCCGGCGCCGTGCACCACAACACCAGGCTCGTGCTTGTCGGGGTCAATCTGCCATAACTCTTTCAGACCGATACCGTAGTGTTGCGGTGATTTACCTTCGTCCAGGTTGAATTGACTGATTAGTTGCTTGCCAAGATGGCCTCGGCAGCCTTCGGCAAACACCGTGTATTTTGCGTGCAGTTCCATACCCTGCTCAAAACCATCCTTGGGTTGTCCTTGCTCATCCAGACCCATGTCGCCAGTGGCTACGCCCTTGATGCGTCCGTCTTCGTGATACAGAATTTCAGCAGCGGCGAAGCCCGGGAAGATCTCTACGCCCAGGCTTTCCGCCTTCTCGCCAAGCCAGCGCGTCAGGTTACCGAGGCTCGCCACGTAGTTGCCGTGGTTATGCATGGTCTTGGGAGACAGGAAGCTGGGCATCTTGATGGAGCTGCCAGGGCTTGTGAAGAACAGAATGTCATCGCGGGTGACCGCTGTTTTCAGCGGAGCATCGCCAGACTCCCAGTCCGGGAACAACTCGGTTAATGCGCGGGGTTCGATGACTGCTCCCGAGAGAATGTGAGCGCCAACTTCAGAGCCCTTCTCCAGCACGACCACACTGATCTCTTGCTCATTTTCCTGAGCGATCTGCATCAGTCGACAGGCGGTGGCAAGCCCGGCTGGCCCGGCGCCGACAACCACGACGTCAAACTCCATCGATTCTCTTTCTTCACTGCTCATAGGGTTTTCTCTTGATTACCGGCCAAACCTACCGGCCGAATGATTCCAACGCGAGTAGATCAGTGGTCTTGCCGCGTTTTGCAGGTATGGCGCGTGCACCGCATTCGTCGGACAATCGCCCGGCCAGCGTATTCATCGCCTTCTTCTCTCCATGTACCAGAAGAGCAGGGGGTTTATTAGTGAAGGCTTTATACCAGTCCACCATGCCTTGTTGGTCTGCATGGGCCGATAATCCGCCGATGGTGTGTATACGAGCCCGTACTTGTATCTGTTCACCCCATATTTTCACTGATTCCTTGCCGTCCACCAGTTTTCGGCCGAGGGTGCCGGGGGATTGATAGCCCGCGATAATCACATGGGCATCGGGTCGCCATAGGTTGTGTTTCAGGTGGTGCATGATGCGACCACCGGTACACATGCCGCTACCGGCAATGACAATCGCACCTGACGGCATCGCGTTGATAGCCCTTGATTCATCGGCAGTCTGGGAAAAACTCAGGTTGGGCATGGCCAGTAGAGGCCCGTTTTTACGATAGTAGGCAGACGCTTCATCGTCATACAGGTTGGTGTGGCTCAGATACACCTCACTGGCGCGAATAGCCATCGGGCTGTCCAGAAATATTTTCCAGCGCCCCAGATCCCATTCGTCGAAATAACGGGCCATGGTGTAGAGGATCATCTGACTGCGCCCAACCGAAAAGGCCGGGATCAGGATGTTGCCTCTGACACTGCTCAGTGCGCTAACTATTTCACTGACCTCGGACAAGGTTTCCGACCAGTCTCTGTGCAGCCTGTTGCCGTACGTGCTCTCCATAAGAACCAGATCGGCTTTTTCCAGATACGTGAAGTCTCTCAGGATAGGAGAACCACGATGCCCCAGATCTCCACTGAAAACGACGGTACGAGTCTGATCGCCCTCAGTCAGAGTGAGCTCGACCATGGCCGAGCCAAGAATATGCCCAGCATCGAACAGACGGATGCTGATTCCTTGAGCGATTTGCCGGGGCGCATCGTATTCCAGAGGATCGAGCCTGTCTAAGGTGTTTTCCACATCGGCCTGATCGTACAGGGGCGTAAGCAACGGCTTGCCGGACCGGCGGCGTCGCTTGTTCTGGTATTCCACATCGCGAGCATTGAGATGAGCGGAGTCTTTGAGCAAGATCTGCACAAGGTCGCAAGAGGCTGCGTGAGAATGTATTTTCCCGGCAAATCCCTGGTTCAACAGCATGGGCAAGCGCCCACAGTGATCAATGTGGGCATGGCTCAGGACCACAGCATCCAGCGTCGCAGGATTAAACGGGAAGGGATCGTGGTTACGCAGCTCGTCTTTTCGGCGACCCTGAATCAGTCCACAGTCGAGCAGAATGCGCGTACCACCGGTCTCTATCAGGTGGCATGAACCCGTGACTTCCTCGGCCGCACCGTAACTTGTCAGTTTCATGGCGTTCAATCAGCCGCCGGGATAAGGCGCGGCATTGGTTTCCCCGTATACAATGCCCATTGTATCGAACCGCAGCTGCTGTGCTCTTGTTGCCCAGCGCCGGTTTCGACGCCAATTCAACGTTGTTTACACAGGATCGATCGATTGCTCTCTTCGACACCTTTGCCCATGGCTTCATTATCCGAAGCCGGTACCGAACTCTACGCTACCTGTGGAGCGGGTCTGGCAGAGCTGCTGGCAACTGAACTGCGCCAGTTAGGGCTATCAGGCGTGCAAAGTGCAGGTGCCGGTGTCAGATTTCGGGGCGGTCTGGCCGCCGGATATAAGGCGTGCCTCTGGTCACGTATAGCCAACAGAGTGGTCGTGCCCATTCATCAGGGCGCTGCGCAGTCGCCTGAGGAACTCTACAGTCTGGTGCAGGAGATAGACTGGGCGGAGCACGTCAGTGTGGACGGCTCTCTGGCGGTGGACTTTTATACGGCAAAATCCGTCATTACGCACTCGCAATATGGCGCACTGAAAGTGAAGGATGCGGTGGTGGATCAATTTCGCGACACGGTAGGCAGGCGGCCTGATGTGGAGCGTGATACCCCGGATCTGCGCATCAATGTCTATCTGTTTCGTGACAAGGCGCGTATTGCCATCGATCTGTCCGGCAGCAGTTTGCACCGGCGTGGTTATCGTGAGGCGCAGGGACTGGCACCGTTGAAAGAAAATCTTGCTGCCGCGCTGCTGTATGCGGCGGACTGGCCAGATAACGTCAGCGCCGGGCTTGCTCTGGCGGATCCGTTGTGCGGTTCAGGAACCTTATTGATTGAGGCTGCCATGATGGCCTGCCGGATAGCGCCGGGACTATCACGACCGTACTTCGGTTTTCTCGGCTGGAAAGGTCACGAGGCCGAGATGTGGGAAGGCATGAAAGCAGAAGCTGCCGCCATGCGTCAGGCATCACCTGTGGCTATCGTGGGGTCCGACAGTGATGAGCGGGCCATCAGCAACTGCCTTCAGAATATTGAACAGGCGGGATTGCAAGACAGTATTCAAGTGGAGCATCTGGCGTTATCGTCCGGTCGCCCCGGTGCTCTGCAAACTCATAAAACAGGTCTGGTCATGACCAATCCGCCGTACGGTGAGCGACTGGCAGCGGATGATGCGTTCTATGCGTCACTGGGTGCTGACATGAGTCGAGCCTATGCCGGATGGGCGTGCTCGCTGTTTACCGCAGAGGCTGCGCCGTATCATCGTGCCCGTCTGCCGCTACGACCAAAGCTTCAGGTTCGAAACGGCGGCATAGACTGTATCTTGCTCGTGGGAGATATTCCGCGAGGTGGTGCAATGGCAGCTGCGCCCGCGCCTTCGGTTGAGTCTGCATCCGCACCGGTATTCAATGAGGCGGTATCTGAGCAAGCTGAGCATCCACAGTCGGCTCTCTACCGGAAACCGCATAGTGCCCCGGTAGATGTAGAGTCACAATCGCCGCTCGTTGATGTCAAAGGCTTCGTTAATCGCCTGAAGAAAAACCAGCGAGCCTTGAAGGGCTGGTTAGGGCAGAACGGCATAACTGCCTACCGTTTGTACGATGCCGATTTGCCTGAATTTGCCGTGGCTATCGATGTCTATGAGTCTGATGAACGCCATTGCGTGGTACAGGAGTATCAGGCACCACCGACAGTCAATCTGGCCATGGCGCAGCTTCGCCTCAAAGCAATAGTGGATGCGCTTCCAGAAGCGCTGGGCGTGGAATCCAGCTGTGTACATCTGAAAGTACGTGAAGTGCAATCAGGGTTGCAGCAGTACGAAAAGCAGTCTTCCGGTAGCAGCTCGGGTTCTCTGGTTAAGGAGGCGGGAGCTATACTGGAATGCAATTTCACCGATTATCTGGATACCGGTCTGTTCCTCGATCATCGCCCGGTGCGGCGTTATCTTCAGCAGAACAGCCAGGGTAAGCGTTTTCTGAATCTGTTTGCGTATACCGGTACTGCCACGGTGGCTGCGGTACTCGGTGGTGCTACGCGCAGCGTTTCAGTGGACACATCCAAACGTTACTGTCAGTGGGCGATGCGTAATCTGGATCGGAACAAGGCTGCCATGCAGGCGCACGAGGTGGTACGACAAGATGTCAACGGCTGGCTGGCTGATGCCTCAGTGAGTAGTGATGGCGCTGGTTTGTTCGACTTGATATTGCTGGATCCACCAACATTCTCCAATTCCAGCTCACTGGAAACAGACTGGAATGTGCAGCGCGATCATGTTGAGACGATAGATGCGTGCCTGGCCTTGTTAGCGCCGGGTGGCACGTTGATATTTTCCAATAATTTTCGTCGATTCAAGCTTGACACGGTATTGACCGAAGGACATGACAGGCCCATTGATGTAGAGGACAGGAGCCGTTGGTCAATAGACAAGGACTTTCAGCGAAACCCTCGCATTCATCAATGCTGGTTCATTCGAAAGTACGAGAGCAGATAGTCGCTTTCGGATAGCAACACCGGTAGTCAGCAATTTTCCAATTTCTAAAAAAACAAGAGGTTTTCGCGTGGTTGAATTTTTTTACGAGTACGGAATGTTCTTTCTCAAAGTGCTGACGTTCGTGATCGCTGTCGTCGTCATCATCATGGCAATAGTGGCTGCGGCCATGCGTGGCAGAAACTCCGACAGCGGTGAGTCTGGTGGGCACATTGAAATACGCAATTTTAATGACCGCCTGGAGGATCTGGAGGAAGCGTTGTCCATATCCCTGTTGGAACCTGCACAGAGAAAACAGGCTGAGAAAGACAAGAAGGTGTCCGACAAGGCAGAGAAAAAAGCGGCAAAGAAAGCGGCTAAAAAAGCGAGTAAGCAACGTGGAAGCGGCGAGACAATCGTCCCGGAAAAGACCCGACCCCGGCTCTATGTCATGGATTTCGATGGTGATATCAGGGCAAGCGAAGTGGAGAAGCTGCGTCGTGAGATCACCGCTATCCTGACTACGGCAACACCTGAGGACGAGATAGTCGTGCGGCTCGAAAGTGGTGGTGGCATGGTGACATCCTATGGCCTGGCCGCATCTCAACTCGATCGTATTCGTGACAAGAAAATTCCGTTAACTATCTGCGTGGATAAAGTAGCCGCCAGTGGGGGTTATATGATGGCTTGTGTGGCCGACAAGCTTGTGGCTGCACCTTTTGCGGTACTGGGTTCCATTGGTGTGGTTGCCCAGATACCCAATTTTCATCGACTGTTAAAAGAATTGAATGTGGATTTCGAAATGCTCACAGCCGGTAAGTACAAGAGAACGCTGACCGTATTCGGTGAGAATACCGATGAAGGGCGGCAGAAATTCATCGAGGACATCGAACGTATCCACGGTCAGTTCAAAGGCTATGTCAGTGCACGACGCCCCAAGCTGGATATAGAAGCGGTAGCCACGGGAGAGATCTGGTCTGGTCAGGACACGCTGGATCTGAATCTGGCTGACATACTCTCTACCAGTGATCAGTATCTGGTAGACGCGTGTGAGGAGCGAGATGTGCTGTTACTCAGCTACCGTGAAAAGAAAAACCTGATGGAACGCTTCTCACTGGGTGCACAGAGCACGATAGACGGTGTGCTGTTCAAGTGGTTTGACAGATTGATGAAATCGCGTTATTCCATAGGATAGAGTTGGGCCATGTAACCAACGCCGTTAAGCTTGACTCAGCGCTCTGCCGATACTCTGCGTACAGAGCAATGGGTCGAGGTCGGTGTGCACGCAGAATCAAGTGAAGGGGCCAGTGCTGGCGTTGTAAAGCCGTTCCAATTCGATGATGGCAAGTTACCCTCATTGCCTAACGCTGTTATTTATCTTGAAAAAGCCATGCAGGATGACTCCATCAGTCTGCATAGGCTGGCAGAGCTTCTGAGTAACGACCCGGTGCTAGCCGCCAGGTTGGTGCGCGTGGCTAACAGCGCCTATTATCGTGGGGTTTCTCCCGTTGAGAACGTACCCGAAGCGGTCAGTCGAATCGGCTTTTCAGCGACCCGGAATCTGGCACTGGTTCTACTTCAGAACTCCTTCAAGGCACGCCACGAAGTCGTTGCCAGCATGATTGGTGATTTGTGGATGCAGTCGGTCAGAACGGCAGCGGTAGCCAGTGCGTTTTCACGTCATTACCAACTTGTGGATGCAAACAGGGCCATGCTGGGTGGCTTGATGTACAACGTAGGCGCCATGTTGCTGCTCACTCGGATCGATGAAAAAGTGGACAATATTTCTCAGGAAATCGTTGAACTACTGTTGGCGAAACACAGTTGTCAATTTGGTGTTAACTTGCTGAAGCACTGGGACATGGATCCAGAGCTTGTACAAGTAGTTGCAAATCGCGACAACTGGCAACGCAGTCATGCTGAGTCGCCCGATCTGGCCGATCTTATTCTGGTTGCACGCTGTTGCACTACAGGTGCGGACGGCACACCGCCCGATCTGGAATACTGTGAAGCCCTGCCAGCGTATGCCTGTATTCAACAGTTTCTGAATTTGTCCGAACCTTTGAGTAGCGTTGTAGAGGCTGCTGAAGAATCGATTGCACGCACGTTGGAAATGCTGGCTTGAGATCGTGGCTGGTCCGGATTAACCGCGTGACCCACTAGAGTTCAGCAGCCCATTCACGCAATTTGAATTTCTGTATTTTCCCCGTTGATGTTTTGGGCAATTCGCGAAATACAATTGTTTTCGGGCATTTGAAGTGAGCAATTGTGTCTCGACACCACTCTATGAGTTGATGCTCAGTGACGGACTCACCGAGTTTTAATGTAACAAAAGCGCAGGGTGTTTCTCCCCATTTTTCGTCGGGGCGAGCTGCCACCGCGGCTTCGAGTACCGCCGGGTGTGCGTAGAGGGCATCTTCTATTTCAATAGAGGAAATATTTTCACCACCTGAAATGATGATGTCCTTCGAGCGATCCAGAATGCGTAGATAGCCGTCAGGATCCATGATGGCCAGGTCCCCGCTATGAAACCAGCCACCTCTGAATGCCTCGGTATTGGCAGCGGCATTGCGAAAGTAACCCCGCATGACTATATTCCCGCGGAACATGACCTCACCGATCGTTTTTCCATCTCGGGGCACTGCTTGCATTGTTTCCGGATTCAGAACATCCAGCTGATCAAGCACCTGATACCGGACACCCTGACGAGATTTCAATCTGGCCCGCTCGGTTGCCGGCAATAAATCCCAATCCGGATTCCAGGCGCACATGACTGCGGGGCCGTAGGTTTCGGTTAGCCCGTATGTGTGCGTGATATGGAAACCCAGCGACTCTATGCGCGACAGTACGCTGGCAGGTGGAGGTGCAGCAGCCGTCATGATGTTCACGATATGGGGTAATGGATGTACCACCGCAGGATCAGCGTTGATAATGAAGTTGAGAATAATAGGTGCACCGCAAAAGTGGGTGACACCGTGTGTCTTGACACTGTCGTAGATGGTTTTGGCCGTTATGCTTCTTGTACAGATGCTGGTTCCTGCATTGGCTGCGAGAGACCATGGGAAGCACCAGCCATTGCAATGAAACATGGGTAGAGTCCACAGGTATACAGGATGCGGACCCATGTGCCAGCCGGTGATGTTGGACAAGGCGTTCATCGTGGCGCCCCGATGGTGATACACCACCCCCTTGGGTTTGCCGGTGGTGCCCGACGTGTAATTCAGTGAGATCGATTGCCATTCATCTGCTGGCAATTGCCAGCGCCATTCAGGATCGATGGCGGGCAGCGATTCGGCTGTCGGCGCGTTAGCTTGAGCAAATTGCTCGTAGTATATGTCGCCGATGGGCTCGCCAGTGGCCTGATCATCGTCGATGGTAACTAGAATGGGTCTGTGTTCAAGACCGTCCAGTGCCTCGGTTACCACGGCTGTTGAATCGCGATCGACAAACAACAGTTTCGCCCCTCCATGCTCAAGGATGTAACGGATGGTTGCAGCTTCCAGACGCGTATTGATGGCGTTGAGAATGGCACCGCACATGGGGACACTGAAATGCAGTTCGAACAGTGCCGGGATATTGGGCGCGATTACCGCCACTACGTCGCCAGTCTGAATATTCAGAGCGGCCATCGTTGCAGCGCTGTGGCAACAACGCTGATAGGTCTGCGCCCAGGTATAACGATGCTGCCCGTGAACGACTGAAGTCTTGTCGGGGTAAACCTCGGCGCTACGCGGTAAAAAGCTCAGTGGGCTCAACGGGGTGTAGTTGGCTGTGTGCGCTGGTAACGGCGTATCGCCATCGCCGGGTTGAGATGACACCGGGGTAGCGGGAGGGCTGACACTCATTGGCTCGGGTCTCGCAAAATAGGAGGGTACCCCTACAGCCTACCGCAGATGCAATTCAGGAAGCTGGATCGGCTGATAAATCCCATTTTGGAGTCGAAAGACGCTTCTGGTTGAGCGTCGCCTGCACGAATTACCCGGTTACTTTCATCAAGTTGTCGGCAAGTGCGTCGATACGAGTCACATAGGATGTTTGTGAGAGAGCTAAAGTTGAAGAGTTGTTCACCCATTGTGCGCCTGGGAGTGGCAGCAGGACTGTACCTGCTGCTGATGTGGGGCTATCTGGCATTGCCGTCAGGGCAGTGGTTTGCCGCGTTTCTGGCCCTGATCATGAGCGCCATGTTGATTTTCTGGGTTAGTGAATCTACCGCCGATGCGCAAGCGCAGGTGGAGCCTGCTCCGCCTGCCGAGAAACAATCCCAACCACCAGCCACTGCGACCTCGGCTGACCAGAGTCTGGAAGCAGCTGTGTTGAGACTTGATTCGTTAAAAGCCGAGCTGACGGCACAGTACGCTCAGTTCGGCAGGGATCAGTCGTTGATCAATAGTAACGGGCTGGGTTCATGGCACCGACTGCGCAATCCTCGTTCGCGCTGACATGGGAACGGTCATCGATATTCATGCGCTAAAGGCAATCGCCGCATTGCAGCGACCCGGCAAACCTGATTTGTTGAAACGCGTCGTGGAGTTATTTACCTCAGAGTCTCCCAAGTCAATTGAGCTGATGCAGCAAGGACTAGCTGAGGGCGATTTGAACGCCGTTCGCACCGCCGCTCACACCATGAAGTCTTCTAGCGCTTACGTGGGTGCACATGCTCTCTCAGAGCGCTGTCGTGATATCGAGCGCGCTGCTCGTGACGAGAATTTCCCGGCTTGTATGGCATTGGGCGACGGAATAGAAGATCTGTTCAATGACAGTCGCGCAGCACTACTTAACCACATGTCGAAAGCTGCCTGATGCCTGAAGCAGTATCACAATCAATGGAAATGGTGATACCGAATTTGCAGCGGGATCGACCCATCGTCCTGCATGTGGACGATGACGCCGCCAGTCTGATGATGGCTGAAGGCGCTCTGGAAGATGCAGGCTTTGATGTCGTGCAGGCAGTGGATGGTATTCAGGCCATAGAGTGCTTCCTGAAATATGAGCCGGATCTGATCATCATGGATGCGGTGATGCCGGTCATGGATGGCTTTGAAGCCATTAACGGTATTCGCCAAATAGATTCGGGCGCTCACGTTCCCATCCTGATGATAACTGGGCTGGACGATCTCGATTCCATAACGCGTGCCTATGATGAAGGTGCAACAGACTTTCTGACCAAGCCGATCAACTTTTTCATACTGCCGCATCGTGTCCAGTACATGATGAGATCCAAGCTTACTGCAGATGAACTGCGTGCCAGTCAGGCTAAGCTGGACAACGCACAACGTATCGCACGCCTGGGTAATTGGGAATGGTGTCTGTCAACCGGCGCCTTTTCATCATCGCGTGAGTTTGGTCGGGTGCTGGGCCTGCCGGCACAATTGCATGTGAATACCTGGGGGGAATTCCTGGATCAGATTGAAGAGTCGGATCGGCACAATGTACGCTTGACTGCAGAGCAATCCGTGCATGATTGCCTACCGTTCAATATCGAATTCTCTACATCGGCCTTTGGTGAAAACACCGTGCGTCGCATCAGGCTCGAAGCTGAGCCCCATTGCCAGGACGATGGACTTTGCACCCACATGCTGGGCACAGTGCAGGACATCACAGAGCGCATTGATGCGCAACGTCAGATACACAATCTGGCGTACTACGATTTGGTTACCGGCTTGCCTAATCGTGCTCAGTTAAATGAACAACTTCGTTATACCTTGAAGCTGGCACGCCGCAATGAAGCCAAGTTTGCGTTGCTGTTTCTTGATCTGGATCATTTCAAGCAGGTCAACGATACACTGGGTCACGATGCGGGTGATGATCTACTCAAGCAAGTGTCAACGCGACTCACAGGAGTGATACGCGACAGTGATACGGTGAGTCCGGTTGACAACGACGACGCTGACTCACAACATACGGTGGCACGTCTGGGCGGCGATGAATTTGTTGTGCTGCTGGGCCAGATCAATCGCGCTGAAGACGCTGCCAGAGTAGCGGAACGCATCGCTCAGTCGATTAGCCTGCCTTATGAGATTGGCATCAATACCGTGTCAGTCACAACGACCATTGGCATCAGTGTTTTTCCTTCTGATGGCGTGACACCTGAGGCGTTGATGAAAAACGCAGATGTGGCGATGTACCACGCTAAGGAATCCGGCCGTAACGGCTACCAGTTCTACTCTCGCGACATTCACGAGCAGGCGCTTGAGCGATTCTCACTCGAAGTGGATTTGCGCACGGCCATTGAAAATGAACATCTGACCGTGGTCTATCAGCCAAAGCTGAATATGCAAACTGGCGAACTCAGTGGCATGGAAGCTCTGGTTCGCTGGCATCATCCTGAGAAGGGGAACGTCAGTCCCGCAGAGTTCATTCCTCTGGCAGAGGAAACGCGACTGATTCTGCCATTGGGTCGTTGGGTTCTCCGGCAAGCCTGTGAGCAGATGCAACGCTGGATAGATGCAGGCATGGCGCCGGTATCCATAGCGGTTAACTGCTCATCAGTACAGTTTACGCAGAGCGATATGATTGAAGATATCAATCATGCGATTGCGTATAGCGGTCTAGATCCTCGTCTGCTGGAAATCGAATTGACTGAAAGTCTGTTGCTACAGGATATCGAAAAGGGTATCAAGATTCTCCGCAGTATGAAATCACTAGGTATACAGGTAGCGATTGACGATTTCGGTACCGGTTTTTCTTCGCTGAGTTACCTGAAGCGATTGCCGGTAGACAAACTGAAAATCGATCAGTCTTTCGTCAAGGATCTCTGTGTAGATCCAGGTGACGTGGCAATCGTTTCTGCCATCATAACCTTGAGCCACAACCTGAGCCTGACCGTCGTTGCCGAAGGCGTTGAAACGCAGCAGCAGTTTGATATTCTGCGCGACTTCCAGTGCAACGAAGTGCAAGGGTACCTGATCGGACATCCTATGCAGGTTGACGACCTGGAACAGTGGCTACGCGATAGTGCTGTCACACCCGAAAAAAAAGCGTCAGGCTGATCAGTGTAGTGTGACCTGCTAAACGTGCTGGGTTACTGGCGCAGAAGGCGGTGTCAGCTGTTTTTCCACTCAGGTGAGCGTTTTTCAAAAAACGCATCAATGCCTTCCTTTGCGTCATCAGACATCATGTTGCACGCCATGGCAGCTCCTGCCAGATCGTATGCCTCATTCATGGGTTTCTCTATCTGCTGATAGAAAAGGTTCTTGCCTGTGGCTACAGCCACTTGCGACTTGGAACAGATCTCATGACACAGCCTGTCAACCGCCTCATCCAGTTCAGCGGCGGGAACACATCGATTGAGAAGACCCCATTCCACAGCCTGTTGGGCATTAATGAATTCGCCTGTCATGAGCATTTGAAAAGCGCGCTTGCGTGACAGGTTGCGAGATAACGCAACGGACGGCGTGCTACAGAACAAGCCAAGGTTAATACCGGAGACGCCAAATTTGCAGTCGTCTGCAGCTATTGCCAGATCGCAGTTGGCAACCAGTTGGCAGCCGGCGGCCGTCGCCAGACCTTGCACACGGGCAATCACGGGTTGTGGAATATTGACTAGTGTTTGCATGAAGCGGCTGCACTTTTCGAACAAGGCGCGTTGCCAGGCTTCACCACCGGTATGGGTGTCTGCATGAGCGCGCATCTCCTTCAAGTCATGGCCTGCGCAGAAGGCTCGCCCGGTGGCTGCGATGACCACGACACGAGTTTGTGGTTGTATAGTGTCCAGTGCACGTTGTAGCGCAGCGAGCATGCTTTCACTCAGCGGATTGAACTGGTCGGGGCGGTTAAGCGTCAGCGTCAGAACGCCCTGGTTATCGAGCACCTCCAGCAGTAATGGTGCAACACTGGCGTCCATCGGTTGTTCTTGATCCATCGCTGAGCTCACTGTGTGTTGAAGAGTGCCTTTCGCATCAGTGTACCGCGCCAGCACCGATGGTAGAGTAGCTCATCACGCTGTGTGTCAGCGCATTTCAATGATGACTTCATGACAGACTCCGCCAACAGCGATACGTGTGTGCCGGAAGGGCTGGCCCTGAGTGTTGCCCAGTTCCAGACCATCATGGATGAGCGGTTACCGTTTGCGCAGATGATGGGCATGCAGGTGGACTATTTCCGTGCGGATCATGTCCGACTCAGAGCGATTTACAGTGACCGCTTTTTACGCCCGGGAGGCACTATTGCGGGTCCGGTCATGATGGGGCTGGCTGATGCCGCCTTGTACGCACTGGTGTTGTCCAGAATCGGGCCAGTGGAGCTGGCTGTCACCACCCACTTGTCTGTTAATTTTTTGCGTCGTCCCGGTCCGTGTGATGTTATCGCCGATGCACGCATGCTCAAGCTTGGCAAGCGGTTGGCGGTTGGGGAGGTTTCGCTGTACAGCGACGATGCCGTGCTGGGCGATCCGGTTGCGCACGTCACAGGTACTTACTCCATCCCACCACCTGACAAACGAGATAGTTCGATATGAGTAAAACTGGATCATTCGACAATATCAAGGCCTGTGTCTTTGATGCGTACGGTACGTTGTTTGATGTGAATTCCGCTGTCGGCAGTCTGCGTGAAAGAGTCGGGCCGGAATACGCGCAACTCTCGGCTGCCTGGCGTACCCGACAGCTTGAATACACCTGGCTTCGCAGTCTCATGAAGTGCCACGTGGATTTCTGGCAGGTCACGGCTGATGCGTTAAGTGTATCGCTTCGAGAATGCGCCCTGGATGATCCTCATCTGCACGAGGCCCTGATGCAGGCTTATCTCAGCTTGACGCCTTTTAAAGAGGTTTCTGGCGTCTTGAAGGTGCTGAAATCAGCGGGCATGCGTACAGCGATACTGACCAATGGCAGTCCGGCGATGATCGACTCCGCTGTCAGCAATGCGCACATTCAGAGTCTGATTGATCATCAGTTGTCCGTAGAGTCTGTGGGTGTGTTCAAGCCGGATGCTCGCGTATACCAACTGGCCGTTGATTCGCTGGGTGTTCCGCCTGATCAAATAGCGTTCTTTTCGTCAAATGCCTGGGATGCTGCGGGTGCTGCTCACTTCGGCTTCAACGTGGCATGGGTGAATCGTTACTTGCAGCCATCCGAGGCGTTACCCGGAGTTCCTTCCGCCATGCTATCGGATTTATCCGAAGCGCCTGCTTTGTTCGGAATTTGCTGACGATCAAGGCAGGCTGACAATACGGCCAGTTTCTGGTCACAGTCCATCTTTGACCAGCGCGTGATCTCATCGATAGTGCGGTTGCAGCCTTCGCACAACTGCGTAGGTTCATCAATGCGGCAGATGCCACGGCACGGCGAATTGATATCGAGTTTTGTCAACATGTGAAGTGTATAGAGCCAGTACGAGAGCGGAGGCAGAGTCGCTGGCGTGATAAGGAGCTGTTCCTGGAATACGACGTTGGCCAACCGATAGGGCTGTGATATTACCCATTTTCTCTGCCCGCGGGGCGAGATTCGATCACGCTGGTACACTCTCGCTCAGGCAACGTCCGAGTGAACAGGCAGTGACGGTATACAACTTCGGCTCAATTAATATTGACATTATTTACCGAGTACCTCATCTGGTCAAACCCGGTGAGACTCTGGCCAGCCTGTCGATGGATACCGTGCTGGGTGGCAAGGGTGCGAACCAGTCTGTTGCTTTGGCTCGAGCGGGTGTTCATACCCGGCACATCGGTAGAATTGGCGATGGCGATCAATGGGCCAGTAAGCAGCTGAGTGATGGCGGGGTCGACATCAGTAGCGTCGAATCCATCGCAGGACCCAGCGGGCACGCCATTATTCAGGTTGATGATCAGGGTGAAAATTCGATTGTGTTGCACGGTGGTGCCAATCAGTCGTTCAGTCGGGAGGATATGGAAAAGCATTTGGCAGACGCCACAGCCGATGACTGGTTGCTGATACAGAACGAATGTAATGATTGCGCCTCAGCGATCGATGTAGCTCTCCAGAAGGGCATGAGCGTGGCTTTCAATCCTGCCCCCATGACGCCAGAGGTAACTGCGCTGCCGTTGGAGCGTTGCGCAGTGCTGATAGTGAACGAGACTGAGGCGGCGCAGCTTGCCAGCGCTACTGATCCGGACGAGGTGCTGAATCTGCTGGAAGTGAAATACCCGGATACCCGCCTGGTTCTGACGTTAGGTTCCAAAGGCGCACTGCTGCGATTCAAGGGAGAGCAGATACGTCAGGATGCCAGTCGTGTCGACGTCGTTGATACCACGGGCGCTGGAGACACTTTCGTCGGTTTTTTTCTGTCGGCTCTTATACAGGGGCTTGATGATCAGCTTTGCCTGCGTCGTGGCTGTGCTGCGGCAGCGTTGTCAGTGGGTGTGGCGGGTGCCACGCCCAGTATTCCTGATGCTGCTGCCGTGGATGAATTCCTGGCGTAGCTCTGTTCTTACTCACGATCAACCAACGAAACCACTATGCACAAGGTAATTCTGGATACAGATCCCGGCGTGGATGACGCCATGGCAATTGCGTATGCTCTGGCACATCCGGATATAGAGCTACTCGGTCTGACCACGGTGTTTGGCAATATCAACATCGAATTTGCCACCCGCAATGCACAGTACATACTCGAGTCTCTGGGGGCTACGAAAGTGGCCGTTGCACAGGGCGCTGCCGTGCCTGGTGGTCAGGCACCACGACCTTGCGCAGATTTTGTTCACGGTGCCGATGGCCTGGGAAACGTCTATCCAGGCAGTCAACCGGGTGTGGCAGCAACGCAGTCTGCAGCACTGGCAGCCTCAGCCCGCCATGCAGACATAGAACCTCTGGATGCAGCGGATTACATCATCGATACGGTGCGTGCTCATCCCGGTGAGATAACACTGGTTGCTGTCGGGCCGATGACCAACATCGCCGAAGCATTTCGGCGAGAGCCCGAATTGCCGTCCATGGTGGCTGGCCTGGTCATCATGGGCGGTACGGTCGATGAGCCTGGCAACGTCTCACCGGTGGCTGAAGCTAATTTTCTGAATGACCCACATGCCGCTGATGCGGTTTTCGCAGCCGACTGGCCAGCCACGGTTGTGGGTCTGGACGTGACGCACTGCATCATGCTGGGTGATAGCCATCTGGCGAGTCTGCGCGATAATGCACGTCATACCGGTGAGCTGATCTGGTCGAGCAGCCGATTCTATGTCGATTTCTACACCCGGAGCGGAGCCGCCCGGGAAGCGGCCGATCAGGGTCATGAACCGCAATGTGCCATGCACGATGCGGCGGCAATAGCTTATGTCGTTATGCCGGAGGCATTCACTGTTTCATCGGGTCCGGCGAGGGTGGTTCATGAGGGAATTGCAATTGGACAGCTCGCTTTGGATCGTAAGGGCTATGCTTATCCTGTACCGCATTGGCAAGATCGGCCTGCAACGCACGTATGCATGGCTGTTGAGGCTGAGCGCGTGCGTCAGGATTTCCTGCAGACCATCATCGATCATCACTTAAGGTAACGAATGTGAATACACGATATCGAGTCCCGTCATTGGTTGCATCGTTGTGTTTTCTGCTCGTCGGTTGTGACTGGGTAGATTCCACAGGCAATCAGGGCGTGGTACCACAGACTGAGGTTTTTCTGGACGATGCCCCCGTTGACGGGGTGATCGCGCTCATGGAAACCACGCAGGCTCGTATCGTGGCCAGTCGCGATTCCAGCGCACTGGATGAACAGACCTATGTCTGGAGTGAGGCACTGGCTGAAGGCAACTTGCCGGTCTGCGCCGCACAGGATGGCTTTAATCCGGATCTTGCGGCGGCCTCTCTGGCAGAGGCCTGTACCGACCCGGTAAATTGCAACGTGGATTTCAAGCCGGTGGAAACAACGGATGGTGTTGCTCAATTCGAGCTCGTAGCGCCCCAGCTGAAAGCATCGGTTGGCATGCGTTACGACCTGACCGTAACGGATCTTGCCGGGCTCGCTTACACTGACGGATATACCCTGTGTTTGATTGCAGTCAACGAGGCTCCTTCGGCCACCGACGATACGTTTGTGGTCCGCGAAGGGATGCGAGAGGTGTTTGCCGGTGCGACCGGCAATCTGCTGAGTAATGATGAAGATGATGTTGATGTCAGCAACAACCCGTTGATTGTTTTACCAGAGCCTGCCTTGGCACCGGCGTTTGCTGCATTTTTCGACTTGCGCGAAGATGGCTCATTTACTTACGAATCTAACCTTGACGGTATTTCAACAGACCAGTTCGACAGTTTTGAATACACACTGACCGACGGTGAATTCACGTCTACGGCCAAGGTCAGCTTGCGTATAGTGACCAGCAATCAAGCGCCGGAACAGCTGGCTGCGATTCCGTTGCTGGAGGCAGAGGAAGGTGAACGATTCGCCGAAAACCTGTCGTTGTATTTTGACGACCCTGAAGCGGGGGACCTCACATTTTCTCTGGACGACGCCGACGAGTTGCCATCAAACGGTTCACTCAGCTTGCGCTCCAACGGCCTGCTGTCGGGAATACCGGACGAGGATGATGTAGGTTCGCATGTTTTTACTCTGATCATCAGCGATGGTGGTCGAGAGATTGAGGCACTGGTGGCGCTGGAAATTGCGCCAGCGCCTCCGGTTGTGGAAAATTCTGCACCGGTTTTTGTCGAAGGATCTGTCTTTAACCAGATCATTGTTCTCGGACGGGAAATCCGCCCGGTTGTACCCGAATTTGAAGATGCAGACCTGGATGAACTGACTTACGCCATTGCCATCCCTGGGCGTCTTCCAACGGGAGTCACGATTGATGAGGACACCGGTATAGTGTCAGGCGAGCCGGCGGCGGAAACCTGGGTGCGAGACTTGCGTATAGAAGCTACGGACCCCTTCGGTGAATCTGCGTTGTCCGACCCCTTTTACATACGAGTGCGATAAGTTCTGATGAGTGGCAGTACCCCGCGTTATCTATTTGTAAAACACTCCGAACACTGGAATATGGATCGGTGTACCCGCTGGATGGAGGCACACAATCAGTCGGTAGACTGGTGTTACCCGGTGGCCGATCAGGAATTTCCTGACCCGGCTGCTTATGCGGGAATCGTGGTATTCGGGGGGGCCAATAGCGCCAACGACTGTAGCGACCATGACTGGGTGAAGCGAGAGCTGGTTTTTGCCGAGCAGTGCCTGAAGCAGGAAATACCGTATTTTGGTATTTGCCTTGGCGCCCAGATACTGGCGCGCGTGCTGGGTGCCAGCGTGCAACCTCACGACAAGGAGATCAAGGAGGTGGGTTTTCATCGGGTCGACCCGGTGGATGGGCATCATGATTTTCTGGACAGGCCTCTTACCGTAATGCAGTGGCATTCGGAAGGCTTCGAATTGCCTCCAGGCACACGATGCATCGCTACGGGTGATGAATTCCCCAATCAGGCCTATGCGCTGAATTCTCGCGTGCTCGGCGTACAGTTTCACCCGGAAGTGAATGCTGAGGTGCTGGCAATCTGGCATGCGCGTAACCGAGAGCGTAAACCCGGTGATCTGAGTGATAACGACCGGGCGCGCATGATGGCTGATGCACATGAACATGACGCGGCTATCACGCAATGGCTGGATGGTTTCCTGACACGCTGGACGGGTATTTGAAGCAGGCTGTTTTCATGAAGCTCGCATGACTGACATGTCCTGCATACGGCTGGAATGTTGCGTCGCCAGGCCCGGTTAGATGCTGGATGAACTGAGAATCCGGAGAACTGAGGGTGAATGAGTCCGACAGTCTGCTACTTAACATCTTCATCTATCTACTAGCCGGCCTGCTGGCGGTTCCCAGCGCCAAGAGGCTGGGCCTGGGCCCGGTATTCGGTTATCTGTTTGCCGGTATTCTTATTGGTCCGTGGGGCCTTGCACTGATTCGTGACGCCCAGCATATCGATCTCTTTTCCCGTGTTGCGACGGTATTGCTGCTGCTGCTGGTTGCCATGCAGGCAACACCAGCTCGGGTGCACCGCTTACTGGGTGAGCTGATCTCTCTGGGAGTATTGCAGTTCTGTCTGACCGCCATGGTTATCACGCTGGTGGGTATGCTTATCGGCCACCCCTGGCATCATGCATTGGTAGCCGGACTTGCCTTATCCATATCGTCGGAAGCCGTGGCCAGTCATGCATTCAATGAACGCTACCCGACCGGTTCTCCACTGACAGAAACAGGGCACCAGCTGTTGCTGACCCAATCCATGGCTATGGTGCCAGTTATTGTGTTTCTTCCCCTGTTGAGTTTTGATGCGGCCGTCACGCAGGGCAGTCCATGGCCTAAAGTGATCATAGGGTTACTGGTTCTGGGTAGCTTTGGTATCTTTGGCCATCTCGCGCTGAAGCGTGTTTTTCGCTACGTGGTAAGTGTGGGGCTTGATGAAGTATTCGCCGCCTTTGCGCTGCTACTCATCATTGGTTTGCTGTTGATTGTGCAGGCTTTGGGTTTGCCACTGGAACTGGGTGCATTGCTGGGAGGGCTGTTGCTAATCCGTTCTGAGTATGGTTCGGCCATACGAATTGCCGTGCATCCTTTTAGTGGCTTACTGGTGGGTATGTTTTTTATCTCAACCGGTATGCAGATAGACTTTGGCACGTTTATCCGGAAGCCTTTGGAAACCTTTGCACTGGTTGCGTTGCTGGTATTCGTCAAGGCCTGGATTATCCGTAACATCCTGCGCTATTCGGCGGTACCTCGCAGGCAGCGCATCTGGCTAGCCACGGTGCTGGCGCAGAGCGGTGAGTTAGCGTTTGTTGTCATTGCCATGGCCATTACCTACAACGCCATACCTGACAAACTGGCTGCGCAACTGGTACTGGTGGTGGCGTTGTCCATGCTGACCACTCCCATGCTGTTGTTCTTCGCAGCAAGGCGAGACAACCTGCCTGCCCGACAGCAAACCGATACCGGTATTGAGGAAGGTGCCAAGGCTGATTCTCAGGTTATCGTTGCGGGTTTTGGCCGTGTTGGGCGTGTGGTTGCCCGGATGTTGAAAGAGAATGGTTTCAGAGCCGTTGTAATTGATCACAACCCCGATCGTTTCGCCGAACTGCGTACGGATGGCTTCGTGGGTTTTTATGGTGATGCATTGCGCCCCGACCTTCTGGAAGCGGCTGGCGCATCTCAAGCTGCCGTCATGATCATCGCCATTGATGATCCTGAAGCTGCCGCTGATCTGTTGAAGCGTGTGCGACGTGAGTACCCGCACATGATCTTGCTTGCACGAGCGCTCGATGGCGCAGATGAGCATCGTTTGTTGAGAGTGGGTGCAGACCGTGCCTATAGCGAAACGTTTGAAACAGCGCTTCTCATGGGAGAGGACGTGCTTGAACTGGTTGGCGTCAGCCCGCTGGATGCTCAGGCACTGGCGGAGCAGTTTCGTGATGCGGCGCTGGAGTCACAACCGGTGCAGACACCACGCGGCTAAGTTTGCGCCGGTTTTATTACTACGCCGTGTCGTGGTACTTTTCGTACTATCAAGGCGCGATCATGTTTTACCCCAGTGTTGCTGTGCGCCCGACAAAAGACGATGAGGAATCCATGAAAGGCAAAGATGTTGAATCAATAACGAAACTTCTGAAAGAGCATGAAGTGGCGCTGTCTGCCGTCAAAGCCAACAAGCTGATGCTGCAGATAGGGTTGCTTGAAGAGGCTACTCGTGAAAGCTCCACGCGACCAGGTGTTATCAAGAAGTACAAAGTGCTGAGTGAAAAGGGGCTTGACTACGGCGTCAACGAGGAAAATCCACAAAGCCCTGACCAGACTTCACCGTACTACTATAAAGACAGCTTCCCTGAGTTGGCGCGCATGCTACTCGAGGCAGATCAAGCTGCTGGATAAGGCACTGATGCCTCGTTGGTGTGTACAAAACGGTTCGTGATACACTCGAAAGAGGCGGCCGAGGATGTGCCTGAGCAGGTACGATCTGGTCGAGCCGTAACCATTTTTTGAGGACCAACACTATGACTATCTCACGCTTGGGTGTCGTTGCCGGATTGCTGCTTGCCGCATCCGCAGTCTCCGCAGCCGAAATTTCCCCCGCCGTTGTTTTCGATATGGGCGGCAAGTTCGACAAGTCGTTCAATCAGGGCGTATACGATGGCGTCGAACGCTTCAAGACTGAATCCGGTATCGAGTACCGCGAGTTCGAAGTCACTAACGAAACTCAGCGCGAGCAGGCAATCCGTCGTATGGCTCAGCGTGGCGCTAATCCTATATTGGGTGTCGGATTTGCTCAGGCAGGTCCGATGGAAACGGTTGCCAAGGAATTTCCTGACACAAAATTTACGCTTATAGATGGCGTGGTAGATCTGCCTAATGTGCAGTCAGTCGTGTTCAAGGAACAGGAAGGTTCATTCCTGGTCGGTTTGCTGGCAGCTATGGCATCTGAAAATAATGCAGTTGGTTTCGTCGGTGGTATGGACATCCCGCTGATTCGTCGCTTCGCTTGTGGTTTCGAGCAGGGTGCAAAGCATGCCGATGCATCCGTTGACGTCATCCAGAACATGACCGGAACTACACCGTCAGCCTGGAATGATCCGGGTCGTGGCAGTGAGCTGGCCAAAGGCCAATTCGACCGTGGTGTTGATGTAATCTACGCAGCTGCCGGTGGCACGGGCGTTGGTGTGTACCAGGCGGCCAAAGATGGTGGCAAGCTGGCCATCGGCGTTGACTCCAACCAGAACTACCTGCATCCGGGCACCATGCTCACATCCATGCTCAAGCGAGTCGATGTTGCTGCCTACAATGCGTTCAACGAAGCCATGAACGGTACTTGGGAGCCTGGCATGAAAGTACTCGGGCTTGCTGAAGAAGGTGTGGGCTGGGCGCTGGATGAGAACAACGAGAGCCTGATCAGTGCTGACATGAAGACAGCGGTTGAGGCTGCCTCTGCTGCTATCGTATCCGGAGAGATTTCGGTACACGATTACATGAGTGACAACGCCTGCACGTATTGAGTGTTGATACGACACTGTCGGCTGTAACTGGTCATCGTGCATAGTGCTGCAAGGCCATGCGATTTAAAGAGACTTCATGAGCAGTCGTGATACCAACGCCGTTGAGGGTTCAAACGAACCCTCAACGGTATCAGATCTGACGGACGCCGAGTCCAACCCTGCCTCCGAGTCGTCGGGCGAGTATGCCATTGAGTTGCGTGGCATCTCCAAACGCTTTGGCGCAGTTCGCGCGAACAACGACATAAACCTTCGAGTCAAACGCGGCACCATCCACGGCATAGTGGGCGAAAACGGTGCTGGCAAGTCCACCCTGATGAGCATTCTCTACGGCTTCTATCAGGCAGACTCGGGGGACATACTGATCAACGGTCAGCCAGTCTCCATTCAGAGTTCACGCGATGCTATCGATGCCGGTATCGGTATGGTGCATCAGCATTTCATGCTCGTGGACACCTTCAGCGTGCTTGAAAATGTCATGCTCGGTGCCGAAGATCATGCACTTCTGTCTCGCAGTGCCAAGGATGCCCGAACAGAACTACAGCATCTCGCCGACGAGTATCATCTGTCTGTGCATGTTGACACGCTGGTGTCAGAACTACCCGTCGGTGAGCAGCAGCGTACTGAAATTCTCAAGGCACTTTACCGGCATGCCGACATCCTGATTCTCGATGAGCCCACCGGTGTTCTCACGCCTCAGGAAGCTGATCAACTCTTTGTCGTGTTGAACGCGTTGAAAGAGCGCGGCGTTACGGTCATCCTCATCACGCACAAGCTGCGCGAGATCATGGACGTTACCGATACGGTTTCTGTACTTCGTCTGGGGGAGATGGTGTCCCATCTGAATACGGCAGAGACCAGCATGAACGAGCTCGCCGAACTCATGGTCGGGCGTAAACTGGAATCACGCAGCTATCATCGTCTAGAGCCTTTACCTGCTGATACAGCGCTGGGCATTGAGGTTGTCGATCTGGGCGTTGTCGACAGCACAGGCAAGACGCGGCTGAAAAATGTATCGTTCTCAGTCAGAGAAGGCGAAATTCTGGGAGTTGCCGGAGTTGCCGGTAATGGTCAGAGCATGTTGCTGGAAGTATTGTCGGGTATTACGGAGCCGAGCTCAGGGCATTTCGTCATCAATGGCCAGAAGACCACACCTGACAGTCCCACTAACCCTTCACAGATGCGTGCTAACAAAGTGCACCATGTGCCTGAGGATCGTTTGAAGCTCGGGCTTGTAAAGGCTTTTACAGCGGCGGAGAGTTCAGTGCTGGGCTACCATCGCTCCAGCCAGTTCAATCTTCGTGGCATGTTGCGTCTGGACACCATACGTCACGCCTGTCGAAAGCTGATGAGCGGATTCGACGTTCGTCCTGGCGACCCGAAACTCAAATCGGCTTCATTCTCCGGTGGCAATCAGCAGAAGCTGATACTGGCCCGTGAGCTGGAAAAATCACCGGATGTATTGCTGGTGGGACAACCGACCAGAGGTGTGGATATAGGCGCGATAGAGCTCATTCACGAAAAAATCACAGAAATGCGTGATGCCGGCTGTGCAGTCTTGCTGGTCTCTGTGGAACTCGATGAGATCATGGCGCTGGCTGATCGCATCATTGTCATGTACGAGGGGCAGATTGTGGCCGAGATCAATGGCCGCGATGCCAATAAGACACAACTGGGACTCATGATGGCCAATGCTCATCGTGATACACACAGCGATACCATTCAGGATACCGGCAGGGACTCCGCAGCATGAGCGTGAACACCAGCAGCATTCCTTTGCCCGCCTGGCTCGAAGTGGGCGTCATTCCATTATTGAACATACTGGTTGCTCTGTTTTTTTCCGGCCTGATCATGCTCGCCATAGGTGTCAACCCGTTAGAGGCGGTAGGCATCATGATCAACGGCGCGTTCGGATATGACGAGGCCATTGGCTACACGCTGTATTACACCACCAACTTTATTTTTACGGGTCTGGCAGTGGCGGTAGCGTTTCACGCCAGTCTGTTCAATATCGGTGGAGAAGGACAGGCCTATATCGGCGGGCTAGGCGTGGGGCTTGTGTTCCTGTTACTCGATAAATATTTGCCAACCATCCTCTTGATACCTATCGGGATTATCGCTGCAGGTCTATTTGGTGCTGCCTGGGCCTTCATACCGGCCTGGTTGCAGGCTCACCGTGGTAGCCACATTGTTATCACCACCATCATGTTCAACTTTATCGCGGCATCCGTCATGGTGTACCTGCTGGTGAACGTACTGATCAAGCCAGGACAGATGTCGCCTGAATCACGTGCGTTTGATGAAGCAGCGTGGCTACCATTCATGCATGAGTTCCTTGCCGGGTTCGGTATCGAAGTGACTCGCTCACCGTTGAACCTGTCGCTGTTCTTTGCATTGGCGTGCTGTTTTTTTGTCTGGATCTATATCTGGCGAACACGCTGGGGATATGAACTGAGAACGGCAGGCCACAGTGAGGATGCTGCCCGCTATGCCGGGATCAAACCCAAAACGGTTGTCATCAGCGCCATGTGTTTATCGGGTGCTCTGGCAGGTTTTGTTGCGGTCAACGAGATCATGGGTGTACATCACCGTTTGCTGCTTAACTTCACAGCAGGCTATGGATTCACGGGTATTGCCGTGTCGCTCATGGGGCGAAATCACCCGGTTGGGATCATCATGGCCAGTCTGCTGTTTGGCGTTCTTTATCAGGGAGGGGCAGAACTGGCCTTCGAGATTCCCAAGATCACTCGCGAAATGGTGGTAGCTATTCAAGGACTGATCATTCTGTTTTCCGGAGCCCTTGCCTTGATGCTGCGACCGTGGGTAGTACGTCTGTATCTCAAAGTCAAGCCCGTTGACGAAGTGGTACCGGCCTGATGGATACGCTGAGCGGATTCTTCGCCATTCTGGATGCCACGTTGAGAGTGTCTACCCCTTTGGTACTGGCGGCTATGGCGGGGCTGTTTTCAGAACGCTCTGGTATTGTGGATATCAGTCTGGAAGGTAAGATGCTGGCAGCAGCTTTTGCTGCCGCAGCGGTTGCCGCCGTAACCGGAAGTGCGTGGCTTGCTCTGTTGATGGGTATTGTCGTGGGCATAGCATTAGCGTTGGTACACGGGTTCGCCTGTATCACCCATCGTGGCAATCAGGTTGTCAGTGGTCTGGCCATCAATATTCTGGCCTCTGGTCTGACCGTCGTACTCGGCATCGCCTGGTTTTCGCAAGGTGGTCAGACACCGGCACTGGGTAATGAAGCTCGCTTTATGCCGCTGGAGCTGCCCTTTGCGGAGGCGGCAAAATCGGTTCCGGTACTCGGGCAGTTTTATAGCGATGTAGTGAGTGGCCATAACATTCTGGTCTACGTGGCGTGGCTGGCCGTGTTCGGCACCTGGTGGGTTGTCTATCGAACACGCTTTGGATTACGTCTGCGAGCAGTAGGCGAGAACCCACTTGCAGTGGACACCGCCGGGCTGTCGGTCAGTGGTTTGCGTTATGCAGCTGTTGCCATCTGTGGCGGGTTGTCAGGCATCGCCGGTGCGTATTTATCCACTGCGCAAAATGCCTCGTTTGTTCGTGAGATGACAGCTGGACAAGGCTACATCGCGTTGGCTGCTCTGATTTTCGGCAAGTGGCGCCCCGTACCCGCCTTGCTGGCCTGCCTCATGTTCGGCTTCCTTGATGCCGTAGCCATCAGACTGCAAGGCGTTGTCCTACCCGTTATCGGCGAAGTGCCCGTACAAGCCATACAGGCACTACCCTACGTGCTTACCGTCATCCTGCTAGCCGGCTTCATCGGTCGCGCCACCGCCCCCAAAGCCGTCGGCACCCCCTTCCTAAAAGAACGCTAACGCGTGGGTCAGGCCATCATAAGACATTGATAAATATATCAAAAACGTTGATTTTGGTTCATTAAACACGCTTAAAAAGCTCTTTTGGGGCTTAAAAATAGCGATTTAGTGTGTTGATGGTCGCGCACGTGCTCACATACGCACGCGTGGGGATTGCACGGGATTAGTTGCATCACGACTTCTGGCGTAAAGCCATCGCAGGGTTTTCCAGAGTCACACGCGTTAGTCTCAGCCTTAAACAAGCCGTCTTACGCTTGATTTCGTACGTTTAAGTAATAAATGGGGCCCATTTTTTACGAAATTTTCAATCGAATCAATAAGCTCTCATGGTCCGACCCGTGGGGGATGTTTGTTAGACTGTGGGGCCGTATGGCTCGTGTGTGCAAGTGGTTGATTGATGAATAAAATTCTGTTGTCTTTGCCGGTGGATAAAAAGGTCGGTATCGCTTTTTCTGGTGGCCTCGACACGTCCGCGGCGATTGCCTGGATGCGGCAAAAAGGGGCAGTCCCCTACGCGTACACGGCTGATCTGGGCCAGCCTGATGAGGACGATTTTGAAGACATTGCCGCGCGTGCCAAGGCCTACGGTGCGGAAGAGGCTCGCACTGTCGATTGTGTAGACGTGCTAGTCAATGAAGGTCTGGTGGCTATCATGTGTGGTGCCTTTCATATCGAAAGCGCTGGCAAGAAATACTACAATACGACACCGCTGGGACGTGCAGTCACCGGAACCATTCTGGTGCGTGCCATGCAAGCTGATGACGTCAATATCTGGGGCGATGGCTCAACGTACAAAGGTAATGATATCGAGCGTTTCTATCGCTACGGCCTGATGACCAACCCTGATCTGCGTATCTATAAGCCGTGGCTTGACCGAGACTTCGTCGCTGAGCTCGGTGGCCGTGCTGAAATGAGTGAATACCTCATCGCCAACGGTTTCGAATATCGCTCAAGCAAGGAAAAAGCCTACTCGACGGATGCCAACATTCTAGGTGCCACGCACGAAGCCAAAGATCTGGAGTTTCTTGATCGTGGCATGCATATCGTAGAACCGATCATGGGAGTGAAGTTCTGGGATGGCAGCGTGAAAATCGATGCAGAGCAAATCAGCATTACCTATGCTGACGGCATGCCCGTGGCGATCAACGGTAAAACGTTTGATTCTCCGGTAGCGCTGTTCAAAGAAGCCAATACCATCGGTGGCCGGCACGGTCTGGGTATGTGCGATCAGATAGAAAACCGCATCATTGAAGCCAAGAGCCGTGGCATTTACGAAGCACCCGGTATGGCTCTACTACACATTGCCTATGAGCGACTGCTCAACGGCATACATAACGAAGACACACTAGACAACTACCACATGCTGGGCAGGCGTCTGGGCAAACTTCTTTATCAGGGACGATGGTTTGATCCGCAAGCGTTAATGCTGCGCGACACGCTGCAAAAGTGGATTGGCCAGAGTGTCAGTGGTACCGTCACGCTGGAACTTCGTCGAGGAGATGACTACTCACTGCTGAATACAGAAAGTGACGTGCTCACCTACGCACCTGAAAATCTGTCGATGGAAGTGGTGGAAGATGAGGCCTTCAGTCCGTTAGATCGAATCGGCCAGCTCTCACTGCGTAATCTGGACATCGATGATTCCAGAACCAAGCTACAGGCTTACGCCAAAAAAGGCGTGCTGCCATCCAGCGACACTATGAAGCAACTCATTAGCGATAAGAACCCGTAGCTGTCGGGTGCAACACGATGACACCAGCGAAATAGCAACGGATCAGGCAGGGGCTATTGATGTCCCGCATGCTCCCGGCCCAACGCGTGTAGATTTCAAGCGTCTATTTCTCGATGACACAGCGATGCTGGATGTTCGAGCGCCGGTAGAATTTGAAAAGGGTGCATTCCCGCGTTCCCAAAACCTGCCCTTGATGACTGACGAAGAACGGCATCTGGTTGGTATCAGGTATAAAGAAGCTGGTCAGCAGAAAGCGATTGCACTTGGCGCCGAACTGGTCACATCTGCTCTGCGTCAGCAACGCGTTGAGCAATGGAAGGCTTTTGCAGCAACGCATCCTGACGGTGTTCTGTATTGTTTTCGGGGCGGGCTCCGCTCGCGCATCTCTCAGCAATGGCTGAGTGAAGCCGGTCTTGAAATCCCTCTGATAGAAGGTGGCTACAAGGCGTTAAGATCGTTTCTCATAGAGTCCCTGGAGCAGCTGTGCGAAGCAATGCCGATCTTGCTGGTGGGAGGCAGAACGGGGAACGGTAAAACGTTGCTGATTAACAAGCTGGGCGATACGATTGATCTTGAAGCACTGGCCAATCATCGTGGCTCAAGTTTTGGTGGTATGGCATCCATACAGCCCAGCAATATAGATTTTGAAAACGCGGTGAGTGTCGAGATGCTAAAACTCGACGATAGAGGTGCAAAACGCGTGTTTCTGGAAGATGAAGCCCGATTGATAGGTCGTGTATGTTTGCCGGAATCGTTACGTCTGGCAATGCAACGTTCGCCTATCATTATCCTTGAGTGCGACATGCCAAGCCGGATTCGCAACTGCTACGACGATTATGTGCCTGACTTACTTAGTCGCTATGCGAACGCCACAAACGAGCAGGATGGTTTTACCGCATTTGCAGATCATCACAAAGGTAGTCTTGCGAGAATACAGAAACGTTTTGGTGGTGATAATTACAAGCAAGCCCTTGAGTTGCTTGATCAGGCGTTGCACTTGCACAAAGAACACGACGATACCAGTCGGTATGCACCCTTTATCGAAATGCTGTTAAGGGATTACTACGATCCCATGTATGACTACCAGCTGAGCAAGAAAGAACAGCGCGTGTTGTTTAAAGGCACATCAACCGACCTGATGGACTGGGTAGCAAGCTCTTGAACAAAACGCCTCTGGTGCGTGACGTCTGTCTGGTCGGTGGCGGTCACAGTCACGTGCTTCTGATAAGGCGATGGGCAATGAAACCCTTGCCAGGAGTTCGCTTAACTCTTGTGTCAAGTGATTCCCACACGCCATATTCAGGCATGTTGCCGGGTCTGATAGCCGGTCACTACAGGGAAGAAGGCATACACATAGATTTAAGGCAGCTGTGCGTCTGGGCCGGTGTGCGGTTCATAGAGCAGACAATGACAAGGCTGGACCTTCAGGCTCGTCGAGTACATGTAGCCGATCAACCTCCAATCGGTTTTGATGTGCTCTCCCTCGACACAGGTTCCACACCTGATCTGTCGATACCCGGTGCTGCTGAATTCACTACGCCTGTAAAGCCGGTATTTCATTTTCATGAGCGCTGGCAGAAACTGTTGTCCCGGCTGGCTGATGCTGATGCTTCAACGATGACCATCGGGGTAGTGGGATCGGGAGCCGGTGGTTTTGAACTGATTACAGCCATGCGCCACGCATTGCCAGACGACAAGGCAGCTTGTCAGTGGTTTGTACGCGGTGAGCTACCGCTCAGTGGCAGGCCTGAGAGAGTAGGTCGCCTTGCCCTGGATGCTGCAAGAAAACAAGGTGTAGAAGTGTTCACCGGAGTTGATGTGAAGCAGGTAGAGAGCAATCGTCTGATCGCCAACGATGGACGTTGTTTTGAACTCGATGAAATACTGTGGTGCACGGCAGCTACAGGTCCGGATTGGCCCGCATTGGCGGGTTTGAATATAGACACACGAGGTTTTGTGGCAACCAATCAATACCTGCAAAGTACGTCACACCCTTTTGTATTTGCAACAGGCGACATCGGTACTCAGCAGCAAACGCCCAGTGCAAAAGCTGGCGTGTTTGCTGTAAGGCAAGCACCGGTATTGTTCGAAAACATTCGCCGTTT